>Ga0247777_1000047_pt1 | contig 53746 bp, 70 predicted proteins | sample UWRJL154409C5_FD_179937 | JGI IMG/M metagenome (GOLD analysis project Ga0247777, IMG submission 179937) | Plant litter microbial communities from Arlington Agricultural Research Station in Wisconsin, United States - UWRJ-L154-409C-5 | ecosystem: Environmental > Terrestrial > Plant litter >... | reverse complement strand
ACGCCCCGGCAAGGCTGACAAGATCGACAGCGAGCGTGAAATGATTCCGTGGGCTGATGCGGTCGGCCGTCGTCACGCAGTCGGCGGTATGGATCTGTGCGCCGAACAAGTGAGAATGGATATCCACGTTGCCGAGCGCCGCGCAGAGTTCGCCCGCGACCACGCGAAGTTACTTACGTATTGGGCTGACCGCATCACCGGCAAGGTCGAAGCCTACCGCGTCGAGGATCTCGAAACGCGCGAATGGCAAGTCGGCGACACGGTGCGCATCGGTGGCAAAAAGGGTTTCGATGCTGTCATCGAGGCTATTGAGGATCGCCCTTACCGCACCTCGGGGTTCCGTCAGGGTTCGCGTTCGATCATGTGCCCGCACGCTCGTATCACCTCGCCTGCGGTCACAGAGAAGCGCGTCAGCGAAGCGGCCGGCGGCTACATCATGCGCGATGCACGCCCCGCTAAAACGTTTTGGGAAGCGCTGCGCAACATCAAGCGCCCGCCGAACGCCCTCGCAGCCGAACTGAAAAAGGCGGATATACTGTGAACCTGCGATGCTTGTTCCGCCACGATTGGGAAATGACCGGGCGGCCGGTCATCGTCCCGCGGTACTGGTATCACATCGCGCCATGCAAATGCGCGCGGTGCGGTACAGAGAAATTTCGCAAAGTCGGCTATAAAGACAGGTACGCAAAATGAGTGCGAGCAAAGAACACATCGACGAGCTTGACCGAAGCGTCAGCGACTTGCAGGCGCGCGTCGCCAAGCTCGAAGCGAACGGCGTGCGCGGCACCGGCGAGTGCATCTGTCAGATATCACCGGCTCAATCGCAGCGTTCGATGGAACGCATGCTCGAATGGCCCGGCCAGCGCTACAGCGTCCACAACAACATGTTGTTCGATCACCGCTGCCCTATGCACGGTGAAAAAGCGCAGCGTGCCGTATGGGGCCGACACAAAGAGTTGCACCTGTCGATAACTTGGAAACAGTGGGAATCACTCGGCATCAGCTACGACAAAACATCATGCCCACACAGCCGTTAAAAATTCACTGGTCGAAGCTCAAACACGGCGGCGTCGTCGGCCGTGCGCTCTGCGGCAAGAACACACCGCCCAAGTATCTGACGACCGATCAGTCGCTAGTTACCTGCAAAGTGTGCCGCGATAAGCTCGGGCTGATATTCACCGATGCCGAACTCGACGCCGCCGCGAAGTTCGTCATTCAAGGCGCTGCGGCGCTCGACAAGAAAAACCCATCGGCACGTGCCGTGCGCTCGCTGCTCGGGGTCGATCTGAACGCCGAGCCGCAGCACCCCGACGACATAGCGGTCGATCTGTTCGCGGCCGAGATGAAACGCAAGCTCGCAAAGAAACGCGAGCAGGGTTACGGCGGGTGGGACAAACCGTTCGATATAACCACGGGTCAGGGATGCTCAATAGATTTCCTGTGGCACAGCTTGAAACAGCACATAGCCAAGGGCGACCCCGTGGACGTGGGCAACTTCGCGATGATGATCTACAACCGCATGAGGGTGGCGCAATGAAATACGTCGGCATGAGCATCGCGGGGCTTGGATTCGTCGCGATAGGGTACACACTCGGTTGGCTGCCGACACTCGGCGTGCTGCTCGTGGTGTGGGGTAACAACGTCGAGCGCACAGCGCTGCAAAAGGAACGCGATGGAATTCCCAATATATAGATTTCTCGCGTTGATCTGCACGGCGCTTGCGCTCGTGTTCCTCGTCGCCGATGCGATCTTCGGAGATTAACCAGTGCTCTACATTTTACTGCGCATCGGTTTCTGTTCGCGCACGCATGACGGTTCGATTCACTGGCCGTTTCGCGCACCGCCGCGTCACATCTACTCATCGTTGCGCAGTTGGTGGGGGTACTGTCGATTCGTTGGGTTCAAGCCGTATGTGTTCCGCAACCTGCCGCACGTGCAGTCGCGAATCCCCGGTCGGTTGCTACCGTGGCGATGGGGTGTCGGTTGGCTCGGCTTCGAATTCGGCGACCGCGGATCGGCGCATTCAGCAGAGTATAGAAAATGACCATTGACGAACTGATACGCATGCTCGAAGCGGCCAAAGCCGAGCATCCCAACGGCGGCAACACACTCGTGTACATAGACACCGAAACAAGTTTCGTTGGCGACCCGATTGAGCCCCACATCGTCGAAATATGGGAAGGCGAATTTAACGACGCGAAAGCGGGCGTCCTGATCTACTGACGTGAGCACGGTTCGATACTTCAATCCCACGATGCGCCGCCGGATCTTGGCGGGGAACATTCCATGGTGGGTTGAGCAGCATCCGCGCCGCTCGTACATCGTCGCCGCGAATCTATCAACGCCGGATTGGGTGGACCGTGCCGAGCTGATGCGCATGCATCGAGCTGCGAAAGAGCGCAGCGAGGCAACAGGTATCGAACACGTGCTCGACCACATCGTGCCGCTGTCGCATCCGATGGTGTGCGGGCTGACGGTGCCATGGAATTTACGTATAGTGACGCGCCTACAAAATGCGTCTAAGTCTAATCGATGGTCCCCTAACCAACTGGAGTTATTCCCATGCGATCCTACGTTTTGCTCGTGCTTGCCTCGTTGTCAGTCGCAGCCTGCGCAACAGGAGCTACTAACGATCCCCCCGTGGCTGCGCCAGCAGTGGCGGAAGTAAAGCCCGCGCTCGACTGGAAGACGGCCGACGACGTACCGCAGAGCAAGCCACTGCTCACCATCGAGCGCAACGGCGAGCAGCTCGTTTCCCTCACCGTCTACGACGACGCAGGTTCACCCGTCGCAGTGTTGCACCCTGACGGTGTGGTCGATGTCAAGCAGGGAAGCGCAGGCGATGCCGCGAAAAAGTTTTTCAATGCGCTGACGGGAGTGCTGCTGACCCAATGCAGCAAGCCTAAGCCGTGATGTTCAATATGTGACATAGTTCTCAGACTGACGGGACGGTCAGTGTAAACTGCCGTCCCATGAACGCCGCACACATCGAACGCCGCAAAGACCACATCGGTCGAATCATGTACGTCGTCGCCGGCATGGTCACGACATACTGCCCGATTGAAGCCGTTTCGCTCGTGAACGGCGACGATGCCGATGCGCTGTTCTGTTCGCTGACGGCTACGGCAGCCGCGACCTTCACGCCAGCGAGCCCCTACGAAACCCCCCACATCCCCGTTTGTCACGGTTTGCTTTGAGTAACATCACTATGCGCGAACTTGCCCTTGTCATCGGTATCGCTCTAATGCTGTTCGGCCTTATCTACGTCGCCGTGCGGCTGTTATGGGCGCTCATCATTCGTCCGCTGCTGGCCGCCGCCATCGGTGCCGCACTGATTTGCCTTGCGCTACTGGCTTCGCCAAGCCACGCGGCGACGTTCGAGCTGTCGGTCGTCATCGAGTCGGCTGATGATCGTGCCGCCGCCGACGAAGCGGTCAACGCCGCTGCCGCGATCTACCGCGCGCAGCTTGGTGTCGAACTGGTCGCAACGGTGCGCGAGGTCTCGACCGTCGCCGGGCACACGAAACCCGAAGCGCTGCTCGACGCGCTCAAGCAGTATCGCCTCGACCGTCCGACACTGCGCGCGACCGACGCCACGGTGCTATTCACTCGTCGCGAGCTGACCCGCGGTTACGAGGGCATTGCCACCATCGGCCCGAGCTGTTCCGCTGCTGCCGCTGCCATCGTTCGCCTGCGTAACGACGGGCTCGATGGTGAGGTGCTCGCCCACGAGGTTGCCCACACGGTCGGGGTGCCGCACGATGCGCAGCCCGGCTATCTGATGAGCGAATCGGTTGCGCGGTCAAGCGCGCCGAATTTCAGCGCCGACAGCGTACTGACGTTCAAGGCAGCGCCAGCGGATTGCATGGAATCTCCCAAGCCTGCCGCAGCCGTCAGCGTCCCCACTGTGGCAAGTTCACCGACGACCGGCGGCGGCGGTTCTGCCGACTGGTTCACGCTCGGCGCACTCGTAGTGCTCGCTCTGTTGACCTCATGGTGTAAGATCAAAAGCGACAGGTTGCAGAACGAACTCGTGAATGCGAAGGGCGAGATTGCCAAGCTCGTCAACGATGCAGCGCCCGAGTTCGCTCTACGCGATGTGGTCGGTGTGTGGGCACCGCCTTCGATATTCGATGACGATGAGCGAATTTTACTCGTGAAGTTTACGACTTATGCGTGCATGGCTGATTTCCAAAAATGGCTCAACACGCAACGACGGCGTGCGAAAGCCAACACATACAGCGAAAACAGTGAACGCTAGGGCGGCTGCACGAGCGAAGGCAATGCATATGGGTCAAGCTCGCGAGTTCAAGACGAAATGGATTAACACCCGCGAGCAATACTACTTCGAGCGGATGAAAGTGTCGGTGCGCACGGCGCGAGCGTTCAGCCGCAACCTGTGGAAGTTATCGAAATGCGATTGACGGCCCTGTCAGTGACGGCGCACACTCTCATGAAACGAGGGGGTGCGTATGACGTTCATCGAATGGTTGCACGGATGGCCACTGTGGGCGAAGGTTATCGGCGTCATTTATTTCGTCGCCCTATGTTACGGGGCCAACGAGATACGCACAGCGCCACGGCGCGACGATTGGTCAGATGCCGACGAACGTCTCGATGCTGCGGAGAAATCCGAACACGAGCGACGCAAGCGCGAACGCAACGAGCGACGCAGGAACCGCGGAACGGTGTAGCGTGATTCGATGGCGCTGCCATCGTCGCGCGTGTGCGCGTCGAGCGAACCCAAAGTCTAAGACGGGTCCGCGGCGTTCGACGTTGGAAAAATTCCCGGTGCCTAAATGCCCGCGGTGTCGCAAGCTGATGACCATTGACCACTATCGAACGACGAGGCGCGAGAAGCGCCGGGGCAATTGCTACTGCGGTATACCGAAGTTCAAACCCGGCGCACCTCATCAGCGCAATTACTGCCTCAAACTTGAACGTAGACAGTACGACGAGAGCTGATAGAATCCGCGACAGCGCCGCCGGCCCGCCAAGGGTGGGGTAACGCCGGCAGACTCCGATAGGTTGATAGCCTTGGGGGGTCACCGGGGCCAGAATGATCGTAGGCAACGCAGGGTGAGAGGTGCCGCCACGCCTCGATTAAATCGGTAGCCGTTCGTGCAGCCCGAGCCCTCTTTGCTGAATCAGTTTTCGCGCGCCTCGGTGCCGTGAACGCACGCCGTGCTAAAGGATCGTGACGCGAGCGCACCGAGGCCGCTTATTGAAAGATCGGAGCGGCGCATAGAGGGCACAGCGAATCCCCCGCCCCACACCCTAAAGGCCGCTCCGATCGACTGTCATAATCTAAGCGGTCTTGCCCGCCTGCGTTATGACAGCGAGCTAGGCACCCCCAGCTTGAACGCCAGCGCCCGGCATTCCTCGCGAGTGAGCATAGGGCGCTTTCCCGCCGCGCAGGCGAGTAGCACGTTCTCGACCTCGACTCGTCGATTCAGATGATCGCCAAAGCCCCGTGCGAGGCTGTAGAACGCCCGAGCGCGTCTCAACGCTGACAATACTGATACCATTGCATCACCGTTTGTGGGTTCATCTCCTGCGCCCCTTGCGCGTCGCTACGAACGTACAGGCGCGGGCGGCTGCCATCGGTGTCGGCGACCGTCGTGCGCCCGTCAGGCAGCGCCGGGTGCAGCCCATAGCCGAGCGATTCGAGCAGGCTGCGGCGCTTGTTCCGCGGGATGGCGGCCGACTTGCCCATCGTCGAGAGCAGGATATCAAGCGCGGTCGATGAGACCCAACCGCCGCGGAACCCCGGCCGCTGCTGCTCGATGGCTTCGAGCACCTCCTGCTCGACCGAACCGAGACCCGCTGTGATGGCTTCCTCGGTCGCTGTCGTCTTCGGCGCGCGGATCGCACGCGTTGCCGGGTTCCACTGGTCGGGTATCTCGTAGGTCATCAGAAAATCGGCGACGAGCGGGCCGCCCTCGGTGCGTATCCAGTCGCGCAGCCATATGAAATATTCTTCGGTGAGCCCATCGCGCGTGAGATCCGATTCGTACTGCTGCGCGCAGAAGAACGGGCAAATGCGTCGGTCGTTGCGAGTCTTGCGGATGCCGTCTTTGTGGTTCGTGTTCAACACGCCGTTGAAACACACCTCGCGCGTTACCTTGTCAACGCCCTTCGATTCTATTTCGAGCTTGCGGCCCGTTATCATCGGCTTGAGTGTTTCCCACAGTGAGTCGCGAGCCTCGGATATCTTTACGTCTTCGACGAGGATTAGAATTTTCCCGTAGAACGGCGCATTGAATTTAGACCCGACCTCGCTTGCCTTCGGCCAGTGGGAATATCGCGTGCCGACGGCAAGCTCGACGAGTTCAGAGATGATCGTTTTTCCGTTGCCTTCGACGCCTTGGATAAGCGGCCACCATTGAAATTTAATTCCGGGGTACTGCACGCACGCTGCAAGATAGGCAAGCAAGATCAACGCATCGTTGCCGGCGGGCAGAATCCGCTTCACATGATTGAGGAACGGTGTCACGTCGCCACGCTTGCGCGGAATATCGATAGGCACCCACGAGTTGATGAACGTCCAACCGTCGCGCGTCATGATCGTTCGAGGTGCGCTGCGCGGGTCGAAATAGGTGCCCTTCACCTTGGGGAAGTTGAACACTTCACTATGCACGAACGCATCCCACGCGCGTTTAGCAGGACGTTGGCCGTCGGCCGTGACCGCGTAACTGTAGCCGCTGAACTGCGCATCGAACCGTTCGGATGACAACAGGAAACCTTGCGGCATCATGACCATGTGGACATCCTGAACGTAGACGCAGCCGTCGAACAGCCCGAGCTGTTGCTGTAGCGTGAGATAGTCGCCAACCGGCGGGCGGCCACCCGGCACAACGATGGATGAGATAGACGGGGGAGGGAAACCCGCCGCCATCGCCGCAGGTTCGTTCGGTACGTGAGCATGCCCGTTGAGCTGCGGCGCTGCTGGCGGTGTTGGTGCGTCAACGGATGGTTGCGCGAGAATGAGCGGGTCTTTGTACCACTGTCGCTGCGAGCCGCAAGCCTTGTTGATGGTATCGACGAGATAGCCGGCGCGGTTGTCCCATTTCTCGCGCACGAGCCCCGAGCGTCGCAATAGTTTTTCCATCCGTGTGCCGTGGTTCCCTGTCCAGAACGCGAGATGGTTCGCGAGTGCAAGGTCGGCGGCTGATTCATCCCATGCGGTGCTTTTGAAAGCAGGGAAAACTTTCGACAGTACGATAGCGTTCGCATACCACAAATCAGCAAATGCAGCTTTGCCGCCGAAGATAGCGCGGCCCGAGGTCGAGCGCATCGCGCGGCGTAACAACTCGTCATCGTCTGTCGGTCCGAGCCATTCACTGACCGGTGCGTCGGTTAGAACATCGCCATATTCGAGGTCATCGTGTGGGGGAAAAAATTCATGGGCCAGTGCAGTCAACTCGCGAGTGCAATCCAACATCGCGTTTCCTGTAGCACCGTACCCCGTTACTGCGATGAAGCGCAGGCGTGTGTAGAGTTCCATTCGAAAATTTCTATTCTTTACGCCATGCTCGGGCCGCTCGCCTCGATAGCATCCGAAAATATGCAACCCGTTGCCGCTGACGCTGCTTTCAACTAGCGCACCGCTGAATCGCGTGCAGAACGCTGCGGCGTGCGGCATCCATCCGTCGCCGTCACGACACTTGTCGAGATCGACGCAAAATAGACGCATGCTGTTGGGCAGCAATATTTGCTCGCTGATGACCACGCCCACGCCATGCCCCGCACCAAGCTGTTCGGCCCATAGCAACGCTTCTTCCGGCAGCATCCAATGCGCGGGATCATGGGCGGTGTGGTTTCTACCTGTGTACGGATCGACGGGAACTTTATCTAATGATCCGTCGTTTTGCGGAAGTAGCTTATAGACGATGAAGGCGCGACAGCCTTGCATCTGTTGTAGTAATAGATTAGATTCCGCCATGTCGATGTATTGCGCGTGCGGGTAGATCGGGGCCGCTTTCTCTTCGCGGGGTGAGCGGCCCTTTTCTTTGGTGACGGAAATTTACCGCGCGATGTGCGCAGCGACCTTTTCTTTCAATTCAGCCGACATCCTCGTGAATAATTCTGCACTGTTACGGTCTGCTCGCGCATCGGCCAGTACCGGCAAAATCTCTTTTTCAATAGCGAATTCGACAACCGCTCGACGCAGCTTCGTCATTTCGCCGAAGTGATACGAAACAGTCGCGCTTGCGACTTCCGCCCTATCCGCTACGTCAGTGCGGGAAAAATTCCGCAGACCGAACTCGCGCGCAAGACTGACCGCAGCGGCGAGGATCGACGGTTTCGAAGACGGGCGAGGTTTAGGTGTGGGCGTCATGGGCTGTCGATCCTATGCGTGGTTGTAACGTTGGTCAAGCGAGAGCGAGCCGACGCCGGTCACAATTTGTGCGTCGCCCCCTTGCGCGTTGATGAGCGTCGCCCATCGTACTTGCGCCTGTTCCTCGACGGTGCCGCTGAACTTCCAGTTCGATTTTTTGATCTCGCGTGAGACGAACTGACCAATATAGCAGCCCACGTCGGCCGATGTTATCAGCCGTTTACGGATTCCCACGAGGTCGCCCGACTTGAGTACCTTCGACAACGGTGCAGAGTCGTTGCCTAGACCGAACCTGACGAAGTTGCCGGATTCGAGCTTGCCTGCGCCGTTGTTGTTGCGGAACAGGTAGACGCCCTCGGCCGCCGCTTCGAGGCGAACTTCCGATTGCACGCGCGCCTCGCTCTTTACGGGCTCGGTAGGCATCTCAACCTGAATGCACGAATCGCACAGCTCGTCAATGGCAATCTGCGGGATGCCCCACCGTGCCGCCCATTCCGCGAGCGACATCATACGGAATGGTGTATAGGCTGATGGGGGCGGCGGTGCCACGGGTCAGGGCAATTCGAATCAAGCGCAGGGCCGCCGTTGACCGCATAACACGTTGGGCACGATGAATGCTCGCGTCGGTCGCCAATGCGCCGCATGTTCTTCGACTCGCGCCACGCGATTGCAAGCTCGGCGCTGCGCAACGCCTCGTGATACTTCACTGCCTGCCGCTCGGTCGGCTGCACGCCGCCTGCGCCTTTCATCGCGATATAACGCACGGCCCATTCACGGATGATTTCCGCGGCAAGCGGATCACGCCCGCAGATGACGAAGACGGGCTCGTCAGGCTGCGATTGATTCAGGCACGATGTGGGGTTCGATATTTCAAGATGCTTTAGCATATGCTGACGCCTCGGTCACGTTGTGTTTTTGAAGGTCTGCGACGATGCGCGCTTCGAGCGCTGTTGCATCGGCCGCGTTCAATGTCTGCGCTTTCATGTAGTCAATTCCGTAGCGGATGAAAAACAGCTTTTGCGCCTCACGCACATCGAGCTTGCGTCCGTACACCTGCCACCCGCCCCATAGCATCATGAACCGCTGCAAGCTCTGCTGCGATCTGTATCTATCATGATGAGTGCGCACCATACCGATGCGCTGCGAAGCGCTGGCCCATACCGGCATTTCGAGCGGTCCGTTTATCCGATCTACTTCGCCCCGCAACGCCGCAAGCACTGCTGCATCGAGCAACACGAGGTCGCCTTCGACAAGCTCGGGCGATCCCCGGCCGTCGGGCTCGGGAACGTGGCCGCAATACTTGCACTTGAGCAGATATCGCTCGTAGGGTTTATAACACGCCGTGCAGGGACGTAGAGGGATCGCGTCCGACTGTCCGCGGCTGGCAGCTTCACCGCGCCCGAGCGAGTATTCTTGCGGCATGTCAGGCAGCCCCCGAAACTTCGCATGCCACAGCACGTTGCCCACGTGGTCGATGATGATCGCCTTCGGCTTCGACGACGTTGCGATGATGCGCAAGCGTTCCTCGTCGGTGTATTGGTCCCAATACTTCCAATAGGATTCGTCTACAAGCACGCGCAGCGCTCGGCCGAATTGCTGGCAGAACAGTTGCCAGCTTGCCGTCTTGCGCACCATCGAGACGACCTCGATTGCGGGCACGTCTACACCTTCGCCCAAGCAATCCACCGAGACGAGCTGCAAAATTTGACGCGCCTTAAATTTGCGCATCAACTGCCCGCGAACGGTGATAGGCGTCTCGCCCGTAATGATCTCGGCCGGCACGCCTGCTTTCTGGTAGGCGGCGCGCAGCTCGACAGCCGCTTCGATATCGACTGCGAACGTGACGCCGAGCTTACCGGGTGCGAATTTTAGATAGTGCTTGACGACATCGCCGACGATCTTGCCCGAGCTGTGCGTCGCCGCTCGCAGCTTCGGCATGCTGAAATCGCCCGACGGCGTGATGCTCACTCCGCTGAAATCTATATCGCTGCCAACGCATACGACATCGTAGTCGGTGAGAAACCCGCGGTTTATCAGCTCGCGCGGCGACGGCCCGATGACGAGCCTATCGACCAATCCGTCAGCCTCACGCCCGAGCCCTGCACGATCCCCGCGCACTGCGTGTGCCGTGGTGAACAGCCCGCGCGCGTTGGGAAACATCAACTGCGCCTTGCCCCATTTGTTGTTCGCGAGAACGTGGTGCCCTTCGTCTTGCACGACGAGGCCGACTTGCGAATACCATCGGTCATTCACATCGTGACGGATGATCGTATCGACGCCGGCACACTTCACCGGTGCGCGCGAGTTATAAGTCGAGTACCCGTGTTCCTCGTGTTCGAGATGGATAATCTGCTGCACGACTTTTTTCGGCGCGATGATGGAATGTTCGACACGCTCACGGTTGAGCGCGAGCGCCGCTTGCGAAACGAGTTCCTGTCGGTGCGAGATGAGGCACGAGGGCTGCTGATACTCGCGCACGATATCGCAGAATGTGACGGTCTTGCCCGACCCCGTGGGCATGACGCCCATCACGTTGAACGCGCCCTCATGCCACGCGGTGTAGATGCCGCGCTTCTGTTCGACCTGAAAATCACGCAGCATCTACAGGCACCCACTGCTCGCCGTCCCAAAATTCGCGCGCAAGCATGCTCACCGTCGAATACGTCAAGTCATGCGGATTCGCGACGTGCATCTCGCCGAGCGCATCTACATATCGCAGTGCGCCCGGCCGCGGTTCAACCTCGGGTTTAGACTGAACCAGCACGCGATTCCCAATGATCGATGCAGTTGCGCTGACGGGTAATTTCAAGCGCAGCACGTCGAAGCGCTTCACGTGCCGGGGGCGAAATGCCGGGGGCTTCCTGCGCAATTTTGTTCAGCTCCGCGGGGTTGATATACGCGCCGCTCGCGTCGGGTTTGAAATCATCGCTCATGCCTTGAACCTCTTTGCTACTTTGGTCAGTTTGTCGGTGATAGTCTGCACCTCTGCGGCTTTTTCCTTCCATGCTTCGTCGTCACGATACAAGCCGATTTGCGTCTCTACAAGATCCACGAGGAAAGCCGGCGGCAGCGCATCGAGTTCCCACGACTCATCGCCATACTGCTTGCGGTACTCTTCGAAGCGCGAGTCGGTAGTCTTCGCCGGGTTAGGCGGCGGCTTGCGCGCTTCGATCTGATCCATATTGAGCGCAATCCTGACCAGTTCGATAGAAACGCCCGGCGAGTACATCTCGATGCGCTCGCGCAGATCGCGCGTCATATCAAGGCCGCTCGGGTCGTGGTCGCCAAGGTGAATTATTACGATGTTCTGATCGTAGCCGGTAGGCAACACATCTTGCACCGCAAATTCACGTAGCACGCTGGCGCTCGGATAGCCGCGAGCTGCTAGTATGGGCACGTCGAGGTCGTTACACGCGGGTTCGAGCACCCCGACGAGCGCTTCCTTTTCGATGATAACAAACGGTCGATTGTACTGATTGTCCCACATGTCCATGTGGAATGAGCGTGCAGCAGCGTGTAGGATGTCCGACCCCGAACCCCATCGTTGCCGTCGAACAAAGGCTCGGGTGCGATCCTCGATAGCGTCCCAATCCATGTAGCCCGCATTGCGAGCGTCGTTGACGAGGTTCGTCACGCGCTTGTAGCTTTTCTCATTATTCGGAATCACGTCACGTGCCACGAGTTGATAGTAGAGCTGCCGAACAGTGAGCCGAAACCCTTGCGCAACGTAGTCGGTTACGATTCCGTTCATGGTATCGATGAGTGTGAGCGACTCATCGGTAAACCGCGCTCGTTTATACGCTTGCTTTGCCATGTTGCTACCCGAAGTTGACGAGGCCGTCAGTCTGGTCTAACCTGACCGCGCCGTCAATCATCATCCTATTTTCACCCATCGGAGAATAAACCGTGCAATTCATGATCGACACCAACACCGAGAACAGTAAAGCGCTGCGGATCGCCGCCGCGTTTATGATCTCGCTGGCGGATTCGTTGGACGGCATAGCCGCCTCGATTCCTGCCGCACCGCCCGTGCCTAGCGCACCGCCTTTCATCCCGCCGCCCCCACACGCTGCGAGCAATGTGACGGCACCGGCAACATCGGCAGCGCCTATTGCACCTGTCCCGCCGGCACCTCCTGCGCCGTCGCCGGTTTCTGGCTTGCCCACGATCCCGCCGCCGCCGCCGCTCGCGCCGTCAAATGTGACGGCTATTCCTACTGCCTTGAATGCTGCACCTCCTGCGCCGACTGCACCGCCAGCGGCACCCATTCCGCCACCCCCGGCCGGTGCCGCATCAGCGCCGGAAGTATTGGATTCATCGGGGATGCCGTGGGATGCTCGCATTCATCAAAAGAAGATGAGCAAGAAACAGGACGGCACGTGGAAGCTGCAAAAGGGTATTGACGTTGCGCTCGTGACGGCAGTAACGCAAGAGTTGCATGCGCGCATGATTAACTCGACCGCTGCCGGCCCGCCGCAGCACGCTTCGGCACCGCCGGCACCGACGAACGTGTCAATCCCGCCGCCCCCGCCGCTGCCACCCGGTGCGCAGATTCCCGTGCCGCTGCCGCCACCGGGCGCGACACCGCCGCCACCAGTCTACGACGCTGCGGGGAATCTTTCTGCACCCGTGCCCGTGCCGCAATCAGTTGATGTGGGGGTGCGCGACGCCGCGCAGCCGGGAATGGTGCAGCCTGTAGGCAGTCCCTTTCGCGACCTCATCGCGAAAATCACGGCCGCACGCAATGCAGGCAAACTCACTGCGGATGAAGTGACGAGCCTCGTCATGCAGGCCGGTGCGCCTTCGTTGCAATTGCTCGGTTCAATGTCGCACCTCGTGCCCGTTGTCGATTCGTACATCGACGCGGTGCTTATCACGCGGTAGCAAGCAAACCCGCCCCCGCTGCTGATGAAAATGGTACGTACTACGACCAGCAGCGGGGGAGATGGGACAAAGGAAATCTATGTCATCACACGCACGAGTCGCGCCTAGCAGTCTATGGCTGACGGTCGCATGCAACTACAGCCTACCGCTACAAGAAACGGTGCCGCCACTGCCGCCGACTGACGAGGAAGCCGAAGGCACCGCCGCGCATTGGGTCGCACGTCGATACATCGCCGGCTATGGGCACGAACTGCCCGCCGGTGCGAAGTTCCACAGTGAAGGGCGCGAATGGACCGTCACCGATGACATGTTCTCGGGTGCGAAGCTCTACGAACGTGCGCTCGGTGGCGTGCATCCCGATCTAAGAATCGAGGAACACGTTACAGTTCCTCGGGTTCATGAGCTGTGCGACGGAACGCCCGACGCTTCGCGATTCTATCTCGATGCTCGCGAAGCATGGGAGGTGTGCCCCGAAAACGTCCCGCTCGACCGGTTCACCTACGGTCACATTCGTGTGCTACGCGTGGGCGACTACAAATTCGGGCACCGCTACGTTGATGCGTTCGAGAACTTTCAACTCGGCGCGGGGTACGCTTCGGGATTGATGGACCGACACCGCCTCAACGACAGCGATCCCGATTTATACGTCGAGGTCATTATCGTTCAGCCTCGCAACTATCACCCCGACGGACACGTCAGGCGATGGATTGTGCGCGCCATCGATCTACGTCCGCTTGTGAACATCGCTTACAACGCTGCGCACGCGGCGCTTGGGGCGTTACCTACGGCACGCACGGGCGACCACTGTCTCGACTGCAAAGCGCGCCACGCCTGCAAGGTGCTGCAAGTCAACACCGCGCATCTTGCCGACTTTTCGCAGACCGGCGAGCGCGTCGAGCTGCCTGCGTGGGCGATAGGACAGGAACTGACCATTGTGCGCGACGCAATCAAACGTCTCGAAGCGCGCGAAACCGGTCTCGCAGCTCAAGCCGAGTCGTACTTACGAGCCGGTCAGGCGGTGCCGTTCTATCACATGGAACCGGGCCGCACTGTGCTAACCTACTTCGACGACGTTCGTGCTGACGAACTTGTCGGTTTAGGCGATCTAGTCAACATCGAGCTACGTAGGACGCTCGCACTCAAAGACAAAATCGTCACACCTACGCAGGCAATCCAACTCGGGATTGACGAGGCCGTCATGTCGTCTTACGCTCATCGACCCCGCGGCAAGCTCAAGCTCGCTCGCGATAATTCCGTCACCGCAAGAAAGGTATTTCTAAAACCATGAACGCACCGTTACAAGACACATCTATTTTGCTGCCGGTCGGCCGCATCGTACAAGGCGACCTATACGAGCCGCAGACGAAAGACAATCAAGGCAACCCGCTCACCGTCAAAACCGGACCCAACGCCGGTAAGCCGCGCATCAATTATTTCTTCGCCATCGCCATACCGAAGACACCCGGCGCGACACATTGGGCGCACGAGCCGTGGGGCGCGAAGATATGGCAGCTCGGCAATTCGTGGTGGCCGCAAGGTCAAGGCGGCACGCCTCGATTTGCGTGGAAGATCGAAGACGGCGACGACGCAACGCCGAACCAGAACGGCCGATTGAATCGAGATCGCGAAGGCTTCCCCGGTCATTGGGTGTTGCAGCTTGGCTCATCGTTCCCGACGAAGGTATTCGACGAGCAGGGCAACCCGCTGTTGCAGGAAGGTCTCGTAAAACGCGGCTACTGGGTCGAGGTGCTAATCTCGCTCAAGAGCAACGAGAACACGCAGAACCCCGGCATCTATCTGAATCACACGATGGTGGCCTACCGTGCGCCGGGTAAAGAGATTTCGACCGGCCCCGACTCTAGGGCTGTCGGTTTCGGAAAGTCGGCCCTGCCGGCCGGTGTGAGCGCACAGCCGCTTGGCAACATCGCGAACATGCCGAACCCCGCGGGTATGCCGCCGGTGCCCGGTGCGCCAGCGGGCGGCCCGTATCCAGTACCGGGCGCACCGCCGATTCCGGGCGCTGCACCGCCGGCTGCGTATCCCGGTGTGCCAATGCCCGGCTACACACCGCCCGCGATGCCCGGTGCGCCGATACCCGGCCTGCCGCCGATTCCGGGCGGCGCTCCAATGCCGGTACAGCCTCACGCGGGATTCATCGCACCGCCGGTGCCGGGCGCAGCACAAGCACCCGTTCCGCCAATGCCGACCATGCAGGCACCGCCACCGGCCGCACCTCCCCCGAGCGTCGTTGATCCGCTCGGCGCACCGATGGGTTACAAAATGGCGAACCTCAACGGTGCTCGATACGATGGGTTCAAGGCATCGGGCTGGACGGACGCAACGATGTTGCAGGCCGGGCATATGGTGCGACTTTAACGTCGCGGGATTTAGATTGCCGCAACCGGTGAAGGTCGGGTCGATGTACGCCTACGATCCGAACTTCCCCGATGCGGATGACGATATACCGTTCTGAACGTCGAACCCCGCTGCTAGACTCGCCACGACAAGGGTGACTCCCATGCACGTCCGAGAGTCAACTAGCAGCGGGGCGAGACCTCACGTTGAGGTGTCAACATGAAACACAAAAATCCGTTGATGACTCCCGCACAGCGCAAGCATCTCGAAGGTCGCGTCACCTCGCACGGCTATACGCTGCGCGGGTATGGTCGGCTCGGGCTGAAACGAGACAAGCCCAAAGAACCGCCGAAAGTGAAAGCTGCTCGCGCATTGGTGCGTAGCTACGACGCTCGATTGCAGAAAATAGAAAACCATCGCGACATGCGCATCGAGAAAGCGACGAAGCGGGCGGAGCATGCGATACTCTTCGGCACGCCCACGCAGGCAAGCGCAGCCGTCGAACAGTTCGAGAAAATGATTTTCTAAATGCCGTACCCGTGGGAAGACTATCGAGCCGGCACGCGTGTCGTTGCCTTCCCCGGATACGCTACCGTATACGAAGATTTCGATTTCGAAACATTCTCGGCGGCCGGATACGCGTTCGACGCACTTAAAAATCGATGGGGCTCGCTGCCGGGGCTGTCAGATCAGAATCGCGGCTTGACTGCGGTCGGAGCGCGCAACTACGTCGAGCACCCCACGTTTCGCATACTCTCGCTTGCTTGGAACCTCAAAGACGGACGCGGGCCGCGTTGGTGGCGACCCCCGGAAATCTCCGACCTATTTCCCGCCACGCGTCGCGGCGATCTATGCGACGTAGCCGAGTTGCACCAACACGTTCGCAACGGCGGCAAGCTCGAAGCGTTCAACGTCGGTTTCGAGTTGACCGTGTGGAATTGCTATTGCGTGCCTAAGCTCGGGTGGCCGCCGCTGCACATTGCGCAATTACATTGCGCAATGGCAAAGGCTCGCGCATCTGCATATCCCGGCAAGCTCGAAGACCTCGGCGACGTGTTACGCCTCAACGAACGAAAAGATCCAGCGGGCGAGAAGCTCATCAAGCTGCTGACTGTGCCCCGCAATCCCACGCCTGAGAGAACGAAATCGGGCGGGCGCGGGAAACCTCGCATCGTTATTGCTGCCGCGAACAACAATCTACGATGGACGCCTATAACCGCAGGCGAAGAGTTCGAACGCTTCTACGAGTACAACAAGCAAGACATACGCACCGAGGCAGAGGCATCAATGCGCCTGCCCGATCTCTCCCCGCACGAGTTGAACGTGTGGCGATTCGATCTGCTCAACAATCAGCGCGGCATGCAGGTTGATCGATTCGGGATAGACAACTGCATCGCCATCGCCGAGCAGTGCTTCACCAAAGGCAACGCCGAGTTGCAACGACTGACGAGCTATTACTGCTCGAACACCTCGGAAGTGAAACGTATTCTCGAATGGATGCGACACCGTGGGGTCGTGCTGCCCGACCTCGACGAAGAGACTATCGAGGAACACATAACGCGGACCGACTACCCGCTCGACGTTCAGCGGGTCATTCGGCTGCGACAGATGCTTGCCTTCGGCAGCGTCAAAAAGTTGTGGGCGTTCCGTTCGCACTCGACACCGCAAGGTCGGCTGCACGACCAATACGTCTATCATGGTGCCCACACTGGCCTATGGAACGGGCGCGCGGTGCAGCCTGCGAATTTGTACAAGGGGATGTTTTCGAAACCCGAGCAAGCCGAGCGTGCGCTTGCCGTCATTGCAACGAGATCGCTTGAAGCGGTCGAGCGCGAGTATCCCGGCGTCGATGCGCTCGAAGTTGTGGCGAGTTGTCTACGTTCGCTTATCATCGCATCGCCCGGCTGTCGTCTTATGTCGGCCGACTTCACCGCGATTCAAGCGGTAGCTACTTCGGCGATGGCAGGCGAAGAATGGCGGCTCGAAATTTTCCGCACGCATGGGAAAATTTACGAGGCGATGGCGTCGCGGCTCACTGGCAAGCCGTTGCAGTATTATCTCGATTACAAAATACAGAACGGCAAGCACCACGACGACCGGCAACTCGGGAAACTGGCGGTGCTGTCAGCCGACTTCGGTGCGTGGATCGGCGGATGGAAACGTTTCGGCGCGGAGAAATACGGCGACGATGCCTACATCAAGCAACTGATACTGCGCACGCGTGACGCGCAGCCGATGATAGGTGAGTTTTGGGGCGGGCAGACACGCAACAAATTCAACAAGGGCGGCACTGAACGCGCCGAGCTGTACGGGCTCGAAGGCGCGGCAATTTCAGCGATCCTCGAACCGGGCCGCGCGTTCGCATACCGTAACGTGGCCTATCAAGTCTATGAGGATACGCTTTACTGCAAGCCGCCTTCGGGCGGGTTCATCCGCTACCACGCCCCGAGGCTTGCGAAATCTCATCGTGACTACGCGCGCGAATGGGAACTTGAAATGTCATACGAGGGGTGGAATTCATCAGCGACCAAAGCTAAACAAGGTTGGTCGCGAATGAAGCTCTACGGCGGCGTCTGCACGCAAAACGTTATCTCCCACGAGTGTCGAGAGGTGCAAGCCCTTGCGCTGATGCGTCTTGAAAGACGCGACTATCCGGTCGTGATGCACACCCATGACGAGAACGTCGCTGACGTGCCCGTCGGTTTCGGCAGCAAAAAGGAATACATCGAGATCGTTCGCGAGCTGCCCGGATTCTGCGTAGACTTGAACGGCAAACCGTGGCCTATTAAAGTTCCCGACGCATGGGAGGCTCAACGCTACGGTAAATGGGAGGATTGATGAAAATTGATATCGTGGATCGTGCAGATTTTCTTGCCGTGCTGCACATGCTCTACCAACGGCGCACTATCGTGGATCGAATACGCGCGCGGAGATATAGGGGGCATTGGGTGAACTCTGCACGCCTTGTACTGCTCGAAGCTGGCAAACTGTGACGGGGGTTGCAGACTGACCAACCCGTCAGGCATACTCTACGCACACCATCAACGCCCCGAGGCACCTTACGATGAAACGCACCGACCTGCACCGCCCGTCAGCCATCATCCCGGCCGATTACGACTTTGTTGCCTGTTTCTACATGGGCGAGCCGGGCTTGAACATCGTCGAAACGAAGATTTTCCGCGAGCATATGGAGCGCACGGGCGGCAAGTACGCCCACATCACCTACGACGACGGCACCGTCGGCTCGACCGGTTGCGACATCTGCGGCGCACGCTGCGTGAACACCGCACGCTTTCATCACGTCCCGTCGAACACCTACATCGTGACGGGTCTCGACTGCGCGGCGAAAATGGACATTGGCGACCCGATACACTTCGCATCTTGGCGCAAGCGTATCGCCGCCGGTCTGAAAACGGCGCGTGGCAAGCTCAAAGCGCAACGCACGCTCGCAGAGGCAGGGCTTTCCGCCGCGTGGGCAGTATGGGAGGCCGATCAACTCAAGCTCGCTCGCCCTAATGGCGATGTCTACGTGTGGCCACCGAAACAGGAGGTCACGATAATCGATATCGTGAATCGGGTCATTCGTTACGGCGAGCCGAGCGAGGGGCAGGCGAACTACTTGCGCAGCTTGCTGCGACAGATCGATGAACGCCCGGCGTTGGAAGCGAAGCGCGCGGCCGAAGCTGCAAAGGCGCTGCCGGTGCCGCAGACTGACGCACGTGTCAAGATCGAAGGCAAGGTGATCTCAACGAAGGTCGAAGATGGTGGATACGGCCCGACGCTGAAAATGCTAGTGCAGCACGTTGACGGCTACCGCTTGTGGGGCACCGCGCCGCGTAGCCTTATCGACGAAGGCAGCAAGGTAGGCGACCATTCGTTAAAAGGAAAAACCGTGTCATTTGTTGCGCGCATCCAGCGCAGCGACCGTGACGATAAATTCGGGTTTTTCTCGCGACCGACGAATGCGTCAGTCATAAAGCGCGCCGAAGAGACTGTCGGCGCATAGTATTTTTCACTCATAGACGGGACGCACAATGGCCGAGTATAAGCTAGAAATGAGAAACGTTGGCTCGGCCGCACAACTTCAAACCCTGATAGATTACTTTCGCAACGATGGCGCGCAGTTCGGCCAACGCGGCGACGATCTGAATCTATCCCCCGTCGGTTGTGCGATACACCATATGCGCGAGCTTGCGAAGATCAACGAAGAGATTGCACGCACGCGAGTCGCTTCTATCATGCGAGCCCCGGTCGCCCACACCTGCCCGCGCAATCATCATTTCTATCGCGAGGCGCACACGCTGCCCGATTGCCCGTTCTGCTTGCGAATGGACGTGACGCGCCTGCAAGGCAAGCTCGACGAAACCAAAGAACAATTCGTGATTCTATGGAACGCGCTCAAGTGAACGTTTACGACGGCCTCGCTCGCAAGGCGGCCGTCATCAGCCCGTGCGAGCAGTATCGGTATCAGCTCTACCGATGGTGGGCCGTGATCCCTCGACGTTGGGTGCTGTGGGTGATGCTGAACCCAAGCATTGCCGACGCCAATATCGACGACCCGACTATCCGCCGCTGCATTGGATTCTCGAAGGCGTGGGGGTACGATGGGCTGATGGTCGGCAACCTGTTCGCGTATCGAACGACGCTACCGGAAAGGCTGCGGCAGGCGTCCGACCCGATGGGGCCGTCCAACATCGAGCATCTTAAAACGATGGCGGCAACCGCGTCAGGCGTCGTCTGCGGTTGGGGCGCGAACACAATCCTGACGCCCTCGATGCTCGAACCGACTTTTGACGTGCTGCGCTTGATGTCGCTGCAATGCTTGGGCAAGACCAAGAGCGGCCAGCCGAGGCATCCGCTGTATGTCGCCAGCTCGACCCCGCTGGAGTCGTTCAGTATTACTTAATATCGCGGGGCACGACTGACCGTTTTATGTCGTATACCGGTTTCTGCATGAGCGCTGCGGCTTCGGCCCGTCGATAGTCACGCCACGGTAGCCAGCCGCCCGAGCGCACGCCGGCCCAAAACATCCACGCCACCGGCCGCGAGACGCCTTCGGAGAGCAGCGCCACGTAAAGGAACCTATCGGCCTGCTCGCGCGTGATCGGCCTGCCTGCGGCCTTACCCGACGAATACATGTCGTCATGACCCACTGCCGCCCGGCGCGAGGGGCCGCCCGGATCGAAAGCGCTGTGCCGGCGCAGGATACGGGGAATCGAGGCTAGGTCAGTGACGAGGCCGACAGGGAACAGTAGAACGCCGAACTCGGCATCTTCCCACACCAGCGGGGAGAGCAAGCGCCAAAGGTTCGGCGGAAGCGCCTCAACCTGTAGAGGGGTCTTGAACATAGAGCACCGCCGCCGATTCGATCCACCCGAGAACCGCATTGACTGAAACGATGGCATCAGGCGACAGCACGCCGCCCCCTAGCCGCTGCTCGACAGCATCGCTGATAGTCGCGATGACTTCCAGCGCAATCAATTTCTCGGACGGCGGCAGCTCGCGCTCGGCCACGCGTTCGAGCAGAGCGGAGCGCAGCCTATCGACGGTCGTGTCGTTGTCGAGCAGCAGCGTCTGTGCCTGCTTGACCGCTTCGAGCACTCGGGCGGCTTTCTCCGCGGGCCGGTTCGCACGCTCGATGAGCGTCATTGTCGTGGCCTGCACGACGAGCCGTTCGCGCCGTTCGCCTGACGGCGTGGACGAACAGCCAGCGACAAGCGTTGCGCACGCGAGGATACCAGCAAGCAGGATTCGAGTTTTCATGGTTGACACACCTGTCGGAAGTAGGGGATCGCCTTCGCTATAGTACCCTTGCCGGCGGGCGTGTTGTACCACTGTTTCCAGTAGGCGGCCATGGCGAGCACGTCATCAGCATCGGGCAGCTTCGCAGGCACGCGTCGATAATGCACTCGACACATCGCCGCGCCGTACATCAGATTCCAGTGCAACGTCGTGATGGGCGGGATATAACTACGCGGCACCGTCTTCGGATCGCGCGCAACGCCCGACATCATCAACAGCATGTCACGCATCGCCGATGCCTGACCGGGGAGATAGTTCACCCATATGTCATCGTGGGTGAGGCGCTCCATTTGCCACGGGCCGTAGGCAGGGCCAGCGCCCGGCGTCGTCTGGTCGAGGTGTTGATACTGCGACTCAACCAACCCGGTGCCCACAACGAGTTGTTCGGCCGCCGCAGACCACATGCCGAGCCGCGCGAGCGCAGGCTTGACAACGTACTCGCGAACATCATCAAGACCGCTCATTGCTGTTTCCCTGTGTACCACTGCACGACCACGGCCAACACCGCAACGACGCCGCCACCGAGCGTGCCGGCACCTGCGGCGACCTTCCATAGTATCGCCTTTGCAGCGGCGGCTCGCTCACTGCGCAACAATAGCGTATCTAGTTTTCTGTTCGCGTCTTTCTGCCCGCGCTCAAGCGCTGCAACCTTCGCTTGCAGACTGCCGAGCTGTTGGTAGACGTTCGGATCGCTCATTGCAAGTCACAGCGCCGTCGAATAGGTGATATTAATTGCAAGATTATTGAACGTTCCGGATGCGCATGAGCCGCCCGAACCCAAAGTCGTTGTGTAGACTACCGTGCCCGACGAACCGACGTTCATCATATCGACGCGACCGACACCCCCGCATACAGTAGCTGCTAAAACAGACTGCTGATTCGTGGGGCGAATACCCGCCGGCAACGTGCCGAACTGCAAACTGTTCACGCCGTCGGTTGTACAAGAGATGCCGCCCGGTACTCGCAGAGTCACCACTGTTCCGATTTTGCGCCACGTGAAAGTTTGCGACGGGTTGGTCGTGCATCCTGCCGATAGCGTCATCGATTGCGAGCCGCTCGTTTCCGTCGGGACTGCCGAGCCATTTATAGTCACGTTCGTAGCAGCGAACGCAATCGTGTCCACCGTGTTGGCGGTTCGATCCACGACCAGCCAATTTGCAACCGCATTGTTCGCATCGTTGACGACGCGCTCGATGAGCTGCTCGGAATCGATGACGCGTTCCCACTGTCGGTTGTTCGCCGCTGCGCCCGATTGATTCATCACAATCGACGGGTTCGTCGTGGCGTTGAGAACAACCGCAGCGCTCGCCAGCGTCGAGCCTGTCTTCGTCGAAGTAAATTGACCGCTTACGCTGATATTGCCCGACCCGTCTATCCGCATGCGCTCGGTGCCGGCGGTGCCGATGCTTATAGGCTCGCTCGCCGTCGTGTAAAAATACGCCGCAGCGCCTGTCGGGCCGTTGGTTAGGTACTGCGTGACGTTGGCACTGTTCGAATAGAGACCTCGAAAATAATTCGATGAGCTGTTCTGCAAGTACCACGCCGAACCCGCGCCCGCGCCCGCATCCGAGTTCGCAACGGTAAACACGTTGAATCCTGACGCCTTCGTCGAACTCACGTTGCTGCCGAACGCAATCGTGTCTACCGTTGTGCCCGTTCGATCCACAGTCATGATAGGCACTGCGCCCGTGCCGTCATCGAGACGCGTCTGTAAGATAAGCTGTTCGCTGTTCGCTATGGCGCTCCAAACTTTATTGTTTGTACTGCCGTCCGTTTCGAACCACGAGATCAAAGGCGCAGCCGAGCTGAACATCGCCGCACCGTCGAGACCGGTGCTCGCGACCTTGCTGAAAATGTGCGTTGCCGTCCACGTGGGTGCGATGGCTTGCGACAACGCTGCGGCACCGTCCGAGCGCGTGAAGGTTCCGGCCGCACCGTTAACTGCGGTCAAGCCTATAGTCGCCGTCGGGTTCGCGCCCGAGCCGCCGCCCGATACAGTTGTCCACGCGGGTGCAACGCCTGCGCCGCCAGACGTGAGCACTTGACCATTCGTTCCTACGCCGCCGCCAACCGTCCACGCGCCCGTCGAGCCAATGGAAAGCCGCGAACTACCGCCAGTGCTTAAAATCAAGCTATCCGAACCGCCGACAGCCAGCGGCCCGCCTAGACCTATGTTGTGGCCAGTGGCAGGAACTATAGAAAAATCACCCGGCGTTCCGTTTGCGTAGCAATCGCCCGCCGTGCCTTGAAGGCAGATCGTTGCGAAAAGGCCGTTCGTCGTATTGTTTAACTGGATAGTTGACGGCTCGCCCGTCGTGAGCGAATTCATTTGTATAAGCGGCGGGTTTACCGAACGCTCGATGATGAACACACCACTGCCGTTAAATGTCAGATTCTGTGGGCCGGATGCCCACGTTAGCTGCGGGATACCTGCGAACGCGCCGCCATTGTTATATTGAAGTTGAGTCGTCGAGCCGCCGGGAGTCGTAGCTGCGGCTTGGCAACTTCCGTCAGCCCGCAGAAATGTCGAGCTGTTGCACGTCCCGCTGAACGTTGCGATGACATCGGATGCAACTGCCGCAGTCGTCACATACGTAGAGGGGTTGCCTTTAAGGATGCCGGCGGCTGGCGCAAATAAATTGAACGTTGCGGCTGATGCACCTGTCGCCAGCGTCAGCAGTGCAACGAGTAGAGCGATATTTTTACGCATCATGTGAGTATCCACCGGTCAAGGCCGCTGACCCATTGCAGGGTTAGAGTTTGATTCTGCACGACGGCGAGGTCAGATGGCGAGCGTATCCGGTTGGCCGCCAGCGATCCCGCATTTAGGGCAAGGAACTGTAGCAGGTTCGGCCCCGTGTTAGAACAATACAGCTTCTGCCCGTTCCGCTGCGCGTCGAACCCGGTCACGTCCACGTTGCCGGCCGCGGTATTGAAATCGAGCGCGTAGTCGCTCGCGCCGGGCAACACGACGTTGTTCATGGTGCCGGCGGCAGGGTTCAGCGTCGCGTATAGAACATCCTGCGCAGCCCAACCAGCATCGTTCACGTCGGGATTGTTGACGTTGCCGTCGAGATAGTTCACCCACACGCGGCCGGGCGTGGTGGCGCTCGCAACTTCCGCGCCGATGGCGTAGCCGGTGAACGCGTCGGATGCGTCTTGATTCCAGTTCACCCGCTGGCCTGCTTGCAGCAGTGCGCAGTACGCTGAAATCATGTACAGGATACCGTTCATATCCTGACCGAACGGGGGAACGCCGCCCTCGGTCTCGGGGTCAACCATGTTAGCCGCGGAGAACCCGGTAGAAAACGACGCAGCGCCGACGAGTATGCCCGTTTGATCGGGCACCGGGATCGGCAGCGTTATGCCACCGGGCGCAGTGGGGTCGATGCCGGTCGAGTCGGCACCGAACGGTTCGATGATGATGTTATCGGGTACGAGAACGCCGCTCATTTCGTTTAAGCTCCGATAGCAAACCAATACAGGGTGACGCTCTGCGTGCCGGGGTTCAGCTCGCGCAAGCGGAATGTAGACTGCGCAGCCGAACGTGCAATCTCAACAGACGCGAAAATACCGCCAGCGCCGCCGCTCAACGCATCGTAGATAGACGATTGCACGTTGAAAATCGTATTGAACACCAGCGGGAACACCGCCGTGCAATCGACAAAACCGCCCGGCGGCAAGTTGCCCACGAACACCGAGCCCCATTGCAGAATGATGCCGCCGGGGAACGCCACCCAACCGTTACCCGATTGAAGTTGACCGGGATTCGCAAATGCGGTCGTCGCAATGAGCGTGCTTTGATTTCCTAGTGCCTGCGTGGGTGCAGTTGACGAGCCCGTCAGCGCCGCATTCGCAAGGATCGCGGCAGCGTGCTGCGTCACCGCCGACTGCGGCACCTGCGCGTTGCTTACCTGCCCGGCGAAGTTAGACAACGCGAGCTGCGCTTGCACGTTGAGCGGTGTTATTTTTCGCAGATAGCCGTCGCCAGCTTCCGCGAAGAAATGAGAGATTGCAAAATTTTCGGGCGGGCTCGACTGGTTGAAATAGGTTGCGAGCACATACCCGGCGTTGGTGCGCTGAACGATGGTCAACGGTGTCGCCGCCTGATCGATAGGCAGATTCACCGGCGCAACGACGTTGTAGATATTGGCCGTATCACTCCAGACCTCAACCGGTGCGTTAAATCCGCCTTGCGGCACGTTCACGCCCGATCCGCTGGCCGTCTTGACAGTCGTGGTGAAAGCGCCCGTCGTCGTGTTGACGATGAGCCAGCGTCGATACTGGTTCGGCAAAACGATCTGCTGATTTGCAACGAGCGCGCCCGACAGCACGATAACGCTTTTCGTCGCTTCGGCCGTCGTCAGCACACGCACACCGCCGGTCAGTCCATTGATGGGCGTCAGACCATACGAGTATAGAGCGGTCCATCCGGCACCGCCGGCATCAGGATCGCTCGAATTATTCGCGGTGAGGTTGAACCATATCGTTACGCCATCCGTCGATGCGAGGATCGTTCCCACAGCGTAACCGCCGATGGCCGCTGCAACCGCTGAACTCCATCGGTAGAGCTGTCCGCTCTGCTGATAGACGGTGTGCGTAGAATGCATGTACAACACGCCGTTCATGTCGGGACCGAGCATGGGCTTTCCGCCCGCGACGACTGGCGTCATGGTCAGCGGCGGAAAACCGAGGCTGAACGATGCACGTTGAGTCGTGACCGGGGCCGCAGGGATCGTGTTGCGATCCGCGCCGGCAGCGTTCAGCGCAAACGCCGCGGGAATAAATTGTGGATATGGTGCAGCCATTAGAGCGGCCTCGAATTGAATACGCCGAAGTTAAAGGGCCGCACGTTGCCTTGGCCCCTAAAGCCGAACAGCCCGCCGGGCACGACCACGACCGAGTAGAACACGCCGGCAGGATGCGGTAACGCACCCGATTGCGTCAGAATAGCGTATTCAACCGTCGTCAGGCGAAAGTTAAAAACGAACGTCATCGACATGTTGCCGTTGTCGCGCACATACGCCCGCCCGCGACCGGGGAACAGATTGCGCAAAATTTGATTCAAGGCGGGCGCAGTGGTCGCTGCGATGTTCGACAACGCTTTCGCAAGAATCAGCACCCTGTAGGCATCGTCGGTGAGTTCATACGCAGTCGTAATCTCGCCCTCGCGCGCGAAGCGGCCTTGACTCATCGGAAACCAGTCATCGGGGAACGATGGGTTGTCGAAGCCGACAATCGGATCGTTACCCGGAATCTGTAGCAGCCTCGACACGCCTACGATGTTGCCCCAATAGTCGAGGCCGAAACCGACCGCAGTGTCAACGTTCTGCACGAACGAATAGAACATCTCGAAGTTCGCAGACTGATCGATATACGCATTCATGTTCTCGACGAGCCGCACCAACGTCGGCGAGTTCGAGTATTGCGAGATGATGGTGCGTTCCACGTCTTCCATCACGGCACCAACGTAACGGTAATGTCAGCCTCATCGACCGTCGGCGCTTGATCGATGCCGACGAGGATGCTGTCTAGGTTCGGCGTCACGGTGCCGATTTTAATCGACAGAATCGAGACCTCGGGACCGATGAGATTTACGGGGGTGTAGAACTTCGACGCAAGTATCTGTCCACCGATGCGGATGCGCGCGGACCCATCAAGCCCCGTGAACGATGCGATGATGGCAGCCTTTACGAGCGCTTCGATATCGGACGGCAGCGACGAGCTATCAGTCAATTGCACTTCGAACAAGATAGGCAACGCCGCAGGACGATTGAACGTGATCGTATAGGTTGGCTTCGGCGGCGTGTAACTGTCATCGGTGACAATCACCGTCGTGTTGCCGTTCATGTTGCAACCGAGATCCTTTTTCGTATAGATCGCATTGCCGATGCTCTGAGCCAAGCCGCCAACCACGCCGACGTAGACCGAGTGCGCAGCGAGCGGGTAATTCGTCGAGCCGTAGTTGACCACGTTGTCGGTCACATTTTCAGTGACGAACACATCGAGCACGTCTTCGACATCGAACACCGCAGCGTAAATAGCTTCCTTGGAACCATGTGCGTTGAGTGCGACGCTATTCTCGCGGCGGAACTCGAACTCGGCGCGCGTCTCGACCAATCGGCCGGGCACACCCGGCGTTGGGTTGTTGATTGAATCCCATCCGGGAATCGCTCTGTAAATGATGTTGAGCGTATCGGCAGGGCACGGGATCGGTCCGTCTACAACATTCGCAAACGATAGCGTGATGTTGCCTGAGACCGGAATCACGCCAGCCTGCGTGCATACGTACAGGTTGCCGCTCGTGTCTTGCGCTTGCGCGCCGAGAGGGATTACCGTGCCGAAATTGCCCGTGCATAGGCACTGCACCGCTGTCGGTGCGCCCGGCGAACGGTCAAGAAAATAGATGCGCGCAATGGCGTCCTGATACACGCCATCGGCCGTATCCGGATTCATCTGATTGACGATCCGCGCGAAGGCCGCATTGGTCGCCGCGATGATGGCTGCGGTGCTCGTTGCGAGTTGACCTTGTGGCGTCTCTAACGCCGGGTTCAAGTTGCCGCCGAACGCTTCGTTGTAGTCGGCCTGCACGCCGGCAAGAATCGCCGACTCTTGCGGGATATCCAAACCCGTCGGGGTGAAAACAACCGGTGGGACGTTGGTCATTGCTGCAAGCTCACTGTACCGGTTTGCCCGTTCGTGGTTCGGAATGTCACCTGCCCGGTGACGGTGCGCCGTTCGAAGGCTTCAATTGTACACTCGGCCGAGACCACGCCGGGCACCGACATTGCAGCCTTGACCATCAATTCCTGAAACATCGTCACCGGCGGCGTGTGCCCGAGGATGTCGGCGAAGTAGGGCACACCCTTCGAGGTGTCATACCACAGCTCGGCCGCGAACAGCTTTAGGGCGCTCGCAACGTCCTGCGCCAGCGCATAAGGCTCGGACGCGAGCGCGATATTGCCTGCGGCATCCGTCAGCAGATCCCACTGCGAGTTGTCGAGTAAAAGCGTTTTCATGGGTTCGGAACCGCCGTGTTAGCACCGCCCGCGGTCACGCCGCCGTGCGTGTGCGTCTTGCCGCTGATGGTATCCGAAATGACATCGGGTGCGGTGATAATGCCAGCGGCATCAATAGTGCCTGTCGTCTCGACGGACCCGTCGAGCGTGATGAGCGGCGCTTGCAAGGTGATCGCAGTCGGCGAAACGACAGTGACGCCCTCGTCATTCATCACGACATACTGCGAAGGCATCACCGCGCCGATACACGTCAGGATGTACACGCCGTCACTCATCGAAAATTCACGGAAGCTGCCGGGGTTAGCGATATCTTTCGACGCCTTCACAGCGCTAATATCGCGCGAGCAGAAGCCCGCAAGGCCGATGTCACCTGCGACCGGATCGATGATGACCGCGTTCGCGCCACCCTGCACGCGGCAGTAGGGCAACTTGTAGAGCGGCTTGTGTGGGAATGCTACGCGGTCGCCGCCGCTCACCATGTTGACCAACGGTTGCACGGTCACGGTTCCCACGAGTGCGATTCCGCCATCGTTTGTGCAGTCAACGACGCGCACGAGCGTCAGCGTCGATAGGCGCGACAACGCCTGCCGCACGAGGAACGACAGCGTTGCGAAATCGTTCGCAACGTCGGGCGGTGTTTGATTACCGATTGCCATCAGGCGAGCACTCGCAAGCACTGCATTTGCGTCATCCACTGACCGCGCGGGGTTCGAGATTCCAGAAAATGCGTTAGCGAGTACGGATACCATCGACCCGTCGCCGCCGGCACGCTGCTTTCGATATCGAGCGGCGTTCCGCACGCAAACGCAGGATCGTAGAGCGCGGACACCGCCAAGCCCGAACGTTCATAGCTCGGATATCCGATCAGCCCTGACTGCGGCGTCAGTATAACCGACGGCAGTTCGGCGTTAGGTCGGCCGCCTTCGGTAATGAGCACGTTATCGCCGAACACATAAAAATCGGTGTTCGTCGCCGCGCACGCCATCGCGAGTTGATCCCACAACGTGCCCCAAAAATACGCGCCTTCGCTCAATGTGCCGAATGCGCCGCCGTTGGTGAACGTCCAGTCGCCGCCCATGTCTGCAACGATGCCGGCGGCGATGGTGTCTATGTCCGAAGCGGCAGGGAATGAACGCGGCGGCGCAGGGTTGATCTTTTGAAAATAACCCGTGACCGCAAGCAACGCGAACGATACGTTCGGCTGCGCAGCGTAATCCGGCTGCGCTTCTGTAATCGTGCCCTTGAACACCTGAACATAGCCTTTCCCGTTGTCCGCTTCGAGTATGACGAGATGATCCAACACGACGGGCGGATTTGCCCACGCGACGGTGAGCGCATTCATATCGTCGGCGCGCATGCCATAGATGCGGATGTCAGCTTGCGTCGCGAGTCGTGCCACACCCTGCACGCGAGCAGACACGCGCATATTCTCCAGCGTGAGAGTGTTGCTATTAGTGCCGGGGAAAACAGAGTTCGCGCCGCTCATGATGAGCGTCACACGCAACCGTTTCTGTGTGAAGCTGCCGAGGCTCATTCGCCGACCGCTATGTAATAGAGCTGAAAGCGCGTTCCGAGCCCGTAATACTGCGGGTCTTGATCCCCGCGCGTATCTACGAACGCGAGGTCGCCGAGGAACCCGCGATACCGGATATCAAGCAGCATCCGCTGACGGTCCCGACAGATGCGCGTGCGAACAATCGACACACCGTTCGAGGCGAGGTCAAGGTAGAGCGAGTCGCCGTTTTGCCGGATAGCGAGCTGCGCGTTTTGGCGCGCAAGCGTGATTGCCATCGTCTGATTAGGCACTGCCTGTAGAGGGATGCGGATCATGCGCCACCCGATGAAATGCCTAGATCGGCAGGCGTTGCCGTTATCGCACGCCCTTGCACCGTTCCGTTATTCTGTACCGGCTCGGCCGATGGTTCTTGCGCGTTCTGCGTGTTGGTCGCTGTCGTCGAGTAAGTCGCCACTACCTGTCGAATCTCTCGAAAATATAGATCGACCTCGGCGAAGAAATATGCGCCTCTGTTGCCTCGACGCACGTTCTCATAGCGCAACACGTTCACGTTCGTATACGTTTTCTCGGGCGTGAGAATGTCATATAAATCTAACGTGCCTTGAATCGCCTCGATTGAATCGATGAATTTTTTGCGCTGCTGCTGCGAGCCGCCCTTCGACATACGCAACACAATTTCATAAGGGTTCGCAACTTTGTCGTAGCTGGCAAAGCCGCCATCCTGCACGGGATAGTCGCTCATGCTCGACTCATTACGATACCCGAATTCGAGGAACGAATCAGGCACGACGACGGGCGTGCGCTTCGCCGTAACCGTCACTGTCTCTACACCGTCGTCGTCTACCTGCGGACCCGCTTCGGCCTGCTTGTAGATCGCCCACGGGGGTTCGCTGAACAGCGCCTGCCACAGACGGCCGAGCGCGATAGCAGCCCCGAGGATCGGCGGCGGGCCGGGAGGGAACTGCGGGTTGCGTAGCAACTGCGGCACGCCCGGCAGCTTCGGCACATTCGGGAACGGCGGTTTCGGTATGATGGCCATCAGTTCATACCTACATCAGCTTGCGCGGCCATCATCTTGCGTTTGGTCGCGCCTGCAAAGTCGCGAGCGATGCCGTCCGCATCGGTGGCCTGCGTCTGGATAGTGACGTTGCCGATGCTCACATCCGTTTGCGACGTGCTCGACGAGCTGCCCGCGCCGTTCTGTGCATTCGGTGTGGGAATCGCGCCGGCCGCGTAGCCGAGCACCTTGCCGGGATAGTCGAGCGTTTCTTGTCTGAGCGGCGCACCCTTGCCGCCCATGTTCGCGCTATTGCGCACTCGCGTTTGCCCTGCGTTGTAGCTCTGTAGAGCGAGATAGTTAGACGCGGCTTCGTCGTTGCCTTCGGCGAGAAACGAATCACGCAACGCTTTCAGATACGCCGCAGCGGTGTCGATATCTTCGTGCGGGTTCTTGCCTGCGTTCGGGAAATACTTCGGCATCAACTGCGCAATGCCTGTTGCGCCCGATTTCTTATTTACCGCCGCCGGGTTGAACTTCGACTCGGTATCGAGCACACCGGCGAGCATCTCAGGATCAATGCCGTATTTCGACGCAGCGTTCTGTATCGTGTTCTCGTAGGCGGGGCGACCTTTCACCCACAGGTTTGCGAGCATGCGTTCGCCCATGTTGCCGAGCGAATCGACCACGCGGTCAGCGCCTTTCTCGATTTTATCAGCGGCAGCATTCATCGCGCCGCCGAGGTCTTGCGCAGCCTCACCAACGCTTGCCGTTCCTGCGTAGTCAGCCGCCGCTGCCGCTGCGTTGTTCGTCGCGGTGCCGCCCGCAGCGAGCGCCGGCAGCGTGCGCAGAGCACCGGCCGTTATCGCTTGGTCGCGATTCGTTGCGCTCTGTTCCCATTTCGTTGCTGCGTCTACGGTCTCTTTATCGACCTGCCGGCGTGCCTGTTGGCGAGCGAGCTGCGCGCCGACGTTGCCTTCGAGCATCGCTTTCGCGAGGCCGGGGTCGAATCCTGCTTGTGACAGCATCTGATTCGCGTTTTCATAGCTCGTGCCGTTCGCCATCGAGCGTTGAATCGCCTGCTCGGTATCGAGAACGATATCTTTGAAATCGCGGGCATTGCCGGCGGTGTCTTGGAATCGCACACCGAGACGACCCAACATGACGAGGCTGTCAGATATCTGACCGTTGTACGCGAGGTCATAGACGGCCTTCGTGATGTTGCCTATAGACTTCGTGACATCCTCGGCGCGCCCGCCGAACATCTCGCCGATGTTTTGGAAGTTGCGCATCTCATTCGCAGCGATGCCGAAGTTTCGCGAATCGATGCCGAGCTGTCGCACCGTTACGGACAGATTCGAAACGTAGGTTGCGGCTTTCTTGATGGCGATGGCGGCGGTTGCTACGCCGAGCACCTTGCCGGTCAGACCGACAAGCTGTGATGACATGCTCTGCGATGAGTGCTTTACTGTCTGCTCGGTCTTGACGAACTCCGCAGCCGCAGCCTTCGAGCCCTTGGTAAAGTCTTTAGGGTCGAGGCCGAGCTTTACTATCAGTTGGTCAACTACTGTTGCGGCGGCCACGTATCACCCTTTCGTTATGCAAGTCTACTGTGATGACCTCTAGCATATCGTAGGCGTCTCGGCCGCCATAGACAGTCTGCAACTCGTGCAACGTTGCTTTTCCCGACGATACTATCGTGCCGATGACTCGCGGCACGTTGGCGTAATTCAGGAGGCCGGCGGCGCTTCCGGGGGCGAGCCCGTAGTCGATTGGACGGCGGCCAACGAAAAACCCAAGAGCAGCTCAACCGTTGCGATGTAAAGCGTGTACCACGTTTTGAACTCTTCGATCTGCGAATCTTCGCCGGGAAAAATCGGTTGCAGCGGAGCGTTACCGGGCGGGCAAAACTGCACGCACAATTTCAGCTCATCGAGCAGCGGCTGCGCCTGCGCGTAGTTCACCCCTTGCAACGCTGCGATACCCGTCACGATGAGACTACGCCACGAGATGTCGAGCCCTGCGAGCCCGCGACCTTCGAGCGTACCGTCGGGCAGTTTCCCGCCCGCGTTCATGAGCATGAGTATCGCTCGATTCGCCCATCGCTCACCTTGATCGACAGGCATCTCGACGACTTCGAACACCTTGCCCTTATCGCGACCCGTGGCGGTGATCGTGACCCGCTTCGTTTGACGCGGCATCGGTTACACCGCTATCGGTGCAGCTTGAACGGTTTCCCACGAGATTTCGTAATCGACCGGTTCGAGCGTGCGCCGCGCCGCTGGCATGGGCGTCAGGCGTGTGAGAACGCCTTTGATGAGCGCGTATCCCTTCGCGAGACCGGGATAGGCGAGTGCCCCGTCGGCGAACAGCACGTCGCGCAGCACGCTCTGTGCGCCGTCCCACGCCTCGAACAAAGCGATGCTCGGGGAGTCGGCTTGCAGCCGCACGAGCTGTTTCGTGATACGCGGCACCCAACCCGCCGACATCTTGCCGTCTACGCCCATGACGGCGACAGCGGCCTCGACAGCCTCGACAGCGAACGCGTCGTCGCTGGCGTAACCCTGAACAGTGAACGGGCCGACGACGATGCCCGCGGGGCTTCGCACCGTGAACGTCAGCTTGCAATTAGCGCTTGTGATAGTAGACACGGTGCGTGCTCCGAATTACTGAACGTTGATCGACGCGAGTTCGATATTCTGGATGCTGCCGCCGTCGGTGTACCACAGCGTCATAGGCGGCGAACCGCGCACCGCGCGAACCTCGGGGGCGGCATCGAGAATCTGCAAGTAATACCCGTTGTTCTGCAACGAGTCGGCAATCGGTACGCCGGCCGCGGTGTTGACCTGCGCACGCTGCGAGTTCGAGAGCGTGACACCCGGCTGAATGACACCGTTACTCAACGCCCGTTGAATCGGATCGGTGCATGTCGCACGCAGCAGATTGTAGCCTTCCGAGTTGTACGGAATCGAATTGATGCTCGTCAGCAACCCGAGCAGCGCAAGCTGCAACTCGCTGTTCAGCCATATCTGATTGATATACGCATCGAACCAGTTCCACGCGCCCGGCGTCGAGCCCGGCTGCGTCATCACGAAACGATCATTTGCCGTCGCGTATGCGCCGTAAAAGTTGTACCCGTTCGCTTTGAGGTTGTTTGCCGTTGACGCGTCAACCACGTCGGCGACGAGCCCGGCCTGCCCCTTGTAAGCGAACGTAATCCGGCCGTTCGGTTGGTCGAAATCGATCGACGCGACCGCGCCGCAGATGAACGCAGCTTTGCGCCCGTTGCCATCATCGGTCGCCGGCTCGTACTGCGGCCATATGCCGTCGTAGGCGGCGGCAACCGCCTGCGCGCCGAACGACGCCGGTGCGTCACCCTCGGTCGGGGTAACATCCGAATCCCAACACACGTAGGCAAACCGTTCGTTTGTGGTCTGCACCCATTCGGCAAACGCGATCTTGTCGTCGATGTCGGGCTCGAACACCGTCATGAACGTCGCCCAATTCTGCGTGATCGTGGGAATCGCAGGCATGAACTCGGCCGGCGTTGCAGCGTCCGCACCCTGCGAGAGCTGCGCGCCTGTTGCAAGCGTCAGTTTCAAACCGGTCGAGAGCGAGCCCGTCGCATAGCCGATGGTGGAATCGTCACCCGTATCGCCCGAGTGAATGACGAAGCGATTCAACTGCGCATCGTAGGTAACGGTTGCATTCGAGCTGACGCGCAACGTGCCGCCGGGGTTGAAATCCTGCGCAGCGCCGCCGACGGTGTACGTACCGATGCCGCCCGTGCCGGTGAGAAACGCTGTGATCGCGGCAGGGTTCACGCCGCCTGTCACCACATCGCCAAGATGCAGCACGCCCGAGGTGACTGCCGAAATGGTCAACGTATTTCCGGCTGCACCCGCACCGTTATCGATGATGCCTGTACCGGTGAATATGCCGCCGGGCGTCTGCAAGCCGGCCTGAATCAGCGCCGCTGCGTTCGAAAACGAGGTCGCCGTAGATAGATCGATGTTCGCAGAGGTCACAACCTCGCCGTCGATAGTGACGATGACCGTACCCGACAGCCCTTGCAACTGCGAAAGCGTCGTGCCTGCGAAGCTGCCCGAGCGAAGATAGGCAGCAACCGCGGCGGCGTTGTACTGCGCGAAATAGAGCGTGCTCGGCAACGACGTTGCGTTCACGAAACCGGCGAAGTAATTCGCAGCGAGCGTCGCTTCAATCGAGGTTGGGCCGAAGAACGCTTGCACATCGGCGAGCGTTGCAAACGCCTGCACCGTGCCGACTGGAACGCGAACATTGTCCGTCAGCATGATGGCGTTCAGCGAGAGCGGATTACCGCCCGGCGACAGCACGCTCGGGATGACGTTCACCAACTGCGAGGCGGGAATGCTCATGGTGGAAACCTTTCGTCTATGTTGATGAGGGCGACTTCGGCCGTATCCGCGAACTGCATCGGCGTGGAAACGACGGGATTGTATTGCAAGTTAGCGCCTACAATCCACCGTTCCTCGTATTGCGCCTCGCTGTTGACGAGCGCAGCTTGCATCGGGTTATCGGCAAAGAGGGGCGCAACGGGTGCGAGCGCTCGGCAGGCGTACTCGGTTCGCAGCAACGCAGCCAGCATCACGGCCCAATCGGCCGATGCAGCACCGTAGCAGTCGAGCTGAACACGCAACAGCAAGCCTTGTTCGATTTCTATCGAGTCGGGGTCAGTATCGTCACGGTCCCACATCTCGACAGGCGTGCGATGCGGATTCATCAGCGTCGCAGTGAACGCAACGAAGCCGGGCACCGGGGCCGGCGTCGATGAGCGATTGTTCAAGCCTTGCACGACCTGCACGCCCGCAGGCACAACGCCAACGAGAAACGCGCGCAGCAGCGTGTAGACATCCTGCAACGTGGGCGCGACAACGAGCGGCACTATGGGCTCACCGGATCGGTCTGCATGCAGGCGATAACGCTGCACCAATCGGGCCACGTTTCGAGCACAGCGACGACGAGCCACGTCTGCGCGGTCTCGCCCGGCACGTTGGGGAGCACAAGTAAATCGCCGCCCTTCGCTCGTGGGCGCTCGACACCTTGCGCGTTACCCCACATGCGCACGTTTTTGTAGATCGCTTCGAGATTCAGATTGTTGACGTGTTCGAGGTCTTTACCTTTCACCGCCTGCGCCTGAATCCTGATCGGTACGTCAGCCGCGTAGTCTGGCGTCTGCTTGCCTGCGGCGCTGATGGTGTAACCAATGCTCGCACGGTACTGCGCGCTTATGTTCGGGTTGACGGGCTGAATCGCCGCATTCGCTATGCCACGCACGTTTATCATCGCGTCACCGAGTTCGACTTAACTTCCCATGTGACGTTTTTCAACATCCACCCCGTATCAACAAGAGGCTTGCTGCCTTTCTTGTGTGCGAGGGTGTATGGTGCGTTCGGTGGATCAGTCAACAGCACGATAGATTCGCGCATGTGACCTGCCATGTCAGCGCCGAGGATTTCGAGTGCAGGCTTCGTGCGATAGCCGGTGACGCGTAACGCAACGCCGAGTTTTTTCGCCCACGTCGGCTGCTGGTCTTCGATGAAATTCCCGATGAACGGCCGAGCCGGCGTAGTGCGCGTGCCGAAGTTGTTCCAGAATGCAACCTGCGCCACCGGCAAGCCGCCCTCACTCTCGGGGTACGTTGCGCCGTTCTGGAAACCGACAGACACGTCGAGATCGCCATCGCCGAGCGCTTGGGCGATTTCCTTTAGCTTGCGCGTCAAGCGCTGGCCGCCGGATAGACTCGTGGTGACTGTCTGAATTGCCATAATCTATGCGGGCAAGACCGTTTGCAATATGTTAACCGTTGGGAATCAGCTTCGCAGCCCATCGGGTGACGAAGGCGAAGCCAGTGCCGAGAACACTCGCTGTGACCGTCACCGGCACGCCGTAGCGCGCCTCGACGACCGTCGCCAGCCAAACGGCCAGCCCGGTGCCGCTCGCGCCGCTGGCGAAGCCTACAACGGTCGCTTTCGTGGTGTTGGTCACGACCGGATCGGGGCCGCGGATTTCGTCATTCATGGTCTCACCTCGTATGTCAGTAGCCGCGCCGCCCGGCAAGCCTACCGCCCGGCCCGCAGCACTGCGGCGGGGGCACGTATCGAAACGACCGGTACGGCGCGGTGAGCTGCCAGAACAACTGGCCCCACGCGGTCAGCAGAAACCACGCCATCGACTGCGACACGTTCGACAGCCAGCCGGCCGAAATCGACACCGTGCCCTCGGTGGCGCTCGTGATCGGCCCGACAATCGACGCGCCGCTGCCAGAACCGCCCGCGGTCGCAAGCGGCATCAGCGTTGCGATGTGCGCCACCAGTAGATTCAACAGTCGCTCGCGTTGCGCGGCGTCCTGCACGAGCGAGCCGCACGAGTTGTCGAGGATGAGCGTCGCGAGTGCGAAATACATATCGAGCATCGCGTCGGTCGTCGGCGGGTCGGTGAACTGCGGAAACAGCGCACGAAAATCAGCCGGCACGAATTCAACGACGCCATGCACCGGCGTAGGAACGCTGCTGCAATCTGTATTGATCGTCACCGGCTGACCTCCCGTTACTCTATGATCTGTCGGCCGCGCGCCGGGTTGTTCGCTTTCTGCTCGCGATACGCCTTGATCGCTTCGGCGTCGGGTTCGAGCTTGAATTTTTTTGCATGCTCGATAGGGTCAAGCGGCTCGATACCGGTTTTGATCTCGCGACCTTCACGCGCGCGAGCTTCGGCGTTGCGACCGTCCGAGTGCATGAAAATCGACCCGTTCACGACCGCAGGGTGCTTCGCGTTGCGCTTGAGCCATTCCGCCATGAACTCGGTGGGAATCGCTTCGGTCAGGCCGTAGCCGCCGACGATGCGCGAGGCGTTCGTGCCCTTGATGGTGAACTCGGCGATAGTGCCGTCTTTCGAGCGCAACTGCATTTTCAAGCCGTGCGGCAGCTTGCAGCCGACGACGCACGTCGTTGCGCTCGCTTCGGGCGGTGTGGAATTCGGTGCTGCACTCATGCGAATAAACCTCGTGTTGAAATGATGGCGAGCCCGCCGGCACCGCAGAACGTCGAAACTGTCCACGGTGTCAGCTCACCCGCGGGAGAGTATCCCGAGAGCGGTGCGCCGTCGAGAACGTTCGCGTAGACCTGCTCACCCGGCCGTGCGCCGTAGGGGAAGCGCGCCCACACGTTGCCCCGAGACAGCATCGGGCAGGGCAAGCCCTCGCGCACACGGAAGGTTGCCGTCACTTCATCGTAGAACACGCGCCGCCAATCGACGCCGGGGCCGGCTTGGATGATGACCACGCCTTGCAGATCGGCCTCGCTCATACGCGCGTTGAGCACGACGCCGTCTTCGCCCATCCAACCGAACCGACCGAGCGCGACGCCGCCTTCACCCGCGCGCGGGGAAGCCTGCGGCCCGCCGATAACGGTCGCGAATGAGTTGTAAGCACCCAAAACGAAAGCGCCCTCTGCCGCAGGGTATGCGGCGAGGGCGCTCGGGCCGTTCATGTCGATAACGCCCCCTTGCAACTTACCCGAGCGACTGTGAGATCAGCACCGGGCGGAAAATGATCGTGCCCCACGTGCCCTGCGATTTCTTCTGCAAGAAATTCGACGGGCCGACAACCATCGCGTGCGCTCGCAACTTCTCGGTGAAGGCCGCCGTCATCGTCTCCTGACCTTCCATTTCATCGACAATGAGCTGCATCAACTCACCCGACGGCGTGGAATATTCCGGCGCTGTCTTGATGGTCAGGTTCGGGAAGTTCTTCGACACGAGGTTGAAAATGTTCAACCCGAACTGATTCGTGCGGGACAGATCGGCATCACGCTGCGGGCTCATCGCCAGCGTCATGCGCGTGGTGCGGTCTACGTTGCCGTTGCCCTGGATGACAAGCTGCGTGTAGAGGTCAAGCACGTTCTGATAACCCTGCTCGGGCGTCGCTGCGGCCCATGCCGTCGCCGGCACAATGGGCGCGATCAACGATGGATCGTTCAGCAAGCCGTAGTTCTGCAAGCCGGCGATACCGTAGAAGTAGCTCGCGTTCTGGAACTTGTTCAGCACCAACACCGAAGCGATGTTCTTGCGCGAGGCCGCGTCGATACCGGCGAGGCCGTAGACCGCAAGTTCCTTTTCGCCCCACTGCGTGAAGGTCTGATAGTGGAAGCTCTGACGCTGCGGAAAGTTCGTGTTCACGTCGGCGTTGCCGCCGTTCGCGTAGTCACCGTATGCGGCGACCTCGCCCGTGTTTTCGATCATGACGAACGTCGTCACGGTCGTGGTCCAGTCGCCTTTTTTCGTCTCGCCCGCGATCTCGGCTGCGCGCATCGGCGACACGAGCACTTCAATCAATTTCGGGTCGAGATAGTTCGACAGGAACGCAGGGATGCCGGCGTTCGATACGGTAATCAGCTCGGGCTGCGCATCGAAGGCAACGCCATCGAACGCACCGAACTCATCACCCACGACTGCACCCGCGCCGCTGTACGACGGCACAACCTCGCGCGGCAAGAAACCCTGCCACGAGCCGAGCTTGTGGTCGAGTGCGAGCCCGTAGCTCTGTTGCAGCTTCGAGATAAGCGCGGCGCTATGGCCTGCGCGAATGGCGTCGGCGAACGACTTCGCATTGAGCCCTTGACGACCGGCGATCTGACTACGCATGTTGTGGATTCCTCAACCTTTGAAAATGTTTCGACTGACTGCTCGGTCGTGTGGGGGCCGTTGTGGGTTAGGTCTCGCTCGAAATCTTCGCGAGGTTGCCTTGCGAAATCGTCGCAGTGAACGCAGCGACCGCGCCACGGTAGCGACTGTTCGTTCGGTACGTGCCCGCGCCGTTGGGCGTGCCCGTGAGCTGCGAGACGATATACGTGTTTGCGGGAACGCCCGTACCCGTCACGCGGCCACCGATGGCGTAAGCGCCCGAAGCCGGTGCGCTCAACGTCAGCACGCCCGTATTCGCAGCGATGGTTGCGGTTGCATCCGATACGCCGTTCACCGGCACGGCCTGACACGTTTTGAACCGGGTTGCAGTGTTGCCGCCCGCGGTTGTGGTGGGCTCGCCGGTTGCAGCCGTCGCGTACACCGCAACGTTCGCAGCAGCGCCGGCAGCGAAGGCAGCCCAATAGTCGCCGCCCGTCATCAGCGTCACCGGCTGGCCCGAGTTCAGGACCATGAGCGACTCGCCGAGATAGGCAGTGATCGCAACAGAGGGGATATTCGGCTGTCGAGCAACGAAGCCAATCGCAACGACGCCGCCAGCGATGGCAGCGGCAGCAGCGGCAGACGAGTAGACGAGGCCGTCAGCCGCGCCCCATGCGAAGTAGCCAACGCGCACCGATTGACCGGGCGCGACCTTGAACGCACCTGCGACTACCGGCAGCACTGATGCCTTTTGGTTGGCACCTGCGAAATCACCCGCTACGGCCGGTGCGGGATCGGCATTGATGGACGTTTGAAAACCGGGCATGGGTGCGAAGCCTCGCGTAATTCGGAAGTGTGGAAACGGGCGGTTGCGTTAGCCTGCGATCTGAATGCGACCGAGACCGGGGATTGCAGCAGCGGCAACGCTCGCAGCGTCGCTTGCAAACTTGACCGGTGCGGGCGCTGCGGTGCTCGCCGTCTTGCGTGCCTTCACCTGTTCAACGAGGGCACCGAACGCGCCGGGCGGCACACCGTCGGTTGCGACGCCTGCCTGCTTGAGCGCGAACGCGTAAACGTCTTCGGCGCTGTCCATTGCGACGATCCCGACGAGCGGCTTCACCGCTTCGCGTGCCGCGTGCAACGCGTTCACTCGTGCAACGGCAGAGTTTGCGGCGTCGTTTGCCAGCTTGGTCGCGTCGGCCTTCGAAATGAAACCGCCGGCAGAAATGGCAGCGGTAATTGCAGCATCCATCGCCTTGCCCGGTACGCCCGGCGTTGCGTCGGCTGCGACCTTTTTTCGCTTCGAGCCCGGCTTCTCGGGGTCGTCTTCCCAACCGTCCATTGCGTCAGGACCGCAGTCGGCGGCGCTGGACGCTTCGAGCGCTGCATCGAGCGCGAGGCGCTGTTCGTCGGTGGGCTTCACGGTCATAGCCGCGACGGCGAGTGCGAGCAGGTTCGGACGCTTGAACATTTTCGGAGTCTCCGGAAGTTTTGAATCGCTGACTACTACGTCGGAACCCGCGCGGCCCTTTTCAACGAGCGCAACGTGATTGCCCATAATATCGCGCATCACGCCGTCGTATGCAACACCATCGGGCGAAGTTCCCGGCGTCATGTCGGCACGATAGCGGTAGCTCGACGACAATTCCGCCTGTTGCTTGCTTTCGATGAGGGCGATTGCCTCGGATGTCCACACGGCTATCGAGGCCGTTAGGTAAGGCGCGTTGAACTCGACATCGCTGCCGATGGTGCCTACCGTAACCTCGGGTTTCGAGTCGTCTGCGTTGACGACCGTGTGCAGCATGAGAAGCTGCAAATTCTTGAATGAATCGGCCGCCGCGCGCAGTTCGGCCGGATCGCGGTACATGCGATAAATGCGGTTTGGTTCGAGCCCGAGCGCGGCAGCGCCGGGGATCTCGCGGCCGAAGTAGGGGCAAACATTCGCCTTGCTGATGTTGCAACGTTCGACGTGCATCCGGCCGTCTTGGTCGAATTTCCGCATGGTCATGCGGTCGAAGGCGAGGGCGTCACGCTCTACGTCGAGCGCGCCGAACGCCCGGTCGAATGCGTGGGTGGCAACGTCGGCAATCCACGCCTTCGCTTCGGGCGTCAAGGGCTGCGTGGGTGCTACATAACGGGCCATGTTGCGCGGAGTGTAGGACGCCGCCCGACGGAACGCAACAAAGTCAACGGAACTACGTCACACCCCCGCACGTTGGCGGGAATGAGCATACAAACGCTTCTCTACATCCTCGCCTTGATCCTGTTCGTACTGGCAGCCATCCCGATACAGTCGCGCATCGGTCTAGGATGGCTCGGGCTGGCGGTGCTGACACTTACGCTGTTGATCTAGCATCACTGCGCAATGTCCCATTCGGGATAGGCGACCGACTCGAAGCCGGGGATATACGGCCGGTTCACGCATCGGCAGTTGATGAGTTCACCGGGATGAACGAACTGTTGCTCGTCGCTATCCCACATGCCTTTGTCTAAATCGTAGAGCTTGTTATTCATCGCAACGTGCGTGGGCCGCGGTTCCTTGCCGCCCTTCGAGTGCATCCATATCGCTTGCTTGATGCCTAACTCTTGCAGCCGCACCGCTTCAATCGTTGCCTTCGCCTTCGCGTTCTGATCGCGGGCGATGAGCGCTGCGCGGCGCTTCGTCACGCCGTATGTAGATTCGAGTGTCTTCGATAGCGTCTTGAGATCGCCGCCGCGCTTCACGGCCTGCCATACCTGCGTTTGCACGTCGGTGTGATACTTCTGCGCGATGCTCTTGATTAACCCGACCTGCTCGGCCGCAACGACCTTGTACGCCTCGATGCTCGCGCGTGTGGGGCGGAACGCAACGGTGAAGCCGGCTTTCTTGAGCTGCGCGAGCATGGATATCTGCGTTGCCTGCGAATTCTTCGCGGCGAAATCGAGCGATATTTTCTGCGCCATCAGATCGAACCGAGCTTGCCATTTGTCGCCCCATTTCTGCATGGTGCGCTGTAGCTCTTTTGTCGGGCTCGCATCCATCGCTATTGCGTAGGGTTGCAAAGTCAACGCAGCGATGACGCCGGGGTGCATCGGCAGCGTCGTCGCCTCGTCGCGTGTGATCCACCGATAGTCGCTGTGCTCGTGGTCGAGCGTGGGTTCGAATTCTTGGAACACCTCGTACCGATAGGTGACGAACCGCGTCGTGCGGTATTGATGCTCGTGCAGCCAGACCAAGCCGTCGGCCGCAGCGATAAAACGCGTTTCCTCCCATGTCTCGCGCAGCGCTGCTTGCTTCGGTGTTTCACCGGCTTCGATCTTGCCGCCGGGCAACCCCCACGACTCGAAGCCGGGGTCGGTACGCAGCAGCACTAGAAACCGGTCGCCTCGCGTGAACATGATCCCCGCAGCGGTCGGGGTCATGCTGTCGGTCGCGATGATGACGGGCGTTGCTTCGAGCGCGGGTATCAGCACAACGCGCGAATCGATGTACATCTCGCGCACGAGCGTGTCGAGCTGCCCTTGATACCACGCCTGCACGCCCGCGTTCGGGAACGTTGGCCCGACTACGGTCGCCTTGCCGCTCGGGTGATACATGCGCGAGCGCTGGATTTTCATCACTCGAAGCCTATCTGTTTCGCATACCTGCGCAGCGTATCGTAGACGGCCGGTTCGAGCGCGACGCGCGCGGTATCTTCGGCCCCGTTGGATGCGACGAGCCATATTTGATAGCCGTCGAATTCTGCGAACAACCCATCGCCTAGATACAGGCGAGGGGAGGGCGGCTTGCAACCTACATCTACCATGTGACCCGCCATTGATGTTGCTTGCCGCCCCACCATACGTAGACGCTAACGGCTCGATAATACCTACGAACGCGCATCCCGCCATTAGCACTAGCCAACATCGGGTGAAAAGTCACAGACGAGTGCTGCAATTTCATAGCGCGCACCTTACGCCGAGACTGACCGACCCGTCAAGCTGCCTTCGATGCTGCGGCGGCTTCTTTGAGCGAACGTTCGTGCGCCGCTTCGGCCGACTCCTCGCCGCGCTCGTGGTCTGCCTGCGCACCTTGCTCGCCGAGCTTCGCTTGTGCTTCCATTTCGGTAAGCGTGGGCATTTCGGGCGCATCGCCGGATAGGTTGTTGTAGCCGCTGTCGGGATCGGTTGCAAGGCGCTCGCGAACTTCCTCGGGTGCGAGCACGCCTTTGTCTACATACGTTGCATCGGTTTCCGCGTTGCTCTTGCGGATCTCGGCGAGTTCCTTGATGGTCGGCGCGGTCAGGCCGATGAACTCGAAGCCGATAGCGTCGTCGATCTCGCCGAACAGATGCAATTGAATAATCTGCAACACCGTCTTGAGATGCTCGCCGAATAACTTTTGCTGGCAAGCACGCACGAAATCGTAAAATACTTTTATTTCGCCCTCGCTGCTGGCGTTGAGCCCTTGCGGTGTGATGCCTAGCAGCTTCACGAGCGGGATATGCGACGGTGCGGCCATGTGCTCTTGCGCCTGCGCCTGCAACGCATCGAGACCGTTCAACGGCACGTTTACGGCGACCATCTGTTCGCGATCTTTGTCGAGCAGCGTCAACCCTTGGTTGTCGCGCGTCTGCGTAAACAGCTTTGCGCGATCCATCAGGCCGCCCGGCTTGTCGGCGTTACCTTGCAGAATATCGGTCATGTCGGTCTGCAAGCACATCACGCTGAAATTGTGGATGAGATCCGAAACGCTGTTACGCGTGCGAAGCCATTGGAATACATCCGATTCCATAAGCTGCGTCATAGACAGGCCGCCGAAGTTGTAAGCCGGCTTGAGCATGTCGGGCACGTCGCGCGAGATGAACGTCAGCAACCGCGTCGCATGCACACGCTTGCCGAGTACGAACCATGCACGCGGCTTGTAGAAATCGGCCGCCATCGGATCGGTAGCGTTGTAGCTATACGGCGTGGTCCATATCGGCTCGACAACCTTGAAGCCGCATAGCGAGCCCTTCGGTATGGTTGCCTTGTCAACGACAAGGGGCAACGAGCGCACTTCATCAGGACTGCGCCCCTTGGGGTCGATGTCGATGAACAATTGCGAGCGGCCGAACAGCCCGTCGAGTTCCGCGAGCTTGCAGAACTGGTCGCGCACCTTGAAACACTCGAACGCTTCGTTGATGCGCTCGACCTTATCTTCGAGCCCACCATCGACATCACCGTCGCCGTCTGCATCTTTCTTGATCGGTACGGGCGTCACGTTGGGGGCGAAATCGCTCGCACCGAACGCTTGCGGGTTATCCTTCGGCTTCGGCTCGTCGGCTTCTTTCTCCGCTTGCTTCGCCTTGCCCTTTACGGTGATCTTGATCCATTCCCGCGTCATCTCGCTGGCGATAGTCTCGCTCGGTGCGCGGTATTCTGACCGCTGCGACAGTTCCGCAAGGTACGCATAGCCGGGGAAGCCGAGCCCGCAATTGAATTGCTGTGCGTAGGCATAGGCGGGCGCGTTGAACTCACTGTCGAGCGCCACGTAAGGGCCGAGCATGCTGTCGTCGGGCGGCAGCGTCGAAGGCACCACGCCTGCCGGGAGTTTTGGTGCTTCGACCTTGCGCACCACGAGATGACGTTCGCCGGCCTTCGCAAGCACCGACTGCGCGATGCTCAAACCCTTGCGGGGTTCGACAGGCGTGACGGGCTCGTCGAGACCAAGCCACGCACGAATAGCGGTGCGGAGTCGAGTGCTAACGGTTCGCAGCATGGGGTGCGCCTAGTTGTGAAAGTATGGATGCGTGGATTACGAGGGCGGATCGACGCGGAGCGTACAGCATCATGACCGAATCGGCCAAGTTAGGCGACATGATCGACTCGCGCACCTCCTGTTTCGTACCCTTGGGGCACTTATCAACCATGACCTTGCCGCGCTTGGATTGATCCCACACCGGTTGCGACAGCTCGATGACGAGGCGCGACGCTTCGGGGAAATCCATATCGATGCTGATGAACCGCGACAGATCGATGCCGGTGCGGAACTGCGCGAGGTCAACTTCCCATGTCTCGCCGTTTTTCGTCGCGTGCAGCGTGCGATACGCTTCCATCACGCGATAGGTGTACTGAAACATCATCTTGAGATGCCACCACGCCTGCGCCTTCGCGTTCTCGAAGAAATCCTCGGCCTTCGATTCGGTGCCGGGCACCAACGCCTCGGGACGATACAGCTCGCCGCTACCGCGGAACACGCCGACGGTAATCGGCTTGCGCTTCTCTGTCTCGCGTTGCTCGTTGATCTTGCGCGCATCGCCTCGCACGCCTGCACCGAGCCCGTCGCCGTCGTAATGAAACCCGGTCAAGCCGTTGAGGTCGCTCAACAGAAACGCACGCTCGACCGTGTGGAAGATATCGAGATCGGCCGACCCGCGCCACGATTCGACGTGCTTGATGACGAACGATTGCGCGATGGCGAACGCGTTTTTGTCCGTACCGCTGTCGGCTACGTCGAGCGCGCCTGATTTCGCACCGCTCGGTTCGAGCCCGAGCAGCTTGTGTGCGTTCTTGGCGGCGCTGACCCATATCGCAGGGATGACGACGCCCTTCACCGACGCAGTGAAGTTGCAACCATACTCGGCCTCGAAAATTACGGGGTCGAGTTCCTCGCGCTTGCGACGTTCCCATTCCGCATCCTTGCGCGGGTCGTCGGCGAAGTGAAAATCGAAACGTCGAATCGTCGCATTGTGCGCACGCTCGGCGAAGCTGTTCGCCATGCCGTTGACCGATGACATGTCAATGCGGCAATCGGTTGTTGCAGACAGCGACGCATCGATAGCCTTGGGATTCGGGATGTGCGCTGACTCGTCAACGAAGTAGAGCGCCTTGCGTCCGCCGCGTCCGATGTTGTTACCTGCCTCACCAGTGATCGACGAGCCCGACATCGGAAACGTCAAGCGCATGTGGGCGCTGTGCTTGTTGCGATCCCAACCGCTGCGGAACTCCGCGGGCAGGTACGACAAGAACATGCGGCCCTTGTAGAACAGGCAGTCGGGGTCGCCGCTGCGGTCTACCTTATCTTCCTTTTCGCTACCGAAGCCGATAGAGATATCGTCGAAGAATTCACACAGGCCAACGCTGAACCCCATTGCAAGCCACGAGATGCCCACATCGCGTGATTTGACGGTCGTTGCTGGTTCGTTCGCGCGCCACGCCTCGTATAGAAATTTGATGAACGCGCGTTGCTTGGGCCACAGAATCATAGGCATGATGGGCGAGCGGCCCTTCGATGCGACACGCGGATCGACGGTCACGCCCCAATCGTTGATGAAATCGTCTATATGCCCGTTGCGGTAGTGCTGGCGCACGGCAGCGAGCATCGCAGGATCGGCGCGCAGCTTCGCTAGGCGCGCGGCGCGTTGTTTGAATACCGAGATGTAATCAGGGTTGCGCCAATCGAAAGGCATCGCCACCCGCGCCGCTGACGCGTCCGTCTGTTCCGGCGTGACCGGTTGCAATACGGGTGGCGATGCACTCATCGCTTACTTACGGGCTTTGCCAGTGTGCTTGCCGGTCGGCGCTTCGACCTTGCCCTTACCGTCCGACGTTTCCAACGTGAGCGGTTCACGCAGCACGCTAGACGGCAGCGGCGACTCGGCAGGCGTCGTTGCGTTGAACGGATCGGTAGCGGCTGCGTCGCCTCGTGGTGCGGGGTCGTGCAAGTCGGCAGGTTCGACGGCCGGCGGCGTGTCGGCCTTTGCAGGGTGAGCGGGTGCAAGCTCGCCGCCCTTGAATCCTTCCCCGGTCGGCACGGGCGGCATTTCGCCTATCTCCCGTGGCGTGCTGGACACGTCAGCCGCACCCGTTGCGATTGGCGCACCGTCGGCCGTCGATACATCACCCAATGCCAGCTCAACGCCGGGGGTTCCGGAATCGAGCGCGTTTTTGTTGGGCGATGCTGCGTGCAGGGCTGACGCTGCGGCCTGTTCGGTCTCGGGGGTTGAGGTGTGCTTGCCGCGCTCATCCTCGCGCACCGCTGCCTCGAACTCGACAATGGTCTCATTCATCGCATTGACCGCATTCTCGCGACCGATGTTGATCGGTGCGTATATTTCGAGGATGCGTTCGAGCTTCGCGCGTGCGTTACTCAATGACTCTACTTCGAGCTTATCCATCGTGATGGTTCCTATGGTGAATGATGCGTGCGGGTGCGCGTCGTCGTAGTAGACCGACTCGCCACCACTACGCGGGGTCAAAACGGTAAGCATGTCGCTAACGCCACGTTGGGTCGCGAGCGGTTCGCGGCGAGCTTGACCGTTGCATTATCAATGCGATTTTTACCTAGTAGTTCCTCGGGGTAGCAACGCGTACCGAGGGGCACTGTACCGATTGCAACCAGCATCGGCGCGTTCGGTTGCTGGTCGAGGCGATACGCGGTCGTCTCGGTCACGGTAAGCTCGGTGGGCGGGTTCGGCACGCTCGGCGGTGCTGTGACCGCAACGTCAATGGTACGCGTCCACTGCTTGCCGGGCGAGCCTGCAATCACCTTGGATGCAACGGCGCTGTTCGCCGACTCGGCCTTCGCGGTGTAGGCACGAATCGCAAAATACCACGTGCCCGGCGTAAGCCCGTCGATTTTGTACGACGCAAGCGACGGTGTGGGAATCTCGATGATGCTCGACAGCGCCGTTGCGTTCATGCCGTAGACGATCCGATATCCGGCGAGGTCGGTGAGCGGCGAGCCGTCGGTGTTGTCAATGGGCGGCTTCCAAGACAGCGACGCGGTGCCGGGCTTGGATGCGCCAGCGCTACACGTGAGAGTGTACTTCGCGCTTGCAGTGAGCCCTGCGATTGTCTGTGAACCCTTCGCAGCCTTCGCGCCGGTCCACGATCCCGAGGCGACGCAGCCATCGACCCCGAGCACGTCCCACGACAGCGTGGTCGAGACCGGCGCAACGCCCCCGTATGACGACGCCTCGAACTTCGATGCATCGGCCGGCGGCGTGCAGCTCTGCCCGGCGACCTCACATCGCAGCACTCGCTGTCGTTGGTCGGCAGGACACGAGGCAAGGGTGCTCGTCGCGTTGATGCTGCCGGTGCAGACGCTCACCTGCGCACTGTCGGGCACGTCAGCCCATGTCATCCACCCGGCGACCGTTTGCACGTTGCTGATGTCGGTTGGCACGATCCAGCGCAGCGAGCTATCCGGGCAAACCTCTGTGCCTTTCACAGCGGTTTTGCACATCAGCGCTAGATTCGTGAGAGGTGCAGCTTGTGCGATACCGATAGCTAGGGCAGTGAGGATCAACGCAATCAGAACGCAACGCCCAAGGAACTGTGCAAGGTACATGGCCGACAACCTCGTGTGGGGGATACCCCGCCGAGTCTAGCCAAGCATCGCGAGATATGCACGCGCGGTGTCTTGTTCGCTCAGTCCGTCAGGCACGGTTGTTGCCCCGCGACGCTCGGCCGGCGTGCGTAGGTCGAGCTTGTCATTGAACGCCCCAAGGATGCGGCACGCCATCTCCCATGCCTTCGCCTGATCGTGCATCAGCACCACAAGCTCGCCGTTTTTGTAATCGACGCCCTTGTAGAGCTTGCGAGCCTTGCCTGTCAGGTTGCGTGTGTCGTTGACTACGTTCTCGGGGTTGCCGTTGCCCAAGCACACCGGGCAGTCGAGCGCGGGGTCAACGCCTCGCGTGTAGCCGTAGCCGCCTTCATCGCTCGGTGGGTCTTGTTTGAGGTCGAGCGCCTTTACGCACGCTTCCATGTACTCGTCGTCATCCTTCCATTGGTACTTGTGATTCACGCCGTGGCAGTTGCGGCAAGCTCGCTTTGCAACGTAGGCGACCTCATTCGGATCAGCCGTTGCGATATCGATCTGCCACGCGAACGCCTCACGCACGCTCATAATCATTTCGAGCGCAGCTTGCTGGCGATACTCATCTGCTCGCTTGCGCACGCAAGGCAACGCTGCAACTCGCGAAGCGGACACCCACACGGTGTTAGGCAAGGTGCGTTCGGAAACGTTGTACGCCGTGCGATAGGCGGCTGCCATGTTGCCAGTCTCGGCCCACACTCGCGCGAACGCATCTTGCTTGATCGTGCAAACCTCACCCACGGTCCCGCTGTCATCGTCGGGGGCGGGTCCGGCAACGAAGTTTAGCGTTAGCGGCGTTTTGTTCCTTGGGGTTGACATGGGCCGAAGCCTAGCGCAACGCACCGTAAATGCAAGCCCTTGTTTATTTACCGTTTACTTACCGCAACGCCCCGATATCCACACGTTGCGAGTTGCAAGCCGGCAGGGTAAAGCAATAAAGCTTAATCCGTGACCGTTGCCCGAACTTTTCAACCCCCGGTTAAGCGAATATTATTTTATTATTGTGCTTTACATGGTTTATCTACTATCCTCTAAAGTCGAGCGATTAAATAGAAGTAAATAAATATTTGCTTTACCGGGGGTCGGAAAGTTCGGGCAACGGTCGGGGTTTTAAGCTTTATTACTTGAGGTCAACATGGGCAACACGCCAATACCTAACAAGATCGCTCGCCACGCAGCTTGGCAGGCAGGCAAGGTGCGTTTCTTTACTGGCATACCTTGCAAGCACGGGCACATCGCCGAGCGTTTCGTCTCTAGCGGCGGCTGCGTCGAATGCGTTACACCTTACAAGACGCGTCGCAACGCTTTTAGCAAGGATGTCGCACCGTTCACGCCTGCAACGCTATGGGTGCGTCGCACGTACAACGGGCAGGACTACGCCGAGCTAGAGAAGTACCTGCAACAGTGCATCGACACGTTCGACCGTGCGAAGTACCCCGAGCTTGCGCCTATCATGCACACGCCACCACGGCAACCCATCGGATACGTGACTGCACCGCCCGGCGCGCAAGAATTGCCCCCGCTGGAGTCGCTACCCTCGGCTGCACGCGCACCTACGGAAAAATGCGAGCACGGGGTCGATGCGGGGTTCTGCAACGTGTGCGACCCCTAAACTGTGACGGGGGTTGCAGACTGACCGAGCCGTCAGGCATACTCTACGCACACCAACAACGTTCACCGCCTTCGAGGGCACCGTAGATGAACACTGTAAAGAACACCAAGCGCGCGATGACTGCATTTTTTCAGCTCGCAGCGTGCATCAATGGCAAGGTACTGGTTGCGTTCCTCGTCTCCCACGGCTACGCCCCCGTGTGGTCGCTCGACAACGTGAAGCACCTTGCGAACACCATCGGCGCGGATGTTGCACGCGCACAGCTCGAAACCATTCTCAAGACTGCCGCCGACGCCCTCGCCGCCGAGCGCGCCGTCAAGCTCGAAGCCGCCCGTAACGCATGGGTGGCGGGCGACCCCCGCGCCTTCGACGCGATCAACTGGTAATCGATCCATCAACGCCAACACGAGGCACCTTACGATGAGAAACCGATACATCCCGAGCATGTGGCGCACCGGCGGCCGTTTCTACCGCTGGCATCGCCGTAACGCAGCCCGCAACGGCTCAAGCGCAGCGCCGGGCGCAGTCAGCCTTGAAAGCTGCACCGCTGCCGTCGAACACGTCGCGCAAGAGTATCGAGCCGGCCGCATGCCGTGGGGCGTGCGCGTGCTGTCGATTCGCGACCTCGCTGCACAGCGCCGCGCCGAAGGTTCAGGCCACAACAAGGTGAAACCATGAGTTCGATCCACTACCGCAAGCCCCGCCACACCCACACCGTGTGCGGGCTCATCGCCAACACCGACAAACCGCGCGCTCGCATGCAGGATGTCACGTGTGCTCGCTGCCGCAAGTCGCTCGGCCTCGTTGAGACGTGGGCGCAGGCACACGCTCGGAAGCTCGCTCGTAAACCTGCGAAGCGTGTTGAGACGCAGCACACGCTTAGGGAAGTTGCCCGCGTGTCGATGGTGGATGAAAATTTTGTATCGAGGGGCGCGTCGAAACTGCAATTGCCGCCCGCGTTCACCGTCTACCCCAAGCCACACCTGCGGCTCGATGACGGATCGTTCATGCTCGCGAAGCCGCTTGCGTATACGCGCGAGATCGACAGAGACAACACGCCGGCCGGTGTTCGAGTGTTGCGCACCTCGCCCGAGCACATCACGCTACAGATTCGCTCGACGGGACGCATGGGCGGGCGCAGCTCGAAATGCCGGTTCCTGTATTCGCAGGCGATGCTCGATGCCGGCGACGTAGCCGCGCTCATCGCCGAGCTGAATCTGTTGCTACCGAGCATTGCGAAGTGAGCGGCGAGGAACTCTACGAGCAGTGGCAGCAGTGCATGCTCGAACACGCCAACACCGACACCGACGGGTGGGATGACCTCACCGACGGCGAGCGTGCGGCATGGGATTGGTTAGCACACTTGGTGTCATCATGAATCCGACGATCATACTCGGGCGCTACCGCAACGGGTGGGTTGCGACCGGCATCGAAGACCCCCGCAGGTTCATGGCCGTTATCACGCGTCATGCAGACCGCGAGGGCACACGTGAGGGTGCGATTAAATTGGTTTGCGAGTTCCACATTCCCGAGCCGAGGTTCGCATGAGTAAATGGAAGTTGCCACCCGAGGGCCATCCGGTGCGCGAGATGCTCCGCGATACCGATCTCAATTCGTTGACGGTCGAGCGCATCTTGAGCTTGCCCACGCTGCAACAGGCACGTAAGACAGCACGCAAGGTGTTCGCCATTGGACCGGGCGTCACCCTGTATCACGCGCTCGTGCTGCGGGCTGACGGCTCGGTCGTATTGAAATCGTTCGGCCGCAAGGGCGGCGACCGCACCCGGTGGAACTTCGGTCATTGGGAGAGCGACCCCGATCCGTATGCCGAGATTGCCAAGCGCATGCAGCTTCGCGACTATCAGGCGATGAAAGATGCGTAAGCCCACGGTGCATTTTCTACGATGGAGTTCGACAATAGAACGACAGGAGACTGCTTGCGGCGTGCGTATGATAAACACGCAATACTCGCCGCCCGAGCTACGTTCGATTGTGTTCACCTATCAACGGAAGATAGTCACATGCAAGAATTGCTCGAAGAACCTTGCGCGGTCGATCTCATCGTAATCCGTCGCCTGCGTGGTATCGCCGGGCTGTTCATGGGCATGTGGTGCTACAGTGGTTATTGCTACGGGCAACTCGTGTGGACCGGCGTAGCGATGGATCGTGACGAAGCCGTCAGCAAATGTGAGAACTTGATTAAAAGGTTAGCGTGATGCCTACTGCACTCGTACATAACTATCCGTTTTGGGATCAAGACGAGCACAGCGGCGAAGACCGCGAGGTGTGGACGGGCTCGATGCGCATCGTGCGCAATCGTCGTCGTGCGCGTAAGCTCAAGAAACGCGGCGTGCCGATGATGGATTTGCGAGCGTTCACCGCTGCCGGCTACGTCGGCAAGTTCGAAAAAGCATGGTTCGTAGATCAATGGCCTGACGGACGCTATGAGCACACGTAAAAAGAAATTAGCTTCGGATGTCGTGATGCAGATGCATCGCGATTTTCTTAAACTCGTGGCCGCCTACAATGCCGTCGGCATGTTCAACGCCGCCACCAACGCGCAGAACATGGCAGTAGCGTTGCATCAGTTCGAATCCGACCACATAATCACTAACATGCAGTGGCCGCCTCGATTGGTGGAACGCAACGGCATGAAAATAATTGCGCCGGTCGATGAGGAATGCAGCATCTACGGCCTGCATCGGGATATATGCTGAACTGTGACGGGGGTTGCAGACTGACGGGTCGGTCAGGCATACTCTACGCACACCATCAACGCCAACGAGGCACCGTAAGATGAACACCCACACTCACCGCGGCCACTGTCAAGTTTGCTTGCGCGTCCACGCTATCGACACCGAGACCGGCCGCCTTGCAACGCACGGCTACCGCGTGCTCGGTCATTCCTTCGTGGGCGACTGCGCCGGCTCGCATGAGCTGTCGTTGCACATCACCCGCGAGATTACCGACCGCATCATCGCCAGCGAGCTGCGCAACGAAAAGGCGCACACCGCGCATGCTGACGCGTTGAGATCGGGCACGGTAACGCCTGATACCGTTTGGACCGGCAAATACGTAACGATCCGCACGCAACGCCCCGGCAAGGCTGACAAGATCGACAGCGAGCGTGAAATGATTCCGTGGGCTGATGCGGTCGGCCGTCGTCACGCAGTCGGCGGTATGGATCTGTGCGCCGAACAAGTGAGAATGGATATCCATGTTGCCGAGCGCCGCGCC
>Ga0247777_1000045_pt1 | contig 57023 bp, 99 predicted proteins | sample UWRJL154409C5_FD_179937 | JGI IMG/M metagenome (GOLD analysis project Ga0247777, IMG submission 179937) | Plant litter microbial communities from Arlington Agricultural Research Station in Wisconsin, United States - UWRJ-L154-409C-5 | ecosystem: Environmental > Terrestrial > Plant litter >... | reverse complement strand
CGGCCGCCTGCCCACCGGCCTGGCACGCGGCGTCGACCTGCTCGCCGAGGCTGGTGGCGTTCTGGTTGGCCGCGCGCTTGTCCTGCTGGCCGCGCCAGATGATCACCACCAGGGCCGCGAGGAGCAGGAGCGCAATCACGCCCATCGCCGTGTGACGGCGCCCGCGCCGCTGATACCCGGTCTCCAGAACGCTCATGCGCCCCTCGCTTCTAGCGTCGCCTCGGCGCGGTCCGCTCGTCGAGTCTCACTGTTTTTGGCTGCCTCCAGCGTGTCAATCCGGGTGCGCAGTTCGCGCACCTCGGTGTCATGTCGCGTCTGAAGGGCACTGATTTCCTTCTCGTACTCGGCTCGCATCTCGCGGAACCGAGTGTCCCACTCGCCTCGGTCCCTGCGGTGTTCGACGCGGTCCGCCCGGTTGGCGTTGAGCAGGTAGAGGATGACGGCTGCCAGGACGGTAGCGACAGTGGCGGCTGGTAGCAGCTCCATCGTGGAACATGTCTCCCTCTCCCGGGCCGTCTACGGTGAATAGGTGCGGCAGCGGTAAATGCGCGGGAAGAATGTCCCCGTGCCAGCCGACCTCCAAGCATGCCACTCGATGTTGATGAAATCGGTGGCATCGAAGATCGTGCCTACGTCTATGGAATCGTAGAGGAAGTTCTGCGCCCCCGATTGCACTACGGTGGGTGTTGTGATCGTTACTCCGCCGCCCTGCAATTTCAAATAGGCACTGACCGTCACGGTGCCCACTGCCGCCCACGAGGCTTGGAAATCCACGCGGCGCCCGGTCAGGTTCCCCGCCCCCGAGTACTGGATGGTGTCGGCCCCGACGCTCACGCCGGCCGCGTCGATGGTCTCCCGCTGGTACATGATGAGCGGCTGATCGGGGAAGCCTCGCCCGCCAGCGGCGCCCTCTTCGTAGACCACCTTGCCGTCAGCGTCGTGCATCGACACTCGCTGCCGCAGTGGCACGCCGACCTGGGGATTCCAGTCGTACATCGCGAACGCCGAGTTGTGCTGCGGGTCGTCGCGCACGAACACGATGCCGCGCTGCGGCATGTTGTTGCCGAAATCGTCTTCCAGGTTGAGGTCATAGGGTGTTATTTCCCCAAACCACGCGAAGTCCGAACCGTAGTTACCAACGAATCTGGTAAGACCCTTGGTCACCACGGCGTTCTCAATCGGGTTCGACCGCATCTGCTGCTCAGCGATGCGCGTAGCGGCTGCGGCTGCGTCCACCATGTCGGACTGACGGGGCGTGTACTTCGCCACCGTGTCCTGAGGGTTGATGTCAGCCACCATCGACAGCCGTCCCTACGCCCACCACGAGTTGCACCGTCTCGGCCGCCGTGCCCTCCGGCGGGGTCACCACCCACCCCATGATGCGAGTCAAGCTCGTGTAGTCCCGGTCGCCGGAAGGCCCGTCCGGGTTCGTCCAGTCGTCTGTGGTGAACAGCGCGTCGTCGCCGAGGGTGTAGGTGTCGAAGTACGGGGGCTTGTCCCCGCGCACCGTCAGGCCGGTGATGAACTGCTCGTTCGCGTAGGACTGCACGAGTGCCGCGATGGTGTAATCCAGCAGCGTGTCCGACAGCTTCACGTCCGGGTTCGAGTAGCGCGACTCGGTGATCAGGAACCCGTTCGCCCAGTCCGCTTGGTTGGTGGCGAGCTGGCGGAGCGCGGTGTCGTCGTAGCCGGCCCCCTGCCCCCACACCGCGTTGGACACGGCCGACCCGTCGTAGACCTGCGTCACGGAGATGACGTTGCCCTCGCCCGAGGCGCGGAACACGAAGCGCGGCACCTCGTCGTCGGCCTCGTCCCAGGAGCGGCCCAGGCGCGGGTAGCCCATCACGTATTGGACGCGGTAGCTCGCGGCGTCGATCGCCGAGTCGCCGTCGAGCACGCGCACGGTGGTGCGCCAGTCGTAGCCGTCGTCGACGTTGCTGCGGTCGACGTGCGCGGTCAGCAGGTTGGTTTGCTGGTCGCGCTTGTAGCTCATGTCGTGCAGCCGACCGGTCATGGCGGTGGGCTTGTCGACGGTGATCCACCCGGGGAATAGCGGACCCGCCGTCATCAGGTCGCCCACGGCGGTGGCCACCGTCAGCGCGGGCGTGAAGGTGATGGTGGTGTTGGCGGCCGCCACCTTGCCGGTCACCCGAAACGCCACGTCGCCGAGCGCGGACTGGCGCCGCTGGCCGGTGCTGTCGAGGATCGTCACGTAGGAGCCCACCGCCACGTCGAGGGCGTCGGTGTTGCCGGCGACGAACGTGGTGGTGGTGCCGCCGGTGACAGCGGTCGCCGTGCCGAGGTTGTCGGCCGGGCCGAGCTGGGAGAACAGCGACGGGGTGAGCAGGTCGCCCACGATGGTCGTGCGGTCCTCCTGCGCCCACACCAGGTCACCGCCGTTCATCGGGCCGGTGATGAGCCGGCGCGACCAGTTGTACTCGATGGTGCGCGCGATGATCTCCCAGCGGCCGGTAGCCGGCACCGGGGTGCGCGCCCACACCACGCCGAACCACACGGCCTGGTGGGCTTCGGTGTTCTCTTCCTCGTCGAGCACCGACCGCACGACCACGATTCCGGTCTTGCGCGGCAGGATCAGCTCCCACGGGTTCATCTCGCGCACGTCCGGGTCGGCGAGCTGGAGGGAGGCGCGCAGCTCCCCGACGCCCTTGAGCTGCTCGGAGAACTTCACGCCCGACAGCGGCAGGGGCGCGTTGCTGATGACGGTCGGGTCGCCCAGGAAGAAGCTGACCGGCCAGTAGGTGTATCTGACGCGCTGCTCGGTGTCCAGGTCGTAGCCGTCCTCCAGCAGGCGGGCGGCCTCGGAGGAGAACAGCGAGAGCGGGGGCGTCACGCCGGCACCAGCAGCACGCTCAGGTTCGTGCCGGGCGCGGCGGCCGGCAGCGTGATCGTGCCGAGGGAGCCGTTGCGGGCGATGTTCCGCACCGTGTGCGCACCGGTCAGCGACGCCGTGGTGCCCGGCGACGCGATGATCGTCGGCTGCGAGAAGCCAGCGCCCAGCGACTCGGACAGCTCATCGCCGAACGCGAAGTTACCCACGTTGTAGGTGGTGGAGTCCAGGGTGACCGAGCAGAACACGAGGTTGCCGGCGATACTGCCAGCCACCATGCCCCAGTCCAGCCCGCCGGAGGCCTGAAGCTTGTACGCGTACCCGGGGTCCGCCACCGACACCGACATGATCGTTGCCGCCGTGCCGACGGTCAGCGAGCCGGAACCGGTCTGCGTGGGCTTGTCGAACTGGAACGCCGAGACGCCCTTCCAAGCGGAGCCGTCCCAGACGCGCAGGCGAGCCGGGTAGGCGCCCGCTGCGGGCAAGATCTGCATCTCGCCCACCATCGTGCCGTTGTCGCTGGTCTGGCCGGTGAACGGCGAGTACACGGCGCCGCAGATGGCGGTCCGCTTGCGCAGGTCGGTCAGGACCGCCGCGCTCGATGCCGCGTTGACCGTGGCCCGCCACATCGGCATGAAACTGTTGGGCAGGGCCGGGTCCGCCGGGGTGCCGGCCGTCGCCGTGCCCTGGACCGCCACCAGGTCGGCCGAGTTGACCGCGCCTGAGTAGAAGGCGTCCTGGACGCGTACGCCGATGATGTCGATGCGGTTGGTGGTCGGCGAGCTGGCGGTCAGCGACAGCACCTGCGTGTTGTCGCTGAACACGGCGTAGTCGCCGCCGTTGGTGGTGAACGTGTTCTCGATGATCGCGGCGAAGCGGCCCACGCTCACGTCGAAGTTCGTGACGCTCGCGTTGCCCTGACGGCCCGACTGCCCGCCCAGGATGCCCGAGCGGGCCGCCTGGTCGGTGGTGTTCAGCGTGGTGGGCAGGAACCGCGTGGAGGTCTGGTAGAGCCGGTCCAGCGCGGCCGGGTAGGTGCCGGCCTGGAGGTAGGCGGGGAGGTTGTTGACGGCCATGCGTTACTCCCAGGTCGAGCGCCAGATGACGCGCAGGTTTGCGGAGGGGTTGAATGAGCCGGACGACGCGCGCCAGCGGATGTTGTTGTTGCCGGGGGCGAGCACCCACGGGCGCCCGACGAGGCGGTACGTGGCCGGGTCCACCTTGCCCGAGCGCGAGTCGATGGTCACCTTCGTGAGAGCCGGCACGTTGCCCACCAGCAGGAAGGACCGGCCGGTCGACTCGTTCGAGATCACCGGCGAGTTCACCGGGCCGGTGATCTCGAAGATGGGGTAGGCGTCCACGTCGCCCCGGTTCACGGCCTGCCGCATGCCGCCCGGGTTCAGGATCAGCCCGTAGTTGTAGCTGTAGGTCTTCGAGTAGGTGCGGCCCGACACCACGTCGACCGGAAGCCCGATGTCGATGTACTCGGCGGCCCCGGTCAGGTACTTGTACGGGGGGTTCGCCGCCACCAGGGTGAACGACACCTGAGTGGCCACGCCCCCGTAGTCGTGGCCCATCTCGGGGGTGGCGCGGAAGTCGCCTGAGGAGCGGCACACGAGGCCCATGCGCGCGGCCTCGCCGAAGTCGTACTGCTCCCACACCACGCGGGACCGGTTGCGCAGCAGCTGCCGCAGGGCGCGGATCTTGCGTCGCAGCGTCGCCCCGTCCGGCGCCACCATCAGCCCGGACACCGGCAGCTCGCGCGGGGCGATCGAGCCGGGCCCGTCGAGCCCGCCGTCTCGGCCGCCCACCGTGTCGATCGGGGTCACGTACTCGACGCCCTCCCAGCCGGTGGGCTCACCGACCACGATCAACGTGCCGTCGGCGTGCTGGGTGTTGAACCAGAAGTCATCGGGCGACTCGGCCAGGGCCGCGCCGAGGCGGTACTGGCCGTCGACCGGGACGGCCGGCAGGGAGGCGTAGGCGTTCGGGGCGGTCATGCGTTCACCTGCTGATCGTTGACGCCGGCCTGCACGCCGTTCCGCCCCACGGTGAGGGTGTTGGCGCCGGAGAGGAAGTCGCCGTAGCCGCGCCGGAGCACGATGTTGGCGAACTGGTTCACGTCGGTGCCGGGGCGCATGACGTTCGTCTGGTTGACGACCACGGCGCCTCGGCCCACACCGGCGCCGGCACCGACCAGCTCCCCGGCGTGGTTGGCGTCCAGGGTGATGCCGCCGTCGTCGGGCAGTGCGCCGGCCACCATGGCATCCGCTGCGGCCGCCACGTCGCCCACCATCGAGTGCAGGCCGTCCACGAGGCCCTGGCCGACGTTCACGCCGATCTGGTGGAACACGCGCGAGGGCGACTTGACCGCGAAGCCGGACTTCGCCTTGTTGATGGCGCCCTGCGTGGTGACCCCGATAACCGACAGGAGGTCGTCGACCATGGACTTGATACCGTCGATCAGGCCTTGGATGATCTGGCGGCCCGTGTCGTATAGCCACCGGGCGGCGCCCTTCACCGCATCCCACACCTTGCCGGGCAGCGACAGGAACCAGTCGACCACGTTGCCGATGGCGTCACCGACACCGCTGACAATGTTACCCATCAGGCTGACAATGTTCTGCCAGATCTGGGTGAACCACTGTCCGACTTTCCCGACGAGGCCACCGAATCCGTCGGAGAACAGGTCGCCGATCCACGAGAATATGCCGCTGAAGAAGTCGCCGATGCCATTCCAGATGTAGGAGATGAAGTCGGCTATGGCCCCGAACACGGACGTAACCACGTTCCATATGCCCTGGATTACGGCGGTGGCCACGGTGAGCACGAACCCGAGCACGGTGGCTATGATGCTGAATACCGGGATGAATACGTCGAGCAGGAATCCCACAATGTCGGTGAAGATCGGAATCAGGGTGACCATCATGTCGGCCCACGCCTGAATGTAGGGCACGATCGCGATAATGAAGTCAATCAGTCGTGGCATGAGGTCGGCCACCATTTGAATAAGCGGCGGCACAATGGGTAGCAGCGCCTGTAGCAGCTGCACGAATACCCCGGCCAGCGGCGCCATGGACTTCACCAGGTTGGCGAATGCCGCCCCGATTTCCTTGATGATCGGACCCAGGGTGGGCATCGCGTCGTTGATCGCTTCGCTGAAGGCGTCGATCACCGGCTCGAACGCGGCCAGCACCTGGCCGAGCGCGCCGGCCAGCGCCTGAAACAGCGGGCTCAGCGCGGACAGGAGCCGGCCGAATGCCGCGATGATCGGCACCAGCACGGGGCCGATGACCGAGGCGACCTGCGCCAGGATCGGCAGCACGGTGTTGGCGAACACGCTGAACACGGCCTCCAGCACCGGCAGCAACGCCTGCACCACCTTGTGCATGGAGGCGAAGAAGCTGACCAGCGCCTCCTGTCCGGCGTTGGAGCCGGTGAAGTCGGCGAGGCGCTGCGTGATGGCCTCGATGCTCTCCAGCAGGCCGGCGCCGGCTGTGCGGGCCGCGTTCATCACGTTGCCCAGGGACTCGAACACGTTGCCGAAGATCCGGCCGAGGGTCTGGAGGGCGACGATGGCGCGCTCGAAGAACGCTTCCAGCCGACCGTCAGCGGCCATCGCCGAGATCTTCTCGGCGAAGCCGGTAGCGAAGGTGGACACGGCGGCGGTGAGCCGGGGCAGGAACGTCGAGCCGGTGCTGACGAGGTCCACCAGGGCCGAGGTGGCGGGCCGCATCGCGCCGGCCAGGTTGGCGAACGCCTCCTGCACGTTGGTCGTGAAGACGGTGACCTTCTGCACCTCGGGCGCCTGTAGTAGGAAGTCGGCGGTCTCGCGAGCGGCCAACCCGATGTTCTTGGCCACGCCCTGGAATGCGGCGCCGAAGATCGGCAGGTAGGTCTGCCCCAGAGGCTTGACCACATCGGCGATCTCCGAGAACAGGGCCTCCTGTGTGGCCTGCTGGATCTCGTCGAAGATGGGCTTCAGAGCCTTCATCTCCTGGGCGAACTGGCGCGCCGAGGGCGACAGCTCCTTCAGCGCCTCGTTGAACGCTGCGGCATCGCCCGAGGCGATGGCCTTGAACGCGTCCCCCATACCCTGGGTCGCGAGCTTCACCGACACCTGGACGACGGCGAGCGCGGCGAGCGCGGCCGGCAGCAGGCCCAGCACGCCGGCCGCCTGCGCTGCGGCGCCCGCGAGCGCGCCCACGCCGAGCGCCAGCTGGGTGACACCGGCGAGCGCGCCCACGGCGGCCGTGCCGATGAGGGCGAGCCGGGTGCCGGCGAGCAGCGCGGAGGCGAGCCCGGACGCGACGCTGCCCACGTGCTTGAGCAGGCCGGACAGGGACTTGCGCATGCGGTTGCTGTCGCGGTCCGCATCGTCGGCCATGCGGGTGGTGGGCGAGGGGATGTCGCTGTCGCGGCTGGCGGCCTGCGCCTCGCGCAGCGCCCTGGAGATGACGGTGCGGATCTCCAGGGCCAGGCCCTTGCCGTCGGCGCGCAGCCGGATGCCGGCCTCGGCGATGACCCGGAGCGCCACGGCTAGCTCCCCTCCTGCTGCGCGGCGTCCGCCCACGCGGCCTGTTGGGCCTCCACCTGCTCCTGTACGGGCTGGCGGGCGGCGGGCGGGGGTTCGGGCGGCCATACCTGGCTGGCGCCCTCAGGGTTGCAGTCGGGGCACGGCATGAGGCCCTGGTGCGGGGCGGGCGGCGGCCGGTAGGCGCCGGGGGGCGCGTAGGCGGGGTCGGCGACCCAGCGGGCGCCCGCGCAGTTACAGGTCACGCCGGCCTCCGGGGCATGGGCGTGCGACGCGGGTGGGGGCGTTGCGCCTGGGGCGCTTTTCCTGCTGCACGTCCGGCCTCCAGTCCCGGGCCGCGCCCGAGTCCGCCAGACATGGCCTGGTGCTCGGGGAGCATGCCCCACGTCTCCCGTGCCTCGTCGGGCCGCAGCATGGCCGACTTTTGCACGAGCTGTTTGTTCATCTTGGTGAGGGTCTCGATAGGCGCTTCGGCCCACACCGTGTACACGGCATCCAGCCACAGAGGCAGGGGCGCGGACAAGTCGATGTCCGCAAGTGCGAGGCGCCCCCGCACGTAGGGTCCAACGATTGGGTCTTCGGCCAGCCCGTGTATCAGGATGGCCGTCGCGTAGGGCGGTTTGCCGCCAGCGCGGCCAGGTGCTCGAACAGGGCCGACAGCACCTCCGCCTCGATCACGAGGTCGTCGTCATTGTCGAGGAGCTGCCGCCACCGGCGTCGGGACGAGCCGGCCTCGAACGCCGTGAACTTGTCCAGCAGTTCGTAGGGGTAGGGCTCGCCGTCGGGGCCGACGAACATGCGTTCGGTGTTCGAGTCGTCGTCGCGCTCGTCGGCGAGGATCTCGCGGGCCTGCTCGCGCAACGCCTCGGCCTGCGCGCGGTCGAGCTCGTCGAGGTCTTGGGGCTCCTCGGCGGGCGGCTCGTAGGGCCTGGGCTCCCACGCTGCCGGCACACCGTCGTCGTTGGCCAGCATCTTGCCGATGAAGCGGGTCATGCCCTCCAGCGCGCGATCGGGGTGCTTGGCGCCCTGGAGGGCCATGTTCAGCGCTGCCGCGTCCGCCGTGCCGGCCGGCTGGAAGGTGACGACGAACGGCTCACCGTTACGGAGGAACTCCACGTCGATCGGGTCGTGGCGACGCTGGTCGGGCCGCTTCTTCGCTCTGATGATCTTGTTGGCCATGGGGTGCCTCCTGGTGGCAAGGGGATCTAGTGCGCAGCGTATGGCAGGGCGTCGGTAAGGAAACCTGACCCCTGGGTACCGGGGTGGTCGACCTTGCGCCGGAACACCACGCGGCCGTTGACCACGAAGCGGAGCGTCTTGCGACGGCGCGCCCGGATGACGTGCGGGCGCGAACCCTGATCCTCGATCACCGGCACCGTGTTGGTGCCCTCGTGTCCGGCGATCACGTCCACCGACGGCCAGCCCGCCGGGTTGACGTTGGTGCGCTGGCGGATGCTGGCCAGGGTCAGGCCGGTGCGCACCCGCACCTTGACGCGAGCCACGCCGGCCACCAGCGCCATACGGCGCTCCAGGTCCGGGATGACGCCCTGGCGGCGGTCGTTGACGAACAGGTGCGGCTCGCCGGGGAGGAGCCGGACATCGGTGGGCCGCCAGTCGATGCCGGCCACGTCACGCCTCCAGACCGGGCGCGGACACGATCGTCGACACCTCGGCGGCGACGTACCCGCCCTGCGGGCCGACGCCCTCGACCACGCCGGCCTGAACCGACGAGGCCAGGTCGTCAGGCAGGCTGCGGTCCACGTTCGAGGCCCACGTGACCATCGCCTGAGACAACAGGCCGCAGTCGCGCATAAACTGCTCGCCCGCGACGGAGAGCGCCTCGGCGGTGGGGGGCTTTCCGTCGCGGCCCGGACTGGGGATGCAGCGAACCAGCTGCACGTAGAACACGGCGTGCCGGACGCTGCCCACGTTCGCGGGAGAGCCTCGGCGCGGCGAGGCGGGTGCGGCGTCGAGCGCTGGCCCCCACCCGATGCCGCCCAGGGTGACGGTGAGTTGCTCGCAGTCCCACGCGGCGCCCCGGTTGGCGCCGGCCGACAGGTAGCGGCGATCGGGCAGCGGCGCCCCCTCGGCGGTCGACCAGTGGCGGACGACGGCGTCCAGCAGCTCGTGCGCCAGGCTGCGGACGTGTAGCGCGGTCCCGGTGGTCACTTCTGCGGCTCGTCGAGCGCGGCGAGCGCGTCGGCCAGTTTCTCGGCTGGCTTGGTGGCGCGCTTGGCCTTGCCGCCACGGCGCTTGCCGGTCTCGGCCTTGGTCGCAGCGGGGGCCTCGCCCTCGGCCGGCTCGTCGTCGGCGGGCTCGTCGTCGGCGTTACCGGCGTGCGCCCAGCGGCCCGCACCCCCCGCCGTCTCGGCGGCCTGCCACACGTACTCCTCGCCCACCATGTCGACGAGGGTGGGGTTGCTGGCCTCGCCCGCAGCGCTCAGCTCCTCGTCGAACTCCTCGACGAGGGTGGCACGCCGGGACAGCTCGTCGCCGTCGGGCAGCTTGTCGAAGCGGCGCTCGTGGTCGGTCGTGTGCAGGGCGCGGCGTGCTTCCTGCTCGCGCTCCGCCAGGTCGGCGCGGCGCGCGACGGTCTCGGCCGCCAGGTTCTTGGGGTGGGTGGGGCTGGTGGGCGGGGCGAACGGGTCAGACTTCACGGTGGGCACTCCTCGCCAGTCTCGGGACATCCGGGCTCCACACCTGCGCGGGCTGCGGCCGCCGGTACGGGTTCACGGTGTCCAACCATAGATCCACGCCGTAGAGGCCGGTGCGGAACCGCTCGGTGTCGTTGGCCTCGATCTCCATGGTGACGTTCTGCCGCGTCACCGATACCACGTTGGGCGGCAGCCGGCAGGACTCCAGTCCCTCGCGGGCCAGCTCAGTGCCCAGTTCGATCGCCGCGTCGATGCCGGCCTGTGGCGGCGGCTCGCCGTACCGGTAGGTGACGACGGTGGCGTCCCCGCACACCTGCCACGGCCGGCCGTCGGTGCGCTCGATCCACCCGGAGCGGATCAGGTTCCACTCGGTGAACGGCTCGCCGTCCACCAGTACCTCTTCCACCGACACCACCGGTGAGCGCGGCAGGGCGACCGCGAACGGCGCGGCGTGCACACCACGGTAGGCCAGGCCGGGGTAGAAGCGGCCGTCCAGCCAGTTGCCGCCCACCCAGCAGCCGCACGACCCCCACGACTCGTGGTAGGGCCAGGTGCCGGTGCCGATCGAGGGCGGGAAGGCGCGCAGCACCGCGTCCTCTTCGCAGCCGGCGCCGTACCAGGTGCGCCCGGACAGGGCCCACAGGATCTCGGAGGCGCGCAGGAGCTGGCGGTTCAGGGCGTCCGGGTCGGTGTCGACCCCCTCGCCCTGGAGTTCGGCCAGGCGCTCCTCGGGGATGTCGTCGACCGTGGCCCACGACGAGCACAGGACCGGTGAGCTGGGGGACGGCGCCACGTTTCACCTCCACGTAAAGGTGGGGGCGATCCGGCACGGCGGTCCGGACCGCCCCCGTTTCCCGGGCCAGGAACCCGAGACTAGGCCGAGATCTCCACGAACCCCGGGGTGAGGTCCGGGACCGTGGCGACTCGGGCGAACTGCCACACCCGGTCCGACTCGTAGGGCCAGTCCTCGGCGGGACCGGAACCCCAGTTGTCGTTCTGGGTGCAGGTGCCCTCGAAGCCGGGCAGCAGCGGGTCCTCGCCGGACAGGGTCCATGCGTCGGAGGGCCGCAGCTGCGCGCGAGGAAGCACCCAGTGGAAGTAGGGCAGGTTGGTTGCGTACGCGCCCGCGTCAATCGCGCGCGTCCACATCTCGATGGAGATGCCGTTGGGGTTGGACTCCACGCCCACCTCCGGCGCCCGGTACCCGATGTCGGTCAGGTTGTTGCCGGGGGTGGCGGTGACAACGTTGACGTTCGGGCTGGTGCCGCCGGTCAGGCCGGCGCCGGACGCGGTCATCACGGGCACGTCGCCCATGTCGACGTTGAACGTCACCGTGTACGGGCCGCCGGTGCTGCCGGTGACCGTCACGTTGTCGGCGCCGACGCTGTCCAGCGCCTCCAGTGCCGCCTCCACGGCCGAGGCGGCCGCGTTGTAGACGATGTTGGCGGTGGTGTCGCCGTCGAACGTCAGCGTGAAGTTGCCGCCGGTGGGCGTGCCGGTGATCGTGACCGTCTGCACCTCGGCGATACCGTCCCCGCCCCCGATGGTGATCACGTCGCCACCCATGGCGAATTGCATCACGTTCGGGTCGGGCGTGCACACCTGGAGGTCGGAGATCGTCCCGCGCTTCAGGGTGTCCGGCGCCTTGTAGGTCAGGCACACCCGGCCGCTGCCGGTCTTCTGCACGATCTCCGTGCCGTCCTCATATTCGAGGCCCACGCCCACGGACACAAGCGAGTCCGTGGTGTAGCACGTGCGCGTGCCCACCAGCGGGGCGCCCGTCGTGTTCAGCTGCGTAAGCCGCAGGCCGAGCGCGAAGAGGCTCCCTGAGTTGTCGTACATCCATCCTCCTCGTTACTCGGCTGGGGCCGGTTCGGTGACTTGCAGCTGGAACAGGGTGCACGGGTCGAACGTGGCGGCGAACATGCGTTCCGCCGTGTTGACCACCTCGTTGCGGGTGTGGTCAAGCAGGCTGCTCGTGTGCACCTGGCCCAGCCGCACCTCCACCGGGCCGGTCGCGTAGATCCAGGTGCCGGCCGCCACCGTCTGGTCGGCGCCCGGCGTGCCCGTGACCACGTTGACGCCCGGAGTGGTGCCGCCCGTGAGGCCGGCGCCGGACGCCGTCATCTGCGGGACGTTCCCGGCGGGGAACGTGACCGTGTACGGGCCGCCAGCGGACCCGCTCACCGTCGCACCGTCCAGGTTGGACAGGTTGTTCAACGCCGTCTGCACCGCGCTCGCGGCAGCGTTGTAGGCGATGGCGGCCGTGGTCTGCCCGCTGTAGGTGAGGGTGAACGTGCCGCCCGTCGGGCCGCCCGTGACCGTCACCGTCTGCACCTCGGCGGTGGCCACCACGGTGGGGCCGGTGCCGGTGTAGCCGGCGTCCGCGACCACGCGGGCACCGGTGCGGGTGAACAGCAGGGGACCCTGCTGCACCAGGTGGTCACCCAAGCGGGTGATCAGCCGCACCGGCACGTGCAGGAACACATCCTGGCCGAGCTGGGCCTGGCGCGCGGCCTCTTCCAGCTGCCCGAGACCGTCCGCCGGGTCCCACTCGCCGTCGACGATCTCACCCGAGGGCATGCCGAGGTAGGCGTTGGACTGCTGGTCGCCGTCCAAGTTGTCGTACGGGTTGGCGGCCGACAACGCCCCGCTCTCCAGCTCGCGCGCCACGAAAAACGAGGTCGCGGCCACCGCCTGGCGGCGAACGCGGGTCTCGTCGCGGGCCGAGCTACCCGACCGCGTCGAGCAGCGGTCCTCGACCCGGAACGCCTGCGGCCGGTAGAAGACGAGACCGTCCCCACCGACCCCGAGCGGGTCGCCGAAGATGTCCTCGCCCACGGCACACGGGTCGAACCCGCGAGCCTCCGGGCAGCGCTCGGAGCGCCACGAGATGCCGCCCTGCCAGCGATCGTCCGCCTCGCTGGGGGTGATGGCCGAAACCACCAGGCCGGTAGTGGGCGGCTTGGCCTGGACCGGCTGAATAGGAGCGAACACGCTCCCACCTCCTCTGATGTGGAGATCCTCGCCGGGCCGCGTACCGAGGCGCGCGGCCCGGCGAGGAGCCGGATGTGGTTACGCGGGGGCGGGCTCGGGGACCGTGTCGACCGCCGTGTTCGCGGTCGCCGCCGACTCGCCGGTGGGCAGTGCCGGGATGACCAGGTGGATGGACTCGATGCCCCGGAACGCCGGCACCTCGAACGACTCGGAGAACGTCTGGAACCGGTTCTGGCCGTTGAGGGTGGAGTCGCGCACCACGCCCAGGTCCAGGGTCCCCCCGTCGAGGTGAAGCCAGTCGCCCTCGGCGAACAGCAGCGAGCTGACCGAGGTCGGGAACGCCGGCAGCGCGGACTCGTTGATGGCCAGCGTGTAGTACTGCGCCGGGACCACGATGTCCGGGGCCGGGACCGTGAAGTCGGCCGGGTCGATCCCGTCCAGGTGCCACGTGACGTTGATGTTGCGCTCCGCCAACCAGCCGTTCAGCATGGCGTCGGTGATCGCCAGCGACTGGAGGCCGTCGCCCACCATCTGGCGGGTGATGTCGGCGCGCATCAGGTACTTCGCCCAGAGCGGGGCGATCCACCGCAGCGACACCTCGTCGGCCAGACGGTGCACGTTGCGGTAGTAGGCGATGATCGCGTCCAGCGTGAACAGGATGTCGCGGGTGGCGCCCAGCAGGCGCGTGCCGTAGATGTCCTTCGACGCCGTGGTCAGCTGGCCGAGCAGCCGGTTCTCGGCGAAGCGGGCGTGCGCGATGGCCTGCGCCTTGATGGTCGAGTCCATCCACTCCGGGTCGAAGCGGGTGGACATGTTCGAGAACGTCAGGCACTGGTAGATCGCGTCGACGACGGCGGTCAGCAGGCCGGGGCAGGCGATCTCCACGCAGGTCTTGGGGACCAGCGGCGACGCCTCATCGTTCGCCTCGCTCCACACACCGATGCCACCGGTCTGGGTGACACCGTCGAGCGCGGGCCGCCACTGGATGCCGCCACGGTCGGCGCCGAACCGCACGAGCGCGTCACGGACCGGGCGGTCGGTGTCGCCGATGGTGCGGATGTCGTACAGGTTCTCCAGCGGGGCGCACAGGCCGGCCGCCGTCAGGGCGCCCTCGCCGTCGAGCCCGGAGCGGACCTGCACGCGGTTGCTCGCGTTGTCGCGGGCGTGGAGCCGGCTCGCGCGCTCCGCCACGTCCTCGATGCGCTCGATGTTGGCGAACGGGTCGGCACTGCGGTGCAGCATCCGCTCCTCGGGGAACTCGGAGCGCACCGTGGCGACCGTGTACCGCTCGAACCCGGAGACACCGCGACCGCTGACGGCCATCGCCTTGGCGCGGAACGCCTCGGCGAGGGACCGGCGGTCGAGCCGCGCGCCCGGACTGTGGCCGTCGATGCCACCGGCGACGGTCGTGACCGACTTGATCTGCGGCAGGCGGGCGATGGCGGGGGTGGTGGCGCCGTTGCCGAGCGGCCGGCGGCCGGATGCGGTCACGGGGCCGCCCTCCTTGGTGTCGTCGTCGGCGCCGGTGTTGTCGTCGCCGTCGGGGGTGGTGTCGCCGCTGGTCTTGTCGTCGGCCTTCGCGTCGTCGTCCTCGGCCTTGTTCAGGGCCGCCTGAGCGTCCGCATTGCCGGGCGTGCTGCCGTCGCCCACGCGGCCGTCGTTGACGTTGTCGCCGTCGGTGGTGGCGGTGGTGGCGGTGTCGCCGCTGTCGCTGGCGGCCGGCGCGGTGAGGTCGTCCAGTTCGGCGAACTGCGCGGTGCTGGTGGCGGCGAGCTGGTCGAGGTTGGCGAGCTGCGCGTTGATGCTGCGCGCGGCCTCCACCAGGGTGTTGTACTTGGCCACCGAGTCTTCGGTGACGGGCTCATCCTTGAACGCGGCTGCGTCGGCCCGGATCGCGGAGAGCGCGGAGCGCAGCTCGTCGCGGGTCAGGTCGCCCAGCCGAGTAAGGATGTCCGCGTTGAACTGCGCGGTCATGCTCTCGGTCCTCTCGTCTGTGGGGCGGAGCGTTGACCGGCTGGGCCGGCGAGCGGCGGGAGGCTGGGCCTGCGCTGCTCGGGTGTTTGTCTCCGTTGCCGCGAGACTATCGAGGTGACCGGGGGTCTATGTGGGTCTTGCACGGTATTGCATGGCGAGGCGCCCCCGGCGGGAGATGCCGGGGGCGCCTCGTGGTTGTAGTGCTGGCGGGGTGCTACCCCTTCGCGTTGTCCGGTGTCGTTGCCGAATCGTTACCTGTAGCTGGCTTGTTCTCGGGGTTCTGGGGACAGGACTGAGTGTGCGAATCGATCCACGCCTCCGGTTTCCAGTCGGAGCAGTGCGGACACTTGCCCTGGCCTCGGGTGTTGAACTCGCCTACGGGGTTGCGGGGCACGGGTTTCTCCTCGGCTACTGGTTCCACGAGCGCTTCTTGCGGATGTACTCGTCCTTCTTGGCGCACGTGTCGTTGTGGGCGGTGTGCAGCTGGACGCCGGCCGCCCGCATTCCGGCGGCCTGGTTGGACCGGACCTTGCCGGCGAAGTACTCGTCGCCCTGGTCGCCCATGACCCATTTGCCCGCGCTGGCGGGGACCGGGTCGAGGGCGACGATGGCGGGCTTGCCCTTGCGGATTCTGCCGGTCTCGCGGGCGAACACGATCGGCTCGCCGCAGGCCACGCACGCCGTGGTGTCTTTGGTGGGTATCTGCATGGGCTCCTACCGGTAACAGGTGTCGTCGCTCGCCGTGGTCAGCCAGTCGCACCACTGCGAGTAGGTGGCCTTCAGGTTGCCGTGCTCGTCGCGCTGCCGGTCGGCCATGGTGGCGCTGTACCAGACACCGAAGGCGACGAACCCGATCGCCAGGTACACGCCGGCACGCAGCAGGAACCCGATGGCGTTGTACTTGAACGCGGTTTCGCCCTGGTAGCGGGCGCCTCGCTGGGGCCAGCACCAGCGGGCGGCGCGACGGATGCGGCGCATTTTCCTCTCCTCGGTCGTTCGGACTGACACCAAAGTAACCCCTTGCGCACGTGGGTGTCAACCGGTAGGGTTCGTGGTGTCAGGAACAACCCCACCGAGGGAAGGACCCCCGTGAGCATCGCGACCATCACCCCGCACGAGCCCCTTGACTTCACCACCTCCCCCGCCCCCCACGACCCCGAGCTCAAAGAGGTCCACGCCAACGGTGTGAAGGTCGGCTACTACAGCCAGATGCACGCCACCGCGTGGGCCGGCAGCTACCTGGCCACCCGTACCATCGCGGTCTTCGAGACCGCCGCAGAGGCCCTCGACTTCGTGGTGGTTCAGCACCGGGCCGTGGTGAACCTGGCCCGTTCCGTCCGCGCGCTCCGGCCCGCACCGATGCTGAACGCGCCCGGCACGACGGGCCGCGCCTACGACGACGGCTACAACCAGGCGCTGCGGGACGTGGAGCGCGTGGTGCGGACCGCTGTCGGCGCCGCGCTCGACGGTGAGGGGTACACGGCGATCACGAGGTAGGGATGGCTGGCGAGCCGGGCGGCCCGACACCCGAGGAGGTGCGGGCCGCCGAGGAAGAGGCCTTGCGCGTCGAGCGCGAGCGCGTCGCGGAGCTACTGCGGCGTGACAAGGAACGCGACAGGAAAGGGTAGGTGAGAGGCGATCGAGAGCGACGAGGAGACCCTAAAGCGGCTGCTCCAGGAGCAGCACGCCCAGCACGTTCAGGCCGCGACAGCGCGGGCGCAGGAGGCCCTGCGCAGGAAGCAAGACGAGCAGGAGGACAGCAGTGGGCGGTAAGCACAGGGCGGACGGCACCCGGGACGAGGACGACCGGCCACAGACGCCGGCCCCCGCCCCGCCGCAGCGCGTCCCCTGCGGGCGGGGGCACTCGGTGCAGGTGGGCTCATCCTGCGACCTCTGCGCCGCGCTGGACAGGTCGTCATGAGCTACTGCCCAACGACCGGCAAGAGCCACCACGCGAGCAGCTGCTACAGCATCACGCGCGTGTGCACGCAGACGGAGCACACGCACGACTACTCGATACCGGGGGCCTGCTTCAACAGGGAGGGCGGACAGAAGTGCCGCTACCAAGAGCACACCCATGTGAACGGGCCGCCATGCAACGGCGCGGTGGGTCCGCTGTGCGGCGGGACCCCGTAGGGAGGTGACAGCAGTCGGCCCCCGACCGGACCAACGAATCACAGTCGTTGGGGTGCTCCGGTCGGGGGCCTTCCCCTACCTCATGCAGAACGAACCCGAGGACACTCTACCGCGCCCCGGGCCGGTCCTTCTTCCACTGGGCGACAGCCGCGCACGCCTCGGCGCGACTGCCCGGGTTGACCTGCTGGGACCCGGGAAAGTTGAGGTCGCCGGTGGCGCACATCTTCTTGGCCGCGTTCACCGCCGTGGCGATGGCACGGCCCTGCGCCATCCCCTTCTCTCGCAGGTGCTTCGAGATGCGCTTGATGTAGGGCGGCAGGTGCAGCACCTTGCGTCCGGCCGCCGTGAGCGCGGCCCGCATCGAGTCCGGAACCGGCACCCCAGGCGCGGCCTGTACGTGCAGCTGGTCACCGAGGGCCGACCCGCACACGCAGTTGCCGGCACCGGAGTGCACGTCACGCGCGTACACGTGCGGCTCGACGTAGCCGCCCTCGGTGAGCGGCCCCACGGAGCCCTCCCAGCCGGCCACCTGTGCGCCGTCGGCGAACCACGGGTGGTCGCCGTCGAGCTGGAGCAGCAACTCCACCTCGGCCTCCGCCAGCCGGTCCGCCGCGCCGACCAGCTCGACGCCCGCCAGAAGGTGCTCCAGCTCCTCGACGCGCGCTGCCCTGGTGGCCGCCAGCTTCTGCTCTCGCACCCAGGCGAGCAGCTCCGCCGTCTCGCTGACCGGCTCCTCGGGCGCCGTCTCGCGCTGCGGCACGGCGCCGGCCGCGACCAGGGCACCCGGCTGGCCGGAGGCGACCAGGGCGCGCACCACCGGGAACCCGGGGGTGTTCACGGCCAGTGCGGCCATCAGCTCGCGGTTGCCGCGCACCGGCCGCCAGTCGCCGGAGAACACGGCCCCGAACGCCTTGTGGCGGGTCTGCTCGTCGAGCCCGGGGAGCAGCCGGCCCGCGTACCAGATGCCGTAGTCGTCTTCCCCGACGGCGATCTCGAACGCGGCCGTGCACGTGTTGTCGTAGTGGGCGGCGGTCTCCTGCGCGGACAGGCTCAGGCCGGCGTGCCCACCCTGCCCGGGGCCGCGCGAGATGGTGCCGTACCCGACAGGCACGGTGACCGGGTTGCCGTCAGCGTCCTGTGCCCGGGTGGCGTGGACCATGAAATAGGCGTAGCCGGTGGCCGACCGGGGCGGGGTGACGCAGCGCCCCGCCATGCCGGTGTGGCAGGTCTCCCACGCGGCCAGGTGGCCGTACACGATGTCGCCCCACGGCGCCCCGGTCTCCTCCACGGTGTGCGGGGTGGGGCCCGGCAGGTTGGGGTTGGTGAAGATGCTGGCGGGCGGCAGGGACTCGACCGAGGCCACCAGCGCGACATCCCCGCCACCCAGCGGGTAGTCCACCACGTCGTCACCGATCGCGACACGCAGGCGGTCGAAGGTGATGGGGCCGGTGTAGGTGAGCTGGTCGACCGGCACGCCGTAGCCGGCCGTCACGTGCGGCACGAACGGGCTGTGCTGCTCGGGCAGGATGGTGTTGCCGAGGGCGTTGCGCAGTGCGCCCACGATGTCGTTGTGCAGCCACTCGATCGCCTCGCGCTGGCCGCCCCCGTCGAGCAGGTACACGGTTGCCGGGTTGTCGGCCGGGTTGAACACGGCGTGCGCAAAGATGCTGGCGTCCAGGGGCCCCTCCTGCGCGGGGGAGCGCCCGTAGTCGCTGGCCGGATCGGGGGTCTTGTCGCCGCGCTCCGTCGCCTCGCGGCGGTAGCGCTCGATCATGGCGGCCTGGTCGGTGGTCTCCAGGGCGATGCGGTGCACGGCCGACACCTGCTCGGGGCCCCACGTGTCCACCTCATCGCCGAGGTAGGCCAGCGTCAGGTGCAGCTCCTCGGCCGGGTCGCCGCCGGGCACGAGCAGCATGTTCGGGTTCGCCGGGATGAGCGCCACCATGCCGCTGGTGGAGTAGTCGTTCTCGGGCGGGTCGAAGTCGTCGCCGATCGCGGCCGCCAGGGCACGCAGCTCGCCCACGATGTCGTCGTCCCCGGCGGCACACGGCGAGCACTCGTCGCCGAGGTCGAGGGAGCGCCAGGACGGCCACGCGGCGGCGGTCAGGGTGTCGGCGTGCTCGGCGGCCGCCATGGCCTGGCCGTCCAGCTCGATGTAGGCGCCGGCGAAGGCCGGGATGCCCACGAGGGTGGTGGCGGCGATGACGCCGGACTGCATGGAGATGCGGACGTAGGTGCCCTCGTCGGCGAGCTGCCCGGCCGCGTCCTGGTATTCGGCCACCACCTCGGTCATGTCGACGCTGTTGCCGCGCAGCGCCTTGTCCTTGACCAGCTGGTAGGCCGACTTCGCGGGGGCGGCGGGCACGTCGGTGTACATCCAGCCGGTTCCCTGCCAGGCGAAGGTGCCCTCCGGCAGGGCGTTGCCGTCCATGTCGACCACCTGCGGGCCGGGCACGCGCTCGGCGTGGGTGATGGCCCCGACGTGCCAGGTGGCCGCGTCGCCGTCGGCGCCGTGGGTGGAGCGGGTCGCGGCGTAGAGCGGGATGGGCAGGGTGCGGGTGGTGAGGGTGCCGGGCTCGATGTAGCGGTGGTCGGAGGTCTCCATGCCCTCGATCACCATGACCGGCAGGCGGATGGGCACGGCGTTCTCGGGGATGCCCTCGGTGCTGGCGGTGGGGTCGATGACGGGCGCGCTCATCGGGGGCCCTCCTTATCCGGACGGTGATCTTGGCTTGGTTGAGCGGAGTTTGGTTCTACAGAGGACGTTCCGGGCGGGCCCTCGGGGCCGTCTAGAGTGGACAGTGCGGCGGTGAACACATCGCGTGGCCGGGTCACCGAACGCTCCAGCCACATGAAACCGTCCTGCAACACGGTGCGGCTGTGCGCGTGCATCCGCGCATCGGTGCCCAGGGTGCGCTTGGCTCGCGCCCACACCTGCCCCACCGCCTGCTCCGCCACCTTGATGGCGTCGACCAGCTCGCGCTCCTCGTCGGTCAGCTCCCGATACCCGCGCAGCGGCTCAGGCCGCGCAACGAACTCCTCGCTCACGATCCACCCTCCAGGAAATCCCTCTTCAGGCCGCGCACGGCAAGGTACTGGTCGCGTTGCTGCTGCGCCGTCGTGCCGCTGCGGCCCGCCTGGTCGTCCATGTCCGCCAGCCGGATCAAGTCCGCCATCGCGGCCGAGGGCGGCATGGCGAGCCGGGCCGCCACGATGTCGTCAACCGGGCCGCCGGTGGGCAGCGCGTACACGCTGAAGTAGGTGCACAGGCAGCCCGCGTGGTCGCCCGGGTGGTAGTGGCTGGCGCGCAGCCACCGATCACTCTCCCGCACACCCAGCACCGGATCGGTCCACGAGTCGAACCGCTCGCCGTCCAGGGCCAGGTGCGGCTCGAACGTGGAGCGCGGCATGTAGCCGTAGCGCCACTCGAACCCGAGGTGCACGGCGCCTGCGTTGGTGAGTTCGCCGACGACGGCGGTGCCGTTGCCCAGGCCGCCCACCGGCTCACCGGTGAGGGAGCGGCCGTTGTGCATGCCGGCCGAGGTCTCCGGCATGCCGCCCACGAACGCGAGCGCGTCCCGCACCAGGCCGGGCGGCACATCGACCTCGGGGGCCTCGCCGTCGGCGGTCTCGTCCAGCCCCCCGAACATCACCTTCTCCAGGTGCGCGTCCAGGGAGGTCTCCAGCGTGGACCACGCCTCGTCCACGCGGGACTCCATCGCGGACCGCACGCGCGCGGCGGCGGCCGCCCCGGCCGTGGTGTCCGCCTTCAGGCCCAGCATGCGCAGCACGCGTGCCACCACCTTGCGGATGCCGTCGTTGACCCGCTCGGCGAACTTGCGGGAGACGGACTCCCAGGCGCCCGCGATCAGGTGCCGGGCGCTGGCGTCCAGCTTGAGGCACTGTTCGGGGCCGAGGCGCTGCGGCCAGGTCTGCACCGGGTAGGCGCGTAGCTGGGCGTGCAGCTCCATGTCACGGGTGGCCTTGGATCGCAGGCGCGAGCCGGCGCGCTCCAGTGCTCGGCGCAGCGCCTGGTCCACGTCGCTGAGGATGAGGTCGCGGACGGTGGCGTCGATGTCGGCCAGCTCGCGACTGTCGTCCAGCAGGGAGCGGAACGCCGGCTTGCTGGAGGCGACCAGCGCGGCGGGGGTCGCCGAGGCGGCGATGCCCGGCGGGGCGGTCGACGGGGCGCCGGTGCCGCCGGGGGCGTCCGGCTCGGCGGCCGGCTCGTCCGGACGGGCGGCCGGCAGCTGCCGCGACTCCTGTGCGGCCGGGAGCTGCGGCACCTCGGCGCCCTCGGCCTTCGCGAATCCAGCGAGGATGGCGGTCGCCGCACCGGTGTCGATGCCGTTCTTGGCGGCGATCAGCTGTAGCGCTTCCTCGGGGGTGGGGGCGTCGCCGTCGTTGAACCCGAGGGCCTCGCGGCCGGCGGCCGGGCCGATCAGGATGCGGTCGAGGGCGTCGAGGGCGTCCTGTCGCCGGTTCGGGTTCTCGGTGATGCTGCCCGCGTCGTACCAGATCCGCAGGCGCTTGGCCTCGCTGGCCGGGAACGCGCCCTTGGCCAGGGCGGGCCGCAGGTAGGCGGCGGTGAGGCTGTCGGCCATGATCCGGATGGAGGGCTCCAGGTGGTGCCGGAACGTGGCGTTGTCGATCTGCCACGCCGTCCAGTGGTTCACGTCCGCCATGCCGGTGAGGATCTCCGGGGGGATGTCTAGGCCGTTGGCCATGCGCGACATGGCCTTGTCGAGCTTGGCGAGCAGGGTGGGCGAGTCCTCCCGCTCCAGACGCAGGTGCCGGATGGCTTGAATGTCCTCGATGGTGCCGGTGATGATGGCGGGCACCACGGCGCCCGCGTCCCCTTCGTTGGCGATCGGGGCCAGCAGGGTGGCGGCCAGGTCGGCCATGAACCGGTCGCGGCGACTGCCGGCCGTGTCGTCGTCCTCGCCGGTGGCGCGCATCTGGGTCATCGACTCGGGGACGAACAGGATGCCGTTCGCGGCGACGCGGGAGCGGCTCGCGGCCCGCAGCTCGCGACCCAACAGGGTGATCTCTTCGAGCACGTCGGCGCCCGCGTTGAGGGCCGAGTCCGCGAGGTGGCCGTGCGCGGCGTGCGGCATCCACAGCCGGTACAGCTCCTCGGAGTCGAGGTTGATCGCGCGAGGCTGGCCGAGCTCGTCCTTGACGGTCATGCGGGTGCCGGCCACGTCGACATCCATCACCGACCGGATCTTCCACACCTCTTCCTCGGTGTAGGGGTCGATCGATCCGTGCATCCAGCAGTCCCCGGCCACGTCGAAGTTCTCCGACCAGACGCCGGTGAACTCGTAGCTGTCGAGGGGCAGGCGGGCCAGCTCGGCCTCGGCGGCGGCGGCGAGCTGCTCGGGCACGGTGACGCGCTTGCGCCTGTCTGCGTCCTCGTCGTGGCGCATCGACACGGCGATGGGCTCGTCGTCGTCCTCCAGGATTTCGGCGACGTAGAACTTGACGCGGGAGATGGCGCGGGCCCGGAACTGGAAGGCGTACCGGAGTTCGATGATCATGTCTCGGTATGCCCAGGCCAGGGACTGCCAGGACTGCCGGTTGCCGGCGACCGCGCGCAGCCGCTCCGCGCTCATGGGCTCGATGCGCATGCCGGAGGCCCGTAGCACGCGGGGGTTGCTGCGGGCGTGGTGGACGCGCTCCAGACTCTCGGCGACGCGCAGCACGCGCTCCTGGTACTCGTTCGGCTGAGCGCGGCCAAACAGCGGCATGGGGTGACTCCTACGGTCAGCGTGCGGCGAGGCCCACGATGGCGGAGAGGGCGAGCGGGGCCGCGATGAGCGACCACACTGTGGTGGGCAGGAGGCTGGCGCCCGCGACGGTGGCGACCGAGGTCCAGAACCCGGCGCACCAGTAGCAGGAGATGAGCGTGACCAGCGACGGCTCGCCGTCGTAGGGCTGGCGCCGATCGTAGACGGCCTGCTCGTGCGGCCCGATCCTCGGCTCTCCGTCGACCAGTGCCGGCTTGCCGTGCGCGGCCTGGTCGGCTCTGCGCGCCTCGGCGATCTCGCGGGCGGCACGGCGTTCGGCCCAGGCGACGAGGGCCGCGCGGACACGGGGCAGCGGCGGTAGGGCGTCATCGACGACGAGCCGGGCGAGCCGGAACGCCACCAGGCCGTTGACGATCAGCCACACGGGGTGGCTGATCCAGTCGATGTTCACGCGGTGTATGTCCAGTTGATCACGACGAGAATGGCGCTCACGAGCCCGAGGAGCACGGCGGCCCATCCGGCGGTGGAGATGGTGCGGACGACGGCCCGCCCGTCACCGGTGCGGACGCCCACGCCTGCGGTGGCGAGCCCGGCGGCGATGAGACCCAGGCACATCAGCAGGCTGATCAGGTAGTTGTTGATCATGATCGGAGGTCCTCCCACGCGATACGACGGGCCGCCCACCTCGGCGACCACCGCTTGAGTGTGCCGTGCGAGCACCCGCAGCCGACCAGCTTTTGCACCTGAACAACACCCGCGTCGGTGACCACCCGGTGGCCGGTGTTGACCGCAGCATGGCCGGTGACCGGCCTGGGCGTGTCGTCGTAGTGGATCTTCGACCAGAACCGGATGTTGCTCAGGAACAGGCCGTCCGGATCGAAGTCGGCCACGCTCGACGCGTCGTCCCGGTTCTTGGGCGCCCGGTCGTACACGTACAGGCCCTGCGGCGTGTAGAACACCTTGCCGACGGCGACGCGGGTGCCGTCCGGGAGCCGCAGCATGGCCGGGAAGAGCGCGAGCGCCACGCAGGTGGGTCGGGGCGCGACGCGCTTGACGAGGGACTCCACGGCCTCGGTGGCCGGGCGTCGGGTGGTGCGCAGGATGGGGGCCATGGGCTCCTCCAGGTTCGTGGGGTACCGCCCCCATGCTACGGCTCGACCCCCAAGCCGGTGGTGGGCTTGGGGGTCGAGGGCGCGGCGGTCACGGCCGTCGGGGAGCCCGGGGCTTGGGGTAGCGGTAGAACACGATGCCCGAGCACACGAACGAGCCGGCGAGGAACGTGACGGCCGCGTACAGGAGCCACACGTAGTCGCGGGTGGCGATGAACCCGACGCCGGCCACCAGCACGAATACGGCGATCATGCACGAGATGAGGAAGGTGGACAAGCGGTCTCGGTCGGCCTTCAGCTGGTCGGCCTGAGCGGCGGCCCGCTCCTGGTAGCGGCGGGCCACGGCGGGGTCATGCATGCTTGCTCTCCTTGCGCATCGTCGGGAACTTGTCGTGAGCGGTGTCGCGGGGCACGCGCACCATCTCGCCGGGGTAGGTGGTGACGGTGCCGTCGTCGTTGCGGACACGGCGCGGCGCCCAGCGGGTGAAGTTGCAGCGCAGCTGCCCCATCTCCACGCCGAAGCGGTAGACGAAGACGGTGCCCTTGTCGTACATGTAGCACCACGGCGTGTCGCGCGAGCTGTTCCACTCGTGCACCCAGTCGGCGTGTACGGCCGGCAGATCCGCGACCTTGGCGCGGAAGTCCTCGTCGGTGAACTCGTGGTCGGTGGTGGACTGGAATCGGAAGAAGGCGTCGAGGGCGCCTTCGCCCCACGGGTCGTATCCCTCGGGCGCACCGTCGTCGGTGATGCAGCCGATGAACTCAGCGTCGGGGCCTCGGCCGATATAGAAGTCGGCCGCTTCCTGCTTCGGGTTGACCTGGGCAGTCAGGGTGTCGGTCATGGTGTGCTCCTCAGAACTCGTGGTCGGTGAGCCGTGGGTCGGGCCACGGTCGGTTCGGTGCGGGAAGGTGGGGGTTTTGGTCGTAGGCGACGACGGGCACCGTGTCGCCTCCAGCCCTCGCGCGGGCGTGGTAGGCGGCGAGCGCACGAGCCTGAAGTTCCCCGGCCTCGCGGATCTCTGCCTGGCGGCTCTGCGCCTCCAGGGCGCGATCCGGCCGGGGAGCGTGCTGCGGGCAGGGACAGTCCAGCGGGGGCAGCATGGCCAACATCTGCCGGGCCACCTCGCCCTCCGGGCCGGGTCGGCGACGGCGCGCCTGCCAGAAGCGGATGTCGTGCATGCGCTGGTGGGCGCGGGCGATAGCGCGCTCGTCGGCTCGACGCTGCGGCCGGTCGAGGAGCTTGTGCGCGGCGCGTACCAGCCGGCCGCGCACACAGAAGTTGAGCAGCCACAGACACCCGAGGGTGACGCCCGACCATCCGAGCGCCACCCCCAACCAGTAGGCCGGATTCACGGGGCGATCATCTCGCCGTCCGCGATGATCCGGTTGGTGACGCCCACCTGACGGATGTAGCGGACCGAGCTGGCGGCCACGTAGTGGCTGAACCCGGAGTAGCGCAGCCGCAGCCGGGTGCTTCGGCCGGCGTAGGTGATGCCGTCGATGATGGCGTGGCCGCTGTTGACCTCCACCTTGTCGTGGAACGGGGTGGCCCAGGTGATCAGCACGGGCAGGCCGCTGACGGCGGCGGCGACGGCGGCCGACGCGGTCTCGAAGTCCCACCCGCTGTCGACGGTGGCGTGCCACAGTTCGACGGCCAGGTCGTGCTGGTCCTGCCAGTACAGGGTGGGGCGCTGGCCGTCGCGCCCGACCTGGTTATCGACACCGCTCCACGTGGTCGTGGAGAACGGGCCTTCGCTCGCGGGGGCGATGCGGGTGCGGTGGGGGGTCTGGGTGTGCTCGACCCAGGCGTGCATCACCTCGGACTGGGGGCCGATCTTGGAGGCCCAGTCGCAGGCGCACACGGCCTGGTGGCCCTCGACGGTGGGCGCGCAGTCGATGAACTGGGGGGCCTTGTCAAAGCAGTTGAGGCTCATGGTGTCGCTGGTCCTTCCCTGGCGGGGTTGTTCCGGTATGAGGAGAACCCTACCCCCTGTGGGGATGGGTGTCAACACGGACATGCGAATGCCCCCGCCGGGAGTGGCGGGGGCATTGCGCGGGGGCTTTCTCGGGACGGCTACGCGCGGGCGCGGATCTCGCGGCGGGCCAGGGCCAGCCGGCAGTAGGCGTGCTCCGCCCGGGACAGGCCGGAACGGAGGGCGTACAGCTCCAGGGCCGGAGTCTCCAGGTAGTCCACCATGCTGCGGAAGGTGGGCGCCGCGTCGTCGGACAGGATGCCGAAGTACAGGACATCGAGTTCCCGACGGTCGAGGCCCGCCAGGTGCTCAGCGTCCACGCCGGCCAGGCGAGCGACGGTGTGGGCGTAGTTCGTGGTGGCGGTGAGGCTCATGGGGGTCCTTCTCTCTGTGGAGTTGTTTCCTACGAGAGAGAGCCTAACCCACGAGTGACGTGGGTGTCAACATGGGGGTTCTGCGGCGAGCCTGCCCCACCAGCCCGCCCTGCTCGCGCTGGCACGGCTGGCACGCCGGCTGAATGTTGGACCTCCGGTAGCTGCCGCCGTCCGCACCCAGCACCAGCCGATCCGGCGACACGCTGTCCTCGTCGCACACGTACTCGCAGTACCGCGAGATCTGGAGGTGACAGGCCACGTGCACGCCGTCGCCGAAGTGCTCGACCAGCCACCGGCGGCGACGGCGCCGGGACTCGGCAGACCCCCGCGTGTTGCTGTTGCTCGTCGACCGCCGGTCGCTGGCGCGGCTCACCACTGCTCCAGGGTGCCGAACTGCTGGTCGAACAGGGCGCGCTCCTCGGGCGACATCTCCTCGACGCAGTCCTCCCAGCTCGGACGGCCAGCGGCGTCCCACGCCTGGCGCACGGCGTCGGAGTAGCCGTTGCCGCTGTCGATGCCGATGCGGCTCACCGGACCGCCAGCCCCACCAGGAGCGCTCCGGCAGCCATGCCCCCCGACAGGCCGAGGAGAACCAGCGCGGCCCACACGGGCCACATGAGGACCCCGCGTAGCCGGCTCACCGGACACCGACTTCCTTGGCCAGCTGGCCGAGCGCGGCGTCCAGGGTGGCGCCGGAGCCGTAGCGGAACCGGTTAGGCAGCCGGGATGGGCGGACCGGGATGCACACGTGCCACTTACCCAGGCTCCACGAGGCCTCGATCCGGGCGGGCACGCCGTGCGTCCAGTAGCTGCCGTCCGGGTGCCGGCGGTCCCACTCGTCCTGAACGGCGCGCTGCGCGGCCTCCACGATGCGTGCTTCGATGTCGCTCATCGGGCACCTGCCGCGTCGGGGCGGCCGTTGTGCACGTGGACGGCCAGGGCCGCCTCGGCGAGGCGCCGCAGGGCGCCGGCAGGCACAACGATGTCGCACTCGTCGTTCTGCATGACCACTGCGCCGTCGTCGGTGCGCCACACGTACAGCGGGGCGCCGTCGTCGGTGGCGACGTTGGCGAGCAGCCACGCCTGGTCGGAGCCGTAGGTGGCCGGGTGGCGGATGCCGGGGGTGGCGGGCTTAGAAGTCATGCTGGATCACCGCCACGCTGTTGGCGACCTCGGGCTGGACCAGCACGCGCCCGGACTGCGCGGCCACCCGGACACGGTCGAAGCAGAGCTCCACCCTGACCTGGCGGCCGTTGCCGAACGTGTGCATCAGCTCCGGGTTCACGCCGATGGGCGTCGGGCGGGCGCCGTACGGGTCCAGCGTGGTGGTGGACCCGTGCGGGTCGGCGAGGGCGTCGGCGAGGGCGTCGGCGCGGCGCAGCTCGGCATCCAGTCGATCGGACAGGCGTAGCGCCAGGTCGCGCATCCACTGGGGGGCGCGCGTGAGGCGCTCGCGCTCGCGTTCGGTGAGGTGGTCGGTGGGGCTCATGGGCTGTACCTCTCGGGTGGTTGCCCCGGGGCGGGTGTCGGGGCACGTGGCCCCGGGGCGGGTCGGATTCTAGCTGGCGGTGGTGTAGCGGCCCTGGACGAACTCGCGACCGGCGGCGGTCTTGGAGCGGCCGTTGGCCAGGGCGAACTTGTAGTTGGTGGTGCCCATGTAGGCGACGGTCTCGCGGGAGACCACCGCAGAGAAGGCGGTCGCGTTGCCAGCGGCGTCCCACTCGATGGCCACCAGGTCGCCGGTGGCGAGCTGGGCGCCCTTGCGCCAGTTGGTGGGGTCCTGGGACTTCGCGAGCTTCGCCATGATCTCTGGTCCTTCCCGGTGGGGGTTGTTCCTGCCGATGAGAGAACTGTACCCCACGGGGAGGATGGGTGTCAACTCCCCGTGGGGTACGAGTCTCAGGCCCCGACGGTCAGGGCGGCGACGGCGTACACCTCGTCGCACGCCTCGCTGGTGGTGACGCTGTCGAAGCCCGCGTCTCGCATGAGCTGACCGGCGCGGGTCGGGTCGAACCGGGTGGCCACGGTGATGTAGATGCCCTGGCAATCCTGGCCCGCGCTGACCCAACGAGCGTCGACCTGGTGGGTGCGCATGAGGGCCTTGACGTGGTCGATGGCGTCGCGGGTGGTGGTGAAGGTGGCGGTCATTTCGGGTCCTTCCCTGGCTGGGTTGTTCCTGACACCACGAACCCTACCCATGCTCGACGTGGGTGTCAAGCGTGGATAGGGTTCGGCGTGGCCGACCTACTCGTCGTCCACCAGGCGACGCTGCGCCTCGCGCACTTCCTCGGCCAGGCGCGCGGCGGCCGCCTCGCGCTCCGCCTGCTGCTGGGCCTCCTCCTCGGCGCTCATCCCGTGCTCGCCACGATCGCGAAGGGACCCAGCCGGGTCAGCTCCCGTGTTTGCCACGGGCGCCCCCTCATGCCCCCGCAGTCGCGGCACAGGCCCACCCACCAGTGGCCGCCGGACGTGGCGGTCAGCAGCGCGTAGTGATGCGGCTCGTCGGGCGCCTCGGGCGCCTTGCTGGGGCTGACCACCAGTGAGCCGGGGGCGGGCGCCCGGTGGTGGTAGTGGGCCTTGGCGAGGTCGGAGTAGCGGCGCAGCTCGACGCCGTCGCCGTCGAAGATCACGCCCGTGACGGCCGGGCCCGCGCCGTGTACGGCGTCGATGACCCAGGCCATGGCCTCCGCATCCGGGTCGCCCACCTCGTGGGCCGTCCAGCTGCACGTGTCCAGGGCCTTGCCGGCCTGGTCGTACGTGCGGGCCTGCCGGAAGCCCAGTCGCCCACCCAACGGCCCGTAGGGGCCGGGTGGGGTCGGTGGGCCGGGGTCGGGTGGCTGGGCGTGCATCGGGTCGTCCAGGGAGGCGGGGCGCCGCCCGCGCGTGTCGGTCACTGGTCGCGCTCCCGGGCCTGCTCCTCGCGCTGCCGCTGGCGGGCCTGCTCCTCGCGCTCGGCCTGGCGACGGCGTTCGAGCGCCTCGTTGACGCGCGCCTCCTGGGCGGCGCGGGCGGCCTGCATCTCGCGTGCCGCTGCGGCACGGGCTGCGGCCTTGTCCTCGGGTGTGGCCATGCTGGTTCTCCTCGGTGGGTTGAAACGTGTCAAGTGGATCTAGCGTTGGTGCTCGCAGCGCAGGTGCCCGCAGATGGTGCAGCGCGCCATGATCACCTCCTCAGTTCATCCGGCGCAGGCAGTCCTGGAGCTGCGCGGGGGTGTGGTCCATGATCGGCGCCCCGCAGACCGGGCAGTAGCCGCCCGCCGGGGTCTTGTCCCCCACCGGTGCCTCCTAGTTCATGCTGGCCAGGCAGTCCTCCCACTGCTGGTCGGTGTGCTTGTCGCGCGACTGCCCGCAGGCGGGGCAGATGATCTCATTGCGTCGGTCGGTCAGGGCTTGCTCCTCGGGATGGAGGGCCCGCCCCCGGGGTCCGGGGGCGGGCCGGTCGGTCAGGCGCTGTACTCGCGCCACAGGTCGCGGGCGTCCCGCTCGGTCAGGTCGGTCTGGCCGTCGCGGTTGGCCACGGCCTCGGCCTCTTCGTGGTCCCAGACCTGCCAGGTGCCCTTGTCGGTGGGGCCGTAGGTGTAGCGGTCGGTGCCGGTGAGGGTGGAGGCGGCGACCATGGCGGCCGACTCTTCGCGGGTGAGGAACGTTCCGCCGGGGATCTGGGTGAGGTTTCGCATTGTCTGGGTCCTTCCGTCTGGGGTTGTTCCCTGCTGACATGGACTACTTTACCCACGAGAGACGTGGGTGTCAACCCCCTGGGGAGGCTGACACCCACGTTCACTCGGATGGAGCAGTCAGCTCACGAGAATCCGCAGCTGACGGTCCGGCGAGGAGCTGGTGATCCGGCGGCCGTCGCTGTCGTAGCCGATCAGGAACCCGTTCGTCTGCGCCACGTACCGGTTGCGGCAGAACAGCTCCGCCCCGTCCAGCTCGCCCACGCTCTCCCAGACCACCAGCTCCCCGCCCGGCTGGGTAGGCAGGTCCAGGGCGGTCAGCTCGGCGGCGGTGAGGCTGTCGACGCGCTCCGCGCTCGGGTCGAGCCTGCGGGTCCAGCGGCCCCGGTAGCTGTCGCGCTCGATGCGCTGCGGGGCGAGGCGGAAGAGGAGGGTCATCGGGGGGCCTTCCCTCGGGGGGTTGTTCCTGACACTGCGAACATTACCCACGTCGACCGTGGGTGTCAACCCTACGGCCGGAGGAAGTTCGGGGCGAAGTCGTGCCACGCCCGCAGCTCCTCCGGCGGGCCGTCCGGCACCACGATCCACGGCCGTCCGTGGTGGTGTCCGCCAGGCTGGCGCCGTATCGCGGCCGAGCGGGCCCGCACGCGCTCGGGGCCGCCGTCGGGCGACTCCAGGGCGCACGAGCACAGCGAGCAGGTTCCAGCGCGGATCACCGCAGGTGCACCACCCAGCCGCGCCCCTTCCACGCCGCGACGTACGCGCTGCCCAGCACACGCTCCACGAGGGCCTGAGCGTCGTTGCTGCCGGTGTCGGTCGCTATCACGATGCTCTGGGCGCGGACGTGGTCGAACATCTCCTGAGGGGTCCACAGGGCCGCCTGTGGGGGGAGGCGGATGTCGGACGGTGCGGCCACGAGCTCGATGCCCAGGAGTCCGCCCTGGCCGGTCTCGGTGTACCGCACGGTGTGGGTGTGGGTGCCGGCAACGCTGAGGGCGTAGTCGGTGTGGCTGCGCGGCCGCTCGTGCTTCTGATCGGGGGATGTGGTCATGATCTTGACTCCTCGGGCGGAGGGGACCCGCCTGGGTGGCGGGCCCCCGACGGGTCAGCCGACGAGGCTGCACCGCTCGATGGACACCGTGAGTCGACCCCGGTCCGGGTGGCGGACCTCGACGAACACGATGCGGTCGAAGAAGAAGTCGGTGGCCTCCACCACGGCGTCGAACTCCGGCACGTCGACGTAGCCGGCGTCGACGTAGCCGACGACGCGCACGGTCTGGCCGCGCAGGGTGTTGAGGCCGAGGGCCTCCATGGCCTGGCGGGTGCTGGGGGCGGTGGTGATGGTGGCCATTTGGGGCCTCCTTTGGTGGTGGGGTTGGTGTTGAGAGAACTGTAACCCACGTCGACCGTGGGTGTCAACACCCGAGTTTCGCGTGATCCTCTTGACACGTTTCAACCCACACCCCACCTGGGAAAAGAGTGCGGCCCGCCCCAGTCACCCAGGGCGGGCCGACTACCCGCATCTACATCACGGCGGGCCTGCGGCTGGAGCCCGCCCGGGGGAGTCACCCGGTCCGTCCAGCAACCCACACGCGCGGAGAGGGACGCCACGCAGGTACCCGACCTCCCTGTGACGCGGGGAGGCGTAGTGGGCCCTTCAGCGAAATCTGACAACGCCACGACGTGGCGCCCCGTATCTCCACGACCCCGCCGAAGCGAGCATGTGGGCCCTGCCAGCCAGTACCCAGCTGACCGGCAGGGCGTGCGCGTGATATGCCGTTGCGCCTCGGCCGGCAGTCCCTCACCCACAGTGGGATATGCCGCTCGGTCTCTCACAGGACATCACCATGCCCCTGGGGTTACCGAGCCTGTGTGCGTAGCCCCAACGGGGATCGAACCCGCGCCGTCGGTTTGAGGGACCGACGTGCTGCCGCTACACCATGGGGCCGTGCTGAGCCTGCGATCGTCCCGGCGGGATTCGAACCCGCGTGGGGCGCGTTAGGACCCGTCGCATCCCCTCGGCCTCGGCTACGGCCCGGTTCAAGGCTTACGCGCTCCGAGGCTTCCCGTTCGGCCGGACTCCGGCACGGGACGATCGCTCTGGTCCTGCTACCCGCAGGAGGGGGGTCGGGGCGGGCCGGTCGCTACTCGGCCGCCGGGGTCGTGTTCCCCGCAGGAGCGACCCTGCGGGTACTAGGACCCAGTGCGTGCTACACCACGCCCCTCAGCGACGGATCAAGATTCGCGGTCCGCACCGTCGCTGTGCCTGAGTGCCCCCCTACTTGGGCTTCTTGCCGTCGCCGTCCTGCTTGCGCTTGCCGCCGGGCGGCGGGGTCCTGTTCGTCGGGTGCTCGTTGCCCTTCTTGGGCACGTCCCGGAACAGGTCCTCGACGATCGCTTCGCCGATGGTGTTCTGGCCGGACTTCCAGGAGTCGTCTGGCTTGTCGGACAAGGTGTCTCCTCGGTAGGTATGTGGGGGCTGGCAGGGCGCGGTCAACTTCCCTGCATACCGGTACAAGTCCCGGCTCACCGCATCCCGCCTTGTTCTCTCCCGTTGCCGGGCGACTTGCCAGCGGGGCGCAGCCCCTCTCGATCCCTCGATCCTGCCTACAGGTGAGCTTGTGGAGCGCGCCCCGCTAGGCCCGTGAAGGCCTCCGGCCACGCCCCATCGTGTCGCCCTGCCTGACAGTCGGTGGGATTCGGTCGCAGGGCCCGCCGGACGGTCCGGTTGGACGGCGGTCGAGCCAGGCCGTGGGAAGGACGGGCCCTGCGAGTCTTCGTGTGCAGTTGTCAAGTTCCGGGCGGCGGGGTCGAGCCCTTGGGCAGTGGGCTCGCGTTGTCCGCCTGACCTGAACACTACCCACTATGCGCGTGGGCGTCAAGCGGCTACTTGGGGGCCTTGCCGTCGCCGTACAGGGCCTGCTCCACGGCCGCATCCCAGTGGCTGCGGGTGGTGGACGATGTGCCCTTGCTCAGCTCGGCTTGGAGTCTTTCGAGGCGCTCCTGCTCCTTGCGCTGCTCCTCGGCGGTGGGCTCCTTCTTCGCCATGACGATCACCTCCCCTCGTTGGCTGCGTCGACGAGATGTCTGAGGATGGTCGCGGTGCTGGCGTGCTCCCAGGGCTCGGCCGGCGCGGGCCGCTGGAGGTTGAGGCGCAGGACGGGCGGCTGCGGCTCCTGGGCGCGGCGAGCGAGGGCCAGGGACTCGGGGCTGAGCTCACCCGTCACAGGCCACCCCGTCGCGGTCGCTGTCCAGGGCCCGCCGGTAGCCGGGGTCGCCCGCGCGCAGCGGGCCGGGCGCGTCATCGCAGCTGCGGTAGTAGGCGCCGTTGTCGCGACGCTCCTGGTTCGGGCCGGGCGCGCCGGACCTGCATGCCGCGATGGCGATGAAGACGCACAGGATGAGCGCGACGGTGACGATCGCGATGGCCCGGTCCATGCCGGGCGTGGGGCGGTGGCTCACTGGCACTCCAGGTTTCCCGTGGCGTGTACGTGGCAGCTCGTGTGCGACTGGAAGTGGCAGCGGCTGGCCACAAACCCGATGGCGATGAAGACCAGGAACGCGAGGAACACTCCCGCGCCTGAGCCTGCGCGCCGGCTCACCGGTGCGCCTCGGCGTGGCGGGCGACCTTCGCGGCCAGCCGTTCGTCGTCGCCGCGCTGGCGGGCGCGTTCGATGATGGTCGGCTCGATCTCCAGGAGCACCACGAGGTGGCCGAGGCAGTGCTTGCACCAGACCCAGACGGAGCGCTGGTGCAGGTCCAACCAGTCGAGGGGGTGACGTTCGGTCTCGGGCAGGGGGGCGCCGCACAGCGGCACGGCAGGGTGGCGGAGCTTGCGGCCCGGCTGGTAGCCGTCGAGGCGCAGGTGCATGGTGATGCCGGCTCCGGCGCCGTGGCCGTTGGCGGGGCGCGGCGGGATGACCTGGAGGTCGAGCAGGGACAGGGCTGGCGGCGGTGTCATGGGCATGGGATCTCCTGGAAGTGCACGTCGTCGGTGATGACGACCTGGCCTTGTCCGGCGGGCGTGACCTGTTTGGTGCGGTACAGCTGGTAGCAGCCGTCGGGCGGGATGTGGTCCTCGAAGGCGCCGGACTCGACCATGGTTGCGAGCAGCATGCCGAGGAGCACGAGCCCGGCGACGAGGACCGAGGACGCGGCGGGCCGGTTGCTGCCCTCGATGAGCCACGTGGCGCCACCGATGATCGCGACCAGGATGAGCACGCACCACAGGATGTACAGCATCACGGTCAGGAAGACGCTCACTGGCCGGCCGCCTTCAGGACGGCGCGGACCGCGCTGAGGGGCACGATCTCGCCGTCGACCCCGATGCGCAGGGCTTGGAGGGGGCGGCCGGTGTGGACGCGGTGGTGGCGGTCGATGGCTTCGACGTGGGCGAGGGTGAGCGGCTCGGAGCCGTGCGGCTCGGTGTCGGTGATGGAGACCCAGGCGCGGGCGTCGGTGTCGGGGCCGTCGACGAGGCTGGCGGCGACGAGCGCGTACAGGCCGGGGCTCCAGCTGGCGGCGACGCCTCGCAGGCAGGCGATGAGGCCGTCATTCAGCTGGGCGAGGGTGGCGACGATGGGGAGGCTGCCGCTGGTGTTGTGGATCGCTCCGGGGGCGGCGACGGTGAAGGAGAGGAACAGCGCCTCGCCGTCACCGTCGTCCTCGTCGTCATCGAGGGTGGGCGGCTCGATGGTGGTGTCGACCTTCATCGGTGATTGTCACTCTCTGTGTGGAATTCTTTGCATTCGCGAGTACCAGGCCGGGGCGCTGCGGCCCCACCGACACCCTGCGTGAGCGAATCGGGGCACGCCCGGGAGCACACGTGCCACGGCGCGTGGAAGTCGTGCCAGTGCCGCAGCGCCCCCCGCACCGCGCGCACCCACGACCGCTCACCAGCCGGAACCGGCTCGCCCCGCCACCGCCCGAAGTCCGAGAACCGGGAATCCCAGTGGTGACCCCTGTACGCCGGATGCACCGTGCAGGTCCAGCGCCAACCGACACGCCCAGGCTCGGACACGTGCCGCCTGACCTGCACGCATGATCCGCTGACCGACATCGCGACTCCGTTCTCCACAGGGTGAACTAACCGGCAAAACCCTCCTAGGGGGTTAGGCCGGCGCCTGCGGTGCTGGCTGGGCGGGCGTGGGGGCTGCGTGGTGTCGGTCGTGGTGGTGTCTGGTTGTGGTGGGGGTGTGGGTGGTGGTGTGTGCGAGGGCGATGATGGCCCAGATGACGAGGCCGGCGATGGCGGCGATGGCGAGGCCGGCGATGATCTTGGTGGCGGTGAGCATGGATCAGTCGTCCCTGTCGGTGTCGTCGGTGATGGTGATCGTTTCGGTGATGGTGATCTGGTCGAGTTGGTCGACGAGGGCGAGGGTGGCGCACACCTGGGCGTAGGCGAGCTTTTCGCTGATGGTGAGCTGCTGGTCGCCGAGGCTGAGCAGGGCGTGGAGGGCGGCCTGTCGGGGCTGGTAGGGATCGGGGCTGGCCTGTTCGGTCGCGGGCGGTGTGGCTGCCCGCAGGTGGAAGTTGTGGCGCTCGGGCACGTCGGCGAACCCCCGGTTGTGGCCTGCGGGCATGACGCAGCCGAGGCCGTCGGGGGCGAGGTGGGGCCAGGCGCCGCAGCGCCGGTAGTCGGTGCTCACTGGTCCTCCTGGGGGGTGCGTTCCATGCCGGTGGGGACGGCGACCTTCCCGACTCGGAGGATGTCGGCCAGGCTGGCCTTGGCGAGGCGGGCGAGTTCGACCTGGTACACGTAGCCGTGGGCGGTCGCCATGGCCCATTGGAAGGCGCCGCGCAGGTATTCGCCGTCGCCGTGGAAGGCGGGCTGCCGGTCGCCGTCGCGGCGCAGGAATCCGCTGGAGCGCTCGATGCCCTGCGCGATGGTCCAGTGCTGGATGTTGTGGCCCTCGGACCAGGGGCGCACATAGACGGTGGTGGAGCCGCAGGTCACCTCGATGACCATGAGGCGTTCGGTGATGGGGGGCGGGTCGGCGCGCACCGTGATCACGGTTTCCTCTGCGGCCTGGGCGACCGGGACGGGCACGTTGGCCGGGTTGGCGGGGTTGGTCACCGGGTGTCCTTGGGGAGGGTGGCGGTTTGGTCGGGGGAGCCCTCGTAGTCGCTGGGGCTGGTGGAGGTGGCGTCGGGCGGGTAGCGCAGCGCCTCCATAGCTTCGCTGGAGTGTCGGGCGGCCTCGGCGATGCGGGTGAAGGCTGCGGCTGCCGCCTGCGCGTTGACGGGCTCGGGGTCGGGCCAGGCGGGCTCGTCGTCGGCGGGCCGCAGCTTCGGGTAGTAGCCGGAGCCGGGGTGGTCGAGGTAGGGGCGGCCACCGGTGGGTGCCGGGCGGGCGCCGGCCGGGGGCTGTTCGGCCGGTTCGGGGGGCGGGGTGGGGATCTGGGTGGTGTGCGGGTTGGAGACGGTCTTCGGGTCGGGCCACCGGTCGGTGACCTGGACGCGACCGGTGCGGGTGGGGCGGACCGGCTTCGCTGCGGCGTGCTGGGGCCCAGACGGCTCCTGGCGGCCGTAGCGCGCTCGGGCGACCCCTCGTCGCTCCCAGGCGATGACGAGGCGCCAGGCGAGCACGGAGGCGGCCACGATGGCCATGCCGGTCAGCACGGTCTCGGGTGAGGTCATGTCGGTCTCTCTTCGCTCAGGCCGTCGGCGGGCGTCAACCCGAGCGCGGCCAGCAGTAGCGACGCGTCGTCGGCGTTGAGCGCGGACGAGGCGATGTAGCGGGCGGCCCGGTAGCGGACCTCTGCCGGCGTGACCGGTAGACGGGTGTGGCTGAGCGTGGTGGCGCGCTGGTCGTAGGAGGCGGTGAGGGTCATGGCGGTCACGGGTGCTTGTTCGTGATCGCGATGAACAGCAGCACCACCACGATGACCACGAGAAGGGTCTTCGTGTTCACCGGCGGCCCTCCCGCTTCTGCTCGCGGGCGCGGGCCTGGGCGCCGTCGCGGCGCAGCTCGGTCACCCGGTCCAGCAGCAGCGACACCACCTCCACGACGTGGTGGGGCAGCAGGGCCTGGTGGTGGTGCAGGCGCAGGTGAGCACGCACCATCTCGGCCATGTCGTCCAGCTCACCGGCCGCGCCGAGGCGGGCCGAGGGCAGGGTGCGCTCCAGGGCGTTGGTGTAGCCGTGGTTCTCGGCCTGCTGCCACAGCGCCATGCCGCAGGCGATCCACGCGGACCGGGCCTCGTGGATCAGCTTCTCGAACGGCATGGGGGTGGCGCTGACGAAGGCGAACGAGCTTGCCTTGATCCACGTCAGGTAGGCCAGCTCGCCGAGGGCCTCGGGCGAGGGGGCGGCGGTGGCGCGGTCGTGGAAGTCGCTGCGGGGCGCGAACGCGTCGTAGCGGTCCCGCTGCACGACCAGCGTCCACTCCACGAGGTCGCCGTCGACGTTGTACGAGGGGCTCCAGGACAGGCCGGGCAGCGGCGGGTAGGCCTTGGTGCGCTCGGCGCGGTCGCGCTCCACGCGGGCCCGGTCGACGACGGTCGAGCCGTCGGCGCGGGTGACGGGGCCGCCGTCGTCGGGCGCGGTGATGTCGGGGCCGGTCATCACAGGCCCCCGAACACGAGGCCGAGCAGGGCGGCACCGACGAGGCGGGCGCGGGTGCGGCGGGACAGCCGGTGGCGTCCTCGGTAGCGGCGGGACATGGGCTTGTTCTCCTCGGGATGGAAGGTCGCGCGCCCCGGTGAGTGGGCGGGGCGCGCGACCGGTCTACTTGGTGGGTTTGGGCTTGTCGTCGGGGTTGTCGTCGTGGGTGGGCCAGTCGGTGAAGTAGCTGTCCACGGCCCGCTGGGAGCCGGGGTCGCGCAGCGGCCCGCCTTCCTTGTCCTGCTTGGCGTTGTCCTCTTGGGAGTGTTTTGCCATCAGCCGTCGCACCTCACGGGCCTACCCTGGTCGTCGGTCTTGGTGGGGTGGTAGTGGGCCTTGCGGCCGCCGGTGTTCGGGTCGGCGGTACCCCAGCTCTGGCAGGTGGAGCACCAGGCCGAGTTGACCTCGTCGCTCATCCGGCGCACCACACCCGGTTGCCGTCGGCATCCCTGTTGGTGGGGTGGTAGTGGGCCATGCGCTGGCCGGAGTTGTCCTGCCGGGCCGGGCCGCTGGTGCCGCAGGTGGAGCAGTAGGCGCTGGCGGGTCCGCTGGGCGGGGGCTTGCGCTTGTTTCCCATGGGCTTGTTCTCCTCGGGGTGGGGTTATGCCGGGGGGCCCTGGTACGGGCAGTCGAGGAACATCTCCAGCTCGGTGTCCCAGATTCGGTGTTTGGGAAGCGTGCCGTCGTCCTCCAGGACGATGTTGGAGGTGCCGCAGTACGGGCACTGGCCGGTGGGTCTGGCCAAGGCTGTCCTTCCGTGATCCGGTCGTTCAGATGGTCAATATTACCCCACGTACGTGGTGGGCGTCAAGCCCACCGGTCGAGGACGCGAGCGAAGCTCAGCACCCCCGCCACCACCTCCAGCGAGCCGTACCCCATCGGGATGGACCACGGCCGCCACGAGATGTTCTGGCCGCGCGCGCCCACGCCCAGCAGGGCTCGCGCCGTGTCCTGGGTGGAGGGCAGCGACACCATGGCGTGCAGCGCGCCGAAGCTGCGCACGAGCACCCAGCGCGAGCCGGGGCCCGGCCACTGCACCGGCTGGAAGCCAGCGGCCTCCAGCCGGTTGACCGGCAGTCGCTGGCCGTCCGGGTGCCTCACCGCTGGGGCGCCGACTCGGTGGGCAGCGCCTCCTGGATGCGGGCCTCGAAGTGCTCGGGCAGTCCGGCCGCGATGTCCTCGGGCGTGTAGTAGCGGAGGGTATCGACGAACCAGCCGCCACGGCGCCTGCTGATCACGGCGCGACGCGCCCCCGTGAACAGGGTGGGGTGGTCGGCCAGCCAGCGTTCGGCTTCGCCCTCGGTGGCGACGGCCAAGCGATAATGGGCGCGCCGGACCTGCTTGCCCACCTGGGCGTAGCTCTCCGGGCTGAGCACCTCGGCCGGCACGCCCCGGAGATCGTCGTCCACGGCGCCGGTGGCGCGGATGGTGGCGCTGCCGCGCAGGAGGTTGAACACATCCTCGGCGAGCAGTTTGACCTCCACGATCGGTAGGTGGCTGGCCGCGTCCTCGACGGTGAGCGCCAGGTACTTGCGTGGTTCGAAGCTGGCCTGACCGGGGCTCAGCCTGACGATCACTTCGATGTCCATGGTGGAGGGTCCTTCCTGGTGGGGGTCGTTCCGCAGCCGACCTTACCCACTACCATCCTGGGTGTCAACAGGCAGCCCTTTGCGGATGCGCGCCTCCCGCACCCGGGCCACCGTCGCCGAGTTCGCCTGATACGTGCGCCCCGCCGGTGACCGCCACGTCCCGTCGTCCTGCATCGCCCACGCCTCCGGCGGGTGCGCGGCCCGGCGAGCCACCGCGCCCCGCTGACTGCGCTGCGGGCCGTCCGCCAGGGTGTCCCCCGGCACCCGGGTCGTCATCGCGTCCAGGTCATAGACCCGCCCGTGCGCGGCCGCGTACCCGGCCACCGTGGCCTCCGTGAACGTCGCGAGCAGGGCGCGGGTGATCTCCACCGGTGTCCGGCCCACCGCCGCGAAACCGCGCGCCATCGGCGTGGAGAACCGGACCCCGCCGCCGGGCAGCAGCTCGGCCTGAAGGTTGAGCTGGCGCACGCGGGCCCGCTCCGGCGGGGGCGGCAGGGGCATGTTGTTGGGCATGTCAGGGCCTCCGGGTGCCGCGCCCGGCGGCCGTCAGGGGGATCTGTGCGCCTCGGCCACCGGCGCCGAGGTGGCGGGGGATGACGGCCGAGGTGGACATGAGGTGGCTGTTGCCGGCCTGGCCGTCTAGCCACAGAATCGCGTACACCAGGGCGTCCATCTCGTCCGGCGACTGCACTTCCTCGGGGGTCCACACGCACAGCAGGTCTTCGAGGGTGGCGTGCGTGCCGACGTGGCGGGCCCTGCGCTGGCCGTAGATGGCCGAGACGGGCTCGGCGCGGACCCGCTTGCCCTTCTTCGCGTTGATCGCGTGGGTGGAGATCGTGGGGTGGCCGGTCACCTGGCAGGTGAGGTGCAGCATGCCGGGGATGTACTCGCCGCCGTTGTTGACCTCGACGATGATCGAGTTAGCCTGCCAGTCGTCGTAGGCCTGCACCAAGCGCTCCATCACCACATCGGGCGTCTCGCGCAGCGTGTAGTCCGCGAGCACGTAGAACAGGCCCTCGCTGTCGCGTCCGGCCACCACGATGCCCGTGCGGTCCGCCTTCTCACCCGAGGTCACCGCCGGGTCGATCGCCACCACGATGTTCACCAGGGTGATGCCGCGCTCGGCGAGGAGCGCCAGGATCGCGGCGGCCGCCTCGCGGGTGCGGGTTGGGTCGGCCTCGGCCCAGCGCACCTCGATGTCGTGGGGGATGCGGCGCTCGTCGAGCCACGCGCGTTTCCACAGGGCGCCGGGCACGTCGTCGAGGATCTCGCCGTCCAGCTCCTGACGGCCGACCCGGGTGCCGGCGTACTTGTCGTGCAGGGCCTTCAGCGCGGTGCGCGGCAGGTTGGCCGCGTTGTCGACGGTGCGACCCCGGGACACCACGCACTGGTCGTCGGCGATCATGTCCCGGATGACCTTGAGCGGCAGGGGCGTGGTGGTGGCGACCAGGCGCGGATGCCGGCCCAGGCGCATGCCGAAGCGCAGCATGTCGAGGGCGTCCGGTACGCGCTTCACCACCTGCGCCAGCTCCTCCACCCACGCCATGTGGTGCTGGGGGCCGCGCAGTCGGGCCGGCGTTTCGGCGGAGAACAGCTTGGCGCGTGAGCGGGTGGACTTGACGTAGAGCTCACCCATGGAGCGGTTCCACGTGTAGTCGCGGCTCTCCAGCCACCCCCACCGCTCGAACACGGCGAGCAGGCCGGACTCGCCTTCCACGCAGGTGTCTCGGGCGTCGGCGAAGGTGGGCGCGACGATCGCGATGCGCCAGCGCGTGTTGAGCGCGAGCGCGGCCGCGATCTCCTCGGCGGCCGACCGGGTCTTCCCGGCGCCACGGCCCGCGAGATATAGCCACTCGTCCCAGGCGTCGCCGCCCGGCTTGCGCTGCTCGGGTCGGCACGCCGCGCACGAGTGGCAGAAGCGGCAGTCCTCGTGCTGCGGGCAGGCGCGGTCGTGGGCGTGCCAGGCCGGGGCGAGCTGCCGGGTGGGTTGCCGATCGGGGTCGGGGTGCTGGCAGTCGCTGTCGCGCCAGTCGCCGATGGACTTCAGGAACGGCGGCCGGATGCGGGCCAGGCCACTGCGCTTGAGCTTGGCGCCGAGGACGGCGGTGGCCAGCACGGGCTACCCGGCCTGCGGCAGGCGGATCACGTTGTCCGCGAACGCCACGAGGACGCGTTCGCGAAGCTCGGGATCGGTGATCGGGATGCCGACGATCTCGAACGCGTCGAACATGGCGCCTTCGAGCCGGGCCGCCTGGGCCTCGGTGACGGCGGTCAGGCGCTCCTCGATGTTGAGGCGGGCGATGGTGCCCAGCACGTTGACGGCGCGGTCGATGGCGCGCTCGTAGAGCAGGATCTCTCCGCGAATCTGCTCGGAGAAGTCGGTGGAGTAGCGCCAGGTCTCGAGGTTGCTGACCTTCTCCAGGAGGATGCGCTTCCACTCCAGCACCTCTCCGGCGAGGAGCTGAAGCGCGGTCAGCGGGTCGGTGACCGGCTGGATGTCGAACTTGGCGAGCGCGCGTTCGATGTCGCGTTCGAGCTTCTGTTGGTGGGCGACGCGTTCGGCCTTGGCGATGGCCTGGGGGCTGGCGCCGCCGTGGAGGCGGCAGCGCTTCTGTCCCTTGGCTGGTGCTCGGCGGCAGGGGGGGCCGTCGCCACGGCGGGTGAGGGCGCCGCAGGGCGTGTAGCTGAGGTCGTCATCCGGCACGAGGTGGGCGTGTCCGCGCTCGTCGCCTTGGATGGCGTCGAGGTCGGGGTACGGATCGGTGTCGCTCACTAGACCTCCTGGCGGGTCGTTGTCAACCGATGTTGTCAACCATACCCCATGAGGTGTGGGTTACCTACCGATGATCTTGGTGCCGGTCCGCAGCTCCTCGACGATCAACACTCGGTCGCTGGGCCGCCACACTCCGCCATGTTCGCCCAGCTCGCGCAACCAATCGCGCTGATTCGCACGCGGGTACTCGCCGTCGCGCTTCAGCTCACGCAGCATGCACACACCCCCGCGCGCGAGGATCAAATCCGGGGCACCCGAATCCCCCTGCAACGGGGTCACCCACCGGCCGTGTCTGCCCACGCGGGCCGCCCGGTAGGCGACCACGTGCCACTTGAACAGGTGCGCGGTCTCGATGCACCAGCGCTGGAAGTCCTCTTCCAGCTCAGGCGGAAGGCCCGCCGCTGGGGGTCGACGGGCCTTCCGGATAGAGGGTGGCACTACTGCGGGTCCTGTACCACCTCGCCGGGGGCGAGCTTGTCGGCGGCCGCCCGGTACGCCTCGGCGAGATCCTGGGGGCTGGCGCCGCCCACGCCGCGCGCCTCCAGCTCCTCGGCGAGCTGCTGCGCGAAGTCCTCCGGCAGCTCGACCGTGGTGCTGCCCGGGACCTCGGCCAGCTCGCCGAGGTCGATCGCGCGACCCGAAGGGCCGGTCCACGGCACGGTGGAGCTGCCGTAGAAGCGCTCGGCGTACAGGTTGGCGAGCGCGGTCAGCGCGTCCACCCGCAGCACGCGGCCGTCCGGCGTGCGGAATTCGAAGGTCTCGTCCTTGAGTGCCACGTCTGATGGTCCTTTCGTCGAGCCGATGTCGAGGTATGCCCGGTTCAGGTCGGTGGCGAACGCGATCCCGTTCACACGTCCCGCGCTCGTGTACTGGTGGATATCCACCCGACCCGGGTAGCCGCCGGTGAGCGGGTGCTGGAGGCCGTCGTTGACGCCGTAGCTCGCTACCCAGATGACCAGGTCGCGGATGCCCCACAGGTCCGGGCGCATCGCGCGGGCGTGCGAGGAGCTGAGGTAGAGCACCGGTCGATGCCCGTGCTGGGCGATGCGGGCCAGGAACGCCTTGGCGAAGGCGGCGGCCTTCGCGTCGCCGACGAACGGGGCTTCGAGGTCGAGCATGGGTGGCAGGTTCGCGCCGAGGCGCTGGTGCTCGCGGGCCAGCACATCGGCCTGCGCGACCGGGTCGCCGAACTGGGCGTAGTGGTAGACGCCCACGGGCAGGCCAACCGACCTGGCGCCCACCACGTGCGTGTCCGGGCGATAGGTCTGGTTACCGACCTGCTTGGCGTAGGGGGCCGCGCCGTCGGACGCCTTGACGTAGACCCAGTTGACTTCGGTCTCGCGGGCGACGCGCGGCCAGTCCACGCCGCGCTGGTAGTAGGGGTGGATGTCAATGCCAATGCCGTTGGTCATGGTGCCTCCGAGGTGCCGGGGCCGATCGCCTCCCAGTGGTTGCCGGTCCACTGAAAGCGGTGGAGGTCCCCGTGCCTGCACGGTACCTCCATGAGCCGGGGCGCCCCCGACGGCGTGACGCCCAGCAGGTACTCGGCGCCGGCCGTCATGGAGGCGAGCTTGACGCGCACCTCCACGGCGGCCAGGACGACGAGCAGCGCGAGCGTGCCGTAGATGACGGCCGAGACCAGAGCCCCCCACCAGATGCCCGGCGTCAGCAGGATCGCGAGCGGGCCCCCCACGACCAGGCACCACTCCGGGCCGTCGATGAGCGGCAGCAACGGTCGTGCTCGCGTCCAGAGCTGCCGCACGCGGGCGGGCGCGCCGACCGTGACCACTAGTCGTCTCCCTCGGTGCTGGACCTCTTCTGCTTGCGCAGGGACGCCAGCGGCAGCTCGCGGCGGGACTCGCCCTGGATGGTGACCAGGCGGGCGCCACCGAAGAGGCGCTCGACCACGCGCTCGCTGTAGCGGTCGCGGATCTCCTCGCCGGAGAAGTTGGTGGTGATGATCAGGGGGCGGCCGTTGTGGTTGCGGGCGTGGGCGAGCCGGTGCAGCTGGTCGGCGGCCCATTCGGTGAGGCGCTCGTTGCCGAAATCATCCAGCACCAGCAGGGGCGTCACCTCGAACTGGGCCATGTCCACGTCCAGGCCGCCCTGCGCTGGCTTCACCGCGTTGATCATCTCCTGAGTGGTGATGAACGTGACCGGCACGGTGTCCTCGGTCAGGATCATGCGGGCCAGGGCGGCGGCGGTCCACGTCTTGCCGGTGCCGACCGGGCCCATGATGAGCAGCGACGGCGGACGGCGGCCGGCCGCACGGCAGGCCCGGAACTCGCGCAGCCACGCCAACGCGTCCAGGGCCCACTCCTCGCGCGGCAGCGTCGCGTCCCGGTAGTCGGAGGGCAGCCGGGACAGGAGGATGTCGGCCTGGCGGGCGAGACGCTGGGTGTGCGCGTCGCGCTCGGCCTGAGCCAGGAGCGCGTCCGCGCGCTCGGGGTCGTTGAACTTGGCCATGTTGACGCCCTGTCGGGCCGCCATGCGGGCCACGGTGTCGTAGAGCGCGGCCTTTCGGTCGGCGGCCGCGCGTGCCGTTGCCGCACGTTCCACGTGCGTGGCGAGGCGCTCGCTATCCGTCATGGTCCAACCGTACCCATCATGGCCGTGGGACACAACTGTCATGCTGACGCCACCGCCGGGTCCTGGCCCATAAACTCGGCGTACAGGGCCGCGTACTCCGGGTCCTCGGCGAGGCGCCGTCGCCGCGCCGCAGCCTCGGCCTCGGCCTGCTGGGCCCAGCGCGGATCGTCCGCCGGGACCGCGTCCCTCAGCCCTCGCGTCGGGTCCTGCGGTTTGCGCCGATCGCGAAGCTTGTTCACCTCGACCGTGATGTTCGCGTACGGCGACGCGCCCAGCAGGCGCGCGGCCGCCTCCAGCTCCTCCATCGACGCGCGACCCTCCCGCAGCATGATGCCCACGTCCCGGGCCACGCGGCCGGTCGCGGAGCGCATCGGGTCCCCGCCGCGATGCCGCCGGTGCGAGTCCACGTACAGCGCCACCACCGTCCCCGCGCTCTTGCCGCTCGGCCGCTGGGTCTCGGGCTCCGTGCGGGCAGGGGCATCGAAGAGGGGCAGCGTGGGCTCAGGTGTCCGTCGTCGGGTCATGGCGCTCTCCTGGTCGTCTCGGGCATCAGCGTCAGCTGACCCCCCGGAGGGGTTCTTTTGTTCTTGAAAGGACGGGTCAAGAAAGGACGTTATAGGGACAGCAGTGTCCGCCCGTGGCGCTCGCTTTGTCCGCCCGTTGGCGTCCTCCTGTCCGCCCGCTGATGGGCGCGGGGGGACAGGTTGTCCGCCCGCTGGCCTGGGCATTTTGACGAGGCGGTAGCGGTGGGGCCGCCTGTCCTCACGGTAGGCCGCGCCGCCGTGTTCGAACACCTCCAGCTCGCCCAGCTCGACGAGGGCGGCGACCAGGCGCCGGACGGTGCGCACGGAGATGCGGCACATGTCGGCGATGGTCTGCTGGGAGGGCCAGGCGTTCTCTCCCGCCTGGTCGGCGGCATCCGCGATAGCGAGGAGCACGAGCCGGGCGCTACCGCTGGCCTCGGAGTGGTCCCATACCCAGGTGGTGGCCTTGACGCTCACGCCCAGTCCTCCGAAGGCAGGGGGAGAGTGACCTCCGTGATAGGGCCGTCCTGCTCAGCGCTGGCGATCGTGATCAGGCCCACGGAGGCCAGCTCGCAGAAGGCACGCCGCGCGGCCTGCGCAGTGAGGCCTCGTCGAGTGGCGGCTACGGCCTCGGGGAGGGGGGAGAGGCCGTCCTGGCTGTACCCCAGGGAGACCAGGTAGCCGTAATAGGCGAAGGCCTCAAGGCTGAGTTTGGTGACGGGGGCGCGAGCCACGACCCGTGGGAAGCAGGACTCGCCGGGGGCGGCGGCGGGCCAGGGGCCCGACAAGATGACGTGGGGTACGCTCATGAGCGAACCGCCTTTCGGTAGAAGGTGGTTACGCGCCCCGGCAGGCTGCCAACCTGAGTCCGGGGCTCTTTGCTGTCTACGACCCTACATCGTTGATCAGTGAACGAAGTTGCGGGACTCGACCAGGGAGCGCGGGATCGGCACGTACCCCGGGGTGGCCGGGAGCAGCACCCACCAGCGGGCCCGGAGCTTGACCGGCCACTGCTGCGGGTAGTCGGCGTTCTTGGGGATCAGGAACCCGTTCGCCTCCGACCAGTCCCGGCGCCCGTGCACGGACGTGGGCCCGCCGTTGTGGATCTCAGGGTCGAGGGCCAGCAGGTTGTAGAGGGCGTCCGTGTTGGGTCGGCTGGTGCCGCCCATGCCTTTGTTGCGCCGGTGGTGCATGTCGAAGGTCTCGTAGTCGAGAGGCCTGCCGCTGACCTCGCACAATCCGTCGCAGCGCTCCCAGAGGGCGGCACGCTGCCTGCTCAGTTCTGACACCCCCTTAGGCTACCAGTCACACCCGCTTGTCACCCACACCCGTTTGGGGTAGGTTAGTGGGGAGTGAAGGGAGGTCCCACCGTGACCGACACAGCAACCGCCCACCAGGTCGACGTGAGCATCCGCTCCCGCATCCTGCGGGCCGCACAGGCACGCCTCGAACTGGTGCGCACCGAGGAGCGGGCGCGAGACGGCGTCGCGCACACCACCATGGCCGACGTGGCCCGTCACGTCCTCGGTCACTGGACCCCCGACAGCACCGCGCCCCAACCCGACAACGAGGGCGTGCCGCGCGACCCGGGCGGCAACCGCATCACACGGCGGGGCCACCGCAAGTTCCCCCGGCCCGCGCAGGACTCGATCCCCACTCGGCCCGACGGGCAGAGCGACGAGGACCGGGCCCGCATCGTCCTGGGCGTCATCGATCAGGCCGTCGCCCTTGGGGACCTCGGGCTGTCCGCGCTGAACGAGGCGGCCCGCGTGATCCGTCGCGAGCACCTCGGGGGCATCGTGCCCACCGGCGATGACCTGGAGCTCCAAAAGCACTACCAGCGGGCGCGTCGCGTGATGCTCCCGCCGCTGCGGTTCTCGATGGCCGAGGACAGCTACCAGGCCGTGTACGGGCAGCTGCACCTGCACGGCACCACCATCACGCGGGCCCTGGAAGTGGGCCTGGAACTGTTCGCCCGTACCGGAAAGTTGGAGGACTGACACCGCATGCCCGACGACGAGACCACCGAGCAGCCGACCAAGCGGCTCACGACCGCCGAGGCCGCCCGCGCGGCACAGGACGCCATGGCGTTGGCGACGGCCGCCGATGAGCGGCTGGACGAGATCAGCGAGAAGCTGACCGACCTTCAGAGCCGCATGGCCGACCGCGAGGTTGCGCACGCGGAGTTGCGCGACGATATGTCCCGGCGCCTGGCCGACGACAACCCGGTCACGCACGCGCTGGCCGAGGACGCCCTGTCCGACCAGCTCGACGCCATGATCGGGCCCAAGCTGGCCAACGTGCTGGCCCGGCTGGAAGAGGTGGAGCGCCAGCTGGCCGGTGTGGAGAGCGGGGAGGCGGCCGTGGCGGGCAGCTTCGCCGCCGACTTGACCGCCGTCAAGCAGAAGGTGGTCAGCCTGGCCCGCGTGGCCGGTCCGGCCATCATTGACAGCCGGATCGCCGAGGCCCTGGAGCCGATCGGGGCCAGCATATCGGAGCTGGCCCTTCAGCTCGTCGACGTGCGCCGCGCCCTGGAGGCGGTCGGCGACGCGGCCCCCGCTCTCGCGCAGCCCGCGCCCACCGGCCTGGGTGCGGCCCGCAAGGTGCTGGCCCTGATGCGCCAGGTGGGCGAGATCCCGAAGTCCCAGAAGGCCGACCTGGGCAAGGGTGGTCGCTTCCAGTTCCGGGGCGTGGATCAGGCGATGGACGCCGTCGGCGCCGCGATGCGCACGATCGGGCTCATCTACTCGCCGCGCGTCCTGACCCGCGAGCAGCAGCAGAGCACCGTCAAGTCGGAGTCCACCTACCAGGGCAAGACCACCGTCCGCGACACCGTGTGGACGACCGTGTTTCTGACCGTCGAGTACACGTTCACCGACCCGGAGGACGGGTCGACGCACACCTTCCAGATGGTGGGGGAGGGCCGCGACGCGGGCGACAAGGCCACCAGCAAGGCGGCCGCCATGGCCCTGAAGTACGGGCTCCTGCACGGGCTGATGATCCCGGTCGAGGGCATGCCGGACGGCGATGCCGACAACAACAACCACCTGACGCAGGAGCGCAGCCACGAGCGGCCCCCGGCCGACCATCCGGCGCGGACCGACTACGAGGAGAACCGGCACGACATGCCACCGGTCTCGGTCCCGGCCCCGGCGTCGGAGGCGGGCCGGCAGTCCCGGGCGGTGGCCGCGCTCCACGCGCTGCGGGCGCTGAACGGGCCGTCGGTGCCGCCAGCGCAGCGGTTGGAGCGCCTGAACGCCATCGCCGGACAGCTGAAGACCGAGCAGCTGTCGGACTACGTGATCGAGGGCGCCACGCTGCGGGCGCACTGCCTGGCCGTCGGGCGCACCCTGGAGGCCGGCGAACCGCCGATGAACGATGAGGGCGCCGGGGAGTACCACTGATGAGCGACTTCGCGGACGGCGAGCCGCAGCTGGAGGCCGGCGAGATCAGCGCCCGGCTCGCCCAGCAGCTGGCGGCCGCCCTGGCGCGGGCCGGGCACGACGCGTGCGAGTACGCGCCCGAGGTGGTCTACGTGCCAGACGGCCCGGACGGCGAGCCCGTCGCCCTGTGCGGCTGCGGAGTGCTGGCCACCTTCGCCGCCCCCGGCAGCACCGTCGAGCTGGCCGACGGCGCCCGCCGGGGCGGCACGGCCGTCTACGCGGCGGCCGACCCGATCGCCTCGACCCTGGCGCTCATCGACCCCACCCAGATGTACACGCCCGACGACGTGGAACACCACATCCTCGACGTGCTGTACCGGCTGGAGACCGGCGCCCTGTTCGAGCGCGAGGCGATCGAGGCCGCCTACCGGACCGCGCAGGAGCTGAACCTGGCCTACGAGACGGTCATCCACCAGTCGCAGGCGTCCAGCCAGGACAAGCGCAAGGCCGAGGCCACCGTCAAGACGGCCGACCTGGCGCGGGCCGCGAGCGAAGCGAAGATGACCAAGGAAGCCATCAAGCAGACGATGCACAACCTGCGCTCCATCCTGACCGGCTACCAGTCGGTGGGGCGCTCCATCCAGTCCACCTACCAGGCCGGCGGCTCGCAGGGCGCACCGCCGCGACAAGGGAGCTACCGCCCATGAGCGTCCCGATCAACTTCCCGTGGCCGTCCGAGGACCCGAGCAACACCCGAGCCGGCATGCAGGGCCAGAACTTCCAGGTGCTGATGGAGGACAGCGGGCCCCTGTCGAAGGTCCGCATCCGCATGCGGCCCGGCAAGGTGTCCACCGTCCACGCCCACGAGCGCGCCCACGTGTACGTCGATGTCCTTCAGGCCGAGGGCCAGGGCGCCCTCACCCTGGCCGGGTTCAACCTGGAGCACGAGATCTGGACGCCCGCGAACACCACCCTGCACCTGCCGCCCGAGGTCCCGCACGTCGCCGTGTACCCGCGCCCGGACGGGCCCACCATCTGGGGCTCGGCGGACCTCGTGGCGATCGAGACGAGGTGCCACCCGATCGCGGATGCGGACATCGTGGTCCTGGCTGGCTACGAGGTCCGCCTGTACGAGCGCCTGCGCCAGCTGGACCTGCTGGACCGGGTAGACCTGGCGCTGCCGTGAGGGCCTCGCCGTGGGCGGACCTGACCCCCAACAACGACCCGTACGGCCTGGCGGACCTCGACGACTACCGGGGCCTGGCGGCGGTCGCGAACCAGGCCCCGGTCCAGCTGTCCGTGAAGCTCCCGGACAGCTATCAGGTGCACGCGTTCTCGGCTGACGCGGTGCGACCGATCCGGCTCGCCGTACGCGAGTGGAGACGCGCGGACGAGACCGAGGCCGTCTGGTATTCGCACCTGGGTCGTGTCGGGCATGAGGTCCCGCAGGCGTTCGAGCTGCGCATGCACGGCCTGATCGTGCCGACCGCCAGGGACGGCCGGTTTTACAAGATCCAAATCAAACCCCCCGAGGAGACCGCACGCCCATGAGACTGAACGTCAAGCAGCTGACCGCAGCCGCCGAGCAGGCCAGCGAGCGCCTGCGCGAGCAGCACCAGCAGCGCCTGCTCAGGCAGCGCGCCGAGGCCGAGGAGAAGGCCGCCGACTGGGTGCAGGCGTATGCCGACCAGTGGGACGCCGCAGCCCTGGAGATCCGCAAGAAGGTCCGCAAGAGCTGGCCGATCCTCGCCCAGGATCTGCCGCAGGACCGGCAGTACCGGGCCCCCGTCGGTGGCCGTATCGCCGTCTACGAGGCGCCCCGCTTGGACGGCGAGCACTGGCAGGAGCCGGCCGCCCTGTCGTCGCTGCGCGCCGTGCTCGCCGTCCTGGCCGACGACACGGTCACCGTGGCCGCCCTGCGCGACCTGGGCGTCAACGCCGAGATGCTGCGCCAGGTGGTCAGCCACCTGCGCGCCCAGTCCGTCACCGCAACGAAGGAGTCCCGTTGAACGCGAAACTGCTGACCGCCGTGCGCGCGGTGCAGCTGCTGCTGCTCGCCACGCAGGCCACCCGCTCCGGCATCAAGCTGGCGCGCGAGGTGCGGGAGCTGGTCGCGGAAGAGGCGCGCCAGGCGCCCGGCCTGACCACCGAGCGGCTCGCCGCCGAGGCCCTGCGCCGGGTCCGCGCCTCGAACCGTCCGGAGGATGTCGAGGCGTTCGCCGCCGAGGCCCGAAGGATTTGGGACAGGATACGGAGTTCGGGCCTGCCAGACCTGATGCGGACCGCCCAGAGCGCGCCCGACAAGAAGGAGGCCTGACGTGGGCTGGTGCAGCGCAACCGAGATCATGGATGCCGCCGTAGGGGCCGCTGACGCCCTCCTGGCGAGCATGCGCCCAGAGCCGGAGGTGTTCAACCGCCAGGCCGTGGACGAGGTGCTGCGCCCGTTCGTGGCCGCCATCGCGGCCGCGCTGCGGGACGGCGACTGGGACTGCATCGAAGAGGCCGACGCCTTCGATCGCTTCCGCCAAGAGATGCTCGGGTACGACGACGAGCGCATGGCCGACTGGTACCGCGAGCAGCTCGCGGAGATCGAGGACCCGAAGCGCCTGCGCGAGTACAGCGAGGCGCTCGCCACCCTGCTGGAGAGGATCAACTTCTGATGGCCGGCGACACGATCATCACGGTGGTAGGCAACCTGACCGCTGACCCCGAGCTGCGGTTCACGCAGTCCGGTGCGGCGGTCGCCAACTTCACCGTGGCCAGTACGCCCCGCTCGTTCGACAAGGCGTCCGGGGAGTGGAAGGACGGCGACGCGCTGTTCCTGCGCTGCAACATCTGGCGGCAGGCCGCCGAGAACGCGGCCGAGTCGCTGACCCGGGGCGCCCGCGTGATCGTGCAGGGCCGACTCAAGCAGCGGTCCTTCGAGACCCGTGAGGGCGAGAAGCGCACCGTCATGGAGCTGGAGGTCGACGAGGTGGGCCCGTCGCTGAAGTGGGCCAGCGCGAAGGTGAACCGGCCCGAGCGCGGCCAGTCGTCGAGCGGCTCGGCGCCGGCCGACGACCCGTGGGGTTCCGCCCCGCCTCCACCCACGCCGCAGCGGTACGGCTCGGGCTTCTCGGACGAACCGCCGTTTTAGGCATTCGTGCTGATCAGGCGCGATTGGCCCTTGGGAACCTGTCGGCACGGCCATGGGCCCGAGTTCTGGCGCCCGAAGGGCCCTACTCGCCAGAAGGGGTTCTGTCACGCATGCCGGATGGCGCTCCAGCGGAAACGGCGCGCAGCGGCGAAGGGTCTCTGACAGCCACGGGAGCCGTGGGCGATACCCACTTGACGCCCACGGCTCCCGTGGGGTAGATTCTCTGATGTCAGGAACAACCCAGCCGGGAAGGACCGATCATGACCAGCACAATCACCCTCACCACCCCCACCACCGAGCAGTTCGACATCGACCCCCGGGCCGTCTCCATCGTGCCCATCCTCCGCGTGACCGGACTCGGCGACCCCTGCGACCAGTGCGACTCGATGGACTGCCGCGTCGAGGCCCAGATGTCCTACGTGTCCCTGTTCACCGGCGAGCGCGAAGTCATCTCGGGCAGCAACCACTGCCTCGCGAAGGTGTACCGGGCCGAGGCCGACTACGAGAGCCCCACCACGATCGAGGTGCAGCGGTGAAGGCGTTCACCTACACCGTTCGCATCCGCCTGGATGAGAACGAGTGGGCCGCCCAGAACGGCGTGACGGACGAGCGCGTTGGCCAGGACCTGCGCGGCTACCTCCAGGGCGCCCTGGTTGACACGATGATCAGCGAATGCGAGGGCACCGTGACCGTGAGCGGCCCGAAGGTGCAGCGATGAGCGACACCGGACCAGTCCTGCCCAACGCTGAGGCCTGCCACGTCTGCCTGGAGCTGCTGGAGGAGCACTGCTCGAACTGCGGCGAGTGCTCCTGCGAGGGCTGGTGCGACAACTGGAGCGACTACCGCTGCGAACCCGAGTGCACGTGCGACAACTGGAGCGACGACGAATGAGAACCCCCCGGCAGACGGCGACCCTGGTATCCCCCCGCAGGCTGGCCCAGCTGCGCGAGCTGGCCAACCTGGGCCGACGGCATCCCGAGTGGCGCGGCATCGTGCGGTCCAACCGCGTGGTGCTGGACGGTTTCGACCGAGAGTTCCTGGTGGACCTGGACCTGATCGCCCTGCGCGAGCTGGACGCCCAGACCACCGGCTACGAGCTGACCGACCTGGGTCGGAAGGTGATCGGGCTGAGCGAGCCGGCCGTCTGCGCCCCCGTGGGCCAGCGCCAGACATCGTGGGCGGCGCGCGCGAGCACGCCGGCCGCAGCCGTGGCCACCCGCGAGGTCACCGTGATGCGCGGCCGGTTCCGGCCCGAGCCCACCATCGACCCGGGCCACCCCGATTACCGGCGGGGGCAGCGCGCGGCCAACACCATCATCGACATCCACACCGGCGCCCGGGTCGCCGAGCTGCTCGGGCTCGCCGAGCTGTCGGCCTCCGAGGCGCTCCAGTCCGGCGACAACTCCCGGTACCTGAAGGCGCGCGGCGCCATCGACATGTACCGGGACTACCTGGCCGAGCGTGGCGACCACTGATGTTCCACGCCACCATTCACCTGGACCTGCTGACCGGCCTGGCCGTGGGGTTCGCCCTCGGCTGGGCCGGACACTGGGCCCGTTCCCGAAGGAAACGCCCATGAGCAGCACCGACATCGAGCCGTTCATCACGGCCAGCCTTATCGACGAGTTCCCCGACCCGCAGCGCCTGCGCGTCGCCGTCAAGGAACGCATCGAGCAGGCCTACGCGGGCGCCCTGGACGAGCGCGGACAGGTACACCAGCCCGAGGACACCTACGCGCTGCACCGGCGCCTCCAGGTCACCTACGAGCAGCTGGAGGCCTACGAGCGCGGGTTCAAGTCCGCGCGCCAGGTCATCCGCCAGATGCAGGAGGAGCAGCTGATCGACGCGGTGGGCGAGCAGGACGGCATCCCCGCGTCCGGGCTCACCATCCCCACGGCGGGCGGCGACATCGTGGTCAAGCCGGACATCGAGAACAAGAACGTCATCGACCCGCAGCAGGTGCGCGCCGTGCTCGCCGCGCAGGCCGCCCGCAACATCAACGCCCTGGTGATCGAGGAGCACGGCAACCCGGACACGGGCGAGGGCGGCATGGACGAGACCGGGCTGGCCGAGCTCATCGACGAGGCCTTCGGCGCGCTCATCGACTCAGGCAAGTGGGAGCCCCAGATCACCAAGGTGAAGGCCACGGCGGACGCGTTCGCGCGGGCGGGCGACGACCCGATGGCCGCCGTGCTGCGCGACACCATCACCAGGACGCGGGTGTACAAGGACCGCGTCGTAGCCGAACGGAAGACCCCGAAGTGATCGAGCCCAGCGGATACCGCGTGCGCTGCGACCAAGAGACCGGCGACGGGAGCCGCTGTCCGGCCGGCTTCGAGGCAGACAGCCTGTTCGGGGCGCGAGGAATCTACGCCACGGCAGAACAGGAGAACTGGCAGGTGAACGTCAAGCAGGACGGCCAGCCGGCGTCCCGGGGCGGAAAGGACTACTGCCCCATCCACCGCAGGGGGTGCGCATCGTGACCGGGGACCTGGAGCGGTGGCTGGCCCGCGTCGAGGCGGAACCGCACCTGCCCTGCGACGGCAGCCCCAGCATCGACGGTCTCATCCTGCGCAAGCGCCTCGGGCGCAAGGAGTGGGGCGTGCCGGACCCGCACGGCTGCTGCGGCTGGCAGATTCGCGCCCTCGACCGGCCGGCCAACATCATCGTGACCGCCGACCACGCCTCCGGCCACGCCGAGGGCGCGCACTGGGTCCACGCCTCGATCAGCCGCCCGACCCAGACACCGAGCTACGAAGACCTGAAGGCGCTGCACTACGCGGTGTTCGGCCCGGACCGTTGGGCCTACCAGGTGTTCGCGCCCGCCGAGCAGCACGTCAATATCCACGTCCACGCCCTGCACCTGTGGGGCCGGGCGGACGGCGCCCGGGTCCTGCCGGACTTCGGCCGCCACGGGACCATCTAGGTGAAGGGGGGGCCACCGTGGCTGACCTTGTGACGATGTCGGCCGGCTCGATCCACCGGGGCCTGATCCTGTGCCGCGTGCTGGACCGGGAGCACACGGACGGCGAGGCGCACGCCGCGTTGCGCGCGATACGGCACGAGCTGGAGACCGCCCACGATCTCCTCTCGCGCGTCGGCGCCGACATCTCGGCCCAGCGCGACGGGCAGGCCGGTCCGCGCGCGTCAGAGACGAGCAGGACGGCAGCGCAGACCATCCGCACGCGCAGCGGCAGCCAACGGCACCAGGTCCTGGCGCTGCTCGCCGAGCGCGGGCCGCTGGCCGACTTCGAGATGCAGGACATCTCGGGCATGTCCGGCAACACGCAGCGGCCACGCCGCTACGAGCTGGCCAAGGCGGGCTACATCGCGACCGCCGAGGTGGCCGAGGGCGAGCCCCGGCGTGTCCGCAACCCGGCGACGCGTCAGCTGTGCGACACCTGGCGGGTGACCGGCCTGGGCCGCATCGCGCTGCGCAAGCTGGAGTCCGGCCAGATGGATCTTTTCGACCCGAGGGGAGGTGAACAGATGCCTGAGCGGACGATCTACGACCCGAAGACGGGCACCAACCGCACGATCAACGTGCCGGTGGGTCCGCCGACCGACGACGACGACGACGACGAGGACTAGGAGTCGGGAGACCAACGAGTGAACGGCCCCCACGCCCATGTGTGGGGGCCGTTCGTGTTCCCGAGGCGAAGCGCCCAACGACGAGGCTTCTCGATCAGGCTATCAGCCCTCGGCCCGAAGATCCTCCTGCGCGGCCAGCTCGTAGCTCAGCGAGCGCGGATACACCGGCGCCGTGTTCGCGCCCAGGATCACGCGGGTGAGCCACGCCGGCAGCATCGCCTCCAGCCGTCGCGCCACCGCGTACCAGGCCAGGGTGACCAGGGCGGTAACGAGCGCGGTCACGTACGGCTGGTCCAGCAGATCGTGCACGGCGGGCGCGCGCATCGCCAGCCAGGTCAGCACGTAGCCCCAGAACAGCGGCACGGCGGTGCGCAGGTAGGACAAGCCGAGGTCGCGCACCGTCGTGGGCGGCTCCTCGGCAGGCGGCAGTACGGGCGGCACAGTGGTCACGGGGGTCTCCTACAGGTAGGTGCGTTCGGCCTGCTCGGGCGGCAGGTCCATGGCCTGGCGGGCTGCGCGTACCGCGATGAGCATGCGCTTCTGCTCCTCGGGGTCCGCATCGAAGGTAGGCAGGTTGTCGACGCGCAGCCGCTGCGCGTCCGGGCACGGCCACTCCTTGCCGCACCCGCTGCACAGGTCCGGGGCGTCCGGGTCGGGCAGGATGCGACACGAGTGCGCTACGCCGTCGACGACGTTGCTGGCCTCCCGGGCGTCCACCGGGTCCTCCAGCTCCTCCGGCGTGGGGACCCGGGGTGGCGCCGGCACGGAGTGTTCGCGCCACCGGCCGTGGTCGCGGTACACGCGGTGGCCCGACGGGTCGAAGGTGATGTCGGGGTGGTCGAAGATGTTCACTGGGGGCCCTTCGCGGTCAGCTCGACGAGGCGTTCCGCCACGGCCCGGTCGAGGGCGGCCGCCATGTCCGGGAACTGCGCGGCCAGGGAATCGGACAGGTCCGCCGTGGCGGCCATGACCAGGTGCGGCCACAGGATGGTGGCCACACCGCGCACGAGCTCGGGGGCGATGGGGGCGGCCTGCGGGCAGTGGGCCTGCACCCACATCGTGGCGTTGCGGATGCCGCCGTCGTAGCGCTTGGTGTTCGGCACGGTCATGGGCTCTCCCGGGTGCAGGTGTAGCTAGGCGGCAGGGTCTCGGGTGGGGTGGTGCGCGCGCAGCTCCAGGTTACCGACCCGAGCAGGGGGTCTTCGTCTATGCGCGTGTACTGGTCCGGGAGGGTGGCGGGCTGGCCACGGCAGGGCTGGTCGGCGCCCGCGCAGTAGGCCTGCACGGCGGCCGCCACTTCCTCGGCGGTGGGCCGGCACCCGTTGTGTGAGGCGCAGTAGCCCTCGACCACGGCGCGGACCTGCTCGTCGGTGGGCGGCGGGCCGGGCTGGCCGTCAGCCCCGTTGACGCCGTCGGCGCCGTTCGCCCCGTCGACCCCGTTGACGCCGTCCGTGCCGGCCTCTCCGGCCTCGCCGTCCTTCCCGGGCGGCCCCTCGCATCCGACGCGCTCACAGACGCGCTGAACGACCGCAGTGACCTCAGCCGTGGAGGGCGTGTGGCCGGGCGCGGGCGGGTTCTCCTCCAGGTACTCGGTGACGACCCGGCGGACCTGCTCGTCGGTGATCACGTTGGCGACCGGGGCGGCCTGCGCGGGATCGTTGAGGATGCTGCGTGCGGCGCCGCACGCGCCCCGGGCTCGCAACTCGGCGGCCGCCTGCCCACCGGCCTGGCACGCGGCGTCGACCTGCTCGCCGAGGCTGGTGGCGTTCTGGTTGGCCGCGCGCTTGTCCTGCTGGCCGCGCCAGATGATC
>Ga0247777_1000044_pt1 | contig 59007 bp, 86 predicted proteins | sample UWRJL154409C5_FD_179937 | JGI IMG/M metagenome (GOLD analysis project Ga0247777, IMG submission 179937) | Plant litter microbial communities from Arlington Agricultural Research Station in Wisconsin, United States - UWRJ-L154-409C-5 | ecosystem: Environmental > Terrestrial > Plant litter >... | reverse complement strand
CCAGCCACACATTCGCAGGTGGCAATTTCCATGGGTTAGAGGGAGCAGAGGTATTCGTTCAGCTTGTAGAGGATGAGCGACTGGAGTTTCAGCGGGTCTTCATCGCCTGGCGACGTGATCGGCGTGACCGCGCAAGTCGCGTTCTTCAACGCCTCGTAAGCGTCACACGCCGGAATGTCGCCGATGTCTGGGCCGATCCCTGCCCGCTCCAGCGCGTCGAGCACCGTGAGCAGGAACTGCACGTCGTGAAGCCCGGTCTGCGAAAGCTCGTAAACTTGGTCAGCACAATCAGCGGCTTGCTGAGTGGCAATGACCGTGTTGTCAGCGTAAGCGTTGCAGGTAAGCATGAATAAATGAGGTTGTGGGGCGTGGAGATTTTACCTCCACGCCCCGATTTCCTTGTTCCGTTAGTTGCCCACCGAGGAGCACGAATCTGGATTCCACCGTCCACAAGTATATACGTCCTCCAGCGCGGGAGGTGCCCAATCGAGAGGCGCACAGGTCCAATCGCAATCGTAGCTGCCAGCGGTCGGAGTGCCAAGAGGACGGCAAATCTTGGCAATACCGCGCCACGGGAACCGGCGATGCAGGACGAGGTTGCCCCGGAATCCGCTCTCAGAAGGCTTCGCGGCCTTCTTGAGATTCATGCGCCAGTAACCTTTGTTCCGGTCCTGGTTGCACGGGGTGACTTCGTTGACTTCGTTGACGAACCGCCACACGCCATTCCACGGAGAGGCGGGGTCGGCGAAGCTGACACCCGAACCAGCAGAGAGAGGCTGCTCACCATTCTGCATGGTGAAGACGGGCGACTGACCCTTGAGGATGCTGATTTGGAAATCGGCTTCCTGGTAGTCGTTCGAGAGATCACTGAAACAGCCGTTGGTCAACGGCTGGTTGGCCCACTGGTCGATGCGCTTGAGTACGCCATTCGGGTAGCCGGGCTCAGTCTCCGTCCAGAAGTAGCGGAGGGTAAACGGATCGTTCTTGAGGCCGAACATCGCGTATTCCGAAATCGCGGCATAGCCGGGATTGAGAGAGTCCGGAGCACGAAACCGATTGTCCACCCGGCGATTGGTGTCATAGAGCGGCAGTTCCTGGAAGGTCTGCCAGTCCGTGATGAGCGGAACGGTGCCATCACGCGGGAAGGTGCCAATGTACTGGCCCTTGTCGCGAATGCGGTTGAGGATGCCGGAGACCGACAGCGCCGAGATGTTTTCCGGATCGAAGCCCGAATCGAGGATCACATAGGTCGTGTCCACGTTGCCGTCCGCGTCGGTGGCGAAACGCCAACCGTCGTTGACGAACTGCTGCGTGGTGCCATTGTCGTAGCCGAAATAGCGGTAACGCGAGAGCGCCACGAAGTTGTTCCGGTAGAACTCATCCATCACGTCGGTCGAGATGAACTTCAGGTCGCGGAACTGCTGGGCGATCTGTTCTTCCAGGTTCAGCGAGTCCGCGAACATCGACTCCAAGCAGAAGGGCTCGGTGTTATAGGCGACGTTAAGCAGGCGATACCAGTCGTTCTGACCGTTGCCGGGCTTGACGATTTCCGTGGGCGGGTCGCACGAGACAGCGCAATCGCCCTGCATGCCAACCATCGGTCGCCAGAGGTTGAGCCGGGAGAAGTGCAGGCGCTGTTGGCCAAGAGTAGTGACACGGGCCGCGAAGCCGCTCCCGACCGGGAAGCTTCCGCTGGAAGGAATCATGCCCTCCCACACGCCGTCGTAACCGTTGATCGTGCCAAATACGCCTCCAATTTCGTGTTGGCCACGAACGAAGGCGTTCCGAAGGTCTGCTACACAAGAGATGCTGATGGGTTCCATTGAAAGACAAGTAGTAAAAGATTGTGGGTTTTCCTACCCGACTGGGTAAGGATTCTTTCGGTTGCCGACGTCTCACAACCAATCTACGTCTGTGTCCCGAGCGAAGGACATTTACGCTACACCCCTGACTAGCCACATTTTTCTCAGAGCAGCAATAATTTATCATTGCTACGCCATAGATTTCCTTGTTCTATGGCTACGCCATGCCTTCCATATACACTTCCAAAGGGGTCGAAATTCTAGTGTCTGAAGAAGATTTTCCAGCCTTGTCCAAACACAAATGGTGCCTGAACGGGAAAGGATATGCGGGGAGAGCGAATGGGAACCGCACTACAATTTTGATGCACGCAGTCATCATGAAAACACCCAAAGGGATGTGTGTGGACCACATCAACCGAAACAAATTGGACAACCGCCGAGAAAACTTGAGGGTTGTGACCAAAGCCGCCAACTGCCGGAATTTGAATCAAAGGATGTCTCCTACCTTCTGTGAAGCAAGACCCAACAAACCTTGGAGAACACAGTTAAAAATGCGTGGGGAGAATCGAAAAGTTTTCAACCTCTCACTTGGCGACTATCACACCGAAGAAGAAGCAAATGCTCAGCTTCAAAAGTATCACGACCTCGTTCTTGGTGAACAATTAAAAGGAATCCCTCAGGAGGAAATTTTCGAGTGGGTGAAAGCCATCCGTCACCAACAGAGGAAAGACACTGGGGCACGAATGCACGCCAGTTGGTTTAAGGGATATTAAGTCCCTGCCACGCGCAATCGCTTGTAGAAAGGAACGTAAGGTTCATCACTCTTAGCCCCCGCACCCACGCCATTACCAGGGGTCGGGATGCTCCCCGCCCGCTCCTCGATGAAAGTTTTCTTCTCCCCCAGTTCTTTTTCCATCTCCGCAAGTTTAGCACGTAGTTCGGTCAACTCTGTGTGCTGCGCCTGGGCGATGTGCCCGAGCATCGCGGAGAGCCCGACGTGCTTGGCTACTTCCTTCATGGTCATGTGTCCTTCGGAGATGGGCAATGCCCGCATCACGGAAGTCTTGATGGCCTCCGCCAGCGGTTCGTTCTCCGCCACACCCTCGGTGGCCAGAAGCTCACCGATCACATCCTGCGCGGTAGTGCTGAAGATTTTCTTCTGGTTGGTCTCCGCCTCCTTCTGGGCACGAGTTTGCTGCTCTTGCTTGGCCTGCCATTTCTTGTCCGCATTAGCAATTTCCCCCATTCGGTCCCGGTCCAACTGTTCAACCTCACGGGCCAAAATACCAAATTTTTGTTTCTGGTATTCTGGCATTTCCGCAAACCACTCATCGAATTTCGCGGGATTCCACGACTGATGGATGTGCTGAGTCGCCGTAGCCGCATCAATTCCTGCTGCCTGCGCAAGAGCAATCATCTCTCTTTGCCTAGCCAGAATTCCACCATCATATTTCTCCTGAAAATCGGGGTCTCTCCACAAAGCCGCCACCTGAAGCTCTTTTTTCAGGGCCGCCATCTTCTCCTCATAAGTCTGCCGCTCCTTGGCCACTTCCTCAGGATCAATGCGCACCTTATAAGTCTCCACCTCCCTGAGCGAAGCCTCGTATTTCTGCTTCAGTTCATCGCGCTCTTTCTCCGCCGCCTCACGGGCTTGGCGAAGGGTGGCGAAATTCTTCTCCTTGTCGTCTTGCGCCGGGGGTGTCTCCACCTTTTTCTGCTCTGTTGGAGCAACAGAATCCGGCTTTTTTTCCTCGGTTTGCACCGGGGGTGTTTCCGGCTTTTTGTTCCCCGACATCCCGGCGATCATCCCGGTGATTCCGTTGGTCAGCACCAAAGGCTTGCGGGTGGGTTGTTCAGTTTTCGGGGGTTCAATGACGGCAGCAGCTTCTTCGCTCATAATTATTTAGATTCAATTTTCGGTGCTTCGGGATCGGCGTATTTCGGTCCCTTGTAGCTGGTATCAACGGAGGCGACATGGATGGCCTCCAGTGCATCAAGGCACAAGTGCCAGCCTTCGGACACGCCCTCATCGCGAATGATCGTGGTGGCATCGCGAACGCCTTTCCCTCTCGGAGGTTTCGCCCGAAGGAAAGCGAGCGCGGCCTGGAACGCGGGGGTGCCCGCGAGGTCCACCATTTTGAAACTACTTTGAAGCTGGTTTAGATTCATTTTTAATTCGTGCGGATTCGGCGTCGGTCATCAACTTGATGGCGGAAGACGCGCCTTGGGTGGCCAAGTCTTGCTCGGCTTTCTGCGCGTCGAGAGTCATCTGATCCACGCTCTTGGCCTGTTGCTGCTGCATGTCCGCGAGAGTTTTCTCCGCCTTCAGCCCGAGGTCCGTTTCATGGCTGGCTTGCTTCATCTCCGTGCGTACGGCGTGCTGGGTGTTGAGGTTTTGAATCTTCGCCTCCGCATTGGCCTGCGCAATCTTGATGCGAGCTTCCGCCTCCGCGAGCATGATTTGAATTTTCACCTGTGCCTTGGCCATCTCCGGGTCTTGCGGAGCCTGCGACTGCTGCTTCTCCTGCGCGGCTTTCTCGATGTCCTTGGCCAGCATCTGCCCCATCTGCTGAAGGTCGGTGAGCGCCTTGGTAGTCTCGGCAATGAGTTGGTCGTAGAGCCCACGCTTGCCCTTCCCGGTCGGCAGTTCCTGCATATATTGCAGATGCTGCCCGGTGTGAGTCACGCACGCCTCCAGTTTCCCCTGGAGCAAAATCGCGTCGTCCAGATTCTCCGGAGTCACGCCAATCTCCATCAACTGCATCACGACTTGCTGAAGCTCCCCGCCAAGCTGGAGGTGCGAAGGCACATGGACCTCGTGCGGATCGTTGGGCAGCGCGGCCCGAACCTTACCATCCTTAATAAACAAATTATCGGTATCGACCACCCGGCTGATTTCGTCAGGCTGTTCGGGGATGGGCTCCACGAAAGACTTCGCCATCTCGTGTCCCTTTAGCGCGCAGGCGACCTCGTAACGGGCATTCCACAGCCCGCGCCCCGGCGTGGCCACGGAAAGCAGTTTCTCCGCTTTCATCACGTCGATGGCCATGCTTCCGCTGCCTCCGCTCCGGTTTGCCCGCACGAGCTTGACCTTCAGCAAGTCTGCCTCGGGAATACCTGCCTTGTCACAACGGCGGCGGAACTCTTTCGCGACTTTTCCGCCTGGCCACTCCTCTGGGTATTTCTTCCCCGGCTGCGCGAGACGGCGGTAGGTCTCCGCGAGAAGAGGATCGAGCCCGGTGCTCCGGTAGAAAGAGATTTGCAGCCCGGTGAACTCCGCTTCCTTGGCCGTGTCGGTGTTGATTTCCGTGGCTGTTCGAGCCTCCCCATTAGAACTGGTTTCGCCGATGGGGTATTTGCGATTGTTAGTGTTCTGCGTGCGTCCGATGAGGTCGAAGATGCTGACCATGCTGCCCACGTCGGCCTTGATGGGCACCTGAGCCAGTTCCAGTTCCGGAGCGAGGATGCCAAAGGGGGTAATCGTCACCTGACTCAACCTCTGCTTGTCCCCCTCGTTCCGGTTGATGAACATGGGGGTGTTGGTGATAATCGCCCCCATGATCGCCCGGTTGAGCGTCAGATTCTCCCCGTCCGACATATCGAGGTTCCGATCCCCGAAGCCCTTGATTCCGTGATAGCGCCCCTCCGGCCCCACGGTGTCGCTGAAGAGGTGGCACGCCTGCGCCCACGAGTGGCACCAGTCTTTTTCGGGGGAATCGTAAAGGAACGTCCCCTCGGGCTCGCCTTTCTTCCTGTCCTTGTCCACGCCGGGATTGGTCGGGCTGAAACAAAGATGGCTGATGCGCCCGTCGAACTCCTGCACGTAAATGTGGACAAACGGGATGACCTCAAAATCGTTCAGGATGAAGGATTCATTCTCTCGCGCCCACTCCACCCACTGCGCGTAAGTCGAACGGGTGTTGTCCAGCAGTCCGCGTGCGCCCTGGTTGAGATAGAGCACCCGGCAAATTTCCTCCTTGTTCCACCCAGCTTTTTCACGCAGTTGCCACAACTGGCTGGCGCTCATGTCATCGTCCACGCAGACTGCCGGGCAGTTCTCCATGGTGATTTTCACGCCGGTCGGAACGCGGAAATTGCGGGTGGGTATGGTGGTGAACCGAAAGTCGATGGGATCACGACGAAGGGCCACACCAATGCCGAAGAGACCCATCTGCACATCCCGCGTGGAGGACTCCAGAATATATTTCCCCGACTGGTTGAAAAAACCATCCTTTGGAGGATCGTCCCAAACCCCCATGGCCCAGTTCACATTCTCCGTGAGAATCTTCGAGCGACGCTCGGCTTCCATCGGATCGTCGTGCTCCGCCTGGACCTCCACCCACTGTGGATTCTGACAGTTCAGCGAATTCCACACGTCCGCGTAACCCATCACCTTGGACTCGAATCCCCGTGTGTTGAAGTTTGGCATGTCTCCCATGCCCATCTTCTCCATCTCGGCAGGCGGGATCGGCGGGAACCCGGCAAACATCCCGGCGATGGTGGCGAACCGCACGTCCCTGCCGCCCTGCCGATACGCCTGGAGCATCGACTGGTTGGCCGTCATGGCAGCGGAGAGCGTGGCAATCCGTCGTTTGGGGGCAGTGCCCTCGGCGGAAATGCCTCGAACAGAGAGAGTGCTTTGGGTGTCGTCGGTGGCCATTTTAGTTCAGAAGGTTATGGGCCACTATCTTCAAAATCCCACAAAGAGCGAGGCAAAAGGGAATCCACCACAGCCAGTCCCCTCCTGTGGAAAACCAAACCGCCGTACCCCACACACTACTCTGACACGGAGGACAATCGAAAAGAGGTTTCTGAACCCATCTGGACATCCATTTGTCCGTCCATTTGCCAATCGGCTCCAATAGCATTCCCTTACCAAAAAGAGCCCAGACGCCCACGATGATAAACCCGGCCAATGGAAGACGAATCCAAAAATCAAGGGTGGGCATCATCGGCGGGAACCGCAAGATTTACACCCCCCACTCCTCCCACTCGCCACCCTCCGCTGCGTCGGCGGCTGGTGGAACGCCGCGTCGTCCGTGCAGTCGCCGCGTGAGGATTGCTCGCACATCTTTGCTTCGATTTCCTCCAGGGTGGGCTCGGGAAGGCCGTTCTGCCGGGCGTGGGCCTGCACAGTGGAGACGAACGTGGAGAACAACGTGGTGTCACTGCGCCACGAAATGCGGGTGCCATTGGGGGCGACCCAGACACGGGGCATGTAGGTAACGCTATTGCGATTTCTGAAGCGGGCCATGAGCGATGATGTGTTGGTCCCCCACCGGGACGGATTTCCTAGCGTCCTTCACCCATGTCCCGGCGTTGTGGGGGTCATGCAGGACGACACTGTTGGGCTGGGCCGACATGGCGTAGAAATACTCAAAACCGAGCCCCCGGCAAGAGGCATCCACGTGACGGAGGATGGTCAGCCCCAGCCGGTGCCCGGTGATCACGATGTCGTTGGGCTTCCAACAGTCGAGCAGACGCTTGACCATCTTCCCGTTGGGCTCACTGGCGAGGATGGTGTTGTCGCAAAAAGCTACCGAGCGGTGCAGCGCCACGTCAGGGCGGTAGGGATCACGGATGCCATAGACAAAACCCGCCCGAGGATCGTCCCACACGTCGATGGAATCGAATGGTTTCAGTGGCTGGGCGTCACAGTCCACGTAGAGACCGCCGTACTCCGCAAGGATCAGGATGCGCAGCCGGTCGGCGAGGAAGGCCAGCGGTTCGCCTCGGTCCTGAAGGGCGCGAACGTAGGGATCGTTTTTGTAGTGCTCCAGAATTTCGTTTCCCCACAGCTTCCACCTCCACGTGGGGTTGAGCTTTTTCATCTGGAGGCACCACCCAGCCTCGCGCTCGGGGAGCGGCTTGGAGCCGATCCAGAGTTGATGGATGAGACGGGGAATACTCACTTAATTCTTTTCTTTCTTTAGAACTACGCGGGCAAAGAATTTATTCAAATCCGGGTTAAATGGAGTGACATTATTCTCTTCACGTTTCAATCGAATGCTTACCTGAATCCCGTGGGATTCCAAGCACTGCTGAACTCCTTTTTCAATCTCCCTCACCAAGAGTTCTGAAAATTTGAAAAGTCCATCAGAAGTAGTAGAATCCGCGACTGCGGATAGCAGACAAAACGGAAGTGAATTAAAAGCATCAAGCTGTATTTCAGTGCTCATAAAGTTCTCCAAATTCGGTAGCGCCCATCGGGCTGCCTTTGAGAAACCATTTTGAACCTCTTCAAGGCTCTAAATTTCACAGCTTGAACCATCTTGGCCGTATCGACAATAAAAGACTGTCCTGGCTCTATGCGTCTCAAAACATCGCCCACATCAATCTCGATCCGAAATTGTGTCACCCTATTTTCTAAAAGTTTTTGGGAACGTCTAGCCCTTCCCTTCATTTTCATATCCTCATAATTGTCTTTGTAAGTCCCCAAAAATATATGATCTGGGTTTACGCAAGGAGGGTTATCACAACGATGACAACATAAAAGTTTTCCCGGATGGACCCCAGTGTGTATCCAAAAACTAGCCCGATGTGCCCCCATCGTTTTTCCTCCTACCGTCGCCATCCCATATCCGTAAGCATTTTTTCCTCTCTTCCAGAGCCAGCAAAAATCAGTTTTTTCGACGTGACTCCAAAACTTTTGTTTCTCCTTTTCTGTCACTTCAATCTCCATATCCGGTACCTCCCTTCTTCTTTCCGGCTTGTCAATTTGATCCCTTTGTCCCGTCCACGGAGAAGTGCGTATTTCCTCATTTTGTCCGTGTCCAAAACGAATGAAGCGCCGATTTTTATTTCGTCCAAAGTTTTGGAAATTGAAATTGGGACGCCAAAACTTTCCATCACTGCCTTCCGGACAGGTGGACAATCTTTTTCAATCTCAGTTGGCGCAGCCATTTCTGACATTCGGTGGATGCTTAGCACGGTAAACGTTGCATCGTCAAGTGGGTAATTTTATTTTTCCTCAAATGAACTCAATTCTTCTTCTCCTGTCTGAAGCAGACACCGCCAACCTCGCCAACGCCGCGCAGCGCATGTTGACCGATGGCACCACTCACGTCTGGATTCTGGCCTCGCCTGCGGTGACCGTCTCCACGAAGGAGGCGACCGCTGCCATCGAGGAGGAGATTGCCGGGATCACCAAACTCATGGACGCCGCCGCGAATCGGAAGGACTACACGGGCGCGGACGGCTACAAGAAGCAACTGGAGGCGAAGCAACTGGACCGGGCGGGGGCCATCTCCAGCGCCTACAAGAAGGTGGAGAAGGAAGTCCGCGATAAGGCGTTCCTCGAAGGACCGCTCCAGGCGTTCATCGAGCCGCTGCGCACGGCGGGACTGAGCCTGAAGCTGCGCTACCTGGAGGACCACCACGACGCCACGGACCTGCCCAACCTGCTAAAGAAGTATGAGCAGGTCGCGCCGTTCACGGCGGGGAGCTATGGGGTGCGGTTCGGGAGGACTTACAGTGCTCCCGTGAAAAATCTCGTGCCTGTCCGCGATCCGGCACTCGGACCAATCGCGCAAGAGGCAATTCACGTAGCCCAAAAAGCATTGGAGAAACCACCTGTTCCCGCCATCGACAAAACCCGAGCCTTCACCGGGAAGGAACTGGAGGAAATGCACCATTTCACCCTTCAGGCCGTGGCCAAGCACCACGGGGTGTTTGAGAAAGGCAAGCCGAAGCAAGACACCATCCGTGACGTGCTCAACAAAATCGCGATGGCGAGCGTGTAGTGGGCTGGGCGATTTCTAGTGCGGCGAAGGCGTGGATGGAGAAGACCATCCGCCCAGCAGCGAACGAGGTCACGCAACGCTTTCAGCAGCGGAACGCGACGGAGTATGAGGTCACGGCGCGGGCGTTCACCTCCACACCGTTCGCGCACGAATTCAAGCATCAGTTCCTGGTGCGGCTCTGGCAGATCATGTGGCCGGACTTTTTTGTCATCGAAAAGGACGGCATCCTGAACTCGTGGTGCCTGAAGATGGCCAAGGCGTTTTGTTCTTTCAAGCGGCTGTCGCTCGTCGGCTGCGCGAGCAGCACCAAATCCCAGTGTGCAGCGATGTACGGCTACACGATGTGGAAGGTGAACCCCGAGGGCACCTCGGTTTACCTCAGCACGACGTCGGCGGAAGCAGGCGAAGCGCGTATGTGGGGCGTCATCAAAGACCTTTTCTCCAAGGACCGATTTCAAATCGGCAAGCGCATCGACTCGCTCCAACTCATCTGCCTGGACGCCGAAACCAAGGACGACGAGGGAGCGAAGCAACGCGATTTCCGCGATGTCATCAAATTCGTCAAAATCAAGACGGGGAACGAGGGGCGGAGTGCGGTCGGCTCCATCTGTGGACGCAAAAACAAGCGAGTGCTGTGGATTTGCGACGAATTGAACTTCATGGAGTTGGGCATCATGGACGCCCGCGTGAACTTGTTCTCCAACCCGTTCGCGCAGTTCATCGGCATCGGAAATGCTCCCACCGAGGGCTCGCCTCTCTACATGGACGCGGAGCCAGTGGGGGAAGCCTTTCCCGATGGTTACCGAAGCGTAGACATCGAGGCGCACGACCGCTGGAAAACCAAGACGGGGGTGTGTTTCTACTTCAACGGCGCGAAATCCCCCAATTTTGAGGCACCCGACCCGAAGAAACCACCCTTTCCGTTCATGATGAACGCCGTGGCGCGGGAGGAAATTCGTGAGATGGCAGGCGGAGACGATACCAACGTCTTCTGGGTGCAATTTTACGGCTTCCCGCCTGGCGTGGAGGTGTCGGACAAGGTGGTGGACCGCAAATTTCTGGAGAGCCACCGCGCTTTCGAGAAAACCGAGTGGGCTCCGATGGCCGTGCAGAAGATTGCCGGGGGGATGGACTGCGGATTCCGTGAAGGGGGCGATCCATCGGTTATCGACTTCGCCAAAGTGGGAAAAGATGTGAGCAGTGACATGGTGGTGGACTGGATAAACCGGGACGGAAAGCGATTACACCCCATCCAAAACTCGAAAGATGGGTTCGAGAAACAAATGGCCATCCGAGCGGTAGACGAACTGGTGGCGAACAACTGCCACGACCTCGCCATCGACATTTCCGGCGACGGCGGCATGACCGCCACCGCGATCAAGGACGAAGTTCTGAAGCGGGGGTGGAAACTGAACCTCATTCCGGTGTCCTTCATGGGCTCGCCGGACGACCGGATCACGGTGCAAGGTGAAAAACGCACGGCAAAAGAAATGTTCGACCGGAAAGTCTCCCAGTTGTGGATGAATTTTCGCGAAGCCGTGCGCAAAAAGATCGTTCGGGGGTGCAGCCCGCACTGCAAAGCCATCGACCATCTCTGCTCCCGACGCTACAAAGGTGGCGGAACCAAAAAGTTCTCCGTGGAACAGAAGAAGGAGATGAAAAAGCGCCTGGGCCGGTCTCCTGACGAGGGAGACGCGAGAGTGCTCACGTTGTTAGTGGCCCTAGGAATGGGCGCCGGGCCATCCACGCCCGAGAGCCGCCGAGCGCAGGACACGCCTCGGGTGGAACCTGCGAGCGTTCCGCGCTACAGTGGGCACGCTACGCGGGCACGGTATTCTGGGTAAACTCGTGCCACTCATCCAAGCACTCCGCGAACTCTTCCGGCCAAGTGCTCTCTCCGCGCTTACTTCGCATCATGTGACTGACAATCTGACGGCCCTTCCACCAGTGGGCGATGCCAAAGGCGGGATTCCACCGAGCGTCCTCGTTGAGGATGTGCGGGCAGTTGGTCATCAGGAACGCCGCGTGGATGACGCCCTTGTCTCCGTGAAACATTTTGAACCACACGTCACTGTGCTCGAACATCCAGTAAGCCCAGCAAATCGCTGGCCATGAGCGCACGCGGTCAACGAGGAAAAAGCCCGTCTCCCATTCGAGCTTGGGGTGGGGCACGGCACAATAGCGGAACCCCCACCCGTTCGGGTGGTGCTTGCCCACGTCCGACATGAAAAATGATCCGGCCCGATGCACGTCCTTGTCGCTGAAAATCTCCTCAGGATGGACGTTCAAAATCAGATCTGCGTCCATGAAGATGATATGCCGCCAGCGGCAGTGCTTCATGATATACCCCTTGAGTTGCCAGCCGCCCATCATTCGCATGGGCCTGCTCCTCCGCATCTCCAGCGCATCCACCAATTCGACATCGAGCGCGGCGAACCGTGGGCGTGCGGAGTCGGGCATCTCGGTTTTGCCCAGGTGCCACACCTGGATGCCCTCAGTCCACCCGAGCTTGCGGAGGTGACGGCAGACAGCCCAGGCGTGGCTGAGGTAGCGTCCTCCCCCGGCGATGACAATGCCCCGGCCCTCACAGGCGGGAGCGGGCTGGTTGAGCGTGCCCTTCTCCTTGAGCTTTCTCACGAGTCCCAACATTTGACATTCTCTCAACGGGCCGCGTCCGGTGCAGTCAGGATTGATGACGGGGATCATTCTTCTTCCCTCACGTGCTTCCTGTCCCTCTCTTCCTGCTTCACGATCCATGCTTTGACCTGCCCGTACCGGGCAAACCAATTTCCGGAACCGAAGTTGATATTCACTGTCCCATCCAACTCTCCGGCCTCAAGACGGGTGGCAAAAATCATCACGGTATCGAAATGCTCTCCCAAGCCAATGCAGGCTTTCTCCACCAAATCCATATCCTCCTTCTGTTGGGAGTCGTCGTCGCTCATGCAGTTATTGAATTTTCACTTCCAGGAGAACGGCTCCAGCAGCCGCACGGGTGCCAGTGATAGCCGCGTTGTTGGTGCAGCGAATAGTCAGTAATCAGGGCATCTCCAACTTCCCATTTATCTCCGACTTGGACTGGGTTGGCCGTCATTCGCCGAACGCACCCATCTTCCCCCACATCATGCGGGAGAGCAGCAGTTCCACAGTGGCAAGCGTGGTCGTGCTTCATACCCTTCCGACCAGGAACGCCGCCGAAGCCCTTCATGTGAAGGGTCGTCTGCATGGTTTTGATTTCTTCAGTGGTCATAGCGGTGAAATAGTGGTGCCGTCGATGGTGAATTTCTCACCCGTGGGCGTGGTCCAGAGAACGAACGCATGATCGTCCTTGGAGGCAATAGTGAAGTTCCCGAGTTCGGGATGACCCTGGGTGCCCAGCAGCACCGCCTGGGATTTCTGGAAGCAGGCACCATGGTTGGGATTGAGCTTCCCGGTGGTGCGGAGTTCGTGGGAGCGCACAAGGCCCACGATGGCCGGATCGTCCTGCCGCGAGAGCATCCATTCCAGCCTCCGGCGCGGGGTGTCCTCGGAGAGGAAAACGCCTCCGGTGGGCTGGTATTTGAAGTAGGTCGGGAAGGTCGGACTGGCGCATCCGGCTAGAGCGAGGAGAGTGATGAATAGGAGGGATTTCATTTTCGATGAAGCACCACGATTGGTTTCTGGATTTTATTCATCCATGCGTAGCAGCGGTTCCGACCATCGCCAATTTCCACCAGTTTATTTTTCTCCGTTTCACTGATGACTTGGGTGGATATCGGTGGTTTGGCCCGATGCCTCTCCAGTCCTGCTTCGAGTTGGGTTTTCATGGTTTTTGAAGGCGGAGTTTGAACCGATTCCAGTAAAGTCTGATGGTGTAGTCCGGACGAGGGTAGGGGTCACGATTCATTCCCTGAAAGCAAATTTCACAGGTATCGACCTCCGGGTGCGTCATCATTGCACCCAGGGCAATGGCCCCAAGTTTTTCTCCACCATCCTACGAGAAGTGACCTGTTCATGGATCGTTCGGGTCGAGTTTGGCGGTGGCAACCTCGTAGGCCATCCACGCGCACCAGAAGAGAAGCAGCCAGTTCATTTCCTCAGCCTCTTGATCGTCTTTCCATCGAAGTTGTGGTTCAGTCCGGCGCTGACGCCTGACTCGGGATCGACGTATTGGAGGGACGCGGTGCAGCCGGTGAGGATGATGGATAGACTGAGAGCTAGGAGTTTCATAGGTAAAATCAGCGCCACGCGGCCCCTGCATCCATCCCTCCAGACTTACGCCGAGTCCGCGCAGCAGTCGAACTGTCAAGGATTGCTTGACAGTTGGCAAGGGGAAAGTGCATGGAGACGCCTGCGTTGGGCGGGTGGCCGAATGCTCGGGTCACCAAATCACATCGCTTAAACCGGGGCGGAAGGGACAACAAGCCGTCTACCAAAAAAAATTTCCCATCCCCTCACGCCGATTCGGCGCGCTCCATGTAGAAACGAAAACTCCCGAAGATTTGCCGTCTTCGGGAGCTGAAACTCAAGATTTTCGCTTCATCCAGCGCTCGCGGCGTTGGAGAATTGGGAGAGTGCTTACGACCCTTTCTTAAACCCAACGTTGGGCGCTGTCAACCGTCGTGTAACTCTACACACATTTACAGCCATAATGGATTCTCCAAAGTCTCCGTGCGACTGCCAGTGGTGCAAGACGAAGCGTGCCGCGCCACACTCGCAAATGCCGTCTGGATGCGGGTTCATGGTTGCGGCAAATCCATCACACCACGATCTTCCAGCCAGATATTTATCCACCCCCCTGTGATGCCCGTAAATTCTTGAAATTACCTTATTGCGAAGGGATTGTGCGGATTTTTTACGCCCCATTTTTTTGAAAAAACATATTACTTTTTTCAAAAGAAAAGTAAAATCTCTTGCAACTTTGTCGGTCCTGTGGGATTTCAGCATCAGTTCGCTGAATCACATCGTGACCAAGCTTTGCCGGGGAAACCCACTACGTGCGAAGTGTGAAACCAACTGGTGAAAGTAGCTCTCCAGCAAAGAGCGAATCCCGAAAGTGGGGCCAGGGAAGTTGCAGGTGGAGGCGGGACAAATATGAAACACACGGGCCACCTGCGGTGCAGCCACTCAATGCTGCATGTCAGCCCACGAGCGTCGTCAGGCATTCGGCTAAACACCAGAAGAGGGAGCAATCCCACGGAGCACTCAAGGGGCGAAAAGATGATGCTTTGGGCGTGAGCCACGGGGTCTGGTCGGTACGCTCAGGAACTGAGCAACTCCAGTACAAAACCAGCTTAACGCGCACAAGCACGCGGAACCCGGCGTAAACAGTCCCAACGATGCCTTGGGCCAGCATCCACCCGAGCCCCGCCAGCGCCTTGCGCACGCGTTACCCCTCTCGGGCTACCCATGGACAAAAAATGCCCAGCACGGGCCTGCCAGAGACCAAGGATGTCCACACGCACGGGCGAATGCCATCAATTCACCGGGGGTCACGCGCATGCGTAGTACAGTACATTCCTGAATCTGGTTATAGCTGCTATAATCCGATTTGTGGCAGAAAACTTCTGCTGGGTAGGTACCGATACGCCGACCGCCGAAACCCCCTCCCCCACCCTCGCCTCCTGCACAGGCCACGCCTGGCAAGGGATTGTTTGTTCCACACGTTCCACGCTGTGTGATAATAATATCAGGTGCTACATATTTAGCACATGAGTCGCAATAACCTTCTCGCCCTCATCGCTGTATTACGGTCATAAAGGTATGATGTTGAGCGGTTTATGACGCATAACACACCAAGCAATCAGCCAACAATGGTCATATAAAATAGCAACATTGTGTAGTGTGCGTCCACACATTGTGCTGATTACCAGCTAGTTAAACATAGGATCATCCATGGGATCGCACGCTGTCACCTCTGCGTCCCCGTCCGATAGCTCGATGTCCTGGGCCGCGCCTGGAAGAGGTAGCTCGGCGGCTCCGAGCCCGGCCTGGATGCAGACCGTGACCTTCTGCGTGCCTTGATTCGACCAGTCGTGGACGAGTGCGGCACCCTTCAGGACGGTCAGGACGGTGCCGCCACCGTCTGCAACTAGCTCAGCACCAGAGCGTTGCTCTAATTCTGTGATTTGTTTGCGCACGATGCGGGAGCCACCGAGACGCGTCTGGACCATGTCATCTCGCCATGCGTCCATCATTGCTTCAGCGGGCGTGCGTGCATTGCGTGCAGGCTGAATCACCGATGGCGGAAGTGGAATATTCGCGGGGCGGCCTTCCAACCAAGAGAATCGGCGACACCACGCCATCACCGTATTTTCGTTCATCCCCAGCCTGCGGGCAGCCTCCCTACACCCAACCTCCAATACGAGCATCCGGACTTCCTCACGATTGATTTCCAAGGTAGCAGGCATATTTACGACAGAAGCGTAAATACCTGGTCCTGTCAATCCAACAGAGAGCAACGCAAGAGTGTAAAGCAGCTTGTCGGAAAATCTGTCAGTTTCAAAAAGGCGCTTTTACTCTGTTGCACGTGCTTTTGTCGGAAAAGCTTACATGGATTTGTCGGCAGACTTGCCACTTTCCGCCCATTTCCCCGGCACCCAACAGTGAAAAATGGGTTGGCACGCACCCTGCTATATACAAATTCGTCAATATGAAAATCCAATCCATCGCCAACCTCGTTTCTTTCCAAGCTCAACATGCCAACGTCTGGCAAATATTCTTTGAGCTTGTGAATATGCGTAATTCCCAAACCGAGTTTGTATCCTTCGATTTCCATCAGGATGGTGGATCGTGGGTGGCAGTCGATAACCAAGGCGGGCGGCATTCCTTCCGAACATACCAAGGGAAAATCGTAGCCATCCAATCGCCTGTGGGAAATTGCGTAATTGTCGATGATCAACCTGTTTTCCTGAACTAAACGAGACGTGGCATGGCACATGCTATAGACAAATTCGTCAATATGAAAACTTACACCTATCAAATCTCCAGTCGGGCCAATTTCAACGAAATCGGAAATGTCTCCCGCTTCACTAACTCCATCAAAATCGCCACCAAACTCCAAAAGCAAGGCGGTTACCTCTGGGAACATAACCCATTCAAAGCGGGTGGACAACAAGACGAATTCGGAAATTGGCATTTCGTCCCAGCCCCCGCCCACTAAAAACCGACGAAAATGAACACCTACACCGAAACCGACCTTGAGAACGGCACCGAAACCGAAACCGCAATTGCCCGCAGTATCTCGCATAATGAGATCGTCCGCATTGAGTGCGAAGACCCAGCGCAACTAGCGGACTGGATTAGTGCGAATTACGAGGCCGTTGACCACGCTCGCGAGAACGACGGCTCGCTGGACGTATGGGGTAATCGAGAGGGTGAGGATTTCCGCGTTCGATTGGCAAAAATCTAATCTCCTTCGTCGGAGCTTGCGGCATCGGTCGCCGAGCGCAGCCTGGCACAACCTCTCAAAATTATGGCAATCAAACTTGAAAAAGGCGAAACCTACGACCTCGACGATCTCCAATTTGCGCGCTGGTCTGACGGCGAGGCGCACGATCAAGACCATGACCGACTCGACTGGACGGGCTGGTTTCGCGATGGCCGCTACCTCGGCCCCGACGACGGCGGAATCGAGCCGCTATTCGATATTTTCGACTGAGCCGCGAGACGATTTTCTCCCATGTTCATCTCACCAACGCCAAACGCTATCCATATCGCCTAACACCCAGCCCCCGCCCACTAAAAACCTAACGCACTGAATACCCATGAAACCCAATCCTAAATACGCTCCCGAGCAATTCACGACTGAAGCCGAGCAATCGGCCTACAAAGCCGGATTCAACCAAGGCCACGGCATCGCCTGCCACAATGTCCCGGAAATCGGGAAAACCTACTGGACAGACGAGGGGAAATTGAAAGTGGACGCAGACAACGCAGCGGACGTTCACGCGATCCTTTGCTTCGAGGCTGAGAGCAATTCGCGCCAGTATAGCCCATGGGAATTCCTGGCCAAGGAACTAAACGATTCTGAAGACGCTGATGTGCTTTGGGAAGCTTATGAGCAAGGTGTCTCGGATGGCATCTATGGGGACTTGGAAAGCTACACCTACGAGGACGAGGACGAAATTCTCCATGGCTGCTTTTGTGGCACTCGCGGTCTGGAAATTTCCATGGCTCGCGAGCAAGCCGAGTCAGCAAGCCACCAAGGCTCTTGTGACGCGGACGTGGCCATCCTGGTGAAAAATCCGGCCATTGCGGCACAACTCGATGCCTTCGCGCCAGACGAAATTCGCGCAGCATTAAAAGAATATGGAGCCTGGGACGCTGAAGAACTGGCAGACGACGAGCAAAACCGCCATCGCGCTGTCTGGAGTGCGGCCAACGACATTAAGGAAAACCTCCCCCGCTAACCAGGACGAAACCAGCCACCCCCAAGGCTGGTCGCGGCGTAACGCGCCGCCCGAAGAGTCCAAAACTGAAACCTTAAAAACTGAAAACCTGCCAATGAAAAATCGCCACTACAACCCCGAAATTTACACCAGTGAACCTTCAGGAAACGCGCAATCCAAATGCCCCCACGCTTTTCAAAATAACCAAGGTGACGAATGCTCAACCTGTGGTTCCATCAAACACGAAGGGCGGTGGGTTTTTCTCAACAAAGCTTGGTTTCACTACTACACCTCCGGCCAAGATCGCCCTACCCTCCCCTAAACATGAAACCCATCGCCCTCATCCTCACCGGCATGGCCTTGGAGGCCGCGCTGCTGGTGCTCTGGTTTTGCTGCTGAATTACCTATGAAAACTGATTACTCCACCGATAACGGCCAAGAGCAACTCATGCGCGAGAGCGTGGGTCAACCTACGGAATTCACTCCTCTCGGTCACGCTGCGCTAAGCGGATTTGTTGCTGGTGACGTGCTCACCCACCCAGATGGCGAATGGCTGTCTCGCGCAGAAGTATCCCGCGCCATCGCCACCATGCTGAATATACTCAAGGGCTGCCTGCCCACGATGGAGGATGCGCTGGAAGCAGCTAAGCTGGCCGTTCCAGGCTATGCTGGCTACCAATCCGTGGTGGATGCCTACACCCGGCAAGTCACCGAAATCCGCAACCTCTTGACCCGCAATGGATTGCTCTGATCCCAACATCCTCCGCGACACCCTAGGGCGCTTGGCTGCCGATATGGCACGGGATAGGCAGGAGCGCATGGACGCTGACGACTTTTACCGAGTCGATCACTTGGCGATTCAGCCGCTTGAGAACAGCTTCCCAGAATGCCCCGTAAACGCTCATAAACGGCGAATCTCGCGTTTTCCTGCTAAGCCAGCCAATGATAGCCAAACCTCAGCCCAAGCCCCGGAATCGGCTGTCCCGAGCACGCAGCCTCGTATCCAGTGGCAGCCATGGGTGGGGCAACCGCTGTGCTTGGGCGATGCCCTGGGACGCTCGGTGGTTATCGGCAGCAAGCCTGGAGCAATTTTACTGAAATACCTATGAGCCAAGCACCATTTACCAGTGAGCAAAATGAGCGTATTCATCGCCTCATGGACAAGATGCACTGGGCGCTTGTCAAAGTTGACAATGTCGTGGCGGAAACATTGACCCTGATTCAGGCGCGTGAACGTTACTCCGATACCCGCCAAGCAGTTGGCAAATACAGAACTCGCATGGAGGCCCTCCGATTGATTTCTGAGGAAATATGGGCCCACAAAAACCAGTTCGACATGGAACTCATCCGCGAATGTGGGTGCAACGGCTCGTGCAAGAAAAAGATCCAGTAGCGCAACCCACCCCGGCAAACCCGAATCTGCCGCAAGGCCGGTTTCGACCCAATGGAGACAAAAAGCAGACCACCGGAAACGTAACAACCCCAACCCAACCGACCAAACATGAGCAATAGACATACACCTGGACCTTGGAGCGCAGAAGTGAATCACATCGTGGCGCGAAAACCCGATGGCGAACTTGCGAGAGCAAATTCCATCGCGTTCATTCCTGATAGATCATATCCGCTGCCAGACGAAGACGAGGCCAACGCCCGCCTCATCGCGGCAGCGCCCGACCTGCTAGAGGCGCTGAAGCGAATGCTTCCCCGTTTGGAAGACTTGGAGGATTGCGACTTTCACCAAGGCAATACCGACTCGCTTGAAATCGCCAGCCAGAGAATCCGCGCTTGCTGTAAGCCAATGGCCGCAGATGCTCGCGCAGCCATCGCCCGCGCCAAAGGGAAAACGCTATGAGTACTCCGATTTATGAATATGCACGGAAAAAAGCAGACCAAAGAAGGGGCGGCATTGCCCAAGAATCGCCTGTTTGGCGGTGAAGGATGGAAGCCCTTGGACCCACTATCGGCCCGGCAGCAATGCGCGGGCGTGAAGCGGGAGAATCATTGGGACCATTTTCGCATTCCCTCGAATGGCTACTACAGCGATGCGCCTATCCCGATTCAGCCCACCCATGGCAGGGACTTTTCGGGAAGCATCCGGGGCCATGTGGTGATCGTGGGATTCTTTGGCGAGATTGAGAAACGCCGCTACTGGGTGACGAATTGCGAGTGCGGAATCTACGAGCTGATCAGCGAAAAGACGCTGGCCACAAAGCCGCACAGCCCGCGCCATTGCTGCGCTTCCTGCCGACTCAATGAGTCCAAGCGATACCACCAGGAATGCGCGGACTTGGCCGAACAGCATGGGCTGGACTACGACACGCTTCGGGCGCAATTCAAGGCTGCTCGGGAAACGTGCGGAAAAGGCAAGCGAAACTCGTTCGGATTGCTCCATTTTATTCGTAATGCAGCGGCAATCGCCCGCAAATAACTGTGCGCACACTGCAAAATCTTTCCTGCATTCATGCGGGTTTGCGGGCGAAATGCAAAATACTTGTGGACATAATTAAGCTAATCAGCGTATAAGCACACCATGACGAAATCGAAGTGCCCAAAGTGCGGAGGAACCGGGAAGGTGGCTTTAGCCTCGGACATCGGGGCTGAGATGCGGAAACTGCGCGAGAAAGCCAATGTGTCCCTGCGCTCCTTGGGAGCCAGGATGGCTTTCAGTGCCGCTTATCTCTCGGACCTAGAACTGGGTCGCCGGGCATGGAATGCGGGCCTGATCGAGACTTACCGCAAATTCTGCAAATAACCCCGATGAAAGAACGACCGATCTTATTTTCGAGCGCGATGATCCGCGCCATCCTAGACAGGCGGAAAAGCCAGACGCGCAGGATTATCAAGTGCGCCTGCAATGTAGTTCACACGATGGGGCATCCTCCCACCAAACTGCTTGGCGAATGGTCGCTATCTACTCCGCCTTATCGCTTCGGCGAAGGTGGGGGTGAAGAGGGTGAATTTGAGGATACTTCAAAAGAGCCATGGAATTGGACTGGTCGAAAGAGTCCCGTTAAGGGCGATTGGATCGAGGTGTGGCAGACTGAGGTAGACGACAACGCCTCCGGTCCGGTGCGTTGCCCCGGCGAAGTCGGCGACCATCTCATCGTCAAAGAGTCTGCGTGGATGTGGTGCGAGAAGCGCCCGAACGGAGCGACGAAGACGGGCAAGCCGAAGTGGCATTACGTGCCGCTGCAATCGGCCCCGGTCCACTACTGCGCAGATCATCCGAAAAAACCAGCCATCGACGCTGTATCGCCCGTGACCGGCAACGAATGGCTCTGGCGCAAAAAGCTCGGTCGCTTCCTCCCCAAGTGGGCCAGCCGCATCACGCTCGAAATCGAAAGCGTGCGCGTGGAGCGTTTGCAGGACATCAGCGAGGAGGATGCGCGGGCCGAGGGGATTGTTGACTTCGGCAGACAAGACGGGGCGCCCTATCCGCACTTCAATTTGCCCGACCGAAGCCTCACGACCGAGCACACAGCGGTCTCGGTCTTTGTGCAACTCTGGCAGTCCATCAACGGCCCCGAATCCTGGGAGCAGAATCCGTATGTTTGGGTGCTAAACTTCAAGCGCGCGGAGGGCTCGAAATGACCGACATCGCCCCCAACCCAGCCAGCCCCGAGGCCAGCGAGCCGTTGGCAATTACCGCCGCCGATCAATCAATTCTGCGTCACGCCTCGGACAATGGCCGATACGTCTCCGACATGACCGCAGCTCTTCGGGCGCTCTGCGATCGGAGACTCCTGGGCGATTACGGCCCTCAACGAATCGCGGGCGGAATGCACTACATGACCGTGACCAGCAAGGGGCGCGAAGCCCTGAACAAATGGCAGGCCGAGCAACCGAAACCCAAGGCGAAGCGGGTCGGACGCGCCTTCGGGGCGTGGGAACGATACAAGGATGCGTTCGGGAAAATCCCGTTCTTGGAGTTTTGGAAGCTCTTCAAAGAGGACGAATATTTTTGGAGGTCGGCATAATGACCACCCCGACCCAACCCAGCGCGGCCAGTGCGCCGCAATACTCCGAGCGCGGCCCTGTCTGGATCGCCAAGGCTTACGAGACTACTGACGAGTGTGCGCCTTCCAGTCGAATTGCTTGGCGAGTGGAAGACCTTGATGGCCATATCATCGCTCAAGATTGCCAAGAACAGTCCGCAAAAGACATTGCCAATGCGCTGAACCAGCAAGCCGCATTCTCGGAAGTCGTGGAGGCTGCTCTGCACGTCATGGATTCCGTCGTGACCACCGATGCCTTGGATGGAAACGAACCCGACGCCGATCTGGCGCGAGCCATTGAATCAGGCAAGCAAGCCCTAGCGAAGCTCGCGGGCAAGTAATCTGGATTTATGGACCAATTCATAGAAATCGAGCACTCGGGCGTGAAGGTCCGGTATGACGAGGAATCCAATCGCTGGCTATTTTCTCTACGGGGCCGAGACAGATCGTCGGAGACGCTGAAGAATGCCAAGGCAACAATCGACAAACCGGTTTCCGAAAAGACCAAGCCATTCGAGCACATCCCTGTCTGGTATTTTCAATACGGTGGAAACGAGCCAGTGAAAGCCGAGGTGGTCGGATTGGCTGAAGCAAGAAGATGCAGGGTCGGCCAAGAAGTCTGGATCGTAAAGGGTGGAACTAGATCCAAGACACGGACAGAGGATTCGGTGTTCCCGCAAAGCAAGGAAAATGATGCCATCGCAGCCAAGCTGGACGAATTGCGACGCCAGAGCGAGGCAATCACGAAACAGCGCAATTCCCTCAGGGCATCCATGACCAGATTCGAGCCAATCCCTGAGGAGTAACCATGACCCCAACCCGTTTCTCCCCATGGCTGGCCGTGGCGCTTGGCCTGCTGATCCTCGCGGCTGTGGCGGCGCTGTTCTGGCTGCTGATGCTGGGAATACTGACCGCAATCACCGTTTTTCTGCCTGCTATCCAAATCAACACATGAATAAACCCACGCTTGAGTTATTAGCCGAATTTCTCGGCCTGAAAATTCAGATCCGCCGATACCCCGGACAGAAAAACCGATGGACAGCCTCGTTCGAAAAGTGCGAGGTCAAGGAAGGCGCGATGCTGGTCGGTAGTTATGGCAACGTCTCTGGATTGGAAGCGACTCCCGAACTGGCACTCCGCGCCTACGCCAAAGAGATTGCCGGGAAGACCATAGTTTTCCGCGCGATGACCTCAGATCGCCAAGAGTTCAATATACCAGAGGACTTGCAATGAGCACTCGCGAGTACCAACCTGGCGCGGCATCCGTTGCGGTAACTGCGTTCGAGATAAACACCGGCTGTAACGTGCTCGCCATGACGCCAGAGCAGCGCGAGACCTACGTGGAGCTACTCAAGGCAGACGCTGACGAGCGCAGCGCATGGCGCGTGCGGGAAGCTGAGTTGGCCCGCAAGTATGAGCTTGGACCGAAGCCAGCCAAGCGCAGATGATTTTCCGTCGTGCTGGGAGGCTAAAAGCGGATAAATTCCGCCAGCACTTCGGACCCTTTTCCACAACAGAACGCAAATAAAACAAACCAGCCCACCAGGGCGCACAGAACAAAACACACCATGGCACTAACCGTATCCGCCAAAAGCGGCACCAAATCCACCCCGGCACCAGCCGGAACCCACATCGCCCGTTGCTGCAAAGTCATCGACCTAGGCACGCAGAAATCCGATGGCCAGTATGGCGTCAAGATTCAGGAGAAGATTCTGATTATGTGGGAGCTTCCGACGGAACTCCGCGTCTTCAAGGAAGAGAATGGCCCCGAGCCCTTCGTGGTCAGCAAGGAATACACTGCTGGCCTGAGCGAGAAATCCAACCTGCGGGCCGACTTGCAAAGCTGGCGCGGGCGTCCGTTCACCACAGAGGAGCTGGAAGGCTTCTCGGTCGCCAAGCTGGTCGGGGCTGCCTGCACTCTGGGCATTGTCCACAAGCCCGGCAAGAAAGACCCCTCGCAGGTCTACGCCAACATCAGCAGCCTCTCGCCGGTCATGAAGGGCATGAACTGCCCACAGGCCATCATCCCGCCCGTCCTATACGAGATCGAGATGGGCAAGAACGAGGTGTTTCAGTCTCTACCTGAGTGGATTCAGAACAAAATTGCCACATGCGAAAATTGGAAGCACGGATACTCCGGGGCCACCAGTGAGGAAGAAGCTCAAGCCGCAGGCGCGGACGAGGAGGCCAGCACCAGGCGCGAAATTTTGCCCTTCTGATCATGCTCAAGATTCAGGACTTCAGCGACCTGCGGGAACTCAGCCAGCGACTGGTGGATTCCGTGAATCGCCTGAACAGCTTGGCTAAGCCAGTCAGTGTGGCGCGTCAAATCCGGGAATACTCTTCGGACAGAAACAAGCGCGCACTGGCCGTGGCGACCCAAGCGGAGCTTTTGCAGGACAAGGAGCTATCCAACGCCGCCGCTGAATCAAAAGGCCGCGCATCAGCCTCCTACGCTCAAGAAATGGCACGTCTAGGCATGGAGCTACGGGATGCCGAGGAAGTCATTGCTCAATGGGAAGCTGCCAAGTGCGCTCACGAGGCCGTGCGCAGCCTGATTAGCCTGCAAAAATCCATCTCGGAGCAACTCCGGGGATAACACCCAACCCAAGGGCCAGCCGGGGCCGACTCAATTCCGGTGCAGATTTTATGAAGAAACCCAAGACCGCAGAAGTAGAATACATCGACAGTGGAGCCTATCAGGGCTGCGAGGAAGACGCCTACTTGGCCAAGTTTAGCCGAACCAAGGACAAGCTGGTGGTGATTAGGGATTCCGATTTCCATAAACTTTGGAAGTTAGCCAAAGCTGAGATTCACACCCAGCAAGCAACGCAGTTGCCATGACCACCGAACACCAAGACGCCATCGAGGCAGCCCAGCGCAGGCTGGATGAATGCACGGCTTCCGTGAAGGCCGCAGAACAACTCCGCCAGCAGGCAGAGCGCGAGCTTGTGCGCCTGTGCAATGCCGAGGCTGGCCACAGTGGGAGGAAGCCATGAGTGAAGACCCAAAAACACTGGATGAAATATTCATTCACGCCATCAAGGGTTGCGTGTTCCATCGCCACCCGGATTGCATAGCTGATGGCTGCGTTTACAGCCGGGAAATTGGCATGTATCCCGAGCATACATGCCATGGTAAGTGCCAGAACTTCCTGCGCTCCGATGGACCGGAGGAACCAGCATGAGCAGCACCCTTTTGCCCGAGCGCCTCTACGTTTCCCGAGCCGTGCATCGCGGCCTGCGAATGCTGTGCGAGTTGCGCCCTGATTACCCAACACCTGATCACTTAGCTAACGCCATCCTGCTGGCGCATCTGGCGGGGCTGCCCGAGGCGCAGGAAGCTCAAGCCAGATGGGATGCCCTGATGACCGAGACCCGCAAGAAATACAGCATCAAACCCGAAGCACCCGAAGACCAAATACCATGAGCGACCAGCCAAATAATCCACCGGAGCAAGCAAGAAAGCTGGCCGAGCGCCAGCGCAGAGGGGAGGCGAGGGAATAGATTATGAAATACGATCTCACCAAACCCTGCGACCTGTGCCCATTTCGCAATGACGAGAAGCGGCTTTACGTTGACCCTCCCCGATTGGCCGGCATGGCATCGGGTGAGTTCGCTTGCCACAAGACGACAGAGCTTAAGGAAAGCGAAGACGGCGAGGGTGCGACCTACGAACCGCACGAGAAAAGCCAGCATTGCGCGGGCGCTCTCATCTTCCGCGAGAAGCAGAACAACCCGCACCAGATGATGCGCATCTGCGAGCGCCTGGGAATGTATGACCGGACCAAGCTCAAGATGGACTCACCGGTATTTGGGTCTATGGCCGAGGTCAGGAAGGCCAGTCGGAAACGCAAACCCAACCAATGTCACCGTTGATACTCTGATCCGATTGGCGAACGCATTCGAAACCGAAGTCTTTGAACTTATCGCAACCAAATGAGCGCCGAACCCACCAATCCAGAGGCAGCGCCTGAGGGCTACCAGATATTAAATCCAGCCGTAGGAGAGCGGCTTGAAGGATGCTGGTTTGCCGTGAAAGGCAAATCAAAATGGCTTCGGTTTCCTGACCAGAAACTAGGAAGGCACGACCATCGAATCTTTCAATTCGCCCGCCCATCTGCCCCTCCCGCCGTGGATGCCGCCCGCGAGCACCGTTGCCCAAGTTGCGATGAGCCAGTTGCCGATCCGGGTAAATGCGCGACATGCCAATACCACGGAGCCGCCAGCGAGCAGCCGAAGCTTCAGCGGTTGCCCATCAACCTGAAACTGCCGCTGACGAGGTATACCTACGACTACGCGGAATTTGAAAATCCAGAAGGCGAATACACGAAAGCCACCGACGCCGCCCGCCTTGAGCAGGCTTACGAGGAGGCGCGGAAGCTGATTGGCGAGATGGCGGAAGCCATAAAGAAGGACCGATTTTGGGCATCTCCAACATGCGGTTGTAATCAATGTCTAGAAATCCAGAAACTCCTCGCCCGAGCAGAAAAAGTTTTGACAAACCGCAGCGATGCGGTTAAGAAAGGAGAATGACATGCCTGCAAAAATCAAGAAAAACCCCGCTGCTGTCGCCCTCGGAAAACTTGGAGGAAGTAAGTCCACTCTTCTCCAAAAGGAGGCAGCTAGAAAAAATGGTAAGCTCGGAGGACGGCCCAAAAAAGTTCTGGAGCCGCGTTCAGATGGCTGAGATCGACCAATGCTGGAATTGGACCGGCCATAAGAACGGCCCCGGTTATGGCAAAGTGTTTGCAAAACGCTGGCCGGGCGACTCCAAGACCTACAATTTTTCAGCCCATCGTTTGGCCTATATTTACGCCTACGGGATGTTTCCTCAAGGTCTGTTAGTCTGCCACCATTGCGACAATCCCAGTTGCTGTAATCCAGCCCATCTTTTCCTCGGAACGGACACAGATAACAGTGCGGACAAAGTTGCAAAAGGACGGCACGCACGTGGTGAGAACCATGGTTTTGCCAAGCTCACCGAAGACAACGTGCGGGACATCCTCCACAGATTTTACAATTTAGGGGAGCGCGCTTTCAGGATTAAAAAGGTTTTCGGAGTAAGCCGAGGAACAATTCGTGACATCGTGCAGGGAATCACTTGGCGGCATCTCGACATCTCTTCCGTTAGGAGAGCCGCCGCCCTCAACCCGAAACCGACTGAATGAGTTTATGACTATCACCGAAATTGTTGCCGCGATTGGCGACGGAAATATCGAAGTCCAGTTCCTTCACAAAAATCTAACTGGCATTAACCGCAAAAAGCGGGAGATGGAGGTGAAGTTTGTTACTTCGCTAAATAATGGTCAATCCATGATGGACGCCACGTTGACTCCATCCATTCCAAAACGCGCCGCACTGGTGCTCTGGTTCGATTCCGAGCACTACCCGATCAAATAACCCCCAACCCAACCGACCAAACGAATGAGCACTAAACATACACCTGAGCCTTGGCGTACTGGCGGGATATTCGATCCAGACTCCGAAAACCCAACAGCTAACATTTGGAGCCCTACGCCAAAGGGGCACGCTAGCGGAGAGATTATTGCCAGAAAAATACCTCTCCCCCATTTTATGTATTGGAACGGAGAAACCAAAAATGATCACAATTAATAATCAAACTTACGAGGAGTTTTTCCCGAAGGTTGGGGATGTGGTGCCGGAAGGGTGCATGTGGTGCAACAAGGACGATAGCAGGTGGCGGGGGTTCCCTCTGGGCTTATTTAGCTCCAGTCACGTCAACAACGGTAATTATTTCCGCTTCGCCCGGCCCCTGCCTCCTCCGGCCAGTCGGACAGAGGAGCGGGTGCCTGAATCCACTGGTCCTATCTGCCAGATTTGTGGAGAGCCCTATGAGATTTGCGCCTCCGGAAGAGACAACTGCGTGCCGAAAGAGCCCGCCCCATCCCCCGCGCAGTCGACAGCGGAGGCTCTGGTTGAGCGGTCCTTTCGGGAGTTATTCGAGGCAATGGTCCGTTATGACGCAGATGTGGACGATTCTCCAACCAGAGAGCACTACGAGATGATGCGCAGGGCGAGCGCAGCAATGTATTCTCTTGAGCAAGCCAAGCCCACCCAGCCCGACGCAGCGCAGGGGACTGAGACGCTGACGCCATCAGTGGAGGCCAGTCCAAGGATTCCGAGGCACTTACTTCACTCTAAGCAAGCCTATCGATGGGATAAACCTCAGACGATTTGCTTCGCTGCGGATGTCGAGAAATTGGAGCGCGAAAACACCGGCCTCACAACCGAACTGCGGAAGGCGCGGGATGCGGCACAAGAGGCGGAGGCCGCTCGTTGCTATGACGCTATTCGCAAACAACTCTTCCTGATTCTTGAGCCATTTGAGGAGGCGTGGGATCAGATTGACGGCGCTGGCGCTGATAGCGGTGACCTACTCGACGCGACTCTGGCCGAGGTTTCTCAAGCGGGAAGTTTCCTGAGCGAAGAAATCTCAAGCCTCGAACTGGAAAGAGATCAAGCCCAGCAAGACCTATCCGCCGCCACCGCCGAGGTTGCGCAGATGCGCGAGACCATCGATCGGCTGACGGGTGCGCTCAAGTCGGTCGAGAACGGTCTAACCATCGCTGATTACGAGGAAGTCCTGCAAAGTCACCGCAAGAATGTTCGGGCTCTGGATGTGGCCATGCACGGCGAAGAGGGGGCTGCGAAACAGGCCAGCTTGTGCGATCTCATTGGACCCGCGAGAGACATCCGAGCCCAAGCCGCCAAGGACGCGGCGACGATTGCGGGGCTGAGGGAGGGTTATCAGAAAATCCTTAAATTGACCGAATCGAGAACCTACCCAGCCATCGGGATGGAAGCGGTACAAATAGCCAAAACGAAGGCGGAGGGCGGGGAGTGAGCGATTACGTTGAATACGTTCCCGGCTACAGCGCCGAGGAATTGCTTCGCCGAGTGGTGAAGAATCCGCCCGGCTGGAATACGCACACCGCCCGCTGGGTGATGATGACGGAGATCTTCCAAGTCGGCTCCACTAGAGCCCGCGAAATTTGCGAGAAGGCTGGCTACGATCCAGACGAGCGCAAACCCGACCTCCGCCGCAAACGCAAATGACCCCGCCAATCCAATTCTTTGCCCACGGCGATCCGAAGGGGCAGCCGAGACCGCTAGCGTTTGTGGCAATCCCGCGTGCCCCAAAATATGAAATCTCCGAGTTTGGGGATATTCGTAGGATCGGCAGTGGATCGCTGCTGAAGCCATGGGCCCACAAAAGCGGTCATCTTTACGTTAGCCTTGGCCGTGGAAATAAGTTTCAGGTCCACCATTTGGTTCTTGAGACTTTTGGCCCTAAACGGGATCACGGATTGGAGTGCAGACATTTGGACGGGGATCCACGCAACAATCACATCTCCAATCTTTGCTGGGGCACGCGCAAAGAGAACGTAGACGACTACCGTAAGCTTCACGGGAGATACATGCGGAAAGACTGTATTTCCGATTCTCTCGCGAAGGAAATCAGAAGTCGGCTAACTGGCCGCAAAGGCGAGAAATCTACACTGGCAACGGAGTATGGAGTTTCTCGAACGGTTGTTTCTTTTATCGCCAACGGTAGAACTTTTCGGGGCCGATGAACCGCCAGATCACCGAAGATGAACTCAAGCGACTCTTTCCCAATGCCAGCCCCGGACTCCTCGCAGCCAACGCTGATCCTTCGCCTCGTGATCCCGAATTACCGCTCATCGAAAAACAGCCGGGGAGAGAAGAAGGAAGTGCTTCGTCCGTGCGTCCCAAGCTGGAACGACATGATCGCGGTGGACGAGTGGGCAAGGCGAAAAATAAAGAACGACGTGGCCAACGCTTTCTTGTCCGCATTACGAGTGTCCGCAGCCGACTTATCGATGAGGACAACCTCTGCGGAAAACTTGTTTGCGACCTTTGCCGATACGCTGGCGCACTGCCTTCGGATGCGCCGGGAGAAACAAAAATTGAGGTCGGACAACGCAAAGCGGAAAAAGGGGAGTTGCAAACCACCATTGTAGAAGTGTGGGATTTGCATGGCGCAAGCTGAGGTTTTAAGACACTCTTTTTGAGATGAAACAAATCAAAGATATTTCTGGCCAAAAACACGGCAGGTGGACGGTGCTGCGATACCACAGCAAGCGGGTAAGCTCTACAGTTTGGGAGTGCCGATGTAATTGTGGGGAAATTCGGCTTGTGCAAAGGTCTAATCTCTTCCGAGAAAACGCCAGTTGTGGCTGCTACAGGAAAGAATTTGGGCGGGCCAAACGCACCCATGGAATGCGCCAAACTCGACCTTATAGGATTTGGGCCGGAATTATTCAACGGTGCGGTAACCCGAATAACTCCGATGCTCATCTCTACTCTGGAAGAGGTATATCAGTCTGCGAAAAGTGGCGAAACTTCCAGGGGTTTTGGGAGGATATGAAGGCCGGGTACTCTAAATCCATGACCATAGACCGGAGGGATAACGAGCAGGGGTATTGCAAGGAAAACTGCCGATGGGCTAGCTACGTTCAGCAGGCTCAAAACCGAAGGAATAATCGGCTAATCTCGTTTCGTGGTGAGACTCGGGTAATGACCGAATGGGAGCGCCTCCTATGTTTTCCCCCAGGTATTATTTTCAGGCGTCTTTCTCGCGGATGGACTTCAGAAAAGGCGCTTTCTACGCCTCCGGGCAAAAGATCGAAGTCTACGAACTCCGCCCGTGAACCCGCAACTGCCAATATGAAAACCCTGAAACCCGATTCCGAAGTGAGTAAGCAATGCCGTGCGCAGAGACGCGAGAACGCCGCTGGTCGGTGTTCCCAATTTTGCGGACGCACTCTCTACAGAGGTGGAGCGTGTCGAGAGTGCTACGAAAAGAAAAGGGAGGCTGCGGCAAAATGGATCGCCAGCAATCCCGACCGGCACAAAGAAGCCGTTAAAAACTTCAGTCTTAAAAATCCTGATTATTTCAAAACATACTATCTCGAAAACCGAACTAAATATCACGCGTATCAAGCTCGATACCGGATAAATCATGGGATGAAGCCATGGCAGCCAGGCAGTCGAGGCCGCATTCCGAATTGGGTGAAGGAGATCCAGAAGCTATGACGCCATCCCAAGACCGACGAAACCGCGTGGCCCTGATGCGATCCTGCCCGATGTGCAGCGCCCCGAAAGGCCAGCCGTGCGTCTCCGTGCGCGGAATGGGACCTCTCCGCAAAGGCGAGCCCATGAAGACCGTTCACCGGCAAAGAATATGACTGCCCAGCAAATCCACCACATCCCGCTTGACGCCGCGCCGGGGAAGTGACAGGGTGGAGATGCCGTAAGGCCGGGACTGAAAACCCGAAGCGCGCTAATGAACGATACAAATACAGAACCCTTTGATCCGCTGTCGGTGGCCTGCGTGCGCCATTTTTCAGCCGGGAGCGGATCAAAGGGCTTTTTCTTGCCCATGATTCATCACGTGAAGATTGCCATGCAGCATTCACGTTCCAAACTCGCCGCTCGACTGGTTCTTTTTTGTCTTGCAGATCATGCTGACAAAACGGGCCGTTGCTATCCCTCTATTGGAACCCTAAAGCGCGAAACCAACCTCTCCGAAAGAGGGGTTCAGGACGGGCTAAAACAACTAACCGAGCTTGGCGATGTCGCCATACACAAGAATGCCGGTGTAAAAGGTGTCAACGTTTACGAGTTTACCCTGTTGGCCCCCGCAGAATCTGCACCCCCGCAGAATCTGCACCCCCGCAGTTCTTGCGCTTTACCCCCGCAGAATTTTCCAAAGACCCCCGCAGAATCTGCACCCAAAGCACCATTAAGCACAAAAGAACCACCATCCGAGACAGGGTTCGCGTTTGCTGATTGGTTTCGTAAATTCCTTCCGGAAAAAATCAACCTAGTTTCGGGTTGGAGGGTTCAGTGGGCTGAGACCTACGACTCGATGGTAAGACTGGATGGGCGAACTAAAGATGAAATCAAATCTGTGTGTGAATGGGCAAAGGCTGATTCGTTTTGGGCCAACCAGTTTCACTCTCCCTGCAAACTAAGAAAGCGGAACAAGGACGGTATTTTGTTCTTCGATCTCTTCGCGGGAAAATTAAACAAATCCGCGCCACGCGCTGCTATCGAGCGCCCTATGGTTTTTGAAACCCCGATCCAGAAACAGGTTCGGGAATTCAGGGGGAGGGAATGAAAGAAGACGAGTCCATTCCCGATCCACTGGGCCCCGAGCGGGCGCTTCTGGCGACACTGGCCATGAGCCCAGTAGAGGTCAGGGCCATCTGCGCTGAGGCTGCTCTCTCCAAGGCCCACTTCGGGATTTCGGTTTACGGTGAAGTTTTCGAGATCATGACCAGCATGGTCGATCATGGGAAGACCATCGACTTCGTGACCATGATGGAAGCCCTGAGTGACGCCGGGAAACTGGTCAGTTTCGGGGGAGCTTTCGCAATCAACCAGCTTTTCGTTCTGCTGGGGACGACATCAGGGGTTGATCAGTATATCGAGCTTATCCTCGATAGGGCGCTCAGGAGGTCCGTGATGGCGCTTTGCAATGAGTTTGGTCGCAGGGCCAATGACATGCTGGAAAACGCTCAGGAAATGGCCTCTGCGCTTCACGGCGGGGCGGGCTCGCTGATTCATCGCAAGTCGAAACGCCGAATGGTCTCGGATTTGATCGATGAGATCGTTCAGGAGGTCATCAACGGAAAGGATGACTCGGCGTTAGTGAAGACCAATATGCCGGGGGTAGATGGACGACTCAATCTCTACCGGGGCGACCTGCTGGTTGTGTCGGCTCCCACGTCTTGCGGTAAAACTGCCCTGTCATTTCAGTTGGCCTACTCGTTCGCCAAGTTTGGGCATCGGGTGGCGCTTTACCCGCTCGAAATGAAGGACAAGAATACCATCAAGCGGGCCATTCCGCAGATCGGTGGCCACAACCCCGAGTTCGTGCGGGCTCTGGTTAAACAGGCCAAGGAAACCGGCAAGAGTTCAGCGCAGCAACAAAAGATCGTACAGGAATTCAGTGACGCCGCTCACAGCGTGAAGCTGATGAAGATCCACATGCGGGACGACCTGAATCTTTTCGAGGCCATCCGAGCCGACATCCGGGTTGAGCACGCTAGGCAACCGTTTACCTTCATTGTTCCGGATTACCTGCAACTGATTCAGACCGGGCAGAAGTTCGAGCGCAAGCAGCTTCAAATCGCCTACATCACCCAAGGCCTGAAGGCCCTGGCAAAGGAACTGGACTGCGTTGTTTGTGTTCCATCTCAGGTCAACAAGGAGGGCGGCACCCGCGAAGCCCAGGATGCCGAGAACGACGCCGATGCCCTGATTCGGATCGAGGGAAAGGAAGACCCAAAAACCAAGGACATCCAGCCGGGCCGCGTATCGGTCTGGAAGCAGCGTGAGGGTGCCCGTGGAATTGACCTCCCTCTGAATTTTAATGGACCCATGGTCCGCTGGGAGGAATACCAGCCCTGAGACCCGCCTGACCGCCCTTGAAACCAAGCAAAGCAATCTATGAAGACCCATGCCTTAGTGAGCAAACTAACTGATCTCCGTTATCAGCCGCACGAAAAGCGTGACCCACAGCAAGTGCAGCGCGCCCTCGATGCCTTGGATCTACTGATTCGGGAACTGGAATCCATATCCGAAGACGAGTGCGAGGAGTGCTGCAAATCCGAGGAAGCCAACGATGCCCTGCATCAAGCCCACCGCACACTATGAGCCAGTCGCCGCCTGACCGATCCCAGAAAATAACGGCTCGTATTTTGGAGCTTCGTCGCATCCATGCCAGCAAGCCAGAATTTCAGATGATTTTGGATGCCTTGGATGAATCTGTAATGGGCCATGGAACGCTCAGTAGCAGGAAAACCCAAGACAACCCCGACATCTTCACCCGAATTGAACGCCTCCTGCCATGAGCCCAAGCCACATCAAGCGGGCGTTCTACGTCCTTCATGCCTTGCAGGACAACAAGAGCGGTCGCTTTGACAAGACCCAGCACAGCGAGGATTTCCCGGACTCGATGACGCATGCCGAGATCAAGGCAGAACTGGAGGATAGGCTAGGGCGTCACTACGACGGAAGCTGGCACGAAAAAAAGGGATTCGTGGATGGCATCTCAACGCAGCGAATACTTCTGGAGAAGTCTAGAGAATCCATGGCCCAAGAAGGCAGGCCTGACATTCAGATGGACCTACTTTCTGGAATTGATTTGAAAAATGCCTTGTCCACAAAACCCAAGTCGCGTTAGGCGCACTTTCAACCAATCGACCGAAACTGACCTATGTCCGACATTGCACCATCAACCAACCCGCCCGACGAGGGCGATCCCGAATACACGCAGGCCGACGACCAGTGGGCGGTGCAGCGCATGCTTGAACAGGGACGGGAATTGCAAGCCATGCGCATTGCTGCTGCCACCAAGGACCGCGAGATAGCGGCGCTGAAGGTGGATTTGGAGAACGCGAGCGAGCAGGCACGATACTTGGCGAGAATCGCCGAAGTCTGCGGACTGGATGTCGCTGCTATCGAGCCCAACGAAGTTCTGACCGCTGTTCAACTTTTTATGAAAGGAGGTGAAACATGTCCCACAATCCAATGCAAAACTTCCAGTGCCGTACCCACGGATGGAACTGCTACGGCACACCATGCCCTGAGTGCAGTGGGAAGTAACGCCACGGCGGACGGTCCGATCCCGCCGCCAGTGGCAAAGCCCGCAGACCTCGCGCCGGTTCCTGAGGGGACTCCGATCACGGATGCGGCCATCGTTTCCGTAGATGTGGCTTTTGACGGCGGCGAGGGGCTGTCCTCTTCGCCCGAGGATTGGGTGAGCCCAGAAGTTGCCCGACAAATCGAATCCGACCTCTACGCCACGCAGCGCAGGCTGATCCAGAACGCAGAAGCATTTGTTCGCGAGTCCAAGCAGCAGGCGGAATACATCGGCGAGTTGAGAGCCAAGAATGCCGATTGGATTCAGCGATTGGAGGTTGCCACTTTGGTAGGTCGGCAATTCATGGAAGCATCTGACAAGAAGATCGCCGACCTTGAGCGCGAACTTGCTATGGCCACCGATGCGGCAAACAAGGGCGACACAGCCCGCAGTATCGCAGGCGCGCAGGAGGAGCGGATCAGGGAGTTGGAGTGCGAATTAGAAGAACTCAAGAAAGCAATCATCCGGTCCATATGACACCCGCCGAACACAGGGCGCTTGTGCGGCGCATCGCAAAAAGGAAAGGCAGCGAGGAGGACAAGGACAAGCTGCGGCAAATCATGTATAACCTGACGGTTGGGGCAGAGATTCTGAAAGCCAGCAGGAATCGAGACCGGTTTCCATTTCTTTACCAACCTCCGACCGACCCGGTTTCAGAGGCTCAGAAACAAATCAACCTCGCATAACCACAAACCAAACCTATGAATACCGACCAACCCCAGAAGCACCGCTGGCTCGCGAAGGGCGAGATCATCCAGGCGGGAGATGAATACCGCGACATCGGCGTGATGTCGCTACCGGGAAACGAACTCACTTCGTTCGGATTTGAGCCCGTCAAGACCTATTGGGTGGGCCTTGGGGTCGTCGTGGATCAATACATTCGACGCCTGCTCACCGCGCTCGGCTACGGGGAGGACGGCAAGTGAAGCACGTCGCTGAAGCCATCGCCATTATCGGCGTCGTGTTTTACCTAGGGCATTGCACCAACGAATCCAAGCGGCTCCAAATGCAGCATGAGCATTTGTGCTGGATCGCGGCTACGAGGAAAGCACGGCTTGATTTTGGCCGGATTGGGTCAAGCGGCCCGAAACAAAGACACCGTGAGCTTGACAGCCGAAGCCGACACGCCCACGGTGCGCAGACAATCACGACTGCCCATGCAAACTGAGACATTGGCTAATCAGCCGCAAGCTCAAACCTACAAGGGTGCCATCAAGGCTGCTCTTACTGAAATCGGGAAAGACCCCCTGGCTCGCTTCGTTGGATATGGCATGATCGCGGGCCGCGCAGGCGGATTCCTGAAGGATGTTCCAGAGTCCAGCCTATCGGAATTTACGGTAGCAGAAGACCTGATGGTGGGCGCGGCAATGGGCATGAGCCTGATGGGACTGCGCCCCGTAGTCACAATAGAAAGGGCGGACTTCCTATGGAATTGTATGTCGGCCTTGGCTTCACATCTTGATAAGTGCGAAGAAATTAGCCGCCGTGAATTCGTGCCATCGGTGATTATCCGGGTGGTAGTTGGTGGGAAACTTCGCCCACTATTCACGGGGGCAACCCACGTATCCGATCCATCCGAGGCCATGAAGCTCATCCTGAAAATGCCCGTTCTTGTGGCACGAGACGCCTACGAGGTTCAGGAGTTCTGGGCTGAGGGTTATCGCCGCATGCGGGAGGGGTTGGGGAATACAATGATTTTTGAGTACAAGGACGCCTATTAAAAAATGACCACCTTTCGCGCCGCCCTTCTCGAAGCCCACAACGCCCCGCTGGTCCTCACCGACCTGAGTCACGCCGTCACCGATCACTCGGGCAACGTCTGCTCCTATGGTCAGGTGCGGGTGAAGATGATTCAATCGGGCATCTGCGGAGCCCAGCTTGGCGAACAGGCAGGCCACAAGAACCCCGAGGCTCCGCTGCCGAGGCTCATCGGCCATGAGGGCGTGGGCATCGTCAAGGAGGTTGGACCCGGCGTGAACGTGCAGATGAAGGGGAAGAAGTGTGTCCTCCACTGGCGCAAGGGCGACGGTCCTGAGGCCACGTTGCCCGCACGCTACAACTACAAGCTCACCACCATCGGGGGTGGGCACGTCGTGACCCTGGCTGAGTCCGTGGTGGTGAGCGCCAACCGGATGACGGTCGTGCCCGACGACACTCCGGATGACTTGTGCGCGCTGCTGGGCTGTGGCCTTTCGACGGCTCTTGGAACCATTGAGCAGGAGGCCAAGCTGAAGTTGGGCGAGAGCGTTTTGATTTTGGGCTGTGGCGGCGTCGGGGCGAACCTCATTCTCGCGGCCTGCGCGGCAGGAGCGGGCAAGGTGACGGTGGTGGACCAAGACCACACCAAGTCGAAGCTGGCTTTCGACCTGGGGGCGAATGTCTTCAACAGTCTGCCGGAGCTAAAGGGTCGCCGCTACGATGTCATCGTGGACACGACTGGAAACGTGGAGGTGCTGGAGCAAAGCATACCGCTTATCAGTGGGACGGGCAGGATGATTCTCCTGGGTCAAACCAAGCCAAACGAAAGTTTCCGAATTATGTCTGCGGTTGATAGGTTTTATGGAAATGGAGCCCGAATAATATGGAGTCAAGGCGGCGGCTTCCGTCCATCGGAAATGATTCCCCGCTACATTGCCATGTGGGAAGCAGGGAGACTAAAATTCGGACGGGTAGTTACTCATCGAGTTTCGCTCGAAGACGTGAACAAGGGATTTGATTTGGTCCGTGCAGGACAGGCCGGAAGGGTGATGGTGACGCTATGAAAACTATTGAAACTCCAAACAACATCGACGTTTTAATTCACTACCATTGCAGCCCCGAACCACATCCTCGGGTAGATGCTCCTGCCATAGTGGGAGCAATAGAAGATTTAACTAGTGTGGGCGCGCTCGAAGTGCGGGAGGGAAAACTGCGCACTACCAAGATGGGGGAAGCGTGGCTTAAAGCCCTTTGCAAGGTGCCTCCCCCAAGACAAGCGTGGGTGGACGCACACGGGAATGTTTTGATTGTAATATGATCACGAAACACACCCGAGAATCCCTAATCGCCTTCGAGGAGCGCGTGCGCTTGGCCTGGGAGGCCGGGGACTTGCCATCGTTGTGCCACATTTGCGGCGGGGACGAGGGCCAGCTTCTCAACATTTTCCAGCGCATCCGGCCCCATGATTGGGTCTTCGCTCCGCACCGGGCTCATTATTTGGCGTTGCTCAAAGGCATCCCCGAGGACAAGCTGATGGACTTCATCCTCAGGGATTCTTCGATGTTCATCTTCGACCGCGAGCGGCGGTTTTACCAGTCGGCCATCCTCGGAGGCTGCTGCGGAATCGCGGTGGGGGTGGCCAAGGCGATTCAGGACAGCGGAGAGGATGCGCGAGTGTTCTGCTTCCTCGGCGATGGCGGGGTGGAAAACGGAGCACTGCACAGCGCGGCGATGTACGCCAGCGGGCATGACCTGCCCATCGAATTTTGGATTCAGGACAACGACCGGCAGGTGGATACTCCAAAGTTGTCCCGGCGAGGGAAGTGTGTTCCTTTCGATAAAATTTGGACAGAAGATCCTTACGAACCAATATGGCCCCATTGCGTGAATCGCTACGAGTATAAGCCCACGTGGCCCCACGCCGGGAGCGGCTGTAAACATCAGATCACTTTCAAACGAACCACGCCACTATGAGCGATAAATCGAAAACCCACGCTGAAGGGTGGGAAGACCACAAACCCGGCAAGCAAGTTCTCGTGGATAAATATCATCCGAACGGAGACGACTGGCTGGAATCAGCAGTTAAAGGAAAGAAAGGAAGCCGCAAATGAAAACCTGGACACCTAAAGCCCTGCTCGATGAACGTGAGCGCGTGGCCAAAAAGAAGTTCACCGGCATCCTCCGTACGGTCACTCACCCCGGCCCATGCGTGGTCGTGGTGAACAACGTTTTCGTGGGATTGCGCCCAATGCAAATTGCCGGATGAGCCGACGCTTCGAGACTTGGTGTGGGTTTCAAATTGGAGACTCGTTGATTCATCTGCACTTCTTGCGCAAGCTGGCCATTCGCCAGCCCGAGGACCAGTTCCACCATGGAGTCAACTCCGCGCACTTCCCCCAGATGGTCGAACTTATCGAAGACCTGCCGAACGTTCACCTCTTCGACTACCACCATCGCCAACCCGGTGCCCATCACATTTGGAAAAACACTGAAGGCTACTGGGAGCATCACCCGCTGCGTGACCACTACGCTGCGTTCCATCTTGAATGGTTCCAGCACCTGTCCAAACGCATGGGGGTGGAAAGTCCGTTCCAGCACAATGAAGACCTGCTGTTCGACTACCCCGCGCTGCTGAAGCCCACGCCGCTCAGCTATCCGTTCGACGTGCTGTTCGTCAACTCGGCTCCGTGCAGTGCCCAGTTTCGCGCTTATCTAAGCGGCCCCGGAGGGTGCAACAACCCCGAATATTTCACTCCCATGGTGGAGGCACTGGCCTCACGTTACTCGGTCATCACCACATGGCCCAGTTCGGTGAAAGTGCCCTGCACGCTAGACTACAACATCACCTGCACGGGCATCGGGCACCTGTCGCTTCTGTGCAAAATCATCGTATTCGTCTCCACCGGCCCAAGCTGGCCGACCTTCAACGTGTGGAACCAGCACACGGCCAAGCTACGGCTGGCCTTCTTGGACCGGGAAACTTTGGGCATGTGCGGGAACACCGTGGAAGTAGGCAACCTGGAGCACGGGATGAACGTGCTGCGCGAAAGAGGGATTTTATGAAAGCTAAGAAACTGAAAATTTACAACGTGGAGATGACATTGGTTGAGACTACTAGCGTTGCTGCCTATACGCGGAAAGAAGCTTTGGAACTTGTCTCTAATCAAGGATTCGGAGGCACTGTGAGGCACGTAAAAACCATCGCTCGTTTGGATAAAGTTAATACCCCAAAATGAAATTCTACTCCGAATTTGGCGAAGATCGCTGGCTCTACGAAAACAACCATCTGGGAGGCAATAACCGGGTTTACGTAGACCTCGGCGCTGCCGACCCTATCACCGGCAGCAACACCGCGCTGCTTCGTGATCTCGGCTGGCGCGGGCTGTCCATCGACGGCAACCCGGCCCATGCCCACAAATGGAAGACGCCTTTCGTGAACGCGATTATCAGCGACCAACCCGAGGTGCCGTTCAACTTCCACCCCAACCACGTCGTCTCCCGCGTGGAGGACGGCAACCCGTTCGTTCCGGCAGTCACCCTGGAGAGCTTACTGGAAAAGCATGGCATCGGTAAAATTGACCTACTGACGCTAGACGTGGAGGGCCATGAGTTCGAGGCGTTGACCTCGATGGTTCTGGAAGACCATCAGCCACGCATCATCATCGCGGAATATCGGACGGAGGGTCTTGGAATCGACTGGCGCGTGCGTGACTACTTGATGGACCGGAGCTATTATGTAGTCCACCAGACCCTCGCGAATCTCGTGTATTTTTCCAAAGGTTGACAAGAAACCCAAACCGGATTAGGATTCCATGAATGAGCTTAAAAACAAACACGCAGTCGCCCTTGGGAAACTTGGGGGACTCAAAGGCGGAAAATCCCAATCCAAACGAAAGTGCGCTGCCTCCCGTGAAAATGGCAAGAGGGGCGGGCGCCCTACCAAGGCACGGCCACTGCACAAACGCGGGAGTTTCTCCGGAACATCGAAGTTGGACACAAATGAGAAGTAGATGTAGCAACCCAAAAAATCCTGTTTTTTACCATTACGGGGGACGCGGAATATCTGTTTGCGAACGGTGGGATGTTTTCGAGAATTTCATAGAGGACATGGGGCCCCGCCCGGAGGGCACGTCGCTCGACCGGATTGACGGAACAAAAGGATATTTCCCAGAGAATTGCCGGTGGGCGACTCGCAAAGTTCAGAACGACAATCGGATTAATTCTCGATTCATAACCATCGATGGTGTTACAAAAACTTGTGCCGATTGGTCGCGCCACTTAGGGCTTCACCGTTCTACTGTTGCTGGACGAATCCGGCAAGGTTGGGACCCAATACTTGCGGCTACGTCCCCAGAACAAATTAGAGGCGTAAGAAAATTTCATCCAAAATACAAATGATACCTATCATGGCCGTGCCATTTCTAAATAGGAGAGATTTGCTTCTGCGCTGCGTGGCCTCCATTGATTTCCCGGTCGAGCGGCTGGTCATCATCCAGAACGGCACTGAAGACGGAACCGTCGATCCGCCGCCCAGCGTGCTCAACTGGACGCTCATCCGACATCCCAACGCCGGGGTTGCGGCAAGCTGGAACGAGGCCATCACGCTGTTCCCGGCTGATTACTGGCTGCTGGTCAACAACGACATCGAGTTTGCGCCGGGGGATTTGGCGAAGTTCCACCACGACATTACGAATGATCCGGCGCTGGGCTGCCTGTATGGCAATCACGGCGCAAGCTGGTGGGGGGTGACGGAGATGGGATATAACACTGTGGGCGCATTCGAGCAGGCCCTATGGCCGGCCTATTTGGAGGACACCGAGTGGGCCTATCGCGCTGATTTGCTGGGCGTGAAGCGTGCAACGGTGCATGGGCTTACCTCAAAGCACGGGGACGCCAAGGCCACTGGCTCCTGCACCATCATGAGCGACCCCGAGTTGCGCAGGAAAAACGGGATCACTCATGGCAAGGGATTCGAGTTCTACAAAAAAAAGTGGGGTGGCATCAACGGGCAGGAAGTGTTCAAGCACCCCTTCAACGATCCAAGCATCCCGATTTGGGCATGCCGACCGGACACTAGAATCAGGCGCGAGTTGATGAGCGTTCGCTAGCTCACCATAACCCCACTGCCTTCGCCGCCTGCTCATAGCGAGCCTGCACACGATTGATCAGCGTCTGGGTGCAACCCGAGCGGGTTGTGCCCCACCGCCGAAGAACTGGAACGCCTGAGTAGCTGCGCCCTTGGGAATGCCTAGGCGTTCCATGATCGGTTTAATGCTTTGGTATGAAATTGGGACGGTGTTTTTCAGCACAGTACTTTGCACGGTAATGGGGCTCCCATCGTATTCCTTTCGGTCCAGTGCAGCCTTAGCGTTCGAGAGCAGAGGCGAGAGCTTGCCACCCATGAACCCGGCAAAGGTATCTGAGAAGTCCGCGCCTCCGTATTTGGGATCGGTCAGCGAGTCAATTTTGCCTTTTGCTGTTTTGGTCTCTCCGGTCGCTCCACGTGCAGCGAGGGTGAACGCCTTAGTCGGCCCGCTGAAGGCATCATGCCACACCCCGAGCTTCCCATTTTCTCCAGGCACGTAGACTTTCCCAAAGTGGGTGGAGCGTGGGTCGGTCTCGTAGTAGAGCCCGGCAGCGCGGGCCAGGCCGAGGAAAAGACCCATGGTGCCTACCAACCGAGCGTAATTTTCCAAGGCATAGGTGCGCGATTTGAGCGTGCCTTTCGCCCCGATGAGCGGCATGAACGTGCCCACCCGGAGGTCGGCGATGGTCTTACGGGCAGCAAAGAAAAGTTTGTTGAGGAACGGGGCTGCGTTCTCGATGGCGTCTCCCACCTTGCTGCCGCGCAAAGACGCGCTGCCGGTGAAATCGTTGATCACCGACGCCATCTGTGGAAGCTCGTAGTCGCCGGGCTTGTAGAGCTTGTACATCGCATCGAACATGTCTGCCCGGTAACGATTGAGGTAGGTCGTAAAGGACCGCTCTGCCGCCCGAGCAACCGGACCCACGATGGTCCACTTCGGGAGCTTGTTGAGCAGCCGGGACATATATTGCTCCTCAGTCGCAGACGCCTTGGCATTGGGCCGGGTGATGCGCAGTCCGCTGGCCTCGTAAAGCGGAGCATTCGGGCGGGTGGCGATGTCTCGCTGAAACTCGAATCGCTTCTGCTCAGAGAACATCGCCCGCATGGACTGCCACGCAGCCTTGGAAGTGCGAACGGGCGTGGTCAGGCTGGTCAATGTCTGCCGGAAAATCGCCGGGCCATCCGCCGAGGTAATCAGGATGCGCGCCAAGTTTGGGCTATCACCAAGGATGGCCTTCGTTTTGCTCCAGACGCTTTTGCGTGACCACTCCTGATCGGCAGCACGATTTTGCCATTCCTCTTTGAGCAGGCTCTCCTGGTAAAGCGCCTTCATCAAATCTCGGTCCATCACCTTGTCCCGCTTCACGGGAGGAGCGTAGTCGTTGGCGTCGATGCGCCGCTGAATCTCTTTCTGCCGAGCCAGAGAGGCTTCCTTGGCACGGGCAAGCCGAGCTTCAGGAGAGTTAAAAACCGTCTGTTCTGCCTCTCGAATTTGAGAGGTCAGGTCTTCAATCTGCGAGCGCACCATGGCCTGTTCCTCGGTATCCGCGCCGAGCTTACGACCGGGTTTCATTTTCCCGGCGATCAAGTCATCCCGGCGTTTCTCCAGCGCACGAAGTTTTTTCTCGTCTTCGGTTTTCGGGGGATTTTCTTTCAAACGCTGGGCTCTGCGCGCTTGGGCCAATTCTCGATTTAGTGCCGACAATTTCAACTTGGCCTCTGCCACTGCCGCCGTGTCCACCGTGGGCTTGCCCGTCTTCGGCTCAATGTTTCCAGATTTCAGCTTCTCCGTGACCGCCTCGATGCGCTTCAGGAGCCCATTGAGCTTGTCGCTCTCTGGCTGGTTGAGCACGGCGTCCAGTTGGTCGCGCAGCACGTCCACCTGGTCACGCAGCGCCAACTCCTCGGCAGTCCACGGGACGCCCTCGGTTTGAGGCGTGCGTTTGCCCGCCGCAATGTTCCCTTGAAGTTCCTCGATGGTGTTTTTGAGACGGGTAACGCGGGCCGTGTGCGCGGAAGCAAGCTGGGTGGCTGGATTGCCTGGATTGATGCCTTGCTTGCGCATCTCGGCGTCCACTTTCTTTTGCAGTTCTCGAACTTTGGCCGATGCCTTGTCCCGCTGTGGTCCCGACTTGAGCGGGGCAATTTTCCGCTGCGCGTCCTCCAGTTGGGACGTGAGCCGGGCAAGCGTCTTCATCTCGCGCAGCGCGGTTAGGTCTGCTGCCTTGCTAGGGAAAGTGGTTTTTCCGTAGCCGCTGAAGGCATCCCTCACTTGGCGCTCGGTGAGGTTGGGATTTGTCGGCAGAAGGTCTCCATGGACCGCCTTCATCACTTCCGCCATATCGGTCTTGCCCGAATTGACGTGTGCCCGTGCGAGATCGAAAACAACCTTCGGGTTCATCGCCCCATTGGCCTCGGTCAAAATCTCAGCGGGGGTTGGCGTGCGGAATGGTTTGGAATTCTCCGCCTCGATTTGCTGGCTGCGAGTGAACAAGTCTTGGAGATGGGGACGCACGCGCTCCCCAAACTCGGTGAGCATTTGCTTGCTCCACTGGGCAAAGTCACGCACCCCCTTGGCCACGTAGGACGCGCCAATGATGGCCTCGTCCACCAAGCCCGCGAGGTTTAGCGGGTCTCCGGTCTGGAGACGGCCACGGCGTCCAATGATACGCTTGCGAGCCGCCTCCGCCTGCTCGTTAAAATAGTCCACCAAGCCTTTCTTCTCCTTCGCCGCGCCCTTGGCTTGTTTCAAAAGTTGTTTATGGATTTGCTCGGCTTCCGTGTCCGCAATTTTGGATTCAACTTTCGCGACGTTCTCCTGCGCGATTTTGATTTCATCGTGGACTTTCCCGACTTCCGCGATTTCTGCCGGAGTAAGCGGAGCAGCGTCGGGCTTCGTGGCTCGCTCGCGGGCGAGCATTCGAGCCAAAGAAAAATCCTCGTTCACCATCATCCGGCGAGCATAAAAGCCCTCAGATTGAGCACTCCCGGTGAGTTCATAAACAGACATCGCTTCTTGGTAAGCGAGGGCATCTTGGGACAAACGAGTTTGCGCCTTGGCCAATTCTTCCGGCGTACGAGCGTTGTTTACTGCCTCGTAAGATTGGTCCACAGCCATCTGCCGCCGCTTGGCCTCGAAGGTCAAAATAGCTATGTCGTCTCCATCGGGAACCCGAGGATTTTCCTGCAAGCTCTTTACCAGTTGGCTTCCAGCATTCGGATTTTCGTCAAAAGCTTTTGCTGCCGCCTCGTGGAGTTTCGGAAAAGCACGTGCCGTGGATTCTTCCCGGCCAGGGAAACCAAGACGGACGCGTTCTGCTTCGGTAAAAGCATTCCTAACCCCTGCTGGACCATCAGCAGGCCACGGCGGCTGCACACGTTCACCGGACACGTCCCCGGGCGGAGGTGGTGGCACGTTCGTTTCCAAAACTGTCTCTGTTGGGAGCACGTTTTCTGGAGTTTCATTTCCAGTTCGTTGCGGAGCACGCGGCAACTCGTCGGGCACCCAAATGCCTTCCACAGTGCGTCCGGTCTGCCCATTTCGAGTTTCCGGTCCTACTTCCGGAATAGCATCGACAGGCGGCAGAACGTCCGCTTCCACAGGTGCTTCATCTCCCGCCCGCTGCCTGGCCATTTGGAGAGCTTCGTCCATAACCCCTACCAGTTCGGGATCGGCCCCGCTTTTCGGCTGAAGGGAGGAAAGCGTATTCCGCACGGCCACCCAATCGGTGGGACCACCTTCGGGGGTATGGTTCACCGCAATGGAATCCAGCAACGATGTAGCGTCGTTAGACGGCAACGGTTCTACGGGCTCCGTGGCCTTCAACCCCTCCATGGAGCGCAGGGCCACGCCCTCAGGAGCGTCGGGCTGCACAATCCGGCCTTCAGCGTCCAGCGTTCCCAGCGGCGTTCGCACGGTGTCGGTCAGGCCATTGGGCCGAAGCTGGTAGGGGCGAAAGCCGAACAGACCTTGCGCCAAGCGCGTAGGTTGGTGCAAGGCGAGTCCCAGCGCCCCGCCTTCGAGCAGTTCGCCTGTGGTGGGCATCCGGCCTTCGAGAATCGGCTGCACGGCGGCTGTGCCCACGCCGAGACCACCGCCAATGGCAAGGTTGCCGATGGCTTCCGCGTCCCCGCGCAACGCCCCACGAACCACACTGAGCGATGGTCGGAACAGCGAGCCCATGGCGAGCAGGCTACCGCCTTTATATTCGGGGGAGTTTTGAAGCTGAGTCGTGCGTTCGCGCCGGGTGGCAGTGACCTCGGGACTATTCTCCAAAAGTGTAGTCGCTTCTTCCTGCACACCACCGCCGACCATTGCCCCGCCAATCGCCCCGGCCACAGGCAACAGCACACCGAGTGGTCCACCCCGGAGCCCCATCATCATCTGCGTGCCAAGAGCACCACCAGCCACTGCGCCGCCACTGTCCGTGATGCCCCGGTTCATCTCTTTCTGCGCCTGCGCGGTGACGGCAGGACCGAAGAACCGCTGGAGCGGACTTTCCGGAGCAACCCGAGTTTCCACAAAGGGCTTTTCTGCCTGCCCTTTCGCCGCCCGGCGTTCCAGTGCCTGCCGTTGGTCAGCAGGAAGTGCTTCCCACTCTCCGCGCTCCTTGTAGAGGCGCATGGCCGTCACTGCCTCATTGTTGAGGATTTGCTCGTCCTGCGGATTTACGCGATAAGGGGCAACGTCCAATTCTGCAATCCCGATGGTAGCTTGCTGGGCCTGCTGAATTTCAGGGATTAGAAAACGCCGCTCGAAGGTAGAATTGGCCGCGCCATCGAAAGCTTGAATATCCTCTTCCGGAGCACCTTGAGCTTTCAAAAACCCCGAGACATCGGTTTTCCAGTTGTTGAAAACCTGCTCTTTTTGGGGAAAAGGAATGGCCTGAAAATCAGGATCAGATTCGATTGCTGCCCATTCTAGCGGCTCGGTCGGCATGGCAGACTATGGAGCGGGCAGATACTTTTGCCAAGATGGACCTGAGTTTTTGCGAGTCGAAGGGATGGCTCCCGCTGGAGGCAGCACGGAACCCCCGCCGATTTGCGGAACGGGAGCACCGGAAACCATTGGGTCTACGGCGATGGGTGGGGGGTTCAGGCCGCCCAGCACCCGAGGGGCGAGTGGGTTGTTTGCTCCTGCCGATGGTCCTTGAAGAGGGATGTCTGCTGTCACCCTCATCAGAGTATCCAATTCACTACGGTTTCGGTCCACGCGCCGAGCAATGTCTTCCCGTCGTGCCTGGATGGCGATTTTCCGCTGTGTGTCTTCTGTTTTTGCAGCCTCTTGAGAAAGAATACCATCCTCTTGAACCAATCGGGCGATGTCTCCTTGTAACCCCATGATCGCCGCTTTGGATTGGTTTAAGGCAGCAGCATCCCCACGCTGCATGAGCGTGCCTTCTTGAAATGGCGTCAGGGGCAGTGGCTCAAATTCCCCGGTCGCTGCATTTCCCACCACCCCTCCACCAAAGCGGTAAGGTGTGGCGGTCGTGCGATCCCGAGGAGCCACGATGACGTTCCCGTTTTCATCCACCAGCGATTGACCTTCGTTCAGTGTTTTGGTTTTGCCCGGCTCAGCAGCAATAGTTTCTCCACTCAAAACGTCCACAATCCCCAATCCCGGCACCCGGCGATATTGCCCGGTGAGAGAAGAAGGTTTGCTCTTGTTTTCCTCCATCTGATATTTGTGAAGACGAAGATCGCGAGCCGCCTGCTGATTAAAATTCCGCGCATCCATCTCCAGCCCCATGGCGTTCTTGTTCGCGCTGGCCAGCAGCCCTACCATGGTCTGCCCCGCCTCGCTGCCTGCCGCGAGGGGATACTTCCCGGCGAGGCCCATCAGCGACGTGGCGAAGTTGGGCGCGGCGGGATCGAGAGTCGCGGCCTCCTGACCGAAAGCATTGAGTTGCTTGTTGGTCTGAATCTGCCGGAGGTTTGTGCGAATCTCCTGCCCGGTGCGGCGGATGCCCGCGACGATGGAGTCCCCGGCGTCTTGAAAAAGACCGGGGGCGATTCCGCTGACTTGGCCGTATCCTAGAACTGGCATGGTTAGACTCCTCCGAACATTGACATGATTGAACTACCTCCGCCACCACCTCCCCCTCCTCCGCCGCCCATAGCGCTGCCAGAGCTACTGCCGAGTTCGCTCCACATCTTGGCCTCAGCAGACCGGCTGGCCAGATTGGCGTTGGCGATGGCCTCGTTGGCGTAGTTGAGGGTAGCCACGTTATCCCACTCGGCTTTATTCTGGAGCGAGTTCCAATACCGATTGGACTCGTTGAAGCGATTGGTATTTCCCTCGGCAAAGCCCATGCCGACCTGTGGACTGAGCGCGTAGGCTTCGGGGTTGGCCAGTTGCGGGGAAAGCTGCTGGGCCAGCCGGTTCACGTCCATCGAGAGCCCCGTGCCATACTTGGTCAGATCCAAGGAAGTAAGCCCAAGGTCACGCAGATTTACCTTGCTCATGGCGCTGCCGGGTGCGCCTGCCCCCACGCCCATGCCGTATCCGCCCTGGATACCCCGTGAGGCGGCAGCACGCCCTATGGAGTCTACGGTATCCTGTGGCAACTCGCCACGGGAGAAGGAGAGAGCGTTCTTGCCCTGCTGAGACTGAAGCTGTTTGAAGTAGGGCTGGAGAGCGGTGTACATCTTCATCGCCTGCCCGCGATTGAACTGGTTCTGCTTCGCCGCGTCGTCGTAACGCATCGTCCGGTTGTTCCGGTTCGCGCCGAGGACCGAGTTCAACGCATTCTCCCAGTTGAACATCTGGGGGTTGGGCTCACGGATGGGCTCAACCCGCTCGGTCTTGCCCATCTGTGCCTCGTAACCCCCACGGGCTTTCTGCAACTGGTTGCCCGCGACCGCCGCTCCGGCGATCTGCATGACGGCTTGAATGATGGCTCCGTAGGGCATGATTAGGCGGTGGTGAGGGCGTTCAGGGTGGCAGCGGCTTCAGCGTAAACCTTCGGATGGACTACGACCTTCAGGGTCATCATCTTCGCCAGATGCGCCGGAGGAAGTGGAACAGAAGGAGCAACGTAATCCCAAAGCCTTTTCGCGCCTTCTTCGGTTTGTAGTTCATCGAAGGTGAAAACTTCAGGTTTTGTGAATTCTAGAAATAGCTCTTTTTCTATACGCCAGCCTTGAAAAGTCATTCCCAACTGTGCTCTGCTCGTGCCAGTAGCAGCCATGAAAGAATCCTCTGCGTCCTCTTGAGGCCGTTCAATCCAAAGGTATTTAGCGTTTGGGTATTTCTCTCTTACCCACTCGTGATAGAACAAAAGCCCTGAATCGCACACACCAGAAATCGCAAAAGGTTGCGGGATTTTTTCCAATGCTAGCTCCATGGGTTCATGCTCTGCCAACTCGTGCTGGCAGAACACGTCCCCACACGTCAGGAAACACGAGACCCATGCGGTCATCGAGCGGGGGAGTCCGAGGATGATGAAGTGTTCGCTCACCGAAACCCCCTTCCGCCGTAGCCGTAGCGCAACGACGTGCCAGGTAGTGGGCGATTGGCGAACTGGCTGAGGCTGCAACCGAACCCGCTGCGAAATTTGACTTGGGTGACGTTCCCCGCTGAGTCGCCATCGCGCATCTCCTTGTAAATCTCGTTCAGCGCATGGAGCATGAGGTCATCATACGCGGCGGTGTCCCTCCGGTCCACGGCGGCGATGGCGGAGAGGGCGAAGCGCAGGGCGATGATGTCGTCAAACGGGCAGATGTCCTGCTCCGAGGTGAGCGGGATGTAGCGCCGTTTGCCTTTGATGGTCACGACATTGCAGCCGTTGCACATCCCACCGGGCATCCGCTTGCGACGGAACCGCCCCACGATCACCTTGGGATCGTAGTCGCACATGAAAAACCGCTGGTCGTTCGGAAACTTGTAGTAGAGCTTTACGTTGCCGTTGGTCATCGCCTTCTGCACGAAGTTGACCTCACGCACGATGCCCTTGGTCCACGCCACGACCTGATTGTCCAGCAAAACGATGGTCTCCTTGTGGACCTCGCCATACTGGTTGGTGAATTCCACCACGATTTGCTGCCCTACGTCCGCGTTGTTTTGCGCGACGAAGCCAACGCGAAGTCCGTCGAAACCGGGGAGAGGAAACGGAGTGGCGAACGTATCCCCGAGGTCAATGATTGACGGTCCTTCGCAGCATGGTGTATTTGCGTGTAGTCCACCGCAAACACGTCCGGAATACCATTCGTCATACTGGGAGGCGGAAAAACCGTTGATAAAGAACTGCCTTCCTTCGCGGCAGTCGCCGGGAAGCGAAAAGCACCCATCACAGGCTGGGACGTGCCACCACCAGAGGGTGCCATCGTCGTCGATTCGTTTGTGGAGGGCGAAGCAGGCTTGATTGAGGGCATAAATCGCTTTGGGCACGCCATCGGTGCCAGGGCAAAGGCCCACGCCGGAGTCCCCGACGTTCTGGGCAATCTGAGGTAAAATCTCGCCTACGGTGATTCTCATTAGACCGTTAAATCTGTGACCACCCAGGCCAACTTGAAATTGGCCGGGATGTTGTTCAACCGAATTTGACAGCCATCCACCGTTCGGCTGGTATCCACCACGGCCCACGAGTAGTTCCCGGTGGTGGCAGCGGGACCGTAGAACGCGACCTGCACGAAATATTTATCATCGGGCATTGCAGGCGACCAAGTGAGTGAGAGCAGACTGTCTCCCGTGGGAATGGAGAAAGGCTCCGTCGCCGCCCGGCGTGCCGGGATGGACGCCGCTGTGGCCTGTGCCGTGGCCAACGCAGTGTTTGCCACTTGTAAAGCCTGATTTGCGATTGAACTCCCATCGCTCGCCACCTCGGCAGGGTTGGTAATTTCCACCGAAAGATAGTTCACCGCCCCGTTCAGAATCTCCGTGAGGGATTGCACGCACTGAGCGTCCGGGGGAGGATCGGTCAGCAGCACAAGGCTGGCGGTGACTGCGTTATTCAATGCCATGTAAAAGTCTTTATCAGGGATTCAAAGGTTCGTCAAAGCTTCAGTAAGAGTTCTCGGGCCACGTGTCTTGTCCCCCAATGTTGCAACCCAACTGGAGCGCAAGCGTCGTGCTGCCTCCGCCGTTGTCTTGATACGTGTTCGTTGGGATGTCGAAAGCGCCTCCCGCGTACTGAGGGAAAGTCGCGGTGATGGTGAGCGTCCCACTGTCGTTCACGATTCCCGTGGCCACGTATTCCGCCAGGGGCAGATTGTAAAGCCGGATGGGCTGGCCGATGGCGTTGGAGAACTCGCCGCTCACGAAAAACTCGCTGAGGTCCATCGTGCCGCCGTCAATCGAAAAAGTAATTAGGTTATCCGGCGTGCAGTTCGGGCAGTCCAACTGTTGCTGGGCATTGCTCTGCGCTTGGGCCATCGCCTTCTGGTCCGCATCAAGCTGGCTGATGTCCGATGTCGCCTGCCCCTGCGCGATGACGAACTGGCTGGGAAAGTTGGGGCATTGCAACCGGAAGAAGCGCGTACTCGTGTAGGTCACTGGCGCGGGGGTGCAGTCGAGCACCGGGACCGCCGTGTTCACCCCTGCTTCGGCGATGTGGTAACTATAATCGAACGCTGCCGGGCAACAGACAATTGGCGTGCAGTCGTTCCCGATGCACTGCGCAATCTGAGAATCCAACTGGGGGTCCATCCGGATATGGAACCGGCTGACCGTCAGACTTCCCTTGCTGCGGATACGCGCCTGCGCGTGATGAAAATGGTTCGCCGGAATTGACGTACCGGGAATGCACTTGGAGAAGGAAACCTGCTCCAGGTATTTGCGCACCCACGGTGGCCAACTGGTCTGGAAACACGGGGAAGGCGTGGGGCAGTCACACCCCGGCGAAAGCTGATCCACGTCAATCCAGCAGGGCGAGCCATCAGGACGATACTCAATCCACACTTGGCTCGCGCCTAGGATCGACTGAAGCTCCAACATCCCACCATTGATGCGTTTGGGCTGGAAAGTGTTCGTCGCGCCTTCGACAGTGCCCATCGTGGCACTGGTGAAAAATCCCTCGATGCTGCGCGGGGTGGTGGCCAGGAAATCATCCCCGCTCTGGAGAGTGATCTCGTAAAGCCGATTGGTCTTGTCCCGGTCGAAGGAGAAAGCGAAGCACCGCTGGGCCGTGCCAATACGGCCCTCCACAAAGGCCCAAGGCCGGATGCCCGTCCATGCACCGTGCCACACGGGGCGTCCGTCCCGCCCGGCAGTGCTCATGTTCTGGGCATCGAAAACAGTGAAACCTCGGCAGTAACGATGGTAGCCAAAGCACCTATTGCTCGGTAGGGCGATTTGCGGGGAGCACCCGGTCAGCACCATGTTCTGCCATCCGATCATGGGGATGGTCTCCAGCAGGTCCGCACGGTCGTTGCGCAGCCAGTAATTGACCTCCCGGCTGATCGGCGTTTGGTCCCACGATTGAGTAAACTCCAGGCGCGAGTTGCGGTAGGTGTTGATTCCACTCGGTGAGCGAAAGAAAAGGTCGCCGTTCAATCCGGTGAAAGCGTGGCTTCCCACGCAGCCCGTGCCAATGAGACTGATTTTCTGAATCTGCCCGAAGAAGGTTTCCTCCTGCCCGCGAAAGTCGAAGGATGTCGCGCCGTTCTTGCAGAGGGCCACCAGTTCGTATTGCCCGGTCCCGCTGTCGAGGTATGACATCGGGAAAAGCCCCTGCACTTCGCCAAGGTTGGCCGCGATGCCATAGGTCGCCAGCGCCGTGGGGAAATTCAGGATATCATCGTGCTTGGTGACATCCGCCGCCCCGGCAATCTCACTCACCCGGATGTTGTTGAGCCCGTCTGCCGTCGCAAGAATGAACCGCCCGTGGATGAAAGCCATCACCGAGCCGATGGGAACTTGGTTCTTGTTCAGGTCACTCCGGTAAGGCGCGTTCTGCCCATCCCAAATCATCGGGGCGTTTACCCCATCCTGAACCACCAGATACTCGAAGCCTTGGACGAACCAGGAGTGCAGCCCTTTCCGGTAGTTCCCATCGAATAGCCGGGTAACGGTGCCTGTGCGGCCCACCACCTCAATGGCGAAAATACGCCCCCCAATGGAGCAGATGACTTTCGGGGAAATGTTGCTCGGATACCCATTATAGAAGAATGCCCCTTGGCCGTTCGCTCCCTCGAACCAAATTCGCTCGGCGTCGTTCTCGAACGTCAGTTCGATGCTCTGGATGCTCGGACGGGTCTTGTTCTCATCCTCCCGAAAAAAGCGGTTTACGGCGTTTTGCGCGTAGCCAGCAGGCACATAGTCCGGATTTCCACCCCAGATGCCTCGGATTCCTGCAAAGCCATCGTAAATTGGCGGCATCGCATTTAATTGAACTTGGTGAAGCCTACAGCCACACAGTAAACGCCGTCATTTGCAATTCCGTAAGTTCCTCCCGACAACTGGATACGGATAATATCATTCACGGAGAGATCTTTGAAGTAAAATCCAGAAGCGGGAAACTGGTGATTTTCAATTCCATCGCCCATAATAGACGACGGACAATTTCCTGAGTTTACCACCACTCCATTGATTGTCAGGTTTAAGGCTGCGCCAAGTTTCGTTCCTCGGAAAGCAATAAATCCACCCCAGTCCACCCGATATTTTCCCGCGACCAGAACTTTCAGAGTTTGCCCATCCACGACTCCTACAATGCTCCCGCCGCTGTCATAAATCTGATTTCCAATGACAAGGTTACTCCCCGCCGTGGGGTTGGAGTTGGGGAAGGTCGCACTCGGACTGGTCGGCGACTCGTAAAACATCGAGGACTGGATTCCCGTGGAGCTTCCACCCTTCACTAGATTACCGCTGCCATCCAACCCCACAGTGTTGGCAATCGTGCCACTGGCCAATCCCGTTAAGGCCACCGCGCCACTGGCGTTCAGCGCCGACGTATTAACCGTGGTGGCATTGATGGTCCCGATGGTCAGGGGGTCGGGGATGATGGCTGTCGGAAGCGTGTCGAAAATCAGGTTTCCGCTGGCATTAGTGCGAGGGAACAGATCGGGCGTAGCGGGCCCCTCCAGTTGACGCATTGCGCCATCCGCGTTGACTGCCACAAGATTTCCAAACTCTTGCTGGGACGTCCACGTAAAGACATCGAGGGCAACCACCGGGGCGGAACTGAACGTGATTTCCACATTGCCGCTGCCGGTGAGTCGGCTCACCAGTAAGCCTTCCTGATTCTCCAGCCGATAGGGGCAGAATTGGCCATCGAGCACCGTTAGATGCTGTCCCGAATCCACGAGGTCCGGGACTTCGCATGGGCAGTTGTATAGCCTGTTGGAGGGCAGGCAGGTAGGGCAGCACCCTGAAGTATAACCAGAACCGCAAGAACAGGACATATTAGGTGGCGTGAGGTTTCTGAGTGGCCATCAAATTCGTGACGAGTGCGGCCAGTCTTTGGGACAAAATCGAAATCTGGATGCCCGCAGCATTGCACTCGGCCTGCGTGGGTGGGTTGCTGAACGTAATTGGTGCAATACCGGCAAAGGTAGTTTGGGACATAATACCGGTCGGGGCACCCCAAACAGTGGTGTTCAAATCAGTCAGCACCGATGGGATTGGCAGCGGGTAAGCCACTGCTCCCGAATCGGTGGCCATGATGCTGTCGTTGGCAGGAACCGTTCCGTAGGTGACAGGGGCTCCGTTGGAGAAATCCAAGGCGGCGTTGTCCAGCATCAGTCCCGTAAATCCACCTGGTGACTGAAGGGTTAGATAGCCTGCCGTTAGGTTGACCGTCACGGGGCCGCCGCTCACATTTGCCGCTGCGTTGGCCAGCGAGAGGAAATTCATATCCCCCAGCGTGTCGGGCACCACCGCAAGATTCGTCGCCGTCCCCGCCTGCACCTCAGCGAGCGTGGCAATTTCAATCAGCCCGGCGAACGAGGTGGTAGCTCCCATCGCCGCGAAGTTGGAAGGCGTCACGATCTTGTCCGTCGCGCTCTTAGCTAGTGCCTCCGCATCGGTGGCGGTCTCCAGCACCCCGACCTGCGTGGTCGTCGCCGATGGCAGCGCCGCCGCGATGGCAGCGGCTTGGGGTGTGATGACGATGGTGTGGTTGACGTTATCGAGCGTCACCGTGACCATCGAGTTCCCGGCCACCACACCCCGGAAGTTGCCAGTCGTTCCATCCCACGAATCCAAAACCGAAATTCCCGTCAGGTTATTGGACTGGATCGTAATTGTCTGTGTTTCGGGACACGGCTGAGGGCACGTTACAATGACAACATCTCCTCTGCAATTTAGGCGGGCCATGTTAAATCTCCTTTACAATACTCCTGTTTTCTGTCTTCCTGACATTATGTTGCTCCAAAAAAGTGAAGGCGCGGTTTTCAAGGGAATCAAAGTTCAAGGCCATCTTGCCACTGCTGTGGGACGAAACAACATTATTTGCTCCTGTCACTGCGGAAATTGGTTCATTGTCAACCTCGTGAAGCTCTACTCGGGGCATACAAAAAGCTGTGGGTGCCGACAGTGGAAAACTGAAAACCTTCGAGGTGTTGGACCAACCGCCAAAACTTATCGGATTTGGGGTGCAATGAAACAACGGTGCTTTAACCCAAAAGACAAAGTCTTCCACAACTACGGAGCGCGAGGAATATCTGTTTGTGAAGCTTGGGAAGATTTCGATGTTTTCCTTTCGGACATGGGGTTGTGTCCCCCAAAATTCTCCATTGAGAGGATCAACGTGAATGGGGACTACTGCAAAGAAAACTGCAAATGGATTCCCAGAGGAGCGCAACTCAGAAATACCCGGAGAAATGTCATCCTGACTTTCCAAGGAGAGAGAATGATCGCTTCCGATGCCTGTGAAAGAGCAGAAATCAATCGAGTCACCTTTTACGTCCGTCGCTGTTTGGAGAAGAAGCGCGGCAGTAAAAAATCCGATCAAGAGATTTTTGATGAACTTGCAGGTTTTCACTAGGTCTTGGTTTTGTTCTGGAAAGCTCGACGGTAGAGCGCACTTTGCACGAAAAACATCAGCAAGTCTATACCAGACATTCCTTCCACCAAAACCATGTCCTTGAACAGACAGGAATCCGCTCCCCAGTCAGCCACAGCTTCCCCCAAAAGTTTTCGATCACGTGGTGGCACAGGTTCCTCGTAGCCGGTCAAAATAATGACCGGGCAGTGAGCAGAAATATTGGGAATCGCCTTCAGCGTTTCCTCATGGTCAGGACTGTCGGGCAATTTCAAATCGAGAATAGCTACCGCGCACTCGGAAGCCAGCATTATACCCGTGGATAGCTTCATGGCTCGAACCACTTCCAGTTTTCCCGCCGCGTGGGTTGCCACCCAGTGTTCAATCAGGATGGGCACAGCTACCTGGTCTTCAATGATGAGAATTTTAGGAACCATCTCCCCCTCCTGGCAATTTAGATTTCAAAGCTTTTTGTGCTCCGTCCACCACAAGGTCTGCAATCTTGTCTCCGCTCCGCCCGTCGAGTTTCACGAATACTTTGTGAATCAGGATTGACCCAAGTGTGGCCAGCGTAAAACCGATGAGCAGGACAATTAGCGGATGACCGAGGGCGAGCTTGATGGGAGGGTAGAAAAATTCCACAAGGGAGGGAAGCCCCACCCCGCTAATCATCCCCACCAGCCACTTGGCCTTTTTCGTACGTTCATCGTCCGGAGGATTCTTGGCCAGTGAAGCGTAGAAAACTCCCGCCATCGCGCCCACCACCACGAACGCCGTGAACACCCAAATGTTTTCCGCCACGGCGATTGCGGCCAGGGCGGAAGCGATTACGGGCGCCAGAGGTTCATGATGATTCATCCAATGGTGAGGCGGACTAGAATAGAACTTCTTGTCCAGAACGATATGTAAAAGTCGGAGTTCCTAAAGTATTGGCAGTTCTTAGTCTAACATAGTATCCAGCCGGGACATACCCTCCAATATTTCCCGTAACCGCCTGAACCATTGTCACGGTCAAGCCTAGGGTTTGGGTGCAACTGTTTACAAACCTACCCACTTCCTGAAGGTTTGTTGTAAATCCACTATCACTGGCAATCTCCAGAAAAACAGTTCCTGTTTGTCCACTCGCCAACGTGGAAGTGCAACTTACGTCCACGCTGTAAGTTACCAAAGAATCCCGTGTGGTGCTGACCTGAAAACCTGAATTAAAGCTTCGGGTTTGCGCAGATTGCGTTCGTACGGCTGGCTTGTTTTTGATGAAATCAACTGCCCCCGAATTCAATTGCGTCCAATCGCTTTGAACTTGGGCAGAGGGGATGCTTGGTTTCCCCGACAAATCTGCATATGCTCCACTGGTTGCCACAGTCGCCAATCCGGTTATTGTAGAAACCGACTGGGTGCCTGTATGGTTGGCGCGCTGAATAGAAAAAGCCTGCGCGGCTGATGCACTTCCGGAGGCGTCAAAGGCACTCGTGTTTTGAGCAGCGGCAGTTCCTAGGGTGGGCTTTCCAGTCAAGTCCGAGTAAGCTCCACTGAAGAAAGAAGGCTTGCCAGTTAACGTTGACCAAGTGACGGCTGATAATGCTGCCGATCCGAAATCGGAAATGTCTCCGGATGTCAAACCTAGCGCAGAAGGGTCTAAATTGATTTCCCCTGTGGAGAAATTGGGAACGAATTCCGGGCCCAACTCCAAAAGCTCCATCCGGTACCAGGGGTCTCCGGAAGGGTCATAGGCAAGAATGGATGGGTTTTCCGTGGGAGGAAAATAATTGTTGGTCTGGTAGTAATTTCCGGGGTCCAATAAATCCTCATGGATCTGAGGAAAATAGAAATCCTCCGGATCGAATGGGAGTTGCCCAAATGCAGTCAGGCTGATGGCAAAAAATGCGAGCAGTAATGTTTTCATGGTTCAAGTGATGCTTTTTCGGTGGCCAGTTGCGCTTCCAGCGCGGCTATCTTTTGCTGCTTCTCTGTGCGCAGGGCAGCAGCTTTCTCCTCCAAAGCCGATGCCCCCAGCACAGCCTTCTGACGCAGCTCCCCCTCGTACGTCAAAATCAATACTTCCAGCTCGGGGCTATCTTCACCCGCTGCCTGAAATGCCTTGGACAAGGAATTGAAAATCTGTCCGTTGACCTCGATGGAATTAAGAGAGTTTACTTGCATGAGATTTAGTTGGTAACGTTGAAGTCCACTCGGGTTTCCGCAGCAGGACCAGTGGTAAATCGTATAGTGAATGAACCATTTCCGGGGCTGTATCTCAATCCGACAGCCGCAGCGTCATTGGTTGCCATTGTAACTTGGATAACCGACGAAGTGGTGACCAGCGCATTTGTCACCACCAAGCTCGTGGCGGCAGCGGCGAAGTTTACGCTCCCGCTAACCTTGTCGATTGTCTGAGCGCCCGTGGTGCCTGCGGGCGTTATGGTTTTCGACAGGATCAGGTTGTTTGTCGAAGTCAAATTTAACGCTGTAAGCGGTGCATACCCTGAATCATCCGCCAGCCGAATATCAACTCCGGTAGCATTACGCTTAATAGCCGGAAATGAAGAGGTTGTTCCTCCGATATAAACGAGGGAGTTGTTTGGGGTCAGCAAAATACCGCTGGCGTTTGTGTTGAGCGTAAGCAGCCCTGTTCCCGTGTTTCGAGTAATTGAACTGACCGCCCCTAATAAAATCGTGCCAGAGGTCACGTTTAGCTGCCCCTCGAGCATCACGTTTCCACCCGAAGAAACACTGAATCGCTCCGCTCCTGCCAACCGCAAATCAATCAGTCGCCCCGCGAACCCGGTAGCCGCGTTCCCGCCGTAGAGCGTTCCCGCCGTGCTCCAAGTTGTCGCGGCGGTGGCTCCCGAAGGTTGGATGAAAACATGAGGAAAGTTCGTAGTTCCTGTTCCTCCGGTTAAAATTGCCCCGGTCAGGATCTGCGCAGGCAAGCTGGCTGCACCAGCAGCACTGAATGTTACCGCACCGCTAGCTGCAAGGGTCGTAAATGACGAAGGTAGCGTCGCATTGTTAATCGTGGTCGTTGTTACCAGTGTCCCGCTCGTGGGCAGCGTGACATTGGTAGCCCCTGTGGAGGTCAGGGTAATTGGATTTCCCCCGGATGTAATCAGGCTGCTACCATTCGCGAGCGTCAGCGTGCCCGTGACCGTGGTAGTAATGGTCAGTCCGTTGATCGTCGTGGCCGTAGCTGCGCCAAGAACCGGAGTAACCAGCGTCGGCGTATTCGCAAAAACCAGAGCGCCTGTTCCCGTCTCCCCAGTCACCATCGCCGCCAAGTTGGCGCTGGAAGGAGTGCCTAGAAAGGTCAATACCCCTGCTGCCGTCATAGTCACGGCAATGGCAGTGCCGCCCTGGCCAATCACCAACTGATTGGCAGTCAGTGTTCCTGCGGCTGTGACATTTCCCGTCCCTCCACCGCCGCCTCCCTCGTAGATCGCAACGTCAGCGCAATAGATGTTGGAGAGGATTTCCGTCAGCGGCATATTGCCCGGCTGAACGCATTCGCATGGAAGAAGTGGCATTTAGAGGTTACTCCAGGCTAAAGTTGCGCAGTAAATCGCCGAGGCTTTTTCAGGAATAGTCATTCCTGCCACGCACTCGGGCGTGGGCAGGTCTCCCGGTGAACCCGCGAGCGTGTAGCGGACGTTGTAGATTTGCGTCAGTTGGTCCTGAAGCGGCATCCCAGCCACACATTCGCAGG
>Ga0247777_1000043_pt1 | contig 59710 bp, 97 predicted proteins | sample UWRJL154409C5_FD_179937 | JGI IMG/M metagenome (GOLD analysis project Ga0247777, IMG submission 179937) | Plant litter microbial communities from Arlington Agricultural Research Station in Wisconsin, United States - UWRJ-L154-409C-5 | ecosystem: Environmental > Terrestrial > Plant litter >... | reverse complement strand
GCACCAAGAACGGGCCCGCCAGCGACAGGCCACCACGGAGCAGGCCACCGAACAGGTCCTTCTCCTCGAACACCGAGTGCCAGGTGTTCACGAACGCCGCGATTGACGCGAAGAACCACATCGACTGGGTCCACAGCGTGGCGGTGCGGTTGAGCAGGACCATCACTACCGCGAGCAGGGTGGTCGCCCACACCACGCCCTCGGTCGCGATCGGGGTGAACGTCGGCAGGTCCAGCGGGGTGTCGACGCCGAGGGCGGCGAAGCTGATGGTCTTGACGGTGAGGTTCGCCTGGTAGAAGCCGATCTGGGCGCCGATGATGACGACACCGATGACGGCGGCGACGGCGAGCACGATCAGCGCGACCAGTCCGGCGAGGATGCGGAGTGGCCAGCTCATCGGGTCTTCGGACTGCCCGGCGGCGCGCTCCGCCGCAGACTGGGTGGCCCGCTTGCGGCGGGCGTCGGTGAGGAGGTTCATGGCTTGCGCGAGTTCCGCCCGACGGCGGGCGCGGCGACTCTTCCAGCCTCCGTCAGGCGCGGTGAGGGCGGTGGTCATGGTGCGGTCCTTTCGCGTGGTCGTGGTGGGGTGAGACGGGGTGACGTGGGGGTGATTCACCCTGGTTGTCACCCCTGTCACCTGCGGTGTCACCCTGGATTCACCCCTTGTCACCCCCGTCTCACCCTGGTTGTCACGGGGGTGATTCACCCCCGTCTCACCCCCTCTGACCGCACACTCTCGGGCTGACTGTGGGGGTGACAGGTCTGGGGGATGGGCGAGCGGGCCCCGCCCCGCTCTGTTGATCATGCTGGGGTGAGGGCTCGGGCGAACCGGAACCCGGTGTCCGTGCGAACCAGGTGACCCGACGCCACCCGCTGCTTGAGCTGCTTGTAGACCCACGCCGGAGACCGGCCCGCCGCGCGGGCGACCTCGACCATGTCCGCGGCCCGGACCTCCTCTTGCCCGGCCCGCTGCAGCCCCAGAAGCCGAGTCTCGAACAACTCCGCGGCCTCCTCCGGCGTGGCCTTGCCGCGCTCGCCGAACGTCAGCGTGCTGGCCGGGCGCTCCATCGGATCGTCGATGTCGGGCTGCACGTTCGGCTCCGGATCCGCCTCCGACGGCACCCATGCCTCAGGCTCGTCGTTCTCGTCACCGAACAGGGCGTCGTCCTCGTCGTCGAGGTCGATCACGATCGGCGTGGTGTCGTCGGCCAGCATGTCCGCCACCGGAATCCTCGAGGTGTAGAGCTCGCCGAACAGGCCGGCGGTGACCGCGTCCAACTCGTCGCCGTTGATCCGCGCGTACTCGGCGAGCATCTCCAACTCGTCGTCGGCGGGGAGCTCGGCGCGCAGCGGCACCACGTGGTCGTCGTCGTCGATCTGCGGAGCTACCACGTAGGAGCAACCCGGCAGCTTGTTCTTCCACACGCTCGGGTCCGCGCCGGCATTGAGCACCTCCTCGGGCATCGCGAACCGGGCGTCCTCGGTCTCGGCCACGCCGAAGCACCACACCGCACCGAACTGGGAGCGCGCGGACACGTCGAGCGTGGTGTAGGAGGGGCGCTGCAAGGACACGGTCAGCTGAACACCGACAGAGCGTGCCCGCTCCAGCACGCGGGTGAACGCCTTGTTCCCGAGGAACAGGCCAGCGCCCTCCTCGACGTGGATACGCAACCGCACCAGGCCGCAACCCGGCTCCCACACCTTGAGCTTCCGCTTACCGAGGTACTGGGCACGGCCGGGGATCACCCGGTCCTGAAGCGCCTTCATCAAGGCGAGCGCTTCGGCCTCGGTGCGCATCGCCCACCGGATCCCGCCCGCGATCGGCCCCAAGCTCTGGGCGCCCTTCACGGTGTCGACGTAGATCGTGTAGGTGTCGGTGCGGGTGAACTCTTCGGCGAACAGCATGTACGCGCCGTAGGTTTTCCCCGCGCCGGTCATGCCCATGATCAGCAGGTGGATCTCGCCGAACTTCGGGATGTGCAGCGGCAGGAGCGCGGTCTTGGCGGTGCGGTACCGGCCGATCCGGTACGGCTGCACCGGGGTGCCGCCTAACGCGGAGGGGCCCGCATACGAGACGAGGTCTCGTAGCACGTCAACCCGCACCAGGGTCAGTTCGCCCTTGGACGCGTCGGTCGGGTCGGGAGTGATGGTCACCCCGCCCGGCGGCAACTTCAGCACCGACGCGAGTGTCGCCCCCGAGGTCTGGGCGTCCTTGACCGTGGCGCCCGGCTCCAACTGCAACGGGCCCTTCATGCTGTCTGCCGTGACCTCCTTGGGGCGGAACAGCGAACCTTGCAGGGCGCCGCCGGTGCGCCCGGCGATGTCGTCCCACCCCGACGCCCGGTCCTTGGCGCCCTGCACGGTGGCGTCGTCGCGGGCCACCCACAGCCGCACCACCCACGCCGCGACCGCGGTCCCGCCCAGCCACCCCCACATCCCGATCAACGGCGACGTGAACGGGCCCACGATGGACGCGGCGATCAGGTGCGCCCCGGTCAGCGCCGTGGTGCCGACGCCCAGGATCCGACCAACCGGGGTGCGGTCACGGCCGATGTGCCACACCATCGCGGTCAACCCCGCAGTGGACAGCGACAGGGCGGGGGTCATCCACGGCAGCGACTCCGGCCCGGCGGCCGCCCACAGCGCCACCGACAGACCCAGCTCGCCGGTCAACGCCGCCGCCGGGCGCACCACGACAGACGCCCGGCTGGCGGCCTGCTTCACCGCCCGATCCTTGGCTGCGGCCACCAGGTTCTTCGACACGACGTGCTCCTCCGATCAGGGGTGGTCAGGCAGGCAGCTTGAAACGGGGCTTGCTCTCGGTCGGCTCTTCGGTCAGGTAGTAGCGCTTGAACAGCGAGTAGCACTTCACCGACAGTCGCCCGGCGTGGGTCACGGCCTCCGCGCCGAGCCGCAGGCAGGACGCGACGGTCTTGGCGCGCGCCTTGGACGACAGCGCCCCGAAACGGCCTTCGGTGACCTTCACGGTGCCCAGGTCGGCCTGCAGCATCTCGGCCTGGAACTGCAACGCGAACGACAAGTCGCGAGACAGGTTGCGGACGATGTCGCAGAACTCGTAGAGCGCGTCGGGGTCCCGCAGTTCCATCTCGGTGAGCTCGTCGAACGGGTTGGGCTTGGCCATCAGAGGTCCTTGGGGTCGAGGAGGGAGTAGACGACGCGCGCGTAGCGGTCGTTGTTCGGCTTGGTCTGGTTGCTGTAGGCGGTGGCGCCGAGGGTGTCGGCGACGACCTGGCCGTGAGCGGCGAGCCGCGAGTGGCAGCGGTGCGCCAGCACGGCTAGCCCGAACAGCACCCACCGCAGCAGTGCCAGCAGCGACAGCACCAGCAGGATCAGGCGGTAACTGGCCCACCACCACGCCCGACGTGCGGCGATCCAGAGGCTGGTCACAGTGCGCTCCCCGACAGCTGGAAGTTGGTGGCGAGGCGTTCGGCGAGGCGGGTCATCCGCGGCCAGTGGGTGTCGCAGTACGCGGCGGCGGCTCGGCGGGCGGCGGATTCGGTGATGCCGCACAGGTGGCGGTGCTGCAGCCAGTCCTCGAAGTCGCCGGTGTTCTTGTCGAGGACGGCTTGGACTCGGCTGGTGAGAGCCCCGACTTGGTCGAGGTAGCGGGCTTGGGCGGTGACCCCGGCGAACAGCATCACCGCGTACCCGCGCCACACCGTGGTGGCCGCGTCGGGTTCGGGCTGCTTGAGCAGGGTGTAGCCGCAGGTGACTCGGCCGCTCCAGGAGCGTTCGAGTCGCAGTCGTCGCACGGCCATGCCGCTGGCGCGGGCGACGAGACCGTGCCCGACTTCGTGGTAGGCGAGGCCGAGGGTGTCGATGGCGTCGGTGAGCTCGACGGTGCTGGTGCCCATGGCTAGTCCTCGTTCGACGGGTCGGGGCACGGGCGGCCTTCGCTGTACCGGTGCAGCCCGGTAGCCGGGTCAGGTACCGGGTGGGCGTCGGCCGCGGCAACGCGGACCTCGGTCAGCGGACCGTCGACCGGGTCCGCCGCGGGCACGCAGAGGACGTAGTGCTGCTGGTCGGGTCCGCGTCCGGATACGGAGGGCCCGTCGTGCCAGATGACCAGCGCCGGGTGGGAGTCGACGGCAGCAGGGGCGAGCGAGGTGCCGAGGAGGACGGCGAGGGTGGCTGCGCGTTTGAGTGCGCGGCCGGTACCCGGGAGCATGGGCGGACCTCTCTGGTCAGGTGTTGGCTGGGTTGAGGGCCCGGTCGGGGCGGGGGTTCTTCTTGGCGGGAGGTCACCCGCCCCGACCGGGGGCTAGTGGACGTCCGGCGCCACGAGGGCGAGAGCCGCGTGCACACCGGCGACCTGGGTCAGGTCACGGGACCTCTGCTTCTGCCACTCCTCGAACCCGGTCAGCAGGACCGAGGCGAGGGCGAGGATGGCCATCGAGGCCTGGGTGTGCTCCTTGCGGGTGACCGGCGGCTGGGCCGCGATTTCCAGCAGGTAGGTGTCTGCGCGCTTGGCGGCACCGTAGGGGTCCATGAGGTCGTCGGTGGTCATCGGCGCTGCTCCTTGAAGTGGTTGGCGATGTCGGCGGCGAGGGTGGGGTCCTGCTTGCCAGCCTGGTGGAGGGCTTTCTGGGCGGTGTCGAGGTCACCGCGGTCGAGCGCGGCCTTCATCTGCTTGGCGGTCTTCTGGCGGGCGGTGCCCATTGTGGTGTTCTCCGGTTCCGCTGGGTCAGCGTCGCTGGTTCGTGGCGTATTCGGCGCTGACGAGGTGGTTGCAGGCGTTGTTCGTGCACTGGGTGTAGATGGCGGGGCCGTGTGGGGTGTTGACGTGGCTGGTGGTTGTCGAGGGGTGGGTGCACGTTGCGGTTGCGCTGGTCACGGGTCCCCCTGCGTGGTTAAGCGGTGGCGGTGTGTGCCCGGGCTAGGATTGCAGACTTAGCGGTGCGCCTGCAAGTATGGTGCCACGAGTTGACCAGAAGGATGGCGATGACGCAACCGGCCGACGACCTCACCGCACACCTGCGGGAGCGGATCACCACAGGTGAGCTCGCTCCAGGGGACCGCCTGCCCACCGTCAAAGCCGCCCAAGAACTCTGGCGTGTCGGCGAGTCCGCCGTCCGGACCGCCTACCGCACACTGGCCGCCGAGGGCTTGGTCCGCGGGTCACACGGCCGCGGCACGGTCGTACTCGGCCCCGCCCTGATCCGGATCGCACGACACCGGGCGATGTTCCGCGACCGGTTCGGCTACTACTTCGACCCCGAAGGCCAAGGCCTGCGGCTGGTCGGGAAACCGACGGTCGAGGTGTTGCCCGCGTCCCCGGACATCGCTCTCCGCCTGCAGGTGCCGCCGGGGTCGCCGGTGGTCGTGCGGGACCGGGTGTTGGGCAAGCCTGGGACGAAGCGGACGCGGCCGACGCCGCTGCAGATCGCAACCAGCTACCTGCCCGGCTGGCTCCACAGCGAACTGCCGATCATCGGCGAGCCGATCACCGGGCCGGGCGGGATCTACGACCGGATCGAGGAGCACTTCGGCCGGCCTCTCGCGGATCCGGTGGAGGCGCAGGGCGCGGTCAGCGCAACGGCCGCAGAGGCGAAACGCTTGAACGTTCCAGCGGGGGCGGCGCTGGTCCGGATCGCGCGGACGGCGTCGCTTGAGGACGGGCGGCCGGTCGAGGTGAACGACACCCGCATGGACGGCGCGCGGTTCGAGACGGTGATCGTGCTCGGGCGGGACGCGTCGGCGGGGTGGCCGCCTGATCCGGCGGTGGAGTCGCCGCAGGTGACGGACACTGGCGAGGACGACCAGGAGGAGGAGCCGTGACGACGAGGTACCCGAGCCCCACTGAGGTGTTGCCGTGGATCGTCCGTGACGCGTCCGGACGGTGGCTCGGCGGGGAGTTCGAGACTCGCGAGGAAGCCGAGCACGCCGCTGGCCGTGTTCCGGGTGCGGTGGCGTGCCGCGACAACTACGCGGCGGCTAACGCTGGCGCGCATCGGCGGTTTCTGGGGGTCGCGCCGGTGACGGTGACGCCGATGCGGCGGCTCGGCGCCTGGGGTGACGAGTAGCAGTCCAGTGACAATTCGCTGACCCGAGGCCTGCCGGTGCCTGCGACTGGCGGGTGTCTCGGGTTTTCGCATTTCAGGTGGCATACTCGCGTGCACCGGGTCTCCCGGTGTCGTACACCCTCCAGCGCCCAGGGGGAGCCGCCGCCATGATCAGCTTGCTACGCAGTGACAGCAGAATCCGTCAGTGGATCACGCCGTTCGAGATGTCCCGCGTGTACGGGACGCCACCGTGGTTCGCGATCGGACCGGTGTTCGACCGGTTCGAGCACCTCGCCGGGGTGACCGTGTCCGTCGGGTCGCACTGCCTGGCCTTCCACAGGGCGGTGCACTGACCGTGGACATCTTCGAGGCGATCGATCGTGCGACGGGGTGTCACTTCTGTGAGGGCCCGATGGGCGACAGCGTGTCGGACCTGTTCTGCCGTGAGAAGTGCCAGAAGGCGTGGGCCGCACGGAGGGTCGGCGCGGCCGTCGAGCCGGTGTCGCCGTTCGAGCACTTCCCTCCGCGCTTCCACCCATCCGGAGACCTGTGGCCACTGTCGTCGCGCGCCGAGGTGTTCGTCGCGCCCGTTGACACGTCGCCCGGAGGCGGCGACTGGTCACGGCTCGGCACCGCCGACGCCCCCGTGACGATGGGCATGGACCTCACAGACGACATCGCCACAGCGAGCGTCGCCTACAACGTCGACGGCGTGGTCTACGTCGACATCATGCCCGACCTGCGCAGGCCCCGTCGTGGTCAGCACATGGAGGTCCGTGGCGCTGGCGAGCCGGAAAGGGTCACGTTCAACGGCGACCGGTGGGTGCCCACCGAGGACTGGACTGCTGCGCTCGGCACGCCGAGTCCTGCTGATCTGCTGGCCGCCCAAGAGTTCGTGCGAGCCAGCTACGACATCCTCATCAGCCGTGTCAACGCGACGGTCCAGGACCTCACCCCCGCGCTGAACGGCACGGCCGCTGCGATCCGGTCGGCATGGCAGGCGGCAGCCGCGAACATCACCGCGTTCGTTGAGGCGGGTGTGGTGGAGAAGCCGCTTCCCGCTGATCCGCAGGCCCGGGCGTTGGCATTGCGGAAGCGGCGGAACACCGGCCCCCAACAGCAGCGGCGCGCACCCCGCGCCATCAACCCCCGGAGCACCCGATGATCGCCCTTCCCTCGGTCCACGCCGCCAGCGACCACCGCACGCTCACCCTCGCCGAACTCCGCGAACTCGTCGACGCCGCCACCGCGCTCGGCCTCCCCGACGACGCGATCGTTCGAGGCGCGGCCATCCCGTTCAAGCTGGCCGACCTCGGCAACCCGATCGGGAGTTGCATCACCAAGCTCGGCTTCGACCGCGCCGAGAACGTGTAGCCATGAACACCCCGTGGACTCAGCCGTACCGGCCCACGCCCAGCACTCTGCTCGGTGTACCGCTCGACCTTGCCTTCGAACTGCAAGCCAACCGGCAGGCCAAGCTCCGCCGACAGGCCGACGAACGGATCCGCCAAGAGCGCATCAACCAGTTCATGGCCGACCGGCAGGCCGAGCACGACCGGTACCAAGCCGCTGTAGGGCAGCAGCACACCGCGTTGCTAGCCCTCGTCGACGAACCGTCCCGTCAGGTCCTCGAACACCACCAGTACGTCGACGGCGACTGCGACGGGTGCGACGTCAGCGGCTACGAACCCGACCAGCCCGGCTGGCCGTGCAGCACCTACCAACTCGTCGCCGAGCACTACGGGGTGACGTTCAGCAGCCGTCCACCGATCGAGATGACCGTGCCAGGGAGGCAGCCATGACCGACGAGACCGCGCTGCGCTGCCGCCGGGGCCCCCGCTGTGCCGACGCCCGTCGCGAAACCATCCAACTCGACGCCCACACCACGGGCACCGTCCACGTCGCCGCATGGGCCACCACGCCGGGTGGGTTGTGCCGCATGGACACCACCCTCGCGAAACGCGCCGTCGAGCAGTTGCCTGCGGACTACACGGAGCTGTCGGAACTGCTCGGGAAGACATCGCGCAGCAACGACGCACCCATCGGCGGCACCCGCGAACTCCCCGTCCCCATCCGCCTCAACGTCGAAGCCCTCCAGGCCGCGATCGTGTTCGAACTCGACCTGTGGGCCGCCCCGGTCGCCGAAGCCAGCGGGTTCGGCTACTTCGAGACCGCCCGCCCAGGGGACAGGGTTCGGTCGGCGTCCGGGTGGATCACCGGCCGGTGGCCCGTCCTGCTCTCCCTGCCGAGCATGGCGGTGGCGCGGGTCGACGGCCGCGAGGAAACCCTCTCCGGCCGCAACCCGATCGTCCACTCCGAAGAGGACGGGGTGGCGGGCGCGATCGCGTTGATCGGGTTGCACGACCAGGTCACCGAGTTGGCCGGGCGCACCCAGCACACCCGACGACTCTGGACCCCGTGCCCGAGGTGCGAACGGCTCTCCCTCGAACACCCCGAAGGCGGACCCAAAGTCGACTGCGTCCGGTGCGGGCACCGGATGAGCCTCGAGGAATACGAGGCGCTGGCCGGTGTCCTCGCCCGCGCCTACGGAGCCGAGGTCAACGCATGAGCAACAAGATGGAGTGCCCCGGCTGCCACACGGTCGGCTCGAACGTCACCGCCGACTACCAGCACGGACGGCCCTGCCGGACCTGCGGGCTCGCCCCAGAAACAGCCGACGAGATCACGGCCGCCCGACGTCGCGGTGCGGACGCCACCCTGACCGAACAGCTGACGGAAACCATCAAACGGGCCGCAGCAGCCGAAACCGAGCGAGACCGACTCAAGGGAATCCTCGCCCGGCTGGTCGACGGGGCACGTGACGCGGCAGCAGAGGTCGGCGACCGGCGGCCGTGGGAGCGAAGCTGGTGAGCGCGCTGCGGGAGTTTGCATTGGGACTCGGCCTATGGGCGTTCGTTGTGCTCCTCGCCGTCGCCGTCGTCCTCACCATCATCCGGGCTGCACTGGGATGGCCATGACCCTCAACGTCAAGGACCTCGTGTGGTGCCCCGCCATCGGACTGGAGGGCGAGATCCAGCGGATCGAGGGCAACCAAGCCCAAGTCTGGTGGGCAGACGACGACGTCTCCTGGGAATCGCTCAGGGCCCTAGAGCCCCTGGCCAAGGGGGAGGAACGGATTTGACCACCCCGCCGTGGGGCCACAAGCCGCCGCCCGTCGGCAACCTAGAGACCTACTGGACCGAGCCACCCCCACAGCCGTCCGAACGCTGCCAGTACTGGGTGCGCCGCTACCGCGAGGGCTCCTGGAAGCCGAACAAATGGCTGGCCCGCGAGTGCTACGACTGCCGCGCCAGCATCCTCGGCATCTGGATCTGGGAGTCCATCCACGTCATCGCCCCACTGATCAACGAGCACTACGCGAAGGCGGGCCGCCCATGAAGAAGCCCCGCCGCTGGCCCGTCGCTGGCGACAGCCCGCTCGACCAGGCCCGCACCACCGCCCGCGACTACCGGAGCGCGCTGCTCGCCGTCGACCCCACCGCGTGCGCAGCCCTCGACCAGCGCGCCATCGACGTCGGCCAACCCTGGATCATCCCTGCCAGCGGACCGGTCGACCTCAACGCCGTGCTCACCGCGCCCCAACTCGTCGAGCACTTCGCCGGAGCCCTCCGCGCCGAACAAATCCGCCAATGGGCTGCCCGCGGACACATCCCCCGGCACACCACCGACGACAACCGCACCGTCTACCGGCTCGGCGACGTCCTCGATCACATCGCCGCCCAACGCAGGCGACGCGCCCAACGACACCGCTCCGCTTGACGAATCCCGGCGTGACAGTTCATGATCCCACCCATCCAGAGGTATGCCCGCACACGGCATAACCGGCCTGAATCTCGATCAGGGTGGGTCCCGAACGGGTGGCGGGAGGCACACCGGCTCGCGGCCAGCCAACAGCTGCAACACCGGTCTAGACCCCGGCGGGAACCGTTGGCAGTGGTTCCCCTCACCCTGACCGAGATTCAGTCCACACGAAGCCCCGACTGCTTGCGAGGCGGCCGGGGCTTCCGCATGTCACAGCGACGTAGAGCAGTCCGGTAGCTCGGCGGGCTCATAACCCGTAGGTCGCCGGTTCAAATCCGGCCGTCGCCACCACCCGACGTGCAGGACTCCCGAGCCCTGGCGCGCCACGTCGGGCCCCAACTCCCCTGCTGGTGCGGCGGGGTCGAGAACGCCACGGCACCCCGGAACCCAGACCGGCGGCGGCTGCAACCGGGGAGCCGTGGCAACCCCACCCGCAGGGAGGACGAACGTGGCCCTCCCCAACGGCATCACCACCCGCACCTACACCGGCACCATCACCGGACTCGACGGCGCAGCCGGAACAGGCACCCTCGAATTCCGGCTCCCCCACGTGTTGCGCGACCTCGACGACAACGTGGTGGTCGGCAACGACAAGCACCTCACCGCCCCGGTCACCGCCGGGGCGTTCAGCATCGCGCTCCCCATCGCCCCCTGGGCCTACATCGTCCGCATCACCACCGACGTCCTCAACGACGTCTACCTCCTCCCCGTAGAAGCTGGCGCCGGGCCACTCACCTTCGCGGCCACATACGGCACCGCAGGCAGCATCGCCCAGGTCGAGTTCTTCGCCCTCCTGCACCACCTCCACACCACCGGCGACATCACCGGCCTCGAGGAGTTTGTGGCCGAGTACCTCGCCGAACACGGAGGCGCAGGCGGCACCGGCCCAACCGGACCCCAAGGCCCCGCAGGCCCCACCGGCGCGCAGGGCCCAACAGGCCCCACCGGCGCGCAAGGCCCGGCAGGAACCACAGGAACGACCGGACCAGCAGGCGCCACCGGCGCGACAGGCCCACAAGGCCCCGCAGGCAACGACGGCGCACCCGGAGCCACCGGCGCTACTGGTGCCCAAGGGCCAGCCGGAGCGACCGGAGCAACCGGCCCCGCCGGAACAAGCGCAGCCACCCGCCGCGCCAACACCGGCCTCATCCTCACCAGCTTCACCACCAGCAGCGGCTCAGGCGGCGCATGGACCGTCTGCCCCGCCGCCTACCGCGTCACCATCCCCGCCGCCGCAGGCAACATCCTCCGGTGGGAACCCGCGCTCATCGCCAACCCCGGCGACAGCGGATACGAGTTCGACCTCGCCGCCATCAACGGCAGCGCCACCCCGATCCGCTACGCCTCCTCCCGCACCAGCACCCAATCCCCCAACGGGCACGGCGGCATGTACCTCGGCGGCGCCTACTCCCGCACCATGCGCGGCCAAACCTGGGTCGTCGAAGCCGGAGACATCGTCAGCGGCAACGTCACCCTCGCCCTGCTCTACCGGGCCGGGACCGGCATCACCATCGGCTCCGCCGCCTACCCATCCGAGATCGAGCTCACCAACCTCGGCACGCCCGTGTGACCCGGATCCGCGCGCTGCTCCGACGCCTCATCTGGCTCCACATGACCTGCCCCTGGTGCCAGCAAAACCTCGACACCGCGCCCCTCCGCGCGCGCCCCGCCGAAGTCCTCGCCTGGCACCACCCGCGCTGCCCCGTCGACCGCTGACAAGGAGAGGCACGTGGTCCACGTCGAAGCCGGAAACGTCGCAGCCCACAACATCACCCTCACCGCCGGACAAGCCACCACGGTCGAATTCGCCGACGACTGCGAAGCAGTCGCCATCATCGTGCTCGCCGCCACCCAGCCGGTGTACTTCACCGTCGACGGCAGCGCAGCCACCATCGGCGGGTCGAACACCCACGTCATCCCACCCAACTCCGCCCGCGAAGACGTCGAACCCGACACCGCCGGCGGCACCACCGTGCGCCTCATCAGCGCCGCAGCAGCCACCGTGTCCGTGGAGCGCACCTCATGAAGCTCATCGCGTGGGTGCCGACCCTCCCCGACCCGGCAACCCGTGCCGCACTCGACACGCTCGCCTCAACGCTGCCTGCCGACCAGCAGCAAGTCGCCGCGAACCTCGCCGCCCAAAAGGCCGCGATGGAACAGGCCAACGCCGCGGTCAACACCAAGCTGTCCCAACTCGACCAAGTCGCCGCGCAGCTGACCCCGTTCCAGCAGGCAGCCGCAGCCGAGCACGAAGCGCTACGGCAGGCGGTCGCCGACACACGGACCGCCGAGCAAGCTGACCATGCGGCGCAGGCCGCCCGGCTCGACCAGCTCGCCGCCGCCCAGACCTCGACGGCCGCAGGAATCGCCAGTGCGAACGCGACCGCGCTCCAAGCCCGCGACACCGCCGCTGACGCCGCCTCACGAGCCGCCAGCGCCCGCAGCGAAGCCGCAACCGCCACCGGGACAGCCAACACCGCCACTGCGGCCGTTACGGCGCTCACAGCCCGCTTGGTGGCTCTCGAAGCCGCGAACGCCGCGCTGGCAGCTCAGGTCACGGCGCTGGCCGCCCGTCAGACCGTCGAACGCCTCGGCCGCGTCGCCGTCCCGCTCTTGGCCTTGAACGCGAGCGTGGACCTGCCGATCACCTGGGACACCCCGATGCCGTCGGCGACCTACGACATCCGCACCAGCCCCGACACCGCGATCCTCGGGAAGGTCACCGTCACGGTGAAGTCCCAGACCGCCGCCGGGTGCGTCCTGACCGTGAAGGCCGTGCTCGCCGTAGCCCTCGGCTCCGGAGTACTCGCTCTCGCCCACACCCTCGCCTAGGAGCACCATGACCGCCGCCACGTACCGCAAGAAGCTCGTCGAGATCCAGGCCATCCCCGTACAGGAAGCCATCCAGCTGGCAACTGACTACTGGGGAGAGCTGCCCACGTGGCTGAACGACGGCTACGAGAACGGCAAGGTCGTGTTCTTCAACGACCACATCGCGATCAAGACGCTCGAAGGCACCATGACCGCGCAGGCCGACGACATGCTGATCCGTGGCGTCCAAGGTGAGCTGTACCCCTGCAAGCCCGACATCTTCGCCGCCACCTACGAGGCAGTTGAGTAGCCATGACCGCCCTCACCAACACCACACCCGAGGGCATCAACCAGTTCCGCAACACCCTGCGCGCCACGCGCTACCTCAGCCCAGACAACAAGCCCGCACAGGCAGGCGTCCTCATCGAGCACGACCACGACAACCCAGTCCTGTGGGACGTATGGCCCGTGCATACGGGCACCTGGGACGACGCCGCCGAAGCAGAGACGCGAGGACGCACATGCTCAGCGAACGAATGGGCCGCTCTGGTGTGGGCCAAGCCGACCCGGCACCAGCCGAGGTAGCCATCGCCAACCCGCTCAGCGACCCCGCATCCGCACCACTCGGAACGCTGGTCGTGTTCCCACGCTGGCAGAACAGGAACCACCCCCGCGAGATCGCCATCCGCTGGGCTCCCGTCAACGACATGGACGAGCAGTACCCCTGGCTCATCCTCGGCAGTGAAGGGCCACAGCGACTCGACCACGACGCTGTGCAGGGCTGCGAGGCACTCCAGTCCACAGCAGTGGCGGCCTGCCAGGCAGCAGACATCGACTGAGGTAGCCATGCCAGGCGGATGGGCAGACAGCAACAGACGCGACCAACTCCCACCCGAGTGGCGTGCGCACACCAGACCCACCGTCCTCAAGCGCGACGGCCACGCATGCACATGGCTCGAGAACCAAGATGACGGCGGCTTCCCTGCCTACCTCGCAGGCGCCTACGCGCTGAGCGACAGGTGCAGCGAGCGAGGAGCAGACGTCGACCACGTCGGCGACCCACACGACCACAGCCCCAACAACGCACGCACCCTCTGCTCCTGGCACCACGACCGACGCAGCAGCAAACAAGGCAACGCCGCACGCGTCCGCATCAGCACCAAGAGACCCACCGAACCACACCCCGGACTGATCAGTCCCAAGTAGAATGAACAGACCCCGGCGAGTGCGCTAACACTCCCGGGGCATGGCCGATCTGATGAAAGCAGACCGACGTGACCAAGCCTAAAGCCTCACCGCTCAAGACGTGCATCTGCACCATGTGCAGTACGCCCTTCAGCTCACGCACCAGCAAGGCGAAGTACTGCACGCCCCTCTGCGCAAGCCGCGGCTACAACGCCCAGCGCAAGGCCGACGGCAGGATCGCCCAGCAGGTGAAGGACAGCGCAGCCCAGCGGGCCAACTACATGGCCACATGGCGCGAGCAACAGCGCAAGGTCACCGCATGCATCGTCTGCGGCACAGAGGTAGAGCGCGGACACCACACCAGTTATCGGCGTACAGCATGCAGCGGTAGGTGCAAGCAGTACCTCAACCACGGCACCTGGCCAAGCACACCAGTACCCGACAGGCATCCGAGCCGATCAACCCAACTGCCCGACCAACACGCCGCACGCAAGGCCACATGCGTACGGTGCAACTCGACCTACTTCGCACAACGCCAAGGCCAGCGATACTGCACGCTGGTCTGCAAGCAACGGGCACACAGCAGCAGACGCGACGCTTGCAAGCGCGGACAGTTCGTAGCCAACGTCAGCCCCGAGCAGATCTATGAACGCGACGGCTGGCGCTGCAAGCTGTGCACGAAGAAGCTCAAGCGAGACGTCGTCGTACCGCATCCGCTCGCACCCACCGTGGACCACATCATCCCGTTGGCACAGGGCGGCACCCACGAACCAGTGAATGCCCAAGCAGCACACTTCCTGTGCAACTCACGCAAGGGCGACAGGCTCACAGGAGATCAACTCGCGCTCATCGGGTAGTCCCTACCAGGGGGGTCCCCCCTGGGGTACCACCCCGGATTACCGGGAAGTTGCTGGGCCTCGCGGTGCGTACGGGTCTGGGGATTCCGCTCTGGGGCGCGATACCTGGGGTTGAGGCACCGAATCAGCCACCCGTCGGGCCTAGGATGCCGCGTTTTGATCCCCGTCGACAGCAGGCGGACACTGAGCCGGTCATCGGATCGAGACCTGCGTTCTACCTGCTCAGCGACCTAAAAACGTACGCGGCCGGTAGACTTGGGCCATGCAGCGACGGCCTTGCGAGCAGTGCGGGAGCGACCTGCCGGTGACGGCTCGGGCGCACGCGCGGTTCTGCTCCGGTGCGTGTCGCGCGCGGGCGCACCGGAACTCGATCCCGGCGCGACTGCGCGGGCTGGACCGGTGGGTGACGCATTCGCCGTCGAAGGTGCCGTTGACCCCGAAGGGGCGTCCGGCGAAGTCGACCGACCCGGCCACCTGGTCGCCGTTCTCGGCGGTGAAGCCGCTGCCGCGCCGCGGGTTCGTCCTGAACGGCGACGGCATCATCTGCCTAGACCTTGACCACTGCCTCGTCGACGGCGCGCTGACGGCGCGCGGCCGGGAGATCCTGGCGCGCTGCCCGAGTACGTACACCGAGATTTCGCAGTCGGGGACGGGCCTGCACGTGTGGGGGCGCGGACGGGTTGAGCACGGGCGCCGGTTGGACGGCGTGGAGTGCTACGGCACCGGCCGCTTCATCGCGGTCACCGGCACGCGGTTCGGCCGCTGCCCCTCAACGTTGGCGGACCTGTCCGGGGTTCTGGACTGGCTGTTGACCTAGCGCCTCCCGGAACGGGGTGCGCTGCATCCCGAAACGGGAGTGATCACGATGGCTGGAATGGGACCACCGCCGAAGGACGCGGCAGCGCGGCGCAGGCGGAACGCGACGCCCGGTATCACCCAACTGCCCGGCGAGGGCTTCAGGGGCAAGGCCCCTGAATGGCCGCTCGGCACGGACATCGTCACGCAGGCGAAGCTCCAGGTCGCGCGCGAGAAGCTATCCGAGTTGGAGTGGAAGCGCGACGAGGGCCTGAACGTCTCCGAGAGCGCGCTCACTCGCGCCAAGGAGAAGGTTGTCGTTCTGGAGCACGTCGTGGAGATCCAGCATGACGCCGAGGTCGCACTGTGGCGGGAGTTGTGGCGGACGCCGCAGGCCGCCCAGTGGCATCTGCTGCGGTGGGCGCGCGAGGTGGCGCAGTTCGTGCGGCACAAGGTGCTCGCGGAGAACGGCGACCTGGACCACGCGCGGGAGGCCCGTCAGCACGCTGACCGGCTCGGGTTGTCGCCGATGGCGTTGCTGCGGCTCCGCTGGGAGATCGCCCCGGCCGTGCAGCAGGCGGTGAAGCCGACCGAGCCCAGCACGGCGCCGGTCACGGACATCGCGTCGCGTCGCCAGCGGCTGTCCGGGTAGCCCGCGGTGCCCCGCACGCTGGTGCGGGCTCCAGGCCACGACCGGATGCGGTCCCTCGGCTGGCTGGCGAACGCGTGGATGGAGTTCTTCGTCGTCCACGGCCGCGGTGACGCCGCCGGGATGGCCGTCTCGCACGGCGACGAGGTGGCCGGGTTCATCGCGGACTGCTACGCGCTGGACGAGAACGGCCGCATGTCGTACGACTCGGCGTTCTACTCGAGGCCGAAGGGTGCGGACAAGTCCGGGCTCGGCGCGCGCTTCGGCCTGTTCGAGGCGTTGGGGCCGTGCCGGTTCGCTGGTTGGGCGCAGGGTGGCGAGGTCTACGAGGACCCGTGGGGCCTGGGGTTCCGGTACGTGTACGAGCCGGGCGAGCCGATGGGTCGGCACGTCAAGAACCCGATGATCCGGGCGATGGCCACTGAGGAGGGCCAGACCGGGAACGTCTACGACTCGATCTTCTACAACCTGACGGACGAGGACGCGCCACTGTCTGCGGTGGGCGCGGACGCGGGCTTGACCCGCACGAACTTGCCCGACGGCGGAGAGATCCTCCCGTCCACCGCGAGCAGCGCGTCGAAGGACGGTGGCCTGGAGACCTTCGTCGTCTTCGACGAAACGCACCTGTACAACCAGCCTGAGCTGCGGCGCATGTACAACACAGTCACCCGGAACCTGCGGAAGCGAAAGAAGACCGCGGGCACTTGGTACCTGGAGACGACGACGATGTTCGCGCCGGGCGAGGACTCGGTGGCGGAGAACACCTACACCCTCGCGGAAGCGATCGCGCAGGGCCGGGCGCGGCGGCAGCGGTTGCTGTACGACCACCGGTGGGGCGAGTGCGACGACCTCTCCGCCGAGGACATGCTGCGCGCGGCGATCCTCGAAGCGTTCGGCGAGACGATCGAGTGGAACGACCTCGACGGCACCGTCGACGAGTTCTACGACCCGCGGAAAGACCCTGAGGACTCGCGCCGGTTCTTCCTCAACGCGCGCACGTCCGCTGGCGATGCGTGGATGCCGGTCGAGAAGTGGGAAGCGGTCAGGGACACCACGATCCACGTGCTCGACGGCGAACGGATCGTGCTCGGCTTCGACGGTGCGGTCAGCGAGGACTCCACCGCGCTGGTTGCGTGCCGCGTCTCTGACGGGCACCTGTTCGTCCCTGAGTACGACGGCGCACCGACGATCTGGCAGAAGCCTGTCGGTCCGGCGGGCAAAGACTGGAGTGTCGACGGCGAGGTTGTCGACGCCGCGGTGGCAGCCGTGATGAAGCGGTACGAGGTCGTGGGGTTCTACGCGGATCCGCCGTACTGGCAGACCTACGTGGACCGCTGGGGGTCGTTGTACGGCCGCCGGATGCGTGTGCGGGCGACGCAAGCGAAGCCGATCGAGTGGTGGACGACCCGGCCGTCCGCGGTGGTTCAGGCGGTCTCTCGCTTGTACGAGGCGGTGAAGTCGAAGCAGGCCTCGCACAGCGGCGACATGGTGCTGACGCAGCACGTGCTGCACGCGCGGCGGAGGCTGGCGGGGAAGGTCGGCGTCACGATCGGTAAGGAGTACGCGAAGTCGCCGAAGAAGATCGATGCGGCGATGGCGGCGGTTCTCGCATTTCAGTGCCGCGGCGACGCGGTGGCCAAGGGCCTGAACCGGCCCCGCAAGAAGCGCAGGTCGGCAGCGTTCTGACCACCACCACACGTGATCCAAGGGGGTGGCCTGTTGGCTGAGGCCGCCGACCTGGAGCCGTTCGAGTGGCTGGCTCGCCTGGGTCAGAAGCTGATCGACCGGCAACCGGCAGTCCGGTTCTGGCGCCGCTACTACGACGGCAACCACGACCTCCCCGCAGGCCCGAACCAGCACGCGGCGGCCTACCGACGGTTCCAGAAGATGGCGCGCACGAACCTGTGCAAGCTGTGCGTGGAGTCACGGGTGCATCGGACGAACGCGATCGGGTTTCGCGACCCGGCGTGGACGTCCAGCGAACCGGACCCGGTGTGGAAGCTGTGGCAGCGGCAACGCCTGGACGCTCGCCAGTTCGGGATCTGGCGCAAGGCCTACTCCCGCTCGGGCGCGTATGTGATCGTCGGCGTGGACCCGAAGGTGTCGAAGAAGCCGCGGGTCACGATCGAGGGTCCGGAGACGGTGATCGTCGAGACCGACCCGGCTGACTCGAGCCGGCGGTTGGCGGCGCTGCGGCTGTGGCACGACGACATCGCGAAGCGGTGGATGGCCACCCTCTACCTGCTCGGCACGACGGACACCGGGCCTGGTCGGCGGCTGCACTGGCAGTCGAGGCAGCAGGTCGGGAAGAAACGCGCGGGCGGCAGGATCTCGTTCAAACCCGAGGACTGGGAGGAACGCGAGCCGGAAGGCAAAACCCTCCGCGGCGTGCCGGTCATCGGGTTCCTCAACGGCGACGAGGGCGACGAGCCGGTCTCCGCGTTCGACGCCGGAATCGACGACCAGAACCGGCTGAACCTGACCCTGCTCAACCGGTTGTCGTCCGAGCGGTACGCGGCGTTCCGTCAAGCGATCCTGTTGAACTACAAGGTCGATGAGGACCCGGTGACGGGCGAGCCGATCGCGCCGTGGAAGCCCGGTGTCACGCAGATCGGCACGATCCCGCCGCCGGACGAGCCCGGCGACCCCGCTATCCAACTGGTGCAGCTGCAGCAGACCGACACGTCGGGGATGTTGCGTGGTGTCGAGTCGGACATGCGGGCGTTCGCCGCGGTCACGTTGACGCCGGTCTACTACCTGCCAGGCGACATCACGAACATCGGCGCGGAGGCGATCGCCGCTCTGGACGCGGGGCACAACGCCCAGGTGCGGCAGAACAGCGCACTGTGGGGCGAAGGCCTCGAAGAGGTGCTGCAGCTCATGGCGCTCGCCGCCGAACTGGACCGGGACCTGTCGGACAGCGAGATGGTGTGGGCGCGGCCGGAGAACTTCGTGCCGTCCCAGATCGGCGACTACCTGTCGAAGATGAAGGACGCGGGGATTCCGCTGCCGATGGCGGTGGAAGAGGTCGGCTGGTCTCCGCAACGGGTGGATCGGTTGCGGTCGGAGATGGCGTCGGCGTCGGCAATGGCCGCGTTCGCCGCTCCGCCGTCGTCTGCCCCTGCGCCTCAACCGGCCGCTCCGCAGCCGCCCGCGTTCCAGGCGCCGGGTGAACCGGCCACGCCGTGACCCCGGACCAGTTCGCGCGAACGCGCCGGACGATGTCGATCCGGCTCGTCGCGACGCTGGTGAAGCTGTTCACCGGGCTCGGGTCGTGGCGGGATCGGGACGCTGACCGGTTCGTAGCGCAGGTGGTGCCGCTGGTCGGCGGCACCCAGCAGGCGCTGGCGGCTCTGGTCGCGGCGTTCACCGCTGAGCAGGCCGGTGCGGCGCTGCGGCGCCCGGTCGGCCCTCCCGGTATCCCCGCGGGTGACGCGGTCGACCTGAGGGCCGGGATCGACGTCGCCGAGGTGTACAGGCGGCCGTTCGTGACGATCTACAACGCGCTGTCGCAGGGCAAGTCGCTCACCGAGGCCATCCGGCTCGGCGAGGTGCGGCTGGGCGAGATCGCCGAGATGGACCTGCAGCAGACCTACGCGCGCGCTTCGCGCGCGGCCATGCGCGGCCTGCCCACGCATGCGCGTCCGCGGTTCTGGCGTCGGGAGCTGTCCGGGCTGGAGAACTGCGGGTTGTGCGTGCTCGCGTCGACCCAGCGGTACACGGTCGAGGACCTGAACCCGATCCACGGCAACTGCGACTGCTTCGTGTCGCCGATCTTCGGCCGCGACCCTGGCCAGGTGATCGCGCCGGAACTGCTGGAGCAGGTCCACACCGCAGTCGAGCAACTGACCGGGCAGGCGGACCGCGGCGGCCGGGCCCCGGACTACCGGGATCTGCTGGTGCAGATGACCCCGGAGCACGGCGAGTTGGGGCCGCTGCTGGTGCGGCCGCGTGACCGGTTCACCGCCCAGGCGGATCTCGCCTCCTAGAAGCCTCCGTGCCCGGAACGGGCGCGGTCCATCCCGAAACGGGAGCACACCAATGAGCAGTGACGCTGGTACTGGCGCGCCCGCAGACGGCGGCCAGGCAGGCACCGACACGACCACGAGCACAGTGACCGATGGGTCGGGCGCGGCGGGGACCGGAACGGGAACCACCACCACGACCACGACGGACGACTGGGGCTCGGCGGAGTGGAAGGCGTTCGCCGCCGAGACGGGGCTGAGCGTCACCGAGCTGAAGAAGAAGCTCGACCACTCCCGCACGTGGGAGCAGCGTGCCAAGGAGAACAAGGGCGCTGCCGACCAGGCCAAGACGCTGCAGGAGCAGGTCGAGGAGCTGAAGCAGGAGCAGGCCGCCCGTGACGAGCGGGACGCCAAGCGCGCCGAGCGGCTCGCGCTCGCCGACGTCCGTTCCGGGCTCGCCGATGCGGGCATCAAGGCGGACGACGTCAAGGAACTCCTCGACGAGCTCGACCCGAAACGCCTGCTCAAGGACGGCGACCCCGACGAGAAAGCGATCGCTCGCATCGTCGGCGCCCTCCGCAAGGCCGCAGGACGGCCCACGCCCGACCCCGACCAAGGGAAGACGGGCAGTAAGGCCCCCTCGGACATGAACGCGCTGATCCGACGTTCCGTCGGGATCGGCTGATCAGCCAGCGGCACGGCCGGACCGCTGTGCGCAGAATCTGGAGGTAGACCGTGCCGTACAACAACATCACGACCCGCGGAGACGTCGAGGCGACGATCCCCGAAGAGGTCTCGCGGGAGATGCTCGGCAAGGACACGCAGGGCTCCGCGGTGCTCGACCTGTTCCGCCGCATCCCCGTGTCGCGCAAGCAGGTCCGCTTCCCGATCCTGTCGGCGCTGCCCGTCGCGCAGTGGGTCACCGGCGACACCGGCCTCAAGCAGACCACCGAGATGGCGTGGAACAACAAGTACATGACCATCGAGGAGCTGGCGATCATCATGCCGGTCCCCGAGAACGTGGTCGCGGACATGGACATGGACATCTGGGACACCTCGGAGCCCTACATCGTCGAGGCGTTCCACAAGGCGTTGGACACGGCGGTGTTCTTCGGCAGCAACGCCCCGTCGTCGTTCCCGACGAACGTCCTGGCCGCGGCGATCGCCGCGGGCAACACGGTCACCGAGGGCACGGCCACGGCCGCCGCGGGCGGCTACATGGGCGACCTGGACAACCTCATCGGCGCGGTCGAGGAGGACGGATTCGACGTCACCGGGTTCGTCGCGTCCCGTGGTGCCCGCCGGAAGCTGCGGGCCGCGCGTGACACGCAGGGCCGCAAGCTCGACGTCGGCCGCGTGGGCGGTGACCTGGCGACCATCGACGGCGCGCCGATCGCGTACCCGATGCGGGGCGCGTGGGGCACCAGCGGCGGCGCGGGTACGAACGTGCGCATGTTCGCCGGGGACTTCCGCAACGAGTTCGTGGTCGGTGTCCGCGAGGACATCAGCTTCAAGATGCTCGACCAGGCCGTGATCCAGGACAACACGGGCGCGATCGTGTTCAACCTGGCGCAGCAGGACATGGTCGCGATGCGGGTCAAGTTCCGTGTGGGCTGGCAGGTCGCGAACACCCTGAACGACGACAACCCGACCGAGGCCACGCGGTACCCCGCTGCGGCCATGATCTTCTGAGCGTAGGAGACACAGCGATCATGAGCGCACCTTTCGTCCGGCCGATCGAGGCCGATGTCCCCGCGGTGTCGACGGCGGGCAACTCCGACGACACCGTGCTCACGCAAGCTCCCTTCGGGGGGACCGTGACGGCGGTGGAGTACATCCCCGAGTCCGCGATCACCGGTGCGGCGACCAACAACCGCACCGTCAGCCTGGTCAACAAGGGCCAGGCCGGTGCGGGGACCACGGTCATCGCGACCCTGAACTTCGCGTCCGGGGTCAACGCGGCGGCGAACGACCAGAAGACGATCCCGCTGTCCGCCACCGCGGCGGACCTGCTGGTGGCCGAGGGCGACGTCCTGCAGTGGCGGTCGGTTGCGGTCGGCACCGGTATCGCCGACCCCGGCGGTCTCGCCAGGGTGACCCTGTCCCGCACGGCGTCGAGCTGAGAGGACCTGTCCTGATGGCAACGCAGCGCAGTACCGACAAGGCAGCCGAGCCCGCGAAGGACGGCGGCACGGCGAAGGCAGCCGAGTCTGCGGCCCCGAACTACGTCGCTCCGGAGGACGGCACGGAGCACGGGTACATCGGCCAGGTGCACCCGGAGAAGAACAACGACGACTACACCGTCGCAGGGGTCACCGGCGGCACGGCGAAGGCGAACGACACGCCTCCGTCGTCGGCGGCGGACGACACGCGCAAGGCGTGGAAGCCGCTCTCGTCCTGACCGTGCTCGTCTGCCAGGGAGGTTGATCGTGTCGACGTACGCCTCCCTGGCAGACCTTCGCGCCGAGTTCGAGGGCGACCTGCCCGACAGTCTCGACGCGCACCTGCAGCGAAAGCTGGACAACGCAGAGGAAATCATCGCGGGCTATGTGCGCAACCGGGACTTGGCCGCGCACATCGCCGCAGGTCGCACGACCGCGAAGCTGGTGCGGATGGTCGTGTGCGACATGGTGCTGCGGGTCCGCCGCAACACTGCGGGCGCGAGTTCGCAGACGGCCGGGCCGTTCGCGGTCACGGTCGACCAGACGGTGGCCAGCGGGAAGCTGTACCTCACCCGCGACGATCGGCGGCGCCTCGGATTGCGGTCCGGGCCGGTGTCGATCGAGATGGTCGACGACGCCCTGCCGCACGTGCTGCGCAAGCCGGTGCTGGTCGACCGGGAGGACGACTTCGAGCGCCGGGACTGCTGGTGACCGCGGGGTTCGCGTTCGGGTTCACGGTCGAGGTGTACCGGGACGTCGCGCCGAAGGACCGGTGGGGTGACTCGACGTCGGCCCCGCACCACACGATCAGCGGGTGCGCGGTCTACCCGGCGAGCTCGGGGAACGTGTCGCGCGAGCAGTTGGACGCGCGGGTGACGATCACCGAGGGTCTGGTGCTGCTGTCCCCGCCCGGTTCGGACCTGAAGGCGACTGACGAGGTGCAGCTGCCCGCGGTCGCTTTGGTGCCTGCCCAGTACCGCGGGAAGCGGTACAAGGTCGACGGCGAGCCGGGTTCGTGGCAGTCCCCTTTCACCGGCTGGGCGCCGGGTATGCAGACGGCGCTGAAGGATGTGAAGGGCTGATGGCCAAGATCACCGACTACCGGCCCAACTCCGTCGGGCTAAAGCCGCTGCTGATGTCCGGTGAGCTCGCGGACCTGTGCGCAGAGCGCGCGGAACTGGGCGCGGACTTCGCCCGTGCACGTACGCGGGAGGACACCGGCGAGCACATGCGGTCGATTCACGTCGAGCGGGTCACGGCCGTCGGAGTGAAGAAGGACCGGGTGGGCGCGGAGATCGTCGCTGACGCGGACCACTCGGCGTCGGTGGAGTTCGGCAGTCGGAAGCGTTCCGGCGACCATGCGCTGCGCTCATCGATCCCGATCATCGAGCGCGGCTGATGGGGACAGCGCTGCCGCCGTTCCCTGACGCGGAGGACGTGGTGATGGCGCTGCTCGCAGGGCGGGCGCCGACGACGACCACCACGGACGAGCAGCTGGAGGAGGACGCGCCGGTCATCCAGGTGACGCGGGTTGGTGGTGTCGATGACGGCATCAGCGATCGGCCGCTGGTGGAGGTGGCGTGCTTCGCGAAGTCGTACGACGTGGCGCGGAAGCTCGCGCGTGACTGCGCGGTCACGATCTTGGCGTCGGCGGCGACGCGAGTCGTGACGGAGGACTTCCCCGGCGGGGTCTTGATCGACTTGGCGGAGACGGCTACCTCACCGGTGCGGGTGCCGTACGACAATCCGGACTTGGCTCGCAAGATCGGCACGTACCGGTTCGTGTGGCGTCGCCCGCGGACTGTCTGACCACCACCCGGTTCCCTTTCAGCCCCGCTGTTCACGGGGCCGTTTCATCACGCCCCGAACCTAGGAGGACGCGGGATGCCCGCTTACGAAGCCCTTGCGAACAAGCAGGTCGAGCTGATCCGGAAGGCGTTGGCCGGGTCGCTGTTCTTGGCGCCGATGTCGGCGACGCTGCCCGCCACGTTGACCACTGGCGCGGGCGCCGACCTGACCGCGCTGCCCGCCGATTTCGACGACATCGGCTGGGTCACGAAGGACGACGGCCTCACCTGGAGCAGGTCGACCGAGGTGTCGGAGGTGACGTCGTGGGGTTCGTTCGACCCGACGCGCCGCGACATCAACGCCGACATGACCGGCCTGAACTTCACGGCCCAGGAAACCAAGCGGCTCACCCTGGAGCTGTACAACAACGTCGACCTGTCGGCGGCGACACCGACGGCGATCACCGGTGAGATCGCGTTCTCCCAGCCGACCCGGCCGTCCACGAAGTACTACCGGGCGTACGGGATCTTCGTGGACGGGTCGGGTGCGGACGCGATCTACGTGGCGCGACTGATGCCGCGGGCGTCGGTGACGGAGCGCGGCGACCAGACGTGGACGGACGGCGACGACGCGGTCGGCTACCCGATGACGATGTCCGCGTCGGTCGACTCCACCGCGGGCTACTCGGTGCGCCACTTCTTCGGTGGGCCCGGCTGGCGGTCGCTGCTGGTGAAGATGGATTTCCCGGCGCTGGCCTGATGACGTGGGGTGGGGCGCGGACCGGGTGGCCGCGCTCTGCCCCGCCCTTCTTCTGCCGCCCGGTCCTGTCCCGTCTTCCGCGGAGGTCCAGCAGTCATGGTCGACGACATCACCAGCAGCACCGAGCCCGCCGATGAGGGGACCGTGATCCTCGTGTCGCCTGAGGGCGTCGAGGTCGAGGCCTCGACCCCTGTGACGATCAACGATCTGGTCTACGGCAAGGGCTACCGGCTCAAGGGCAACGCCGACCCGGAGGCCGCAGCCAAGGCCGCTGCCCCGGAGGCCGGCCAGCAGCCGGTGACGGCTGAGCCTGCGGGTGCCGCAACCGGCACACAGACCGCAGCCAGCGCTGCCCCGCCCGCCGACGCGAAGCCGTCGGCGCCGTCCACCTCGAAGAGTTCCGGCAAGCCCGCGACGGGCGCGCCGAGCACCACCTGACCGACCCCACACCACCCGGAGGAACCCCGTGGGCAACAGCACGTTCAAGTTCAGCAAGTACCGCGCCGAGGCTGACCGGCCGCCGTTCGACCTCGAACTCGAGGACGGCAGCGTCATCAGCATCCCGGTCCCCGACGGCGACACCACGTTCGAGATCGAAGAAGCCAGCACCTCTCGCGAGATGCTCACCCTGATGTGCGGCGAACAGGCCGACGCCGTGTTCGAGCTGATCGGACCGGAGAACGGCACCGTCATCCGCGCGCTGGCGAAGGACATGTCGAAGCACTTCGGGCTCGCCCCCGAGCAGGCGCCGCGGGGGGGTTCGAGGGCCTCGCGGCGCTGATCGAGCACGCGGGCGAGGCCATCGAGTACGACCTGCATGAACACCTCGGGATGGACCTCCTGGACTTCTTCCGGGGGGTCTACCCGTGGGACAAGCTCTACCGGCTCATCGGCCAGCTGCCATGGTGGTCGAAGTACAAGCTGCTGCTGGCCGATGATGACGAGTACGCCGAGGCGTCCCGGGCCCAGCAGAGCGGCGGGGCGTCGGAGACGCGGCGGCCGAAGCTCGCCGAGTGGGACCCGAACCGCGAGTTGGCCGCCGAGCTGCGTGACGGGTTCGCACGGCTTGAGGCAGCGATCGCGAACAGCAACCGCAAGAAGGGTTCGCAGCCGGTCAAGCCGAGGCCGACGCCACGGCCACTGACGGCGGCGCAGCGCGCGGATCGACGCGCGGACTACGAAACCCATCTGGCCATCGTGAAGCAGGTCTTGCCGGGGAGGTGACTCCCTGGTGGCTGCCCGCTATCTCGCTGGCACGGCGTTGATTCAGGTGTTGCCGAAGCTCACCGGGTTTCAACGGGTCGCTGCAACCGAGCTGAAGACGATCGACATCAAGGCGACCGCGCGGGTCGTCCCTGAACTCGATAAGGCTGCGGCGACCAAGGCCGAGGACGATGTCAAGGCGCTGACAGAGAAGCTCGCCAAGGCGCGCGACAAGGAAGCGGACTCGGTCGGGAAGGTCCGGGTCGCCGAGGAAAAGCTCCAGGCACTCCGGAACAGCGGCAAGGCGACCGCGGCGCAGCTGGCGGCCGCGGAGGAGCGGTTGGCGTCCGCGACGCGCGCGTCGGAGTCGGCACAGAAGGCAGCGGCGCAGTCGTCGAAGGCGCTGGAGTCGGCGACGATTCGCCACACCAAGGCGGTCGATGACTTCGAGGCGTCCGCGAAGCGCGGCTCGTCGGCGCTGGCCCGGTTGTGGCAGCAGGGTGAGGGCAGCGACAAGCTCGAGAAGTCGCTGACGGGCGCCGGGCTGAAGGCGCTGACGCTGGGTTCCAGCGCGTTCCGGGCGGCGTCTGGTGTGGTCGCGATCGGTACCGCGGTCCCGGCGGTGGCGTCGCTGGTGAGCGTCTTGCAGACCGCGTCGGGCGCGGGCCTTGTGCTTCCGGCTGCGTTGGTGGCGGGCGGGATCGCGGTCGCGGCGCTGAAGGTGGGCGTGTCGGGTCTCGGTGACGCGATGAAGGCCGCGGCTGAGGGTGATGCGAAGAAGCTCGACGAGGCGATGGTGAAGCTCGCCCCTGAGGCGCGTGAGTTGGTGCGCGCGTACGTCGACTTCAAGCCCGCGTTGGACGCGCTGAAGCTGGATGTGCAGTCGCGCCTGTTCGCGGGTGTGGGGTCGGAGGTTCGGGCGCTCGGCGAGGACTATCTGCCGATCGTGCGCCGTGGTCTGGCGGACATGGCGGGCAATTTCAACGACGCCATGAAGGGTGCGGCGGGGTTCGCGGCGCAGCAGCAGACGCTGTCCGACCTGCCGACGATCTTCGACAACTCGAACATCGCGGTGTCGCACCTGACGGGTGCGGTGGAGCCGCTGCTGTCGATCCTGCGGGACATCGTCGCGGTCGGCTCGGAGGTGCTCGCGGATCTGACGATGGGCGCGGACACGACGGCGGCGTCGTGGGCGACGTTCATCTCGGAGGCTCGCGAGACGGGCCAGCTCAAGCAGTGGATCTTGGGTGGGTTGCAGACGCTGGATCAGCTCGGCGAGGTGCTCGGGCACGTCGGCTCGATCTTCAAGAGCGTCTACTACGCGGCGGCGGAGTCCGGCGGGGACGTGCTGGACACGATCGGCCAGATCACCGGCATGGTCGCGAACCTGCTGGACTCGGCGCAGGGGCAGACAGCGCTGACGACGCTGTTCTCGTCGTTGAAGCAGGTCGTCGCGGACCTGATGCCGGGCGTGCAGGCGATCGGCGGAGCGATCCTGGACGGGGTCGTGAAGCTCGCGCCGTCGGTGGCGACGCTGGCCCCCGCGTTCTCGGATGTGGCGACCGCAGTCGCTCCGTTGATCACGGATCTGGCTGGTCTGGTCGCGGACATCCTGCCACCGTTGGCGGATCTGATTTCGTGGCTGGCTCCGGCGCTGCCGACGATCGCGGTCGGGTTCGCCGGGTTTGTGTTGGCACTCAAGGGTTTCAGCATCGTCCAGTCCATCATCGGGTTTTTCAGGGGTTGGGCGGCGGCGCAGTGGGCGCTGAACGCGGCGATGTCGGCGAACCCCATTGGCTTGATCATCGCTGCGGTGGTGGCGTTGGTCGCGGGGTTCATCTACCTGTGGAACAACGTCGAGGGTTTCCGGAACTTCTGGATCGGCTTGTGGGAGGCGATCCAGAAGGCCGCGGCGTGGGCGTGGGACAACGTCTTGAAGCCGACGTGGGACGCGATCGTCGCGGCGGCGCTGTGGGTCGCGGACGCCGCAGTGTGGCTGAAGGACGCGTTCCTGACGGCGATGACCGGGATCGCGACTGCGGCGACCTGGTTGTGGGACAACGTGTTGAGGCCGGTGTTCGACGCGATCAGCCTGATCTTCCGGATCGTGGCGGCGGTCATCTACACGGTGCTCGTGGTGCCGCTGGTGTTGGCGTTCAAGGTGATTGCGGCGGCCGCGACGTTCCTGTGGGAGAACGTGCTGAAGCCGGTGTTCGAGGCGACGGCGGCGCTGCTGACGTGGCTGTGGCAGAACGTGATCAGCCCGGTGGTGGACTTCATCGTCGGCGCGGTCAAGACGTGGGGCGACATCTTCGCGTGGCTGTGGAGCGAGGTGCTGTCGCCGACGATCTCGGCGATCGGCGACTTCTTCACCTGGCTGTGGACGAACGTGATCATGCCGGTGGTGGACTTCATCGTCGCCGGGATCAAGACGTGGGCGGCGATCTTCACGTGGCTGTGGACCGACGTGATCCAGCCGACGATCGGGTTCATCGGGGACGTGATCAGCTGGCTGTGGACGAACATCGTTCAGCCCGTCTTCACCTACATCGGTGACTCGCTGACGGCGCTCGGCGGGTTCTTCGTGTCGGTGTACGAGAACGTGATCAAGCCCGTGTGGGAGGCGCTGGGGGCTGCGATCGGGTTCGTGTGGGACAACGTGATCTCCCCGATTTTCGAGGGCATCAAGACCGGCGTGGGGCTGGTCGGTGAGGCGTTCGACAAGGCCGTCAGCTTCATCGAGTCGGTGTGGAACAAGGTCAAGGAGATCGCCGCGGTACCGGTGAACTTCGTGATCAACGAGGTCTACAACAACGGCATCCGCAAGGTGTGGAACGGGATCGCCGACTTCCTCGGCCTCGGGTTGTTGCCGGAGGCGTCGCCGGTGAAGTTCGCGGGCGGCGGCATCTTCCCTGGTTACGCGCCCGGCACGGACAGTATCCATGCGCTGGTGTCACCCGGCGAGGCGGTGCTGGTGCCGGAGTTGGTGCGGCAGATCGGCCCGCAGAACATCCTCGCGGCGAACGCGGCGGCGTCCGGCAGGCCGGGAACGGTCGTCGGCAGCGGCACGGCGGGCTTCTCCGGCGGCGGTGTCGTCCCCAAGTTCGCGGGCGGTGGCGTGGTCGGTGATCTCCTCGGCTGGGTGCCGGGCATCGGCGACGACATCGTGGCCCTGTGGGAGGACCCGAAGTCGTGGGTGAAGGCCCGCATCGGCGGGTCGGGCGGCTGGGTCGACATGCTCGCGACGATCCCGGAGAACCTGATCGGCAAGGCCGCGGACTGGCTGATGGAGAAGATCGACAGCTTCCTCAGCCTCGGCGGGGGCGGTGCGATCACGGGCGATCTCGCTGGGTGGATCAACGCGGCGATCAAGATCGCTGGTGTCGATCAGGCCGCGTGGTTCGGGCCGTTGTCGACGCTGATCATGCGGGAGTCGGGCGGTAACCCGAACGCGATCAACCTGTGGGACTCCAACGCGCAGGCCGGCTACCCGTCGCAGGGCCTGATGCAGACGATCCCGCAGACGTTCGCCGCCTACCGCGACCCGCGGCTGCCGAACGACATCACGAACCCGGTCGCGAACATCGTGGCCGGGATCAACTACATCATGGCCCGCTACGGCGGCATCCAGAACGTGCAGCAGGCCGACCCGAACGCGGCACCCCTCGGGTACGACAACGGCGGCTGGCTGCCTCCGGGGATCACCCAGGTCTACAACGGCACCGGCCGACCCGAGCGGATCTTGACCGACGACCAGTGGGCGGCGATGGGCCGCTCCGACATGGACGGCATGTCCCTCGTCGGCGCTGTCGTCGAGGTCGCGGATGACGGGCTCATGCGGTTCGTCGACGGCCGCATCACCACGGCAAGCGAGTCCACAGGCACCGCGGTGCTGCAACGGCGGAGGATCTGATGGCCAACGAATTCCGAGACGTCCAGGACTACTTGTTCGGGCAGTTGTCGGTGGCAGCGTCCATCTCGGACACGTCCATCTCGTGTGCGGACTTCGCGAACCTCCCGACCCTCTACACGACCGGCAGGTTTCTTCCGCTCACGCTGCACGACCCGGCGCTGAAGGTGAAGGAAGTCGTGTGGGTCACCGCTCACGTCGCGGCGTCGTCCTCGGTGACCGTGACCCGCGCGAAGGAGAGCACGGTCGCACGAGCGTGGGGGGCGGGCACCCAGGTGCTGTGTGCCCCCACCATCCGTGACGTCCTGTCGGTCGTCACGCGCGCCACGATCCCCTCGGACGCGCACCTCGGTGCCCGGTTCTCGTTGTCGGACGAGAACCTCGTGGTGGAGAAGATCCTCGGTGGCATCGGCCCATCGGTCGGCACCGCGCAACCGGCGGAGATGGGGCCTCGGATCAGCGGCAGCATCCCCGCTGGCGCGGTGTTCACGCGGCGCGCGGGCTACAAGTCCGGCACCACCAACGGCAGCGGGAAGATCGCGGTCGCGTACCCGGCCGCGTTCGCGAACGCCACGGTCGCGCCACACGTGACGATCATCGACGCCAGCGCGTCCGTGGTGCTCGGCGCGACCGACATCACCGCGTCCGGGTTCAACATCGTCGCCTACCGATGCTCCGACGGCCTGCCCTCCACGAGCACGTCGGTGACGTGCTGGTGGGGCGCGGACGGGTACTAGCCGATGTGGGGGCGCGTCGCCTACGCGTCGGCGCCGTGGGCCGCCGAGGTCATCCCGAACGTCATCCCGCCGGGCATCCAGCCGGTGCCGCCGCCGATCCCGGCGGCGACGTCGAGCTACACCTACCTGACGCAGAACGGCGCGGCGGCGTGGTCGACCCGTTCGTGGGCGGGCGCGCAGGCGACCCCGGTGTTCCCTGGTGGCGGTATCAGCGTTGCGCCGCTGCCGGATCAGGGCTTGGTGCGGATCTGGGCGTGGTGGCCGGACGCGGCGAACCTGCAGATCGTGCGGATCGACCAGGACGGCAACCGTTCGCCGGTGCGTCGGGCGTTCCCGCGGGTGGTGTCGCAGAAGACTCGCCGCAACCTGTGCCCGAACCCCAGCTTCGAGGCTGGGCTGAACGGCTACGTGCAGCTGGACATCAACACGACGTTCACGCAGGTCACGACCGCCCCGTACGTCGCCGACGGCACGTACGCGCTGCGGATGACGTCGGCGTCGACCACGACCGGCGCGACGTTCCCAGGCACTCTGCCGGGCGCGGGCCCGTACACGTTGGCGTTCAACCTCGGGTTCAACCTGAAACCCACCGCAGTGCAGGTGACGATCGCGTGGTTGAACCTTGCTGGGACGTCGGCGGGGAGCACGGTGCTGGCGTTGACGGCGGACCAGCTCAACGCGTCGTTGGGCCAGTCGACACGGCACACGTTCAACTTCTCGGCGCCGTCGACGGCGGTGTCCGGGACGGCGCAGCTCACCGCGACCGGCGTGACGGCCGGGACCAGCGCGGTCTACCTCGACGCGGTGATGTTCGAGGCCGACACCACGAGCGGCGGCTACTTCGACGGGGCGACGCCCTACGCCCAGTGGGCCGGGGTGCCGAACCTGTCGTCCGCGATCCTCGCGCCGGTGCAGATCCTCGACGACCCGGAGTGTCCGCTGGACGTGCCGATCGTCTACGAGGTCTTCACCTCCGCGTACTCGGGTGGCCGGATGCGCACCGACCCTGTGCTGCTCGCCTCCAGCGGGCGGACGTGGTTGACGCACCCGGACTTCACGGCCCCGGTGGTGGTCGACCTGCGCGCGGTCCCGGCGCAGACCTACGGCATCGAGCGTGGCGTGTTCCGCGCGCTGGGGGCGTCGCGGCCGATCGTCGTGACCGGCGCGGCCCGCTATGCGCCGACCGGGACGATCGCGTTCAACGCCATCAGCAAGGCCGAGCGCGAGGCGCTGCTGACGATGTTCGACGACGGGTCGCCGGTGCTGCTGCGGGCACCCGCGGAGTTCCACTACGACCCGGCCGGGCAGTGGCTGTCGCTGGGCGACCTCACGGAGGACCGGGAGGGCCGCAAGGCGTGGATGGACGCGTGGTTGTTGACCGCGCCGTACGACGAGGTCGACCCACCGAACCCTGCTCTCGTCGCCTAGGAGGTCATCGTGTGGCCGCTGTCGGCGAAAGCTCAGTTGGCGCTCGTGCAGTCGCACGGCATGAAGATGCGAGCGACCGCCTACGGCAGCTTCGGCACCCTGGAGTTCCCGATCTACGGTGGCGGGATGACCTGCGACTCCAAGTCGCAGGTGCGCCGGACCGCGCAGACCACGACGAACCTAGGGAACTGGCCGAAGGATCCGCGGGCGGTGCTTGCCCCGCTCGGCACCGAGGTTCAGGTCGACTACGGGATCCGGCTGCCGGGCGGCGTGATCGAGTGGGTGCCGCAGATCCGCGGCCAGCTCACCGAAGCCACCAGGTCGCGGCCGATTCCGACGAACGGGTCGTTCCCGCTGAAGCTGGTCGACCGGGCCGCGAAGGTCGCTGAGGACCGGTTCCCGGCGCCGACGCAGACCGTGTCCGGGGCGCTGACGGTGGTGGAGATCCGGCGGCTGATCCAGGAGACCCTCGGTGTAGGCGTGCTGGTGGTCGACCGGACGGGCTCGGTGCAGGTCGCTCCGGTGCTGGACATGGAGCGGGAGCGTTGGGCCGAGGGCATCGAGAAGCTCGCTGACAGCATCGCGGCCGAGTGTTTCTTCGACCCGCAGGGTAACGCGGTCATCCGGGCCCAGCCGCAGATCACGGATACGCCGGTGTGGACGGTGTCGTCGGGGCCGGGCGGGATCATGCTGTCGAAGGAAGACACGCTGACCCGTGAGCTGGTCTACAACGGTGTCGTCGTGCTGGGCGAGCGTGCGGACGGGACGGCGCCGATGACGGCGACGGTGTGGGACACCGACCCCACCAGCCCGACCTACTACTTGGGGCCGTTCGGGAAGAAGCCGCGGTTCTACGCGAACCCGCAGTTGACCACGGTCCCGCAGTGCCAGGCGGCCGGGGCCGCGCTGCTCGCGCGCGTGAAGGGCTTGAACGCGAAATCGAGGCTGACCGCGGTGGTGAACCCGGCGTTGGAGTCGGGTGATGTGGTGCTCGGCCGGGACCGGCAGGACGGCACGTTGCAGGCCCACATCCTCGACAGCGTGACGGTTCCGTGGACGCCTGCGGAGTCGCAGCCGATCGAGTCGCGCGCGGTGGATCTTCCGGCGGAGTCGTAGGGGGCACGGTGGCGAAGCCTGAGGACGCGATCGAGGAGCGGATCGCCGAGGTGCTGCGGTCGCTGCGGAAGACCGGTGTGGTGACGGGGACGTCGGGCACGAAGGTGATCGTGACGGTGGGCGGGGCGTCGATGACGTTGCCGAGGCTCGCTTCGTACACGCCGGTGGTCACCGATGTCGTGAACATTCTGGGCCCGGCGCCGTATCTGGTGCTGGGCAAGACCGCGTAGGAGAGGACCAGCATGGCTGCCACGTTGGAAGCGAGCGCGGAACTGGCGGAGTTGCCGTCGTTTCAGCGGCGGGTGCGGGCGGCGATGATCTCGGCGGCGAAGGACGTCGCGGCGGAGGCGATCGACCCGCAGGACCCGCAGCGGTCGCAGCAGCGGCGCGGGCTGGCGTTGAACGTGTTCGCGGACGTGGAGAAGTACACGCACGTGTTCTCGATCATGGTGTCGACGAACCCGGTCATCACCGCGACGTCGATCGACGGGGACCTGCAGTTCACCGTGAACTCGGTGTGGGACTCGATCGCCGGGGTACCGCCAGCCGCCGCCTAGTACCCAAGCAGCGCCTGATCGGGCAGGCAGAAGCCTTTCACCACTTGGCATCCTGCCACCGGCCCGCTGGGGGTTGCTGTGCTTTCAAGACCGCTGGCGATCGCGATCACCATCCTCGTCACGATCGTCTGGGCCGCGAACGTCGTCGTCGGCCTCATCTACCCCGAGCGCGGCGACGCCACCGTCAGCGCCCTCTTCGCGATCATCGTCGGCGCCGTGTTCGGCCTCACCCCGAAGGCCGGTATCACCCGCCGGGCGCGTGCCGCGATCGCCCGCCGGATCGCGGGCGACGACCCGGCCGCCGAAGAACCCGAAGCCGAGGACACCGAGACGCCACCACGAGGTGATGACCAGTGAGCCCCGCGCTCGAGTACGTCGCCAGGTCGGTGCTCTTGGGCGGGTGCTGCTTCGTCGTCGGGTTCCTGCTAGGCCGGATGACCAGGGACACCCAACGCATCGCCGACGTGATCACCGAAGGGGAACCCGTGCAGAGCAAAGAGCCTCGCCGTCGACCGTCGTACCAGGCGGTGATGGGGGTCGTGGTGGTCGTGCTCGGCCTGGGCACAGCCGCGCAAGGCATCTACCAGGACTCGGCGACGCGCCGGATCGCGGACTGCACGCGGGCGTACAGCAACGGGTTCGCCGACGCCATCGATGCCCGGAGCGCGGCGTCGGCGGCGTCGCAGAACGCGTTGGACGACCTGATGACCAACGTCGGAAAGCTGGCCAGCACGGAGGCCTCTCCGGAAGCGCGTGAGCAGTTCCGGAAGTCGCTGTCGGAGTACCTCGCGAAGCGGGCCGAGGCGAAGAAGCAGCAGCAGGAGAACCCGTACCCGCCGGCGCCGCGCGATGTGTGCAGCGAGTGAGCGGCTTACCACCCGCGAGGTGACCACGTGGCTGATGTCGTAGAGCACCTGATTGACGTCTCCGTCTTCAACGCCGTCAACGACTGGAACGCGGTGCACGCGAACGGGATAGTCGGCGCGAGCGTCAAGGTTTCCCAGGCCGCGAACTACCTGAACCCGGCGTGCGCCGCCCAAGTGCAGGGCGCCCGCCGCGCCGGTGTCATCCCCGGCGGCTACCACTTCGGAGACCCCCGGGTCGCTCCCGAAGCGCAGGCCAGGTTCTTCGCCATGGCTGCGCAGCCTCTCGGCCTGTTTGCCGCCGAGGCGCTCGCGCCGATGTTCGACGCCGAGAACTGGGCCGAGGGCGGTCTGGTGTGGTCCAGCCGTGCTCAGCTCACTGACCACATCTGTGGGTGGGCCGAGTTCCTGCGCGATAACAACGGGGTTACCCGTGGGCTGGTGTACGGGTCGTTGTCGTGGTGGGGCTCGATGCTCGCGCCGTCCGACTGGGATGTCGCCGGGTTCGAGTTCCTCAACTGGGTGGCGGTCTACAACGGCGACCCCGGCAACCTTCAGGGCTGGTCGAACCCGAACGACGTGCTGCACCAGCACACCAGCGACGGCATCGTGCCCGGCATCTCTGCTCGGGTGGACAAAAACGTGACACTGCGGGGCCGCGTCGTCGCGGACCTGCTCAACGAGGAGGACGGCGACATGGCTGTTTCGCAGGAAGATTTCGACGCGCTGCGGTCCAGCGTCGACCGGATCCTGGAGATCCTCCAGGTGTCGGACAAGAGCCTCGTCGTGGGCGGCGGGCCGGGCAAGCCGGAGACCGTGCACGACATCGTGGAGCGCGGGATCGACACGACCCAGGCCTGCCACGACGACCTGAAGGCCGACGTGAACCGCGTCATCGAGGCCATCACGAACCTCGAGCTGAACGGTGGCGCGACCGACGACCAGGTCGAGCGCGTCATGCGCACCAGCGGCCTGTTCTCCGACTTCGTCCGCAAGGGCCAGCCAGTGTCGCTCCGTGACGCCGTCGTCCCCGACCCCCACGAGGCGGGCTGAACGCTCGACCCCCACCCCACCGCAAGGAGACCACCCATGACCATCAACAAGCTCTTGTGGGCCATCCTCGGCACCGTCGCGGTCGCCGTCCAAGGAGCCCTCACCGATGGCGGCATGTCCGCCCAGGACTACGTCATGACCCTCGGCATGGTTCTCGCCGCCGTCGCCACGTGGCTCGTTCCGAACACCCCGAAGCTGGTCGCGGCGAAGACCTGGGTCAGTGCCCTCGTCGTCGGGGCTGGCGTCCTGGAGATCGCGATGGTGGGCGGGGTGTCCCAGCAGGAGATCTGGACCATCGTCATCGCGGTGCTCACCTCGGCCGGGGTGTACGTGGTGCCGAACAAGACCCAGTTCGCGCTCGCTGCCTGACCCTTCGACGGCCCGCAGCCTCCCCGCAGGCGGGCTGGCTCGGCACCCCCGACAGCCGAGCACGACAACGCCCCCAGCCCCCGGTCATCCGGCGGGCTGGGGGCGTTTCGTCGTCCCCGAAATCAGCTGATCGGGCCCTTGAAGTTCAACCGGTTCGACGTCACCGCGCCGCCGACGTTCGCGTACACCTCCACGATCAGCTCTTTCGCGTCCACCGGCACCTTGAACCGGGCCGTCAGCTCAGCGGTTTCACCGGGCAGCGCCTCCGGCACGCTGTCGTTCGCCGTCCACGGAGCCTCCTTCGACCCGACCCGACCCGAGAACGACAACCGCGCCTTGTCCTGCGTCTTGTTGCCCGCAGTCACTGGGGCCTCCACGAACCGCAACGCCGGATCCGGCTTCCCGTCCGAGCCGGTCACGGGCTCGCTGATCGTGACCGGCTGGCCGACCTTGATGTACACGCCGGAGCTGGAGCCGTCACCGCCCCACGTGAGGACACCCGTCCCAGCTGGTGAGGACGGTGCGGGGCTGGTGGCGGGCGGCGGGGTCACGGCGGTAGTCGTAGGGCCGGACGACGCTGGGGTGCTGGTGCCGCACGCGGCTAACAGGACCGCGGCCGCGGCGAGGAGCAGAGGGATGCGCATGACGTGCATGTCGGCCGCGGCACCCCCAGGGTTACGGCCGGTCGCCCGATCAGGGGATCAGCGCGGCATGTCCTTCGGCGGGATGTCCTTCGCCGCGGCGACCGTGGCCAGCACCGCTTCGTAGACACGCTGCCCCGACTCCTCGAGCACTCGGGTCATGTAGCGGTCGGCCTCGTCGGTGCGTTCCTCGACGGACTTGTCCTGCTGGAGGATTTTCTCGACGGCGTCGACGTGCCGGAGAACCGCGCTCGGCGGGAGAACTAATCCGCTCATGACAGCTCCTTGCGGTGGGTGCGCGGCCGACCTCCGGAGGGGAGTGGAGGCCAGCCGCGCGAGCTACCGCACCCGAGTCGGGGGGCAGGTGCGGCAGCGGCTTCAGTGACCCCACCCCAGGTGCGTGAGGACGCGAGACCTGGGGTGGGGCTGCGGGGCGCGAGACCCGCAGGCACCGACCATAGTAGATGCATTGCATCCGTGCATTGCATCTGATGGGTGACTCGCGGAGACATCACTTGATCGAGTTGGCAGACTGGGCACCATGACCAGGACTGAGGCGCGCAGCGACGATGACCAGCTGATCCTTCGCGTTCACCTCGGCGGGAGACTGCAAAAGCTTCGCAACCACGCGGGCATCGACATGAAGTCCGCAGCCCAGCACGTCCGCACCTCGACATCGACGCTGTCACGGATCGAGAACGGCAAGCAGAGCGCGAAGACCTCCTTCGTGCGGAAGTGGGCGGACCTCTACGGCGTGCCCGAAATCCGCGACGAGCTGGTCGATCTCGCGGAACGCGCCTCAGCGCCGACGTGGTGGGCCAAGTACAAAGCCGGAGCCGAGCCGTGGTTCCGAGAGATGCTGGCCCGTGAAGCCATCGGCTCCGAGATCCGCATCTTCGAGGTCGAGTTGATCCACGGTTTGCTCCAGACCCCTGGGTATCTGCGGGCGTTCCGCGCCGCTGCCATCCCTGACCCGGTGGAAGAGGAAACCGTCCGCCTGATCAACTTCCGTTTGGCCAGGCAGGAGCATCTGGCCGATGGCGGCATGCCGCGTGTCCGGTTCGTGCTCAACGAGGCCGTCTTGCTGCGCCCTGTCGGCAGCAGCGCGGTGTGGCGCGAGCAGCTGGAGGCCCTGCTTGCGGCTGCGGCCAGGCCCGAGATCGACATCCGCGTCTTGCCATTCAGCGCCGGACCGCACCCGGCGATGGGTGTCCCCTTCACCGCGATCACGGTGGCAGATCACGTGGGCCTGGATGCCGTGTACTTGGAGAACGATCGCACGGGGCGCGAGCTCACTCGCAAGGGCGAGTTGCACCACTACCTGGACATCTTCGAGCGTCTGACCAGCATGTCGTGGTCACCTGAGCAATCCGTTGCGTACATCTCTACGCTGGCAGGCAATGCGTGAGGACGCGTAGAGAGGTGTGCAAGCGTGGAGCTCGTGTGGAGAACGGCCTCGTACTCGCAGGCCCAGGGGGGTAGCTGCGTCGCCGTAGCGTGCCAGCCCTCGGGCTGGTGGGTACGGGACTCGAAGAACCCTGATGGCCCGCGATTGCGGTTCCCGGTCGGCGCGACGACCCGGTTCCTGGACGCGGTGAAGACCGACCAGCTCGGCTGAGCCGAGCAAGCAGAAGGCCCCCGCGGCGTTGGCTGCGGGGGCCTTCTGCTGCTCTGGCAGAATCGTGGGCGCGGGGGTGGTGGCGTTCGCGTGTTCGCCGGGCCACCCCCGCGCCGCGTCCTAGCTGGCTTCCTCGTCGAGCTCGCCGTCGACGACCTCGGGCGCCGCCTCGACCGGCTCCTTCTTCAGAGCGGCCTGCAGCGCGCGGGCAGCGTCCGGGCTCGGTCGCCCGCGGCCCATGTACACGTCCTGCGTTGTCGACACCTTCCGGTGCCCGACGAGGTCGGCGATCTGCCGGGCGGTCAGCCCGGCCTCGTCAAGCAGTGTGATCGCGGTCTTGCGGCCGACGTGAGATGTGAACGCCGGGAACCCGAGTTCCGCACGTCGCGCCCGGATCCTGGCCTGCACGGTCGACTGGTCGTGCCACTTTCCCGCTTGGTTCGGGAACACCGGTCTGCTGTCGCCCAGTTCGGCGACCTCTGCTCGTCGAGCCGCGAGCATCGTGACCAGGAACGGCGCCAGCTCGATCTTGCGGTTCGCGGCCGCTGTCTTACCGGGGTGCCGGACCCGGCCGACGCCTTTGACGTGGGCGATGTTCCCGCTGATCCACACCGACCTCGGCGGGATCACGTCGCCGTCGAGGTAGACGGGCTCGTCGGTGAGGTTGACCTCGCGCCACCGGATCGCGAACGCCTCGCCAAGTCGGACGCCGGTGCCGAAGAGGAACCACATCAGGTCGGGGAGGTCCCACCTGCGGGCCTCTTCGTCGGCGTCGACCGCCGACAGGAACGCCACGAGGTCCTGGGGCGAGAGCGCATGGGTGGGCCGCACGGGCTTCCCCTCGATCTGCCGCAGCGACCTGACCGGGTTGTGGTCGATCGCACCGTAGGACACGGCCAGTTGCAGGACGCCGCTGATGACTTTGCGCGCCACACGTCGGGTGCCCGCGGATGCGCCGGCCTTCTGGAAATCGGAGAGAAACCGCTCGAGCCGGACGACGGTGACCTCGTGGAGTTTGAGTTGGCCGATCGCGGGGAGCACGGTCTTGTGCATCATCCACTCGTAGGCCTGTGCGGTGGTTCCGGCCCGGTTGGCCCGGACCCACCCGAGGTAGTCCTCGGCGAGGGCAGCGAACCGGGTGGTGCGGTCGACGACGGTGGCGGCGGCGGCGCGCTTTTTGAACTCGTCCTTGAGTGCGCGCTCGGCGCGGCCCGCACTGCTGCCCTGTCGTTCGACGCGGCGGGTGATGCCGTCGGTGTCGCGGTAGGAGGCAACGGCGACCCAGCGTTCGGGCTTCTCGTCGGGCTCAGACTTGCGGGTGGTGCGGATCTTGCCGTAGGTGCCGATGTCGAGCGCTGGGCGTGGCATGGGGCCTCGGATCGTTTCCGGCGAGTAAAGGGCGGATCGCACCATCCTAACGGCACAGTGTCGCCCGTCCAACGCCGTTGAACAGCGTCTATACCGTTGAAGATCGGCAGCTACCACGTTCCGGTGAAATATGCAGAACTTGCTGGCCTACGCGGGCCTAGTCGGCGTTCGGCCACGTCAGAACCACCGAGATCCCGCGTAGGCCAGCGCAAAATCGGCTTCGCCGGCCGTAAACCCGGCGGGTAAACGGCGACCGAACCCCGATCTCACGGCCACCGAGGTAGTCTCACGATCAAGTAACACAGGGTCACGGTCGGCCACGGAGCGACACCCGACCGGCTGTACCCACTCCTAAGCCTTTCAAACCAAACGAGTTCCTCGGCTATCCGTTACGGTGGTTCCGCAAGCCCAGATGGACGACCAAGCGTGCGCATTCCGCTGCACCACCGAATCCGGACTAGTTCATATGGGCGTAATCGCCGAGTCGCGCGCCGATTCCACGACAGGTGTGCGCTCGTCTGATTGGGTGGGATCTTCTGACCAGAGCCTGGGGAGGCTGATCCGCCGTGTACGACCCGAACGCCGAACCGACCGCACAGGACATCGAAGACGCCACCGCCAGATACCTGACCCGCCACGAACTCGCTCCCGGAGAGAGCGTCAGCCACGTCGTCACCCTTGCCGAGGTCGTCCGCTACTACGAGGACGACCGGCCGCCGAGCTACCGGCGCGTCCGCATCACCGACGTCCGCACACACCCCGGCATCATCGAGTCCTTGGTTCAGCATGTCGCCGAGGACCTCCGTGTCGAGCAGCATCCGACGTCCGACGCCAACTCCGGTCGACAGTTCGTGCAGCGCCAAGGTCGCTAGCCGCGCGCTTCCTCGGCCGGGGCACGTGAGCCGCTCCCCTCGGATGATCGGTGTCCTACCCAGGCCTCCCCGCCTGACACCGACGCGATCCGGACCTGCTTCTCCGGTCGAGGATCCGCCGCCTTCGCGGCAAGCGAGTCGATGATCCGCTGAACCGCCACACGGTCGTCGAGATCCAGCAGCACGACCTTCTCCGCGAGTTCCTTCGCGCTGTCGAGCGGGGCGTCCGGCTTCCCCCGCGGGGGCTGGCGCTCCGCTTCGATGTGTAGCCCTGCGGCGTGAAGCGCTTCGCGGGGATCGACGTCGAGGACCGCGGCGATCCGACGGACGGTGTCGGCCGTCACCGCCAGCGCGCCCTGCTCGTCAGTGCGACGGCCGTCGAGGTAGTGCTGCAGCGTGTTCCGCGAGAACTTGTAGTCCGGACCCAGGGTCGCGGAAAGTGTGGCAATCGCGTTCACGCTTCGCCCCTGCATCGCCTGTCTGAACAGCTTGCCCAGGGGCCAGTCGCCAGAGTCGGCAGGGTCGCGCTCCCTGTCGGTCATGGACGCATGGTCCCGCATCGGAGCGTTACATGCCAGCGACTGATTGTTGCAACCACGGAATCTGTCACTGAATCATTGCCAGTGACAAGTGGTGCCAGTACAGTGACAACCATGAACGAGCCCACTCCCTGGCGCAGCCTGTACCGCAAGCGGCAAGCAGCAGGCCTCACCCGCGCAGACATCGCCGCCCGCACCGGCTACGGAGTCACGTACCTCGGTCTCCTCGAACGCGGCGTCAAGACCAACCCGTCCAAGCCCGTCATCTACGCGCTCGCCAACGCCCTCGGCTGCACGCCCGCCGACTTGGTCGACACCGGCACCGCTGAGGACAACGCGAGCCTCACCCTCGAAATCCTCGCCGCCCACCACGCCGAACTCGGCGCGGCCCTCAACGCGCTCCGGGCCCAAGTCACCGCTGCGGCTGCGGCATGAACGCCCGGTTGCCCCGCGCCGAGGACCAGATCCCCGACCCGGACTCGGTCGTCCCCTGCAAGGTCGCGTTCACTGTCGCCGAAACCGCCATCTGGCTCGGATTCATGAACGCTCGCACCACCGGCACCGCTCGCAAGAACGCCATGGACAGGGTCCACACCCTTATCCGCAAAGGCGAGCTCCGGGCCCGAGGCCAGCGGCTGAAGCTCATCTCTGGCGGAGCGATCCGGGACTACCTCGCCGGCAACGACGGCCACCGCGAGTCGGCATGACCACCGCGATGTCGACCAGTCTCGCGTTCCTCGCGCTCACCTGGTCGGCCTCCGTCACCGAAGCACCGGTCGACCGAAACCCGTGCGAGGTGTGCAGCCTGCACGGCCGGGTGACGGTCGCCCGTGTCACCTGGGACGCCAAGCCAGACACGATCGAGTTCCCGATGCGTGAGTGCTGCCGCGCCTGCGCGCCCGCGGTCGTCGACGACGCGCACACCAAGCACGACCCGAGGTCGCGCCGTCAGGTCCGTGTCGAGCTGGACCCTTCCACGCGCTGAACGCACGTCTCCTTTTCCTTGCGTTGCCCTGTGGGTGAACGCGATGCCTGTTCTTGATCCGCACTGAAGCCACCGACTCACCTGGAGCCGAAGCATGACTGCCGCCACCCCCAACGCCGAGGTCGCCACCGTGCAGCCGCGCCCCGAGCGCAAGCTGCCTGTCGGCCTCGAGGGCCGCCAAACCGACCTCGACACCGCATACCGGCTGTCGCAGAACCTCGCCGCGTCGAACCTCATCCCGCAGGACCTGAAGGGCAAGGCGTCCGACGTCCTCGTGATCCTGCTGTACGGGCAGGAGCTGGGGCTCGCCCCGATGCAGGCCATCCAGAGCATCGACGTGATGAAGGGCCGCCCGTCGCTGCGCGCGAACCTGTGGGTCGCGCTCACCCGCAAGGCCGGCCACAAGGTCCGCGTGGTCGAGGAGACGCCGACGTCCTGCACGGTGCAGGTCACCCGCCACGACGACCCGGAACCGCACATCGTCACGTACACCCTCGAGGACGCGAAGATCGCCGGGTTGCTGTCGAACAGCAACTACACGAAGAACCCGAAGGCGATGTTGTACGCGCGGGCGGCGTCGACGTGCTGCCGCCGGGCGTGCTCCGAGGTCGCGATGGGGTTCTCCGACGAGTACGAGGTGCACGCGTCGGAACCGGCGCCCCGGCCGTCGCTGGCGCAGGTCGCCGCCGAGCGCACCGACCAGCCCACCCCTTCCGCCCCGGCTGTGGCTGAAGTGGACGACGAGGAGATGCGGCAGCAGGTCGCGGCGCTGGCCGCCGAGCACGGCGACGCGCTCGACGCCGAGGTCGTGGACGACACCGCGGGCCTGTGGCCCGAGGTCAAGCAGCCCGGCGGTGCCCAGTGAACGGGCACGAGCACTACGTCGAAGCCGCGCGGCTCATGGAGTACGTCGAGGACGGCGCACTCCAGGACGGCGTCCGTCTGTCGGTCGAGGCCACCAACGAGATCACCGCGCGCGCCCAGGTCCACGCCACGCTTGCCCTCGCGGCGGCAGCCGTGACGCCGGCACTGCTCGCGATGTGCGGCGACAGCGACCGCATCACCGATTGGGGCAAGGCGATCGGCTGGAACACCGCCACGCAGGAAGGCGGCCAGCGATGACCACCACCGAGGCTGAACTCACCACTGCGCAACTCCTCCTGGAGTGGGACCGGCGCCGAGCTCGTTCGAAGCAGACCGAACTGGGCATGTCCGAGGTCGGCGGGTGCAAGCGCCGCGTCGGCTACCGGCTCGCCGGAACCCCGCCCACCAACCAGGGCGGCAGCGTCCAGGCCGTCATGGGCACAGCGATCCACGCCGCCGTCGAGAACGTGTTCCACGAGATGCAGGCCGCCGGGCTCATCCCCGCCGACGACCTCGTCGAGCACGAGGTGAAGTTCGCCGGGGTCCTCGGACACCTCGACCGGTACGAGGCCGCCACCTTCACGGTCCGCGACACGAAGACCACCAGCCAGTTCTGGTTGGACCACATCGTGCTGCACGGCGCGGACCGGGCGCACCTGTGGCAGACCCACTTGTACGCCGCCGCGCTGATCCAGGGCGGGCGGAAGGTGCGGCGCATCGTCATCGACTACCTCGCCCGCGACACCGGCCGCGACCACCAGGTCGTCGTGCCGTTCGACCCAATGCACGTGCGGGACGCGTTGGCGTGGCTGGAGAACGTCCGGTCGCTGCCGTTGGAAATGCTGAACCGGGACTACGCCCCGGAGTCGGGGTTCTGCAAGCACTGCCCGTTCTTCACGACGTGCTGGGACGGTGCGGTCCCGGATCGGGATCTGCGGTCGGTGCTGCTCGTTGAGGACGGCGATGCGCTGAAGTGGGCCAACCAGCTGCGGGTGGCTCGCGAGGTGATCGCCGACGCGAAGAAGCTGGAGGAGCAGGCGAAGGGCGCGCTCGACGCGATCCGCCCCAACCTCACCGGACGGTCCGACCCTGTGGACGTTGGCCTGGACGACCGGTGTCTCCAGTGGACGGTGTCCGACGAGCACCGGCTGGACAGCAAGGCGGTGAAGGCGGAGTACGCGAAGACCGGTGCGAAGCCGCCGATGACGACGACCACGAAGACCACACTGAAGCTGGTCGCGAAGCCGACGGCGGACGCGTCGTGACCGGGGTGGTGGCGGTTCCGCAGCACCGGCAGGTTCGGGTGTGCTGCGCGGCGCACACGCCGGGCGGACTCGGCTGGTGCTGCGACATCGCGGACTGTTCGCCGTGCTGCCCGGAGTGCCCGACCTGTGTGCTGTGCATCAGCAGCGAGGCCGCGTCTCCTGGTTGGCGGGTGCGTGCGGCGGCTGACCGGCGCCGGTGGCAGTCGGAGTTTTGGGCTGACCGGCGGGCGTTGGCGTCGATCGCGGCGGCGTTGTGGTGGTTCGACCGGTCGGATTGGGCGCGGACGATCGTGCATCCGCCGGTGCCGCAGATCGTGTCGACGTCGCGCGCGGTCGCCCGTGCCTTCCGGGATGAGGTGTTCGGCTGATGAGCGCACCCGCCGAGCAGCCGCTGTTCCCCCAGCCGCCGACCCGCGCTCAACTCGCTGTTCGCTCGCTGCGCGAGGGCGACATGCTCGACCTGCTGACCAAGCGGTACGACCAGCAGTACGGCAACGGCTTCCGGTACGCGGTCGCCCGGCACGTCCGGTCGCACGCCGGGTTCGATGCCCGGCGCACCGCCGACTTCGTCGCGATGGACCTGTGGCCCTCGAAGGGCTGCGCGCTCCACGGCCACGAGGTCAAGGTGTCGCGGTCGGACTGGCTGACCGAGCTGAAGCACCCGGAGAAGGCCGCCGAGTTCGTGCCGTACATGGACTACTGGTGGCTCGTCGTCTCCGACGAGACGTACGTGAAACCCGGCGAACTCCCGGACGGCTGGGGCCTGATGGCGGTCCGGGCCGGGCGGCTCGTCGTCGTCCGGCAGGCCGTCAAGCGCGAGCCGCTGCTGATGGACCGGTCACGACTGGCCGCGCTGCTCCGCGCGGTGACGAAGACAGCGGGTGCGGCATGAGGGTCCAGATGAAGTCGGCCGCCGTCGAAGACCTCCAGCCCGGCACGGCCATCTCCTGGTGCATCCGCCGCATCAGCTACGCGGAAATCTGCGTGCCGAAGCTCGTGGTCGAGGTCCGGCCGGTACCCGAGGTCGACTGGACCAACGACGAGCGCAGCGCCCCACTCAAGCCCTCCTACCTGACCATCACGGACCTCAACGGCAGAGGCGAAGCCCACTACCACGTGACGGGCAAGCACCGGTTCGGCCTGCTCGGCGAGCACTACAACGTGTGCGCCAAGTGCGGGCAGTTGACGCCCTGCGAGGAGCAGGTGCTCGACTCGGAGACGCTGATGCACCGGCTCGCGATGGACGAGCAGTGCTGCGTCTGCCAGAAGCGGCTGGGGTGGCGGCGCGCCGAGGTGACCGTGCAAACCCCGGACGGCCCGGCGGTGCAGCGGTACCACACCGTCAAGGGCACCCGGTGCCGTCGGGCGTACACCCTCGCCATCGCGCGTGACCCCGAAGCGCTTGCGCGGCTACGGGCCGAAGATGAAGGGCTGCCGTACACCCCGGCGAAGAAGGCCCCCGGCGGTGCGCCGTGAGCGTCCTCGTGATCCTCCTGGCCGCAGGCTCGGCAGCGTGGTTCGTCCTCCGGTGCACTGTCCTCGCACCCGCCACCGGCCGCCACAGCCTCACCCCACACCGCGGCTGGGAAGGCCGCACCGACGAACTCCACGCCCTCCAGGTCGGCAGGCACACCCAGCGGATCAAGACCTGCGGCGACCGCAACCCCGATGAGCTGCGCGCCACGTGCACCTTGCCGCTCCACCACGGCGGCAGCCGCCACGAACAACGCCTCGCCGGAGTCCTCCTCCGCGAATGGGCCCCCTCCCCGCACCCCGCGGGGGTGCCGCAATGACCGCGCCCCAAGCAGGCGCGCTCGACGCCCACGCGGCCCGCGCCGAACTCGTCGACTACATCGCCCGCCTCAAAACCGAAGCACCCGACCACCACCCCGACATCGCCTACGAACTCGACCACGTCGCCGACGAACTCAGCGCGATTCTCCGCCGCTGGGACATCACCCGCGATCGGCCCTAGGCCACCGTCACCACGAGGGAGCACCACATGCCGCGGGACCACGCGCGAGTCCTCATCCGCATCTGGGCGGACGACGACTTCACCACGCTCACCGAGGCCGCGCAGCGGTTCTACGTCCTGTTGCTCTCCCAAGAGCACATCAACCGCGCCGGGGTCCTCGACCTCCGCCCGCGCCGGTGGGCGCGGCTCGCCGCCGACAGCACCACCGCCAGCGTCGACAAGGCGCTGCGCGAGCTGGACGCGGCCCGGTTCGTCGCCGTCGACGACGACACCGAGGAACTGCTGGTGCGGTCGTTCATCCGCAACGACGGCATCGTCCGGCAGCCGAACGTCCTGAAGAACGCGCTCAACTCCGCGCGCCAGGTGCAGTCGCGGAAGCTGCGGGAAATCCTCGCCGAGGAGCTACGGAAGTTGATCGACTTCATCCCGACGGACCGCCGTGACGAGGAGACGAACCGGGAGGGTGTTCTCAAGGTCGCTGACCTGCTGTTTCACCCGAATGCGAAGGGTTCGCCGAACCCTTCCCGGAACCCTTCGCCGAACCCTTCCGACAGTGATCAATTCCGCCCACCGGAAAACCCCACGTCAACCACCACGGCCGAACCCTTCCCGGAACCCTTCCCGGAACCCTTCCGCGAAGGGTTCCGGGAACCCTTCGTCGAACCCCCTGGGGAGGGGGAGGGGGTAGGGGAAGGGGTTATCTCTAGTTCCAGCGTGGTTAAGCAGCCAGCAAGCAGCACTAGACGGCCAACCGCCCGCGAACTCGCCGACACCGCCGTCGACCCCACCACCGACACCATCCTGCGGGCCTGGCGCAACAGCCACGACCCGCGCTACAGCGGCGGCACCTACACCGCCATCGGCAAGCACGTCGCCACCCTCCTGCGCGACGGCCACACCGCCGACACCATCCGCGCCGCCCTCGCCGAATGGGACCGCCGCGCCGACGCCAAACCCGGACTCCTCCCCCACCTCGTCGACGACCACGTCCACAGCCAGCGCCCCGGTGCCACCAAGACCTCAATCATCAACGGCAAGCCGACCATCCCCGTCGAGCAGATCCCCGACGACGACATCGACCCCGACGCCATCCTCGGCACCGACTACTGGACCCCGCCCGTCCCGCCGCGCGACATCGAAGACGGCCCCGACGCGGGCCTCCGCACATGGATGGACGACCAAGTCACCGAGCACCGTGCCGCCCGTGTCGTCGAAGCGCGCCGTGCGCTGATCCGCCGCCAGAACCAGAACCGGAGCAGCGCGTGAACCACGAGCACGACCCGTCCCCCTACGAGGACGACATGCCACCCCACGACCCGCGCGCGGAGCAGGCGGTACTGGGGGCGGTCATCAGTTCCCCAGCGGCCCGCGAGGACGTCGGCGAGATGCTGGCCGCCAACCACTTCTACAAGCCCGTCCACGGGCAGATCTTCGCCACCGCGATCGACCTGACCATCGCCGGCCACCCGGTCGACATCGTCACGATGCACAACGAACTCGACCGCCTCGGCCTGCTGGCCAAGGTCGGCGGGCTCCCGTACCTGCACACCCTGCTCGCGGCGTGCCCTTCCTTCACTGCGGCAACCCACTACGCCGACATCGTGCTCACGCACTACAAGCGCCGCAGAATGCTTGAGGCTGGGCAGCACATCGTCCAACTCGGCCGCACCGGCGGTGGCGCGGACATCGACCACGTCATCGAGAACGCCCGCCAAGCCATCGACCAGGTCGCCCACGAGGGCCGGTCGACCACCGACGACCTCGACCTCGGCAGCGCGCTGGCCGGTCTGCTCGACGAACTGGACAGCCCCGCCCCACCATCCCTGCCGACCGGGCTGCACGACCTCGACGACGTCCTCTCCGGCGGCCTCTACGCCGGGCAGCTCGTCGTCATCGGCGCCCGCCCCGGCATCGGCAAGTCCGTGATGGGCCTCGGCACGGCGATCCACACCGCGAAGATGGGCCGCGGCGCGCTGTTCGCGTCGCTGGAGATGTCGCGCGGCGACTGCATGCGCCGCCTGGTCGCCGCCGAAGGCAGCGTGGAACTGACCCGCCTGGTGCAGCACCAGCTGACGCAGGACGACTGGCGCCGCGCCACCGAGGTCCAGGAGCGGGCGTCGGAATGGCCGCTGCACATCGACCCGCGGCCGCACCAGACGCTGACGTCGATCCGCGCCAAGGCTCGTGACATCACCCGTACTGAGGCCGGTCTGTCGCTCGTGGTCGTCGACTACGTGCAGCTACTGGGCTCGGGTGGCGGGAAGTCCGAGCGTCGGGACCTGGAGATCGGCACGTTCACTCGAGGCCTGAAGCTGCTGGCGAAGGAGCTGGAGGTGCCGGTGGTGGCGATCTCCCAGGTGAACCGCGGGTCGGAGCAGCGAGCGGACAAGAAGCCGACGATGTCGGACCTGCGGGAGTCGGGGTCGATCGAGGCGGACGCGGACACGGTGATCCTGCTGCATCGGACACCTGAGGCGCCGATGGATATCGAGGCGATCGTGGCGAAGCAGCGGCAGGGGCCGACGCGGTCGGTGACGTTGCGGTGGCGTGGGCACTACTCGCGGATCGACAACGCGGCCGTGAGGCATCTCGAAGCGATGTGAGCCCTGTTATGTGACCTCTGGGCGTAGCGGGGCTTCGTTTGGTGGTTCGAGAAGGGGCCGTCGCCTGCCCGATATTTGTCACTGAAGCCTTGTCAGTGACAAGCAGTGGCAGTACAGTGACAACCACGCGAACGTCACCCCCGAACTCCGGGAGCCACCCATGCACCACACCAACCGCACCCTCCTCGACACAGGTGACACCACCCCGGTCCTGGACACCCGCCTGACCCTGCTGGCCGTCGACCGGAAGACCGCCCTGGCCACGGCCCGCACCCTCGCCGCCGAGGTCGTGTCCAACGTCCGCACCGGACGCGTGACCCGATGAACCTCATCCCCGACGACCTCGAAAACCGGTTCGCCGCGGCGTACGAGGCCAAGCAGGCCGTGGTCAACCGCGGCGTCCCGGAGCCGAGGTCGCTTGAGGTGCGGGCCGCGTATTTCCGAGACCTTGCCGTCGCCGAAGCCGCGCTCGTCGACCTGTACCGCGAGGCCCGGTTGCTGGTGCCGTCACTCGGTTTGCTGTGGCGGGCTCTCGTGGTTGCAGAGATCGCCAGTGAGAACAGGGCGGAGTCGGCCGCTGAGACGGCGGAGGCGCGGGAGCGGGACATCGCCCGGCGTGCCGCGAAGGACGCGGAGTCGTGACCGCCCACGGCACGGTGTCCGTGGACTTGTCGAACCGGTCAGCGACGGTCGTGTCCGATGGCCGCTGGGAAGGCACCTGGTCCGAAGCGACCCGGTCGACGAGCGGACCGGATCGGCGCGGATGGTTGGCGGTTCGCGCCGGACAGCGCGTGGCAGACGACTGTGGACGGCGGAGTACGCGAGGTCACCCGATGACCGCCTCCGTCGAGCAGTCGACGATCGCGGTCGCGGACTTCTACGTCGCCCTCGGGCAGCGCATCGCGGAAGCCCGCACCGCTGCCGGGATGAGCCAGGACGAACTGGGTGCCCACAACGTGGTCCGGTACGCGGCCGTGTTGGGCGTGGAGCTCCTGTGGCTGCTCACCGTAGACCCGACGACCACTGGACCCGCCCAGGACCGCACAGAGCCGCTGAGGGCCGACCGATGACCGCCGACGAAGCCCTCCAGCAGAAACAGCAGGCCTTCGCCCGCGAGCAAGCCCGAACCGCCCAAGACCTCGCCGACAAGTACGGGGCCGCGCTCCTCGAAAAGTACGGGCCGCAGAAGTACTTCGCCTGGGAAACCGCCACCAAGAAAGCAGGCACCCGATGAGCCCCTGGAAGGTCGCGATCGCTGCCGCCGCAGTGTGCGGTACCGCCCTCACCCTCCTCGTCGCCTGCGCCTGGCCCGCCACCGCCGACGCCACCCTCGACCCCGTCACCGGCTGGGCCATCGCCCCCAGCGTCGCCCTCATCGTCCTCTGCATCGGCGCCCTCGCCGTCCTCGGCGTACTGGCCGTCATCCGCGTCATCGCCTCCTTCCGACGAGCGCACGCCACCATCGCCGCCGCCCGCGCCGACGTCGCCCGCCCGCTCACCGACACCCCGAAAGGCCCGCAGTGAGCACCCTCCACGCCCTCCGTGAAGCCGCCGGACTCGCCCCCATCGCGGTCCCGGTCCCGGAGACCACCCACCCCACCCCCAAGGTCCTGCCCGCTTGGGCAAAGGGACACCTCGACCTGCCCATGCCCCCCGCCCCAAAGGACACGCGATGACCGAGCAGACCCCCGCCGTGGCTGACGAGACCCCCAACCCGGCGGTCACCCGCGTGCTGCACGCCATGACCGATCGGCTGCACGAGAGCCTCTGCAACTGCCGCGCCTACCCCGACTCGTGCGCGTCGCGGGACGACTACCGGCGCGACTCGCTGATGTGGACGTTCGGCCACGCCGAGGAAGCGCTGGGCATGGCGATCGAACAGGGCTGGATCGCCGAGCCGAGCGAGGAGATCACCCGCCTCCGCGCCTCCGTCGAGGACTCCGACAGGCTGCTCGGCCGCACCGCCCGCCGTCTCGCCGACGTCCTCGGGCTGGACCTGAAGACCATGCAGCTCGACGACCTCATCGCCCGCGCCGAGCAGCTCCGCGCCCGCGACGCCGCGTGGAAGGCCTACGCCGAACTCCTGTCCGACCGGCTCTGGGACATCTCCTCGCTGGTGTCCAAGCCCGCGATGAAGTGCAGCGGCCTGGACTCCGACGTGGTGCAGGAGATCGACGACCTCGCCAACACCGCCGGGAAGGACGCCGTGCTGGCCGAGACCCCCGCCCCGACCACCACCGAGGGAGACCAGACCCCGCGCCGCCCGGTCCACGCCGACCCCGACTTCGGCTACGAGTACGACGAGGACGGCGCCAAGACCGAGGTCGCCGCCGGATGGGACATCAGCTTCGGCTGCCGCCTCAACGTCGTCCAGGACCGCGACGGGTTGCCCTACGTGTCGGTGCATCTGTCCGACCACGACCTGCGCAACGGCTTCTCCAGCCGGTCCACCACCCGCGAGCAGATCCGCCAGTTCGCCTACCACCTGCTCAAGCTGACCGAGGAGATGGACGAGTTCGCCCCGTCCTCCGAGGACACCCCGGCGGACACCCCAGCACCCGCGCTCGACACCGCGTTCCTTCGCCGCTACGCCGACACCCTCGCCCGCGACATCGACGGCGTGCCGACTCGCGAGCAGGTGCTGATCTATGCCGACGCGTTCGCTGGCGACTGGCGCATCTCCGACGCCGAAGCGGACTACGTGGTCACCGTGCTGGCCGAGGACACCCCAGCACCCCGCGTGTGGCGGGAAGGAGACGACGAGCCCGAAGGCGTCGACCTCCTCCGCGACACAGACGACGGCCACCGTGCGTTCCCGTTCGCCCGCCGCAACACCGACGGACGGTGGTGCTGGGTCAAGAGCCCGGACGAGTCACCCGAGATCTGGCACGGCCTGCCCTGGAAGGAACTGCTCGCCGACGCCTACGGCCCGCTGTCCGAGGTCCCCGCCGGCGGTGGGACCCCGTGACGCTGACCCCCTATTGGAGCAACGGCGCCATCACCCTCTACCACGGTGACAACGCCGAACTCCTCCCAGCCGTGACCGCGGACGTCGTGCTCACCAGCCCGCCCTACAACATGGGCCTCACACCAGGCGGCGGCGGGCGCGGCATGTACCAGCCGTCGGCATCCCGCAAAGGCGGCCGGTTCCGCGCAGGATACGGCGACGGCGGACACGACGACGCCATGCCCCAGCACGAGTACGACGCCTGGCAACGCCACGTCCTCCAACTCTGCTGGGAGGCAATCCCCGACACCGGCGCCATCTACTACAACCACCGCGACCGCGTCGAGCACGGCCGCTTGCGCGTGCCGCTCGGCGGTGATTTCGGCCTGCCGCTACGGCAGCGCATCACCTGGGACCGCGGCACCGGCATCGGCGTAAACACCCGCCACTACGCAGCCGTCGGTGAGGACCTCTACCTGTTCGCCAAGCCGGGCTGGAAAATCCGGCATTCCGCCTCGGGCGCGGGCGACGTGTGGCGCCTGGGCATGGCCCACGGGCGTGACCACGAAGACCACCCTGCGCCCTGGCCAGAGTCCCTCCCGGCGCGGGTGATTGACCACAACCCTGGGGCGATCCTGCTCGACCCGTTCGTCGGATCCGGCACGACCCTGCTGGCAGCACACCGATTCGGCGCGCGGGCGATCGGGATCGAGAGTCACGAGCCGTACTGCGAGCTGATCGTGCGGCGACTGGAGAGGCAGGCCGTCCACTCGCTGTCCGAGGTGCCCGCGGATGGCGGGAAGCCATGACCGCGCTCGCACACCTGTCTGAGGTCGCGGCGTGACCGCGGCACCCCCAAACCGAGAGGACAGAGCTGTGAACCTCGACCAGAAGATCCGCCAGCACCGGGCCCTGGACCATGTGCTGACCCGGCCGTCGGCCGGTGACGCCTGGCACCAGCTCGGCCACGCCGTCCTCGCCGTGCTGGAGGAGCACCCGCACCGGCTGCTCGACGAGTTCAGCCGTGAGACCACGGACGACTCCGCCGCCAGGTACGGCCGGTGCGGCACCTGCGGCAACGTCCGCGACGGCGTGTACTGCCCGACCGTCACCGCCGTCGCCCGCGAACTGGGCATCGACCTCGCGGCGGTGACCGGGTGACCGACCCCACCTCCGCCGACGACCTCCGCGACCGGCTCTCCGAGCACCTCGAACGCACCATGCCGAAGTCGGCGTCCGGCTACCAGACCTACCTCCAGGACGAGCTGTACTTCGGGCTGGCCGGGTTCATCGAGGCCGAGGTGGCCCGCCTCACCGGCGAGGCCGCCGAGTGGAAGCGTGCCGCCGAGGCTGAAGCCCAGGGGCGCACCGCCGACGTCACGCTGATGGTCCGGGACCTGCACGCCGCCCAGTTCGACGGCGCCACCTCGCTCCCTGACCGCCCGTTGGACACCGTGTGGGAGTGGCTGCTCGACCTCGTCCGCAAGGACCGTGCCCGCCTGTCGGGGGGCAACACCCCCGCAGACGCGGCGGGCGTCGTGCTGGCAACACCGAACAGCGCGGGCGCAGGCGACCGCATCCGAGTCACCTATATCGACGACGTGGTCGAGGAAGGCGTGGTCGTCGCATCCCGCCCGGCCGGACGGAACTTTGTGGACTTCCGGACCGACGACGGCGAGATGCGGCACGGCGTGCACGTCTACGAGATCCTCGCCCGCGCGCCGGGTTGGGGGTCGGCTGTCGCCACCCCCGCCGACACACAGGCGGGCGAACTGCCCGAGTTCTGCCACGAGGCGCACGGCAACTACGAGCGCTCCACGCCCATGCAGATCAAGGAGTGGCTGGAGCACCGCAAACTCAGCACCGAAGGGACCAAGGCGGAACTCATTGCCCGTCTGCGCGCGGACGACGCACACCCGGCCCACCAGTGCGGCTGCTGCCCTCGCGTGGCCCGCTCGCGGTGTGAGCCGTGGTGCCCGCGCTCGCTGGTCTGGCTCTCGCGTGACCCCGCCCCGTCCGCTGGGGGTGCCGACACCGAGGACGAGAGGGAGCGGGAGGCACGAGAAGACGCCGAGGACCGCGAGACCGCCGACGCGATCGTGCCTGACCGTGTGCCGCGCATGTGGGTCCACGGCAGGGCCGACAACCCTCCCCGCCCGGACCCGCACGGCGACCCCGTCACCGTCCGCAACAAGACCGGGAAGCGGTGGAAGCAGCACGGGAACCAGTGGCGCGCACCCAACTCCACTGGCACCGGCTGGGGTTTCTGGGGGCTGCTGGAGATGCACGGCCCGCTGACCGAAGACCTGCCCGCTCCGCCTGCCCCCACCGAGAGGACCGACACCGATGCCTGAAACCCCGGACGTTGCCGCGGTCCTGCGAGAGCTTCCCCCTGGGATGACCTTGACGCTGAAGTGGTGGGCCCGCGATGGGGTCGTCCAGGCCGATGTCCCTGCCCCGACGAAGACCGGGCTCGTCCGCCGAGGCCTCGCCGAGTGGGCGCCGGGCGACGACCTGTGTCCCCGGCTCACCGACCTCGGCATCCAGATACGCGACTGGCTGCTGGCCGAGACCCCCGACCCCACCACCGAGAGGACCGACAAGCCGTGAGCACCGAACCCCGCGACGAACCCGGCTACGGCCTCGTGATGCCGTTCGTCAGCGTCACCAGCAAGGGCGGCCCGCACGACGATGAGGCCTACGTCTGCGGCTGGGAGATGGGCCAGCTCGACGCCCGCCTCCAGTACGAGCGCCCCCTCCTGCTGGAGCAGACCATCCACGCGGCCAACACGGCGCAGGCCGACCTCGTAGCGATGAAGCACGGCTATGCAGCCACGGTCCGGCAGACCGACAACGAGTGGGCGTGGCTGCGCGCCGTCCCATCGCAGGCCCTCACCGGAAGGAACGACGCGTGAGCACCGAACCCGCCACCCTCACCGTGGACGACACGATCAAGATGCTGCGCGAGACCTTCTGCGTGGCCCAGACCGCGATCGGCCAGTTCTACGGCCCGTTGGGCGACGCCCGCACCCGCGAGCACATCGACCGCCTCCAAGCGCTGATCGACGACTGCGACCGGCAGCGCCCCCTCGGCCCGGACGGCAAGCACGGCGACGGTCCACGCTGCACCCCGACGTGCGGGTGCGAGGACGAGCGCGCCGCTGTGTCGTCCCCTCCCCGACAGGAGGGATGAGGTGAGCGGACCGATGGCCGACTGCCCGACCTGCGGCCACAACCTCAGCGCCTTCTGCGGCGGCTGCACCGCACTCGTGCTGAACGACGCGGGCATCCCCGGCTACTGCGGCCACGACTGCTCGGTGGACGCGCTCGGCGAGTCCGCGTTCGACACCCTCAAGCGCCTGCTCTCGAACGGGCATTCCCCCGCTCCCACCCCCTCGGGTGGGACAGCACCCGAGGAGACGTGAGCCATGGCCTGGCGGATCTGGACGTGGTGGGCCCGGTGGCGCGAAGACCGGAGGAACCGATGACACCGTCGATCCCCAACCTCGACCGCCGCATCATCGCCCTCGTCGCAGACGGCCACACCAACCGCGCCATCGCCCGCCAACTCAAACTCACCGAGGACGGCGTGAAAACCCGGCTACGACGGCTATCCGCGCGGCTTGGAACCCGGAACCGAGCGCACGCCGTCGCCTGGTTCTACCGCCACCACCTGCTGGAGGTCCCGCATGCCTGAACGAACCGTCCACGAGTTCACCCCCGACCAGATCGAGGACACCATCGGCACCGCGCTCAGGGCTGGCGACGTCGACGTGGTACCCAGCCTCGTCGCCCTGCTCGCTCTCCAGGACGCAGACCGGGCACAGGCCGTGCTCGACACCATCAACACGGGGTTGATCCTCGCGTCGAGACGGGACACGTGATGGGCCGCGGCGACCGCGATTCCCAAACCCAGATCCGGCCCGCCTCCGTGCGCACCCCGGACGAGAAGACCCGCGAACGGATCCGTCGCCGAGATGCGGCACGAGCGGTCGCGACCCGCGCGCTCGACGCCGAGGACTGCGCGCTCCTGCTCGACATGCTCGGCCTCCACCCCAACGAAGGACTTACACCATGACTGACACCCAGGCCTTCCACATCGGCGACCTGCTGTCCATCAGCACCGGCGCACTCGTCTCACCCGAGCACATCGGCGGCGTCTACAAGATCCTCAACCACCTCACCGGCGACAACCTCATGACCCACCAGTTGCCGCTCGCCTGCAACGCCGTCCGGCCCGACCTGATCCAGCAGCACCCGTGGCTGGCGAACATCACTGCCCCCGAGTTCACGGGCGGCGAACCGCAGGTGAAGGCGTGGGTCGAAGAGCAGGGTGCCGAGCATGGGTTCCTGCACCCACTGACCCCGGTGCCGAACTCGTGGGGGACGCACGACCCGATCACGGACCTGTTCAACATGAAGCCCGACGCCCAGGTGGTCGTGGTCGAAGTCCCCGACGAACCGGCCCCGTGAACGCCGAGGGCCCGGCAACCGTGGCTGCCGGGCCCACGCGCTCTCAGCTTTCCGTTGCTGCTGGTGGGCGTTCGGGAAGCACGGCGTCTGCTTGGCGGAGGTACCAGCCGATGAAGCTGCGCACGATCGCGCTCCGGTCGGTACCTGTGGTCGCTGCTGCGGCGCCGAACGCCTCCCAGTCCTCGTCGGTGACGCCGCGGAGGTAGCGGCCTTTGAGCTTGTGCTGGTTTGCCATAAACCCATGATGACAGGTGGCTTGCCACCCGTCCAGTTGTGTGCCATTCTTAGGTGGCAAGCCACCCGGTACCAGCGAGGAGAACGAGATGGACACCACCACCCCCACCTACACCGTCAACTGCGGCGGCTGCGGCGGCGAGATCACCGGCGACACCGTCATCTGCCCCCACTGCGAGGGCGTCCTGGCCTGACACGAGGAAGGGGACGGGCCAGCTGATCCCTGGCCCGTCCCCACCCCAAACCCTACGACCCATCCTCACGACCAAGGAGACGAACACAGGCAATGGGCATTTCATCGGACGGGATCCTCGCCTACGGGTACGACCTCGGTGGCGACGACGGCGAATGGAAGATCGAAGAGGCTGGCGAATACGGCGAGTGGACGCCGTCGTGGCTCGGCGAGGACGAGGACGAAGAGGGGCCGGTCGAAGCGGCCGAACTGGCGCTTCTCGCCGCCGCCGGGTTCACCGAGACGGACTACGAGGTCGCGGGCTACTTCGACCGCAAGCGTGAGGCAGAGGCCCGCGTCGGCGTCGAGATGACGTCGTACTGCTCGGGCGACTACCCGATGTACGTGCTGTCCGCGCACGCGATCACGGTCGGTCGCGGCTCAGTGAAGGAGATCGACTTCGCCGCGCTCGAAGTGGCCCGTGTCGAGCAGGAGTGGGATGCCAAGTTGACAGCCGCTCTCGGCGTCCTCGGGATGACGCCGAAGCAGGCCACGCCGAAGTGGCTGCTCGTCTCGTACATGGGATAACCCTGCGCTCTGTGCGCACCGGGTCCGGCGGCTCCGCCTGGACAGCCCGCCGCCGGGCCCGGCTCCCAACACCCACTGCCCACGAACCCGACAGAGGGACTTCCCATCATGACCGACCCGCTCGACATGACCATCGACCACACCCGCGACGACCTCCGCCGCGCTGACGCCACCGCGGGCGCGATCATCTTCTTCACCCTCGGTCTCGGCGGCATCATCGCCGACGCCGCCGGTGACCTGCCCCGTGTCGTCGTCATCGCCGCGACCTTCGCGGCCGTCCCCGCCACGGTGACCATCAGGCGTGCGCTCGCGGTCGTCCGCCCCCGCATGATCGACGACGGCGAGGACGCGGCCCCCGCGTCGTGGCCGCACGCCGATCGCCAGGAGGACGGGGACGCTGTCCTGGCGGCCATCGACTCCGCCGACCCCAGGCAGATCAAGGCCGCGCAGGAGTGGTCGTTGGCGAAGATCGCCGCCGCCAAGAACCGCGAGGTCCCGCGCGCCATCAGCTCGTTCGTCGTGACCGTCCAGTACCTGGCCGCCGTCGCGGTGGTCAGCGCACTGGTCTACCTGGTCATGGCCATCGTCTCGCTCATCAGCCACCTCGTCTGACAGGAAGGACATCGATCATGGACTGGCGACACCGCGCAATCTGCCGCAACGAAGACGACGAGCTGTTCTTCCCGGTCGGGTCGACCGGGCCCGCTGCACGACAGCTCGCCGAAGCGAAGCAGGTGTGCGCCCGCTGCCCCGTGAGGGAGGACTGCCTGGAGTGGGCGGTCGACAACCGGGTGGCCTTCGGGGTGTGGGGCGGGCAGTCCGAGGAGGAGCGTGAGGCGGCCAAGCGTCGGGCCGCGCGATCCCGGACCCGCACCTACAGCGACGCCTGATGGGCGGCCTGCCCACGGAAGCTGGACGAGATCCGGGCCGGGCAGTCGTTCCTCTGGAACTCACGGCGCGGCTGGCTGCTCGTCGGCCCCACCGGCATCCTGGAAGCCGCCGCAGCGGCACGGCCCCGTGGGGTCGTCGCTGCTTCCGGGTGCCGGGTCCGGGTCATGCGCGTGGTCGGCTCGTGGACTCGCGGCGGCGTCGACTACTCCACCGCCGTCATCACCCGCCTCTCCGGCTCGTGACCGCTGCCCCTGGGTCCTTCGCTGACCCAGGGGCAGCACCACGTCCACAGGACGTAGCATCCGAGCGCCCGCCAGAGCCTCCCGAGGAGACCCCGTGACCACCCCCGACACCGCACCCGACCTCACCGGAGCCGTCGCCTACGTCCTGGTCGACCAGACCCGCGGCACCGGCACCTGGCACGTCACCCCCGACCGGGTCGTCCACTACCAGCGGCCGTCCGGCGAGTGGACGCCGCCAGCGATCGTGTCCGCCGACGACCTCGAGGACTCGCCGACCTGGAAGCGCGTCGACGCCTGACCCCTGCACAGCACGAGGGCCCCGCACCGGGATGGTGCGGGGCCCTCGTCGTTCGGCAGGTCGTTCAAGCCTTGCCCAGCTCGCTCTGGATGGCGCTGTAGATCGCCGCCCGACGTCGCCCGCCGACCGAGAGTCCGCGGTCGCGCAGCCCGTCCAGCAGAGCGTCGCGGCTGAGCCGGTCGCCTAGTTCGGTCGCCAGTTCGCGGGCGACCGGGAGGAGGTCCGAGACGTCCACGTCGGTCGTCCCCGGCCGCGGCTTCGGTCGCCTCTGGGCGCGGCCGACCGGTCGCTTCCGGTCGCCTGCCGGGTGGGGTTCGGTCGCTGTCTCGGTCGTCTTGTCGACGGCCTTCGGTCGCCTGCCGGTCGCCTGCCCGGTCGTGTCCGGTCGCTCGTCGGTCGCCGTGGAGTTGGCGGCCGGTCGCCTCTCGGTCGCCTCTCGGTCGCTTGCGTCGGTCGCCTGTTCCCGCTGGTCAGCGAACGCGTCGGCCGTCAGGCTCGGATCGGCCAGACGAGCCGCCAGCAGGTCGGCTTCCTCGGCGGTGAACGCAGGCCGCAGCCCGGTCGCCACGACCGACGGGGTGGGCGCTTCGGCCGCCTCCTCCGGGGCATCCGGGGCCGTCTCGTCCGGGGTGTCGACGTCGACCGGGGTGGCCTTCACAACACGCGACCGGAAGCGGCCGAACACGCCGACGTGGGTCCCATCCAGTCGGGCCTGTACCCGGCGCCGATAGCCCAGCGACGCGGCCGCCCACGCGTCGCTGTAGGTCCAGTTGCCGACGCCGAGCCGGTAGCCCAGCGCCCGCCCGGCGATGACGGGGTGCGCCACGTGGCGGCCCACCAGCAGCGCCAGTCCGACCGCCACACCACGCAGGCTTGCCCACCGGACCGCGGTGTCGATGCGGGCCTGCGCCAGCGTCCGCCCGGTCCGCAGGTGGCGGCACCACAGGATGAACAGGTGCACCAAGAACGGGCCCGCCAGCGACAGGCCACCACGGAGCAGGCCACCGAACAGGTCCTTCTCCTCGAACACCGAGTGCCAGGTGTTCACGAACGCCGCGATTGACGCGAAGAACCACATCGACTG
>Ga0247777_1000042_pt1 | contig 62143 bp, 62 predicted proteins | sample UWRJL154409C5_FD_179937 | JGI IMG/M metagenome (GOLD analysis project Ga0247777, IMG submission 179937) | Plant litter microbial communities from Arlington Agricultural Research Station in Wisconsin, United States - UWRJ-L154-409C-5 | ecosystem: Environmental > Terrestrial > Plant litter >... | reverse complement strand
GCTCAGCCCCGAAAAATTCCGCAGAAACCGGCCCGAGATCTATGCTGCCCATCGGCAGCATAGATCACACCTCGATCGATCCCGCAAGATGTGTGGGATCATAAGAAACGCCAAAACGCCAGAAGAGCAAGAGGAGGATTGGGGTTAACAAAATGCGAGCGCGGGCGCGCGCTGTTAACGACGTACACCGTCCGCGTGCCGCGCCGTTTACGACGTGGCGAAGCGCGCTGCCCGCCTTTTCAATGATGCAGCACGTCGAGGAGGGCGAACCCCCAATCTCCTCTTCTGGCGTTTTGGCGTTTTGGCGGTCAACGCTGGGAGCGCTCTGAGCCGAACTAGGTTTGGTTGGGGCGATCGCGATCCCGCAGCGCAACTCCCAGGAATCAGGGTTCCGCACCTAGACGCCGAAGGCTGGGCCGAGGTGCGCCGTGATTCGTGACCATCCAAAACAATTGGCGGCTTTAGGCGAACTCGACCATGACCGGGATGTGATCGGAGGGTTTGTCCAGCCGTCGCGGCTCCTGGTCCATGATCACGCTAGTGCAGCGTTTGGCTAGCGATTCAGAGAGGAAAACGTAGTCGATGCGCAGGCCTTCGTTCTTGCGGAAGCCGCCGCCGCGGTAGTCCCACCAGCTGTACAGGCCGCCTTCCGAGTGGTGTTCGCGAAAGGCGTCCTTCAAGCCGAAATCGCGGACCCTGGCCAGCGCGCGGTGCTCATCGGGGTGGAAGTGAACTTTGCCGCGAAACAGCTCGGGTGCGTACACGTCTCGATCGTCCGTGGCGATGTTGAAGTCGCCGCATACGAGCACGTCGCTGTTTGGGTTCGCGGCTTCGTCGAGCGTGACGCGAAGCCGCTCGAGCCAGGCGAGCTTCTCGACGAACGAGGGAGAACTCGTGGTCTTGCCGTTCGGCACGTACACCGAAAAGATACGCACACCCGCGACCGTCGCAGCGATGGCTCGCCGATCCGCATCCGCCGCCTGACCGGAGAGCCCGATCGTGATCTCCTTCATCGGCAGCCGAGACAGGATCGCGACGCCGTTGTACGAGAGCTGTCCGGCCATGGCGATGCCGTAACCGAGGCGCATGAACTCATCGGTCGGAAAATCGTCGTCGGTGACTTTGGTTTCCTGCATGCACAGGACGTCCGGCTGCACACGTTCCAGCCAATCACAAGCGTGGTCCAGGCGAGCGCGGATCGAATTGACGTTCCAGGTGGCGACTTTCACTTCGGCCCGCCGTAATACTGCGAGCGCCCGCTCGCAACCGGGTTCTTCGCCCGCCTCTCGCTCCCAAACGCGCCTAAACGCTTGTCAGGGGCCTCCGTGTGCACTAGCGAAGTAGCGGGTTGTCCATGGTATTTGCGCAGGCCCGAGTCTCTTTGTTGGTGCTGGCCGCGTTGCTCACGCACAGCGGGCTTTCGAGCGCGCAGTCGGACGACGCTCCGTCGGATTCAGGCTCGGTGCCGAGCGGCGCTTCCGGCGCCATCCGGAAACCCGCAGAGCCGCCGAAAGAGGCGCCCAAGCAGCCGGTCATCGTGCTGCCCGAACTGACGCATTTCGAGCACGCGGAGTATCCGGCCGAAGCCGAGAAGGCCGGGCTGCAGGCCGACGTGGTGCTCAAGCTCACCGTCGATCGCGAAGGCAACGTGACCAAGGCGGACGTGCCGACGCCGGTCGGTAACGGCTTCGATGAAGCCGCCAAGGTCGCCGCGCTCAAGTTCAAGTTCACGCCTGCCACGCGCGACGGCGTGCCGATCCCGGTGGTCATCCCCTACCGCTACTCTTTCACGCTGACCGTGAAGCCGGGGGCCGAAGCGCCGCCGCCCGCACCCACCACGGGCAACTTGCTCGGTGCCGTGCGCTTGGCGGAGAGCAACTCGCCGCTCGTCGGCGCGACCGTCACCATCACCCTGGCGGATGGTTCGCAGCGCCAAGTCGTCACGGACGAAACCGGTAAGTGGCGCTTCGATGGGCTGCCTCCCGGCAAATACAAGGTGCGCCTCGAATCTCCCGGCTTTCAGCCGGTGGAGAATCAGGAAGAAGTCGGGCTGGGGGAGGAGACCGAAGCCACCTACCGCTTGGCGCCCGTGTCCGAGGGCATCGAGATCACCGTTCAAGGCGAGCGCCCGCCCCGTGAAGTGACGCGCCGAACCATCGAGCGCCGCGAAATCGACCGCATTCCAGGTACCAGCGGTGACGCACTCCGTTCCATCCAGAGCTTGCCGGGCGTGGCGCGGCCGCCCGGGCTTGCGGGGTTCTTGATCGTGCGCGGTTCGTCACCCCAAGACACGCAGGTCTACATAGATGGCGCGCTCGTACCAATGGTCTATCACTTCGGTGGTCTGTCGAGCGTCGTACCCACCGAGCTGCTGGATAAGATCGACTTCTACCCCGGTAACTTCAGCGCGCGCTTCGGGCGCGTGAGCGGCGGCATCGTCGATGTTGGCCTGCGCAGCCCGGACACGCAATGCACCGGCCCCTACGGCACGCCCAGCGATCGCAAAGGCTGCTTCCACGGCATGGCGCAGGTCGACATGATCGACGGCCGCCTGATGCTACAGGGCCCCCTGCCGATGAAGGATTGGACGTTCGCCGTGGCCGGTCGGCGCAGCTGGATCGACGCTTGGCTCAAGCCAGTGTTGGAGAGCGCGGGCTCCACCGTCTCTTCTGCGCCCGTTTATTACGACTATCAGGCGCTGATCGACCACAAAACCAGCACCTCTCGCTTCAGTTTGCGGGCCTATGGCTCGGATGACAAATTCCGGATCATCATCACCGATCCCGCCGCGCAAGATCCGGCGCTCGGCGGCGCGCTCAAGTTCGGTACCTCGTTTTGGCGCGCTCAAGCGCTGTACGAGGCAGATCTGTCGCGCGGCGTGACGAGCAACACGAGCTTCTCGGTCGGCCAAGACAACGCGGGCTTCTCCGTCGGCACCTACTTGTTCAACTTGGACAACTGGGCGATTTACGCGCGGCACGAGTTCGGCTTCAAGGTCGCGTCCGGCGTCAAGATCAACACCGGCTTGGACTTCGCGATCGCTCCGTACGAGGTCACGGTGCGCTTTCCCCCGCCACCGCGGCCGGGAGAGCCCGATCCTGGCCCCTTCGCGTCCCGCCCGCCCAAAGAATCGCACGAGAAGGGCACGGTTTTTCGGCCCGCCTGGTACGCCGAGGCTGAGCTCCAGCCAACCAGCCGCCTGCGCGTCATCCCCGGCGTGCGTGTGGACTACGCACGCGATACGGGCCACGCGGATTTTGCGCCGCGCGTCGTGGCTCGCTATGACGTGATCAAGGGCAACGATCCGGATCACCCCGAGACCCTGGCCCGACGCACTACCCTCAAGGGTGGTGTGGGCGTGTTCTATCAGCCGCCCCAGTTCCAAGAGACGAACCCCGTGTTCGGCACGCCGGGCCTCAGCTCGAACCGAGCGATTCACTACTCGCTGGGCGTCGAGCAAGAGATCACGCGCCAGGTAGACCTCAGCCTCGAGGGCTTTTACAAAGACCTGACCAATCAGGTCTCGCGCACGCCCAGCTCGACTGGCACTTACATCTACGGCAACCAGGGCTTGGGCTCGGTGGTCGGCATGGAAATGCTGCTCAAGTACAAACCGAGCAAGCGTTTCTTCGGTTGGGTCGCGTACACGCTTTCACGCAGCGTGCGTCGGGACAGCCCGTCGAGCCAGGAGTACTTGTTCCAGTACGATCAGACCCACAACCTGATCATCCTCGGTAGCTATCGCCTCGGTCGCGGCTGGGAATTCGGCGGCCGTTTCCGCGTCGTCTCGGGAAGTCTCGATACGCCCGTGTTGTCTCCGCCCGCGCTGGCCGCGATGTATGCATCGGATGCCGGTGCTTACAGTCCGCTGCAAGGCAAGCCGTACAGCACGCGCTTGCCGGTCTTTCACCAGTTGGATCTGCGTATCGACAAACGTTGGCAGTTCCGTACTTGGCGTTTCTCGGCCTATCTCGACATTCAAAACGTGTACAACAACGCGGCCGTCGAGGGGCTTGCCTACAACTACAACTACAGTCGACAGTCCTATCAAACAGGCATTCCGATCATTCCCAGCCTGGGCATGAGAGGTGAGTTCTGATGCGCATCGTGATACCGGGTGGCTTGCTCCGCTGGGTCGGCATTTTCTCGCTCTTCTTGCTCGGCTGCGGGCCGGACTTCGATCCACCGAGCGAGCTACATTCTCTGCGCATATTGGCCGTGCAGAAGGACGTGCCCTACGCCCAGCCGGGCGAAACGGTGAACCTGCAGATGCTTTGGCAGGATGCGTCGCCGCTCGCGGGGCCGGATCGCCCGATCTCGATCACTTGGTCGCCGCCCTGCTTCGATCCGCCGGGTGATCTGTACTACGCGTGTTTCAGCGATCCGGGCGCGTTCGGGGGCATGATCAACTCGGACCCCAACAATCCCGAGCACAACTCGTTTCAGGTTCCAACCGACATCATCAGCAGGCGGCCTCCGCCTACGGATGGTTCGAACAATCCCGCGTACGGTCTCACTTACGTGTTTTTCGCAGCTTGCGCGGGTCAGCTCACGTTGCTGCCGTCTTCGGGGGATAGCGCTGCCTTCCCGATTGGTTGCAAGGATGCCGACGGCAAGCTGCTGGGCGCGGACGACTTCGTGGCGGGCTACACCTCGATCTACTCGTTCGAGGGTTTCTCCAACCATAACCCGGTCATCAAAGGCTTCGAATTCCGCGGCCAGCCCGTGGCCGATGGCGGCTTCTGTCTGGGCGATGACTGCCTACCGCTCGACGGCTCAGCGCCCGCCGTCGACATCGACTGCGATGATCCGGAGCAGAGCGCGCGCTGCGTACCGTCTTGTTCGGACGACGGTGACAGCAGCTGCACCGGCTACGGCTTCCGTCCCACGATCGACAAGAACGATCCGGCGAACCAAGACCAAGACGACGTCTCGGCGCAACTACTCGGTCGTGAAGTCGGCGAGCAGATGTGGATCAACTACTACACGGACGCGGGCGGCTTCAAATCTCCCGTGCGCTTGTTGAACGACGCGACCAGCGGCTGGAACGACGACTACGGTACCGAGTTTTACGCGCCGAAGAAGACGGGCTTGCTCCGCATCTGGGCCGTCGCGCACGACAACCGTGGCGGCTCGGCTTGGTCGGGTATCACCCTCAAAGTACAGTAGCCGCGAGCTGCTAGTTGCGGCGGTCGGTCGGGCTCGCCTGCGCCATCACGATCTTGTTGCCGTACTTGGGGGGCGGCGCGATCAGGCGCGGCAACTCGCGCGGTTGCTTTTGAGGCGTTGCGCGCGTCTCGACGTCGGCTTGCGGCGCGGGCTTCGAAGTACTCAGCGCACTCTGGCCGCAGCCCAGCAGCAGCGCCGCTGCGGTGAGGCAAAAACCAAAGGCTGAAGCAACTTGCGTCACCCTTTTCAAGGTAGCAGCGCGCCGATCGGCAGCAACGCACTGCTCGCGCGCGCCTCAGCGCGCTTTTCGAGCGCATGCGCGAATTTGCCACGCATGCGCCCGAGGCGCGGAACTGTTACGGATTCAGTACCAAATCAGGGCGCACTAGCTTCGCTAGCGTCTCACTGAACGAGCGCGGTCGAGGAAGCAGTGCCATACTCTCCAGCCCAAGAAGTTGCACTGATGGGCGTAGAGGTCGCGGTCGCGACCTTGTAACGAACGACTTTGCCCACCTTGCCGGTGACTTCGACGCCGAGTAGATCCGTGCCGTCGAAGCTGGGCGCCTTGGGAACGTTCGCGAGTTCGGCTCCGAGTGTGCCCGCCGCGAGATCGAGCTTGTGCCAATGGGTCACGCCCAAGTCGTCGGACGATTCGAGCAGCGCGTCTCCAACGCTGTTGGTCCTGATCAGGCGCGAGAGATAATCATTGCCAGTTGCCGCGTACGCGACGGTGGTCGTTCCAGCGGTCGGGTCGATGACCTCCACGCCTTGGTGAATCTTGGTGTCGCCGTCGAAGCAGCCGTTGGCGAGTAGATACAGCGCGCTTCCGTCGGCGTTGATCGAGAGTGAACCCGGATTGACGAGTTCGAGTTCAATGGCGTTGCCCTCTGCGTCGCCGTTCAAGTCGACGACTTCGTCGGTCTTGGTGTCGATGCCCACGATCAGCCCGCGGTATGCCGGACAATGCAGCTGATACTTGGGATCGGCAAAGATCGAATTGATGTCGATGCGTTGCAGTAGAAAGTACGCGATCTTGCTGTTCGGGTCGTACACGCCATCGGCGATGTCGGCGCTGTGATCGCTATCGGCTGGCGCGTTGTATGCGTTGAGGTCGATGCGATGGCTGACCTTGCCTTCGGCCAAATCTAGAACGACGATCAGGCTCTGGTTGAGCACTGGGACGTAAGCCTTTTGGTCGAGGACCGTCTTGTCGGTGCCCAGATCCTTCAGATCGAAGGTCGCACTGATCTTGCCTCCGTTGAGGAGGTGCACCTTGTCGCTGCCGCGCTCGATCGCGAAACCGACCCCCGCGCTGCTCGTGGCCACGGTATCGCCGCCATACGTGGCGCTGTCGCCGATCGCGCCCGACCCGATCGTGACGCTGACGATTTCGGTGGTCTTGTAGTCCGTACCAGCGACGAGCAGGGTCGTGGACGTGCTCGGTTCCGGGCCAACGACGACCACGGCTTGCGGGTTGAGTGACGATGGGAAGTCGTAGGGTGGTTCGTCGCCCTCGCCGCCTGCGCCGCCTTCACCGCTCGCGCCGCCAAGGTCCGCAAAACCCGCGTCGCCGCCGGAGCCTCCGTTGCCAGCACCGGCATGGCCGGAACCGGCGTTACCCGATCCGGCATGGCTACCCGTGTCGCCGGCTTCGCCCGCATCGCCGTCGCCGATGGTCACGATTTTCGTGTCGCTGCAGGCCGCGGACGACAGCGCGCCGCCGCCCAATAGAAGTCCCAACATCAATAAGTGCCGCTTTGCCATGTGTGCCTCCGGATAAGCGTTGCCGGGGGCAGGCAAATGAAACGGCACGGGGTGCGGAGCGCGGCCCAGCATCGTCTCGCTTCCGCGCCCCGCGGAATCGCAAGTCGAACCGAACCTCCAAAATTGGGGGCGCGGGCGTGAGCACGGCAGGTCTCCTGGCTTCCGGATCGTCCTTGGTCCGACCCTTCCCAGGCTCTTCGCCCAGTGGATTTGTCGGACTTTGTCCCCGGTTACAGTGGCGGGGGCCGCGCCGGTGCTGCACCGGCTTCCCTATGGGGCCTTTTTTACCGATTTCGGTGGAAAGGCCGCGTTAGACCGCGTTCACGGGCCCGGTCGAGTGACCGAGCCAAGTCGGCGTGTACCATGGCCCGTGAGCCTGGGTCCAGAGCCGCTTCGAGCACACTTAGGAACATAGCCGATTGCAGTGTACTGCTAAATCGAGGACGCTACCTGCTCGCCGAAGCGCCGCTCTGAATGGCTCAATCCCCCAAAAATGTCCCTCCGTTAGGGCACGGAACCGTCGTCAACGATCGTTACGAGATCCGGCAAAGCCTGGGTAAGGGCGGCATGGGTGAGGTGTTCCTCGCGTACGACCGCAGCACTCAGCAGCCCGGTGCGTTGAAGGTCGTGCGCGAAGAGTCGCGCATGCCGGGTGATGACGAAGCGCTGCGCCAAGAGCTGCTGCTCGCGCGTTCGGTGAGTCACCCCAACGTCTGTCGCGTGCACGATCTCGCGCCCAGCCTCTGGGGGCCCATCCTGGTGATGGAGCACATCGCCGGGCAAACTTTGCACACGCACATTCGGCGTCGCAAAGCTCAGGGCGGCTACACCGCGGATGAGTTTCGCAAGATCGCCAGTGAGGTCGCGGCGGGCTTGGCGGCGATCCACGCGCAGGGCTTGGTGCACGGCGATCTCAAGCCGGGCAACGTGATGGTCACCGGTGACCGTGCCATCATTCTCGACTTTGGCTTTGCGCAAGAGCGCGCTCGCCTCAGCGCGCGCCGTCCCGGCGCCCCGCCCGACGGCGGTACGCCGAACTACATGGCGCCGGAGCGCCTGCGCTCCGGCGGTGCGAGCCCCGAAGACGACATGTACGCGCTCGGCCTCACGCTCTGGGAGATGTGGACCTGTCGCGTGCCGGAGCCCGGCTATCGCCCGCGCGCCAAGCCGATGCGTTCGCAGATCATGTTCGACGTGCCCTCGGGGCTCTCGGTGGACGAGATCAAGCAGATCTTTCGCTGCCTGGCGGAGGATTCGGCGCTGCGTCCGACCGCACGCCACCTGCGCTTTTTCAATCCGAGCTCGCTCACCACGAGCCAAGTGCAGATCCCGCGTGAGCGCATTGCACCTGGGGCGCCGCCCGGCCGTGCGGCGAGCGAGGCATTTGCGCCTTCTTCGCAGGCCTTGCTGGTGACCTACTGCACCAACGCCCCCGAGGCCGCGGGCACTTTGTTCGTGCTCGACAAGCCGATCATCACCATTGGTCGCCGCAGTGGGCAGGACATCGTGATGCCCGAAGCCACGGTCTCCGGTTCGCACGCGGTCGTGCGCTGGAACGCCGGCTCTTGGACGATCGAAGATACCGGCAGCACCAACGGTACGTACGCCGATCACAGCTACGAGCGCAAAAAGACGATCGCGCTCTTGCACGGCGCGGAAGTTCAGCTCGGTGAATCGCGGGTCAAGCTAGTCAGCTTTCAAGAACACTCGCCACCGCACGAACGCGCACGCGCGTACCTCGCGCGTCGCGATGGCCTGACCGGCTTGTTGCAGCGCGATCACCTGATCAAAGCGCTCGATGAAGAGCGCTCGTTCGCGGAGTGGGCGGCGGTGCCCTTGTCAGTCGCGCGCTATCACATTCGCGGACCCAATCGCCACGTCAGCGAGCGCCCGACGATCGGCGAGATGCTGGCCTTGCGGCGCGCCGCGCAGCGCGTGGTCGAGCTGACGGAGATGCTGCTGCTCAGCATCGTGCCGATTACCGGCGGTCGCATCGGGCCCCTCAAGTTTGCGCTGATCATGGCGGGTCCGAACCCGGATGAAGCCCGCAACGTCGTCGAACAGGTCGTCTCACAAGTGCAAGGGCTGATGCCCGAAGCGCTCGATCTCGCCGCAACTTTGGTCAAGGTCGAGCCAGGGCACCAAGTGCAGGCGCTGCTCGATGATTGAGCGAGCCATCTAGCGAAAATAGGCGGAGCTCGGCTCGGCATGGCAGGACCCCCCTCACGCTCGACGTTTCCATCCGGCTCCGGCGACCCTTCGTCGCGTCGCTTGGGTGTTGGTTCCAGTGGCCGCGATCGCCCGCTGCGCGCGCAAATCGTGGTCGCGCTAGTGGCCGTCTGCATTTTGATCGCCGTGCCGCTCTATTTGCTGCGCCGTCCCGGCGGAAAGTCGGGAACGGTAGCCAGCGCGAGCGCCAGTGCTGCACTCGATGGCGGCAAAGCTCCCGCCGCGCCCGGTTCGGCAGGCGCTCAAGTCACTCCGCTGGACAACGGCAAGCCGCCCGAACGCTTACGTGTCGCGCCGGTGCAGCACGTCCGTTGCGGCGCGAGCGCCAATGGGGGGCACGAAGGAAACGTGTGCGATAGCGTGCCGTTCTTCGAGGAAGCCCTGAGCAAGGCGGTGCGCGAGAACCCCGACTGTGCGCCGAAGGCGAACGAGCAGGGCACCGTCAACTACGTGCTCACCGTCGACTTCAAACGCAAATCGATGCACCTGTTCCCGGGAGCGAGCGGGCAATGGCGTGGCAAGCAAGCTCGTCGCTCGGTCAATTGCGTCAAACGCGCCTTCGTGTCGCCCGATTGGAGCAACACGCAGCACCAGTATCGATTTTATACGATTGCCGTGCTCGCCACGTACCTCCCTGCAAACGCCCCCGCGCCCGGTGCGCTCGGTAGCCCCGGTGTGCCCGGCGCACCCGCGACTCCGCCCCGGAACCCGCTCGCCACGCCCAATTTCGAGTAGAAATCTGGCACTTTGCCCGGCAAAAGGCCGGTCCTGGCGGCGTCGCGAGTTCGCCTCATGCTACACTGCTCGTCGATGAGCGCGATCCGCTTACCCCTGCTCTATGCGTTCGCGGGCGGCTGCCTGAGCAGTGCCATTCTGTTCGGCATCTGGCACGCCGGCGGTGGTCAAGCGGCGCCCGCACCGCAGCCGCGTGACCGCCACGCCGAGCTCGTGGTCGCGCCTAAGGTGCACGAGGTCGAGGTCGACACCGCATCGACCCCTGCGCCTGCCGAACCGGCCCGGGTCGAGACCGTGAATCGCGGTAGCGACACCACGAGCGACGAACCGGCCCCTAGCGTTGCTCCGGACGTTGCCAACGCTGCTCCCACACCGGGGAGCAGCGCGGTTTCCGATATCTTGACGGACCTGGAAGCCGCCTACCGTCAGCGCTTGATCGCCGCAGCGCGCGCCGAGGCGGAAGCCACGCCGGCGCCGGCGCCCGCGCCCGTCGCAGCGAACGTTGCAAGCGCGCCGGCGGAGCCCGCGCGTGAGGTCGCGCCTCGAACGGTCGCGCCGGTCGTCCCCGCCGTTGCGCCGGTCAGCGTACCGGTTGCGCCTGCCGCACCTCCGCCGAGCGCGCCGCCCCCTGTCGATCCGCCGGCAATCGTGGCTCAAAACGACCGTCCGCGAGACGTTCACTTCGGTGACGTCAATCAGAACACGTACAACATCACCAACGTCCGTCAGGGGGATGTGTACGTGACGCAGCAGCTCGCGATGCTGCAATACCTGCAGTTGCTGGGCACGACGCCCAATGCTGGCCTCGCGCAGCCCACGCATTCGCCTCGTGGGATCGTGCAACGGCCGACGCAGCAATTTCGACAGTTCCCGAGCACGTTGACCAATCCGGACAATCCGTGGGGCTTCAACTTTGCCCCGCCCAACTTGGTGCACTGAGCCGAACGGAGTCTTCAGAGCTCGAGCTTGCCGCTGAAGTGCACGCCCGAGACGGCGTCGCCGAGCACTTTTCTGCGTTCGCTCGAAGGCGTGAGCTGCCGCAGGGCCGCAAGCTTCTCCACGAACTCCGACATCCTTGCTGCGACGAGTAAGCGCTCGAGTTCTTCGCGCAGGCGGCGGCCCAGGGCGGGGGCTTGGCCCGCGGTGCTGATGGCGATCGTGAGTAGGCCCGCTCGTGCCTGGGCCATGTGCGCGTAGCTGTTGTGCTCGGGTTGATCGACCGCGCAGAAGAACACGCGCTCGATTTCGGCGAGGCTTGCCATGCGCGCGGCGAGCGCCGCGTTTTCGTCGACCAGCACCGCCAGCCACTTGCCCTTCAAGTCACTGTCGACGAAGTCGCGCTCGTACAGAACGATGCTTCCCGCCGCAGCCAGCGCGCGGATGGCTTCGTTGGGGGCGTTGCTGACGACCGCTAGGCGCGCGCCCACATCGAGCAGGGCTTGGGTACGGCCGTTGACCTCGGCGCTCGAGCCAACGACCAAGCAAGCGCGATCTTTCAGCAAGAGCGCGATCGGAAAAACGGGATCTGTCATTGGGTACTCTTGGAGTGAATGATTGCCGGAAGCTGGGCTTGTGTCGTGAACTTTTGCTGGCGTTCGGCGTCGCCGATCCGTTGCAGGAACAGACCGGTAAAGGTACTGAACAGTGCGTCACCCGGCGCCGCGGTGCCGGTCGCGCTGGGCCGCATCACCCAGCGCTTGATCTTCTGTAGAACTTCCGGGCTCACCGGATTGACCTGAATTCTGCCTGCGGCGAGCAAGGGTGTCCCGACCGGGATTTGCGTCGCGTCGCCCGCGAGCAAGTGGCGCACCTCCGTGCAGCGGCGGATCACACCCTCGGTGGTCGTGGTCCAGCTCTGTCGCGTCGAACCGGGACGCATCACCTCGACCAGATACGCTTCCTCCCACACGTGCCAGGTCACTTTGCACGTTTGCGCGGTAGTCGACAGCGGCTTGGGAGCGCCTGCCCGGTACACGGCAGCGGTCAGCACGATGGTCGTCGGCAGGCCACGGCTCAGTTTGCTCTGCAGGTCCGGGTCTACGATGTCGCGAAACAGCAAATCCAAGTACAGGAGCCCGGTGTCGGCGTCCCAGTCGAAGTGCGCCTCACGCGTCACGGCGGCTTCACTCGCTTCTTGTGCCTGCGCGGGACGGCTGGAAAACGTGCAGAGCAACGCGATGGCGAGGCCGAGCAGAGCCGCCCCCCCCCAGTGTGTCCCCGAGCCTTGCTCGAGCCCCTTATTGACCACCAGCGGGCCCCTTGCCGCGAACTGGTATGAAACCCAGCACGTTGGAGAAGGCGAACACGAAACCGCCCGCGCTGGTATCCATTCGGAAGCCGAAATTCCCCGTCAAATCGACGGGAAATTGGGCGAGCCCCGAATAGCCGACGGGCGGACTGGTGATATCCCGGGTGCCCGCGACGCCGTAGATCCCCATACTGGCGAAGAAATCGATGCCGTAGATCGAGCGGTGTCCGCGAAACAGCGGCACGCGATACTCACCCGCGACTTTGAACGCGTATTTCCCGTAGCGAACCTCGACGATGTCCGTACCCAGGAAATTGGGCGCTGGTCTGCGATCGAAGTTCACGCCCAGGATGCGCGAGGGCAGAAAATCGCTGAAGTCCCCCACATAGTATTGTTCGAAGAACGGCGCATTGCCGGCGATCGCACCCGCGAACAATTCCAGCCGCAGCACGTGCTCGTTCCACGGCAGACGCCACCAATGGGACGCCGCAAACTCGGCGCGCTGGTAGTCGTAGTCCGAGCCCATGGGCAAGAGTCCCACTTCAGCGGTCACTGAAGCGTGCCAGCCGCGTGTGGGGAGGAAGGGATGATCCCGCGTGTCGTGCTCGAGCGTGGCGCGCACCGTGGAGAGCAAGCTACGACCGCGAATGATGTCGAAATCGATCGGCTCGGTGCGATAGCCCCTAAGGTGCGAAGCCTCGAGCGGATAGCTCGCTTCTAGCGTTTCGAGCCGATAATTCAGCCAAACTTGCGTGGAGATCGACAAGTCTCGGCCGACGCCGAGCGAGCCGCCGAAGCGCTTGTAGTTGACCACCGCCGACTGCGAGCTGCTGGTCCCCATCGGGTCGTCCTTCAGCACGTGCGCATTGCCGAAGAAGTCGCGCGCGTCGTTGTACAGCAGCGAGCCGCTGGTCATCCACGAGCTGCCGAGGAAAGCCGGATCCAAGAAGCGGACGCGCAGCGCGAGTTGCTCCTCCGCCACCGCCATGGCCGAACCCAAAGTGATCCCCGTGCCGAGCAAATTGGTCTCGGCGACGTCAATCGCGCCGTATGCCGTCAGTGGTCGCCGATTGCCGAGCTTGTCCGCATCAGCGGAAATGCCCATGCGCACGTCGTTGATCACGATCGTGTTTCGCTCGACCACGTCGATCACGAGCACGACTAGCCCGCGCTGCGAGCCTTTGCGCAGCGAGAACTGGACTTCGCGAAAGAAGCCCGTGCCGAGCAAGCGATAACGTGACAGCTCGACTTCGTGATCGTCGACATCGAACACGTCCCCCCGCTTGAAGGGCACGTAGCGCAGCACTACTTGGGAGCGGGTGCGCGCGTTTCCGCGCACCTCGACGCCCTCGAGCGTGTAGCGCACCGCTTGGGTGACCAGGCCCGCGCGCGGTCCCGGCTCTGCCTCTGGGCAAGGACAGGTCTTGCTCGACTCGAGCTCGGCCGCGTCGGGGTCGCGCGTGCTCACGGGTGCGCTCGCTGGCGCAGCGCTGTCTGGGGCGGCCCCGTCGCCCCAGGTGTCCGTCACGGGCGCGCTCTTGGTGTCGATTGGCGCTTGAGCTTCGACGACCGGCACGGGCGCCGCGACGCTCTGGGCGGACGCGGGCAGAGCCCCCGAGAGCGCGCAAATTCCCGCTAGGGCGGTGAATGTGACACGAGCGAGCGCACGCCTCACTGTGCGTGAGACGCGACGAGGCGCATTTCGATTCAAAGGAGAACGCCGCCCGCGCTGCATTCCCGAAGCACCTTCAGCCCGTCCGCCGGATATCCGATGGAATTCGCTCGTAAGTTTCGCACAGACTTGCCATGCGGTCGGCCGCGGCCAGGTCGATTTCGTTCGGTAGGGCGCGGTATTGCCAGTTGCCGGTCGCGGTGCCCGGGATGTTCATGCGCGCTTCCGTGCCCTGGCCGAGCAAATCTTGCAGTGGGAAAATGGCGGTGTCGGCGGTGGACATCAAGGCTACGCGGATCAGATCCCAGTGTGCTTCGCGCCCGTCGCTGCCGGCGTAGGCCAGCGCGCGTTGTCGCTCCATGCGCAGCGCGCGCCCTTCGTTCTCGTCCCGGGCGCGTTCGTAAGCGCTCAGCCAGCCCACGACGGTGTCGTTGTCGTGCGTACCGGTGTACACCACTGCTCGCTTGGGAAAGCGGTGCGGCTGATAGTCCCGCGAGTTCGGATCGGCGAACGCGAACTCGAGCACGCGCATGCCTGGCATCTCGAATCGATCGCGAAGCGCACCCACTTCCGGGGTGATCAGACCCAGATCTTCGGCGATGAAGGGCAGCTGGCCGAGAGTGCTCCGTACCTTCTCGAAAAAATCCTCACCCGGAACGCCGACGAAGCGGCCTTCACGCGCGCTCGGCGAGTGCGCGGGGATTTCCCAGTAACGATGAAAAGCGATGAAGTGATCCAAACGCAGCGCATCGAAGCGCTCTAGCGTGGACTTGAAGCGAGCCAGCCACCACGCATAGCCGGTTTCGCGCAGCACGTTCCAGTCATAGAGCGGATTGCCCCAGCGCTGCCCGTCCGCACTGAAATAGTCGGGAGGTACCCCGGCGACGACGCGCTGCTGTCCGTGCTCGTCCAGTTGGAAGATGGCTTGATGAGCCCAGACGTCCGAGCCGTCGTGAGCGACGAACATGGGCACGTCACCCAAAAGCTTCACTCCGCGCGAGTTCGCGTACTCGCGCAGCTTCGACCACTGGCGGGTGAACTCGAACTGCAAAAACTCGTGATACTGAACTTCACTCGAAAGCTCACGCCGAGCGTGCTCGATGGCGCTTGGTTCTCGGCGCTTCAGTTCGGTCGGCCACGTCGTCCACGACTCTGCACCGCGCGCGGACTTGAGTGCGCGAAACAACGTGTAGTCCGGCAGCCAATGGCGCTGTTCTTCCGCGAAGCGGCCGAGCTCCGCGCGTTCACCCTCGCCCAGGCGCGCTTGAAAGCGAGCAAAGGCGCGACGCAGGCGGCGTTCGCGATAACGCACCGCCGCGGGGTAACGTGCCTGGCGGGCGCTGGCGAAGGCGCGCGGATCGACGACCTCGTTTGGTTCGAGTAGCCCGCGCTCGACCAAGGCTTCGAGGCTGATCAGCAGCGGACTGCCAGCGAATGCAGACGGGCTGTCGTACGGCGAGCCCCCGCCGCCGAGCGGACCGACCGGCAACATTTGCCAGTAGCGTTGCCCAGCGCGGGCCAAAAAATTCACGAAGCGATAGGCCTCGGCACCCAGATCGCCGACGCCATGCGGACCAGGCAAGGAAGTGGGATGAAGCAAGATCCCACTACAACGTTCCGAAAAAGCGTTCATGAAGATGACTTTCGGGGGCTAAACAGTTCCGGCGTCGCCATCGGGCGGGCGGAGCAAGGACAGCACTATCGAGCCAGCGAGTACGGCCACGATCACCCCCAGGGAGACCAAACTGGGGATCGGCAGGTAATGGACAATCGCCATTTTCACGCCAATGAAGATCAAGATCAGGGCTAGCCCGGTGCCGAGGTAGTGGAAGCGATTCATCATGCCGGCGAGTACGAAATACAACGCCCGCAGCCCCAGAATAGCCATGATGTTCGAAGTGTATACGACGAACACGTCGCGCGAGACGGCCAGCACCGCCGGCACCGAATCGACCGCGAACAAAAGGTCCGTGACCTCGATTACGACCAACACCAGAAACAGTGGCGTAGCGTAGCGCACCCCGTCTTTGACGACTGTGAAGTGATCGCCGTTGTATTCCTCCGTGGTGCGCAGGAAGCGCCGGGCCAGCTTGAGGGCGACGTTGTCTTCCGGATCGACCGCGGCTTCTTCCTTGCGAATGGCGAGCTTCACGCCAGTGTAGATCAGGAAGGCACCGAAGCCGTACGTCAGCCAATGGAAGCGATGGAGCAAGGCCGAGCCGGCGAAGATGAAGATGGCGCGCATGCCCATCGCGCCCGCGACACCCCAGGCCAACACCCGATGCTGCCGTGATTCCGACAGCTTGAAATAGCTGAAGATGATCAGGAACACGAACAGGTTGTCGACCGACAACGACTCTTCGACCAGGTAGGCGACCAAGTAGCTCGCCGCCAGATCACGGCCGAGGCGCCACCAGACGAAGCCGCCAAACAGCAGGCCTGCGGCGATGTTGAATAGGCTACGGACGACCGCCTCGCGAAACGACATGTGTCGCCCGCGCTTGCCGAGGAGCACGATATCGATCGTCATCACGCCGATTACGACGGCGGCAAACACGGCCCATTCGAACGGGCGTGCGCTCGTGTGCATCTTCGCTTTGCTATCATGATGGGCGCGCACATGCTAGAAGCAGGAGCGCGCATGGCAGGCCGTTTTAGTCGAGAAATTCGTGCTGTTTGTCTATTCTCGGGCATGGCCCTTGGCCTTGCTTGTCGGAAGACGCCAGAACCGACCGGTGCGGGCTCGAGTGAGAGCTCGCAGGTAGCCAAGGGCCCGGGGCCGGCTGCGCAGCAACCGCCCGCTGATTTGGCCTCGCCGCCGGTCGAAGTGACCTGGGTCGATCCTCCGGGCCTGCGCCGTGTGCCGCCGAAGAACGCCATGCGCAAGGCCAGCTATGAAGTTCCCCGCGCCAGCGGCGACAGCGAAGATGGCGAGCTGGCTGTGTTTTATTTCGGGCCCGGCCAAGGTGGGTCGATCGACGCCAACGTCGATCGCTGGGTCAAACAGTTCTCCGGTGTCTCCCCAAACGATGTGAAGCGTGCCGATCGCGAAGCCAACGGGCTCCGCCAGCACACCGTCGAAATTCAACACGGCAGCTTCGATGCTGGGCAAATGGCCATGGGCGGCAGCAAAGGCCCGAAGCCGGACTACGCGTTGCAAGGGGCAATCGTGGAAGCGCCGAGCGGCGCTTACTTCTTCAAGATGACCGGGCCTGCTCGCACCGTCGCGGCGGCGCGAGCTCCGTTTCTTCAGTTGCTCGATAGCGTTCGCGCCGGCAAGTAAAGCTGACTGCGCTGGCTCCGTAACGCTCCGCCTGAGCGAGAAAATATCCTCGCGGGTGTTCCAAAGAACGCGTTTTGGCAGCACCGGCCGCCCCACCGGCTTGACCGGAGCCGGCGGCTCGGACAACTGTCCCGGCCCATGCGTACCTTTGAGCTGACTTCGATTGCCCTGCTGGTTGCCGCTTTCTCGAGTGCTTGTACCACCCAGCCCGCGCCCACGTTCGCCTCCGCTGCGAACGAGTCTGGCTATGCAGAGCGCTATCCGACCGCGCTGCTCGGCGCGCGCACTGAATTTGCCGCAGACGAGACGCGCGCGCGAGAGATCTTCGCCGACTTTCCGAAGTACCCCGGCGCGCTGACCAATCCGGACGGCGAGCAGGTATCGGAGGTCGTTAGCCGTGCTGACTCCGCCGGCAAGAGCGGCGCCTACGCGCGGCAGATGGAGGAGCAGGGCCACGTGTCCCGCTTCTTCAACGAGGAAAAGGATGGCCTGAACCAGAAGGTCGGCGGGGCAGCGCAATACGCCGCCAAGCAAAAGGAATGCACGGTCGACGTCTCCAGCCCGGCGATCGGGGCGCTCGACCGCGGCGTAGACAAGGCGATGGAGGATCGCCTGCGCGATCACGACGAAGCCCAGCGCTACATCGAAGATCACCAAGACGCGCTCGGTAAAGCGAACCTGGAAAAGCTGCAGAAGCAAGCGGATGACATCACGCTCGCCAGCTACCTCGTGCACGTACGGGTGAAGCAGCTCAAGCTCGAGCTGTCTCAGCTGATCGCCGAATCGTCCGACGTGAAAAAGACGCTCGAGCGAAGCGACAAGGAAGCCCAAGCCGTGCTCGCAGATTCGGGCGCATCCAAGCAGGCGAAGACCACCGCGCAGAAGCGTGCCGATGCCGCCAAGAAGGCCAGCACTGGGCTCGACATCGAGGTCGAGCAAGCCAACCGTGCGGTAAAAGAGATGGACGCTCGCAGCGAGAAACTCGACAAAGACTACAGTGCCGCACTCGATGCGCTGCAAAAGGCGCTCAAAGATCTGCCGAAGAAATCACCGTGAGTGACTTCTTGCCACGCTGACCGAGCGTGGTTCCCGTGTTGTTCCTTTGCCAGAGTCGGCCTCAGAAGTGCTAAGCAAGCATTACTCAGATGGCTCAAGCATTCGCTCTGATTTTGGCAGGTGGTAGCGGAACACGATTCTGGCCGGCGTCACGCACGAGTCGGCCCAAGCAAGTCTTGGCAATCGGTCCGGGCGCGAAAGACCCGCTGATCGCCCGCACTGCGCGTCGCATCGAGGCGTTGATTCCGGCAGAGCGCGCGATCATCGCGACCGGTAGCTCGCTGGTCGGTGTCACGCGCGAGGCATTGCCCTGGTTCCCGGAGAGCTCGTTCTTGGCCGAGCCCGTCGCGCGCAACACGGCGGCGTGCATCGGCTGGGCGAGTGCGATCATCGCGCGCCGCGATCCGGAAGCGTTGATCGCGGCCCTGCCCAGCGATCAACTGATGGACGACGAAGCGGGTTTTCGCGCGGCCGTCGTCCAAGCCTTCGAAATCGCCAAGGGCGGCACGATCGTCACCATGGGCATCAAGCCGAACCGCCCCGAGACGGGCTACGGCTACATCGAGGTCGGTAGCGAACTGAGCCCCGGCGTGCGCCGCGTGCAGCGGTTCGTCGAGAAGCCGACGCGTGAGGTTGCCGAGGGCTACGTGTCCAGCGGTAACTATTTGTGGAACGCGGGCATGTTCTTCTTCCGCGCGCAAACCATGCTGGATGCGATCCAGGAGCATATGCCCAAGCTGCACGAAGGCATCCAGCGCATCGAGCAGGCGGCCAAGCGCGGCGCGGAAGCCGAGCGCGCGGAGACCGCCCTGGTATTCGAGGCCTTGGAGTCGATCAGCATCGACTACGGCATCATGGAGAAAGTTCGACAATTGGCGGTGATACCCGCCGACGTCGGCTGGAGTGATTTGGGCAGCTGGCACACGGTTTGGGAGCTCGGCGAGAAGGACGCGGCGGGCAACGTGGCGCATGATGCCGCCGTGCTAGTCGACGCGCAAAACAACCTGATCGAGAACTTGCGCACCGTGCCCGGCGGCAAGCGCGTGATCGCCCTGGTCGGCGTGCACGATCTGTGCGTCGTGGATACGGACGACGCGCTCTTGATCATTCCCCGTGAGCGCTGCCAAGACGTGCGTGAAATCGTGGCCGCTCTCAAGGGCCGGGGCGATCCAGTTTGATCCGCTTCGTCGATGATGGTCGCGCTCTGTGTTGTGCGCTTGCTCTCGTCGTCGGCGGCTGCGGCAAGTTCCAACAAGCGCGCGAGTGCGGCACCTTCGTCAAAACCGTGAACGCTTGGCTCGGCAGCCAAACGGCGCAGAACGCGGCGGACGCCGGCTCGTCCAGTGATCCCAAGCAAATCGCGGCGCAGGCTCGGCAGACCGCGCAGCACTATGCGGAGTTGTCACAGCGCCTGGCCGCCTTGCACGTGGAGGGTGAGGACCTAGCGCCGCGGGTCAAACGCTACGAGCAAATCGCCGATAGCGCCGCCCAGGCGTTGCGCGAGGTCGCGGAGGCACTCGAGCACGGGGATCTCGAAAAAGCCCGCCAAAAACGCGTCGATTTCGACACCGTTGCGCAGCGCGAGGCGCCTTTGGTCAAAGAGATCAACGGCGTCTGCCGCTGAGCGTCGCGAAGTGAGTGGCTATTTGCGTTTGCGCGGCGACGCGCCGCCGCGCGCCTTCGGGCGCGCCGACGGGCGCTCGGACCGCGGCGCGTTGCGCGCCGAGGAAGGCCCACGCGTGGACGCGGGGATGGCGTCACCTGCGAGGCCCTGCAGGCGCTTCAATTCGTCGCGCAGCCGAGCCGCGGTCTCGAACTGCAGGTTCTCGGCCGCGGCGAACATTTCCTGGCGCACGGCCTCGATCTTTTCGAGCACTTCGAACTCGCTCGGCTCTTTGGTCGTGCCGTCCGGTCGCTCGCGCGCGCCGCTCTTGGGAACCGCATAGTAGTCGGTCTGGCCGCTCGCGGGATTCATGTCGAAGATCGCGCGTTTGATCGTGGCAGGAGTGATGCCGTGCTCGGTGTTGTATGCGATTTGAATCGCGCGCCGACGATAGGTCTCGCTGATCGCGAACTTCATCGCGTCGGTTTCGCGATCTGCGTACATCATGACTTGGCCGCGAGCATTGCGTGCGGCGCGGCCAATGGTCTGAATCAGCGAGCGCGAGCTGCGTAGGAAGCCCTCCTTATCGGCGTCCAGGATGGCCACCAGGCTCACTTCCGGCAGATCCAAACCTTCGCGCAGCAGGTTGATGCCGACCAGCACGTCGAACTCGCCGGCCCGCAAATCTCGGAGGATTTCGATGCGTTCCATCGTATCCACGTCCGAGTGCAGGTAGCGCACGCGGACCCCGAGCTCCGCGTAGTACTCGGTGAGATCCTCGGCCATGCGCTTGGTCAGGGTCGTCACCAGCACGCGCTCGCCGAGCCCGACGCGGATGCGGATCTCGCCCAGCAGATCGTCGACCTGGCCAGTCACGGGGCGCACGATGATCTCCGGATCGATCAGCCCCGTGGGACGGATCACCTGCTGAACGATCACGCCTTCCGAGCGTTCGAGCTCGAAGTCTCCCGGGGTAGCCGAGACGAAGATCGTCTGGCGCATGTGCTTCTCGAACTCTTCGAACTTGAGCGGGCGATTGTCCAGCGCGCTCGGCAAGCGAAAGCCGTACTCGACGAGGGTCTCTTTGCGCGAGCGATCGCCGCGGTACATCGCGCCGATCTGCGGCACCGTCTGGTGCGACTCGTCGATCACGAGCAGAAAGTCTTCCGGGAAGTAGTCGATCAAGGTGGGGGCAGGGTCGCCGGCTTTTCGCTGCGATAGGTGACGAGAATAATTCTCGATGCCCTGCACGAAGCCCATCTGCTCCATCATCTCCAAATCGTAGGAGGTGCGCTGCCCGACTCGCTGCTTCTCCAAGAACCGACCGGCTTTGTCGAAGTAGTCCAGCCGCTCCCGCAATTCCTCGCGGATCCCCTCGATCGCGCGATTGAGCTGCTGGCGCGGGGTGACGTAGTGCGAGCTCGGAAAGAGCGAGTAGCGGTCGAGCGAATTGAGCACCTTGCCGCGTAGCGGATCGACCTCACTGATGCCGTCGACTTCGTCGCCGAAGAACTCGACGCGGATCGCGGTGGCTTCCTCGTAGGCCGGGAAAATCTCGACGACGTCACCGCGCACGCGAAAGGTGCCACGGTGGAAGTCCACGTCGTTGCGCTCGTATTGAATGTCAACCAGGCGACGCAGCAGCTCATCGCGGCGCATCTCCTCGCCCTTGACGATCTCGATCAACAGACCGGAGTACGTCTCCGCGGAGCCGATACCGTAGATGCAGCTGACGCTGGCGACGATGATCACGTCCGAACGCGAGAGCAGCGCATGGGTCGCCGAGTGGCGCATGCGGTCGATCGTGTCGTTGATTATCGCGTCCTTCTCGATGAAGGTATCCGTGGTCGGGATGTACGCTTCGGGCTGGTAGTAGTCGTAGTAACTGACGAAGAAGGCGACCGCGTTCTCCGGGAACAGGTCGCGCATTTCCGCGTACAGCTGCGCCGCCAGCGTCTTGTTCGGCGCGATGATCAGCGTCGGCTTCTGCAGCTTCTGGATGACGTTCGCGATCGTGAACGTCTTCCCGCTACCGGTGATGCCGAGCAGCGTTTGCTGCTTGATGCCCGCCGCAAATGACCCGAGCAATGATTCGATCGCCGCCGGCTGATCGCCCTTGGGCTCGAACTCACTGCGCAGCTTGAAATCGGGCATATCGGAGGAAACTCTCAGCGTGTCACGACGGCTTCGCCAATCAAGGTAAAGTCACCGCGAGCTCCCGAGTTAACGCTCTCCAAATTTCGCCGAAAGTGCTAGGCGCCGCTACAGAGAAACAGTTTGGGGCCGGGGCCCCAAACTTGGGGGTGGCGCCCCGCTGCAAGGCGGGGCGGGGGCGAAGCCCCCGACGATTAACGCTTGCTGTACTGGAAGCGCTTGCGGGCGCCAGCTTGACCGTACTTCTTACGCTCGACCTTGCGGTCGTCGCGGGTCAGGAAGCCGGCCTTCTTGAGCGGGCGGCGGCGTTCCGGATCTTCCGTGGTCAAGGCGCGGGCGATGCCGTGACGCATGGCATCGGCTTGCGCGCTGTGTCCGCCGCCGGCGACGGTCGCCCGGACGTCGTACTTGTCGACGATTTCGAGCAGCTCGAGCGCCTGGCGGGCGATCATGCGGCCGGTCTCGCGCTCGAAGTAGTCGTCGATGGTCTTACCGTTGACCGTGATGAGACCTGAACCGGCGCTGATCCAAACACGAGCGACCGCGGTCTTGCGCTTACCAGTGGCGTACGTCTGAGCTTCGGACATTATCTAAGTGTTCCTCGAAAAACTGCAAATCAGAGCGGCAGAACGGCGGGCTGTTGCGCCTTGTGGGGGTGATCGGCAGTGCCGTACACCTTCAGCTTGCCGAGCATTTCGCGCCCGAGCACGTTCTTCGGCAGCATGCCTTTGACAGCCTCGGTCACCGGCAGATCCGGGTGACGCACGATGGCTTTCTCGAAGCTCTCCGAGCGGATGGCGCCCGGGTAGCCGCTGTGCGTGTGGTAAAACTTGTTCTTCGCCTTGGTGCCGGTGACCTTCACCTTGTCGGCGTTGATCACGACTACGAAGTCGCCCGTGTCGACATGCGGCGTGAACGTCGGCTTGTGCTTACCACGGAGAACGGAAGCCACCTTGGACGCCAAGCGTCCGAGCGGTTGATTGGTCGCATCGACCACCCACCACTTGCGGGTAGCGATCGATTCAGCGGGTTTTGCCACGTAACTGCGCATCTTGACGGACCTCTAAAGCGGCACTGCCGCGGGGAAAGGGGTCGGTCTACTAGCGTTCGCCGGGCCTTGCGTCAAGCACCGCAGAAATACCCGCTGAAGATTCGTTCCGTCTGCGGCCGCCCAGCGTGGGGTTCCACTTGTCGGTCCGAAGGCCGCCCTAGCGGGGTGCAACACCAGATTTTAATAAGTCTCGGTTTTTACGAGGTTTTTGGGTGAATCCAAGGCGCTCCTGAAACCCGCCGGAACGGTGTGTGAACCGGTATACTCCTGGGCTTCACGATGTCCAACGTTGGCAGTCCGCGGCTTCTCGAGCGCCTGGTGGCGGATGGGCTGCTCGGCCCTGAACAGCAGGAGGCCGCCCTCAATTACATGCAGCGCAGCGGCGAGCGGGTCGAAGAGGCGCTGCTCGACTTGAAATTCTTGGAGGAGGTTGCGCTCCTCAAGTACCTGGCCGCGCTGCACAAGACCCGCTTCGTATCCACGGAGAAGCTGGCCAAGGCGGATATCGATCGGCTCACTTTGGACAAGGTGCCAAAGAAGCTCGCAGAGCGCGAGCTGATCTTCCCGGTGCTGTACGACACTGCGAGCAACGTACTCAGCGTCGTCACGCCGAACCCAGACAACGCGCCCGCTTTGCACGACGTGCAGCTCGCTTCGAATCTGAAGGAAGTGCGCGCCTTCGTGGGCCGCCCGCGTTCGGTGCGGGCCGCGATCAACAAGGCATTCAACGGCGATATTCACGCCTTCGCCACGCTCGACCGCAGCGCGCACGAACAATTCACGACCATGCTCAACGTGTATGAGCGCAACTTGGTCAGTGAAGAGAGCCTGACTCTATCTGTCGCGCGCGAGGCCAGCACGGGCGAGCGTATGCTGGGCAGCGCCGACTTCGCCAAACCGCGCAACGCCACCTCCGGCAAAGGCATCAACGACGATTCGTATCTCGAGACGCTGAACGTACTGGTCTCGCTGATCGAGAACACGCGCCAGGATTTGCGCGGCCATTCCGCGCAGGTCGCGCGCCTGATCAAGAAAATCTGCGAGCGCATCGGGCTACCAGAGGTCACGCGCAACTCTCTGGTGGTCGCGGGCCATATCCACGACCTCGGCAAGATGGGCGCGTACCACCTGACCACGCTCAACGTCGCCGAATACGAGGGCCACCGCACTCAGGCTCAAAAGCAGTACAAAGCCCCGCTGCGCTTGCTCGAGGCCGTGCAGCTCCCGCGCGAGGTGGAGCAAGCCGTCGAGCAGATGTACGAACGCTTCGACGGCAAGGGCTTACCCGAGGGCGCCTCGGGCAAAGAGATCGCGCTCGGCGCGCGCCTGTTGGCCATCGCCGACACGTACGCGGATCTGACGCAGAACCCACGCAACCCGTTCCGGAAGACGCTCCGCCCCGTGCAAGCGTGCGAAGTGCTCGATCGCTACAAAGGCACGATCTTCGATCCGAATATGGTCGATCTGTTCAAGCACACCGTGACCGGCGAAGACTTGAAAGCGCGCCTCTTGGCCAATCGCTACCGGGCGTTGATCGTCGATCCCGATCCGGAAGAAACGACGGTGCTCGAGCTACGCATGGTCGAGCAGGGCTTCGAAGTTTCACAGGCACGTCAGTCCGATCAAGCCTTCAAGCTGCTCGAGAAGGGCGACATCGAGATCGTCGTCAGTGAGCTCGACTTACAACCGAACGATGGCTTCGCGCTCTTGAGCGAAGCGCGCAAGCAGCCCTGGGGTAAGAAGGTCCCCTGGGTGATCGTCACAGGGCGTAGCGGGGGAGGGCGCACCGACGCGCAACGTGCGTTCGAACTCGGCGCGACGGACTACATGACCAAACCGGTCTCGTCCGATTTGCTGGTCGCGAAGCTGAAGCAGATCATCGAACGCGAAGCGACGCGCGGCGGCCCGGCGCGCGGCGTCGCCGGCTCCCTGCAGGAGATGGGCTTGCCGGAGATGGTGCAGGTGCTCTGGTACGGTCGAAAGACCGGCTCCCTCAAAATCCGCTCCGGCGCGAATTCCGGGGAGATCCATTTCGTGGGCGGCCTGATCTTCAACGCCCTGTGGACAAACCTGCGCGGGGAAGAGGCGTTTTTCGCCATGCTCGGCCTCGTCGAAGGCGAATTCTCGCTGGATCCCAACTTCACCGCTCCCCAGCAGGTGATTCAGGATAGCCCCGAAGCCTTACTTTTGGAGGGCATGCGCCGTCTGGATGAAGCGGCACCTCGTCGTTAGGCAAGAAAAGCGCGAATAGCGCCGGGCCAGCCCAATCACGGTGTCGTCAGCCGAAGCATGAGCTCCTTTTCGGTAACTCCCAGCAAATACCACGCCGCCGCCTGGGCGTGGTATCCTGAGTAATTGCCGTGAAGGGTTTGGTTGTGTCCAACGTGCCCCCCCCATTACTCGGGTTCAATAACAACGTCCGACATCGGGGGCGCATCTTCCACATCCAAACGGAAGACTCCGGCATTCGCAATCCGCGCATCGTCACGCATTTGTTCGCCGATGGCGGTCGGATCATCAAGACGACGCGCACGGAGTACACGGAACATGTCGCTCGCCCCGACATGCAGACCTTCGTGCGCGGTCTGATGAAAGAGCAGCACAAGGGCATGTTCACTGCCTTGCGCTTGGGCGATCTCGACAAGCTGCTGGAGGACGTGTGTGGTCCGTTCGAGCAAGCCGCGCAAGCGAGCAAAGCACCGCCCGCAGCGTCAAGCGCGAGCGCGCCGTCGGCTACGGTGCTCGTCGCGGAGCGCGCGCCCAGTACGCCGGACTTCGAAACTCCGCCGATCTCATCGGCCTTTGGTGATGACGAGCGAATTGCGGATCGTTCCGATCGGCCCAACGCGCTGTCCAATCCCAACCTACGAAAAGTCGTGCCCTCGGCCCCGCCGCAAACCGCGCCCCCGTTGGATGTCGACGTCGCGTCGCTCGAGCGGCTCTCGGCCAAGCCGCTGTCGGTCGACCTGAACTCCGAACCGAGCGGGTTGCTCGCGCAGGGCACGCCCGCGCTGCGCAAACGCCCCAACCCGGTAGCTGCTGCTGCCGCTGCCACTGGCGCGGCGCCCAACGCTTCGCGCCCCGCTTCACGCTTCGCGGCCGTTCCGCCCAAGAGCGCCTCGTCTATCTTTGGCGACGGCGTGATCAGCGAACAATCGCTGGACGAAGTAATTTTGAGCTATCTGGCCGAAGATCTCGACGGCTCATCCGAATAAGCGCAAGTCGGCTTCGGGCATGCCACCGCGTGCCGAACGGAGACGGAAATCAAGGCACGAGCTCGAGCTTGTGTACGCCGATCCCGAAGAGGCCGCTGTGCGCGATCAGGATCTGAATCGCGTCTGCTTTGTCGATGCCTTCGAAGTTTGGTGCGGGCGAGAACTTATCGAATAGCACGGTCGCTACGGATTGGGGGCCACCCGGCGGAATCGCGGCGGTGGTCGCAAAGCTGTGGCTGCCGTTGTTCTTGGCCTGGATGCGCAGCATGATCGTCGATTCACTCTCGTAGCTGACACGCAGGCCCGAAAATCTGGACAGGTCGTACGTCTGTGGCGACAGGCTGACGCTGAGTCCCATTTCACCGCAGTCCGCGCACGGGCCCGTCACCCATACGCCGCAGGTCTGATTCAGCCACGAAGGCTTGGGCGCGGTCCCCACTTTGAACTCCTTCGTTGCGGGGAGGGGAGTCCAAGAACCCACTCTGCCGTCGATCGGATCGATATCCGCGTTGCAATCAGTGAAGGCATCGATGACCAGCACTCGAGGATCGATGCCGGGCTTGCCGCTGGAGCCCGCTGCGCCCGCGCTCGACTCCCCGCCGGCCGCTGTACCGCCGACCGCCGATGCACCGCCGGCCGACATGCCGCCCGCCGACGTGCCGCCTGCCGACGTGCCGCCGCTGGGGAGGTCGGTGGGAGCGCCCGCATCGGTCGCTGTTTCTTGCCCCGCCGCGCCTGCTTCACCCCGCGTGTCCGTCGCCGCCACGCAGATAGAAGATGTGCAGCGGAGAGAGCCGTTGCAAGTCGAGTTCGGGTAGCAAGTGCAGCTTTCGTCACCGACGATGCAAGCACCGGCATCCGCACCTGCGTCGCCCGCGGGCGATGACTTGGGGCCTGGTGAGTCTTGGCATGCGATGACGAGCAGCAACCCCAAGCCGGACACACCAAAGAAACAAGACGAGCGTCGCATATTCGCGCCAATCTACTACCGCTTACAGTTTCATTCTAGGCCCGTGAAGCGTTCGCCTGCGAAGCCAAGGGCGGCAAGCGCGCTCCTTGGTCAGGACGACAGCAAGCGGAGGACACTCGCTGGCGCGTCGGCTTCGGATTGGCGGCGTGCGCGCGCCTTTTTTTCTTCGTACATCTTGGCGTCAGCTTGCATCATCAGAGTCTCCAGAGTCGCGGCATCGCGCGGATCGTACAGCGCGCCACCGATGCTGATCGAAAGCAAGAAGGGTTCACGCCCTTCGGCATTGAACGCCTCGACGGCAGCCTGTAGCCGGTGTTTCACCCTGACTTGCCCCTCGTGGTCACACTCGGCGGCGAGCACGGCGAATTCGTCGCCACCGAGTCGCGCGATCACGTCCGATTCGCGAAATACGGAGCTCAAAATGCTCGCCGTCGCGGCGATCGCGCGGTCGCCCAGCTCGTGCCCGAGCTCGTCGTTGATCGCCTTCATGCCGTTCAGATCGGCGTAAAACAGGCAGCCTCTGCGCTGGCTGCGGGCGATATTGCGCAGTTGTTGCCGCCCCAGTTCCAAGAAGCCTCGGCGGTTGTACAGCCCGGTGAGCTCGTCGCGCAGTGACAGAGATCTCAAACGCTCGGCTTGCTCTTTCAGCTCGGCCTCGCGCTGCTTCTTCTCGGTCACGTCGCGCACTACCGCGATGCGCACCGCTTCGCCGTTGAAAGTGGCGGCTCGACCGCGGATCTCGACCGGGAACAGCGTGCCATCAGCGCGCACCATCCGCGTTTCGTACATCGTCCCCGACTGTTGACTCGAATTTGCGACGTGTTCACGCTCTTCGAGGGCGAACGCGGCCATGCCGTCAGCCCCGACCAACTCCTCGGGCGTACGCCCGAGCCAGCTCGCGAAGGTGTGATTGCAATCGACGATTCGCCCCTGCTTGGAGATGGCCACGCCTTCGAAGCTCGCCTCGGACAGCGCGCGCCAGCGGCGCTCGCTCTCTGCCAGGTCACGCTCGGCGCGGCGCTGCAGGGTGATGTCGTGATACACGCCGACGCAGCCCACGAGCGTGTTCTGGTCATACAAGGGCCGCGCAGTGATGCTGTGTACGCGAGTGTGGCCAGCGCGGTCCAGGACCACCATCTCGACGTGATCGCAGGCTTCCCCGCGCAGGGCCCGCGTCAAGGGTCCATCGGCCATCGGGAATGGGGTCACGCCGTCGGGCAGGAAAGCACTGTATTCTTCGGTCCACTTGGCAGCGGAGATGATTTCTCCTTCGGCTTGTCGCACGTGTTCTTGTGCCGCCGGGTTCACGACCAAGACTCGCCGATCCCGATCCAGCACCAATACGCCGTCGCCCATGCTGGTCAAAATCGACTCCAGCCGCTCGCTTTGCTCGCGCAGCGCCTCTTCGGCGACCCTGCGCTCGGTGACATCGCGCGACGACAGGTGCACGGCTCCGCTCTCACTCGCCGAACCCAGTGCGGGCGAGACGCGCGTCTCGAACCAACGATACTCGCCGCTCTTGCACTTGATGCGATGAACCCAGGGTTCTGATTGTCCGCCGGTCTCACGCACGCGCTTCGAGATCTCAGCCGCCCGCGGGCGATCGTCTTCATGGAGCCAGGCGACCGCGCCCATTTCCAGCATCTCCTCGGGGGTAAAGCCGAGCAAGGCGAGGCTCGAGGGGCTCGCGTAGCTGAGCGTGTTGTCCGCCTCCAGGATGCGCACCAAGTCACTGGCGTTGTCGGCCAAGCTGCGGAAGGCTCGCTCGCTTTCGAGCAGCCGTTGCCGCGCCACCGTTGCTTCCGTTGCATCGCGGCGACTCGCAGAGAGGCCCACGAACGCCACTGCCAGCGCGACGAGCAGCGTGGCGCCGAGCGCGAACCAAGTGCGCCGTTGCGCGTGCTTGGCGTCGAGTTCACGTTGCGCGAGCCGGACCCTTTCACGCGCCAACATGCGCTCCGACTCCGCGCGCAGCCCGTCCATCAAGCGCTTGCCGTAGCCCGTTCGCACCAGGGCCAGCGCCTCAGCTTCGCGGCCCTCTCGCTTCAACTGGATGGTCGTCGCGACCCGCTCGAGTTTGCTCTGGGACAAGCGCTGCACCGCCTCGTAGCTAAGCGTTTGCTCTGCGTCGTCGCGCGTGAGCTCGCGCAGCTGAGCGAGCTGCGTGCCCAGTGTGCTCTCGGCTAGCGCGTGCGGTTCCAAGAACGCAGAATCGCCGGTCAACAGGTAGCCACGTTGCCCGGTCTCCGCATCCTTCAACAACGAAAGCGTGCCCGCGATCGCCGCTTGCACCGCCATCGTGTGACGAACCGCGGCCTCGTTTTGCACGTATCGCGCCGTCGTGATGCGTGACAGAAACGCTGCCCCGAGCACCGCGAAAACGGCGATGACCCAGACCGTGCGACGGTTCCAGATGGCGGTCATTGAGGTCGAATTGCCCAAGAGCGGTAGACTGATTCAACGTCCACTCTGCAACACGAGTAAGTCCTGACGGCGGTCCCTCGCTTCCACTGTGCGTCCCAGGCCCACACGCCCCCGCGCGATATTTCGGCACGTTTTTGCGGCGCTTTTCCCAAGCCGCGTCACGTGCGGCGCTCGCTGGGCAGGCTGACGGCTAGTGCGTGCTACGCACCGGGAGCCGCAGCAGGGCGCTCATCGCTCGAATCCGATGGCTTCGGTGCCTGCGGGAACGCTGGCGGATCGAACAGTACGTCCGCCGCGGGGCGCGGCTGATAGTGCATGCGCTCGATTCGGGGATTGAATTCGTTTCGATCCGAGTTTTGCATCATCTACCGCTGGCTGAAGATTAAGCCGTCAGTCCAGGAAAGCAAGGAAGCTGCCGTAATCCCCGAGGAATGCCACCAGCTGCTCGCGAGTCTGCTTGTTTTCGAGCCATTCCAGCCCCTTGAGCGACACCGCGTCGACGTTGATCACGCCCACGATCTTCGGCTTCGGGTTCTGCTTGGTGCCCACGGCGCGCACAATCGGCACGCTCAAGACCGCGAGCACGTGCGCGGTTTGCGTGAATTGCGTGTGCCAGAGCCGAAACTCCGTCCCGAAGAGCCACCTTTGCCGAAACGTCAGCTTGGCTTTGCTCTGGTGACGCAGATCAATCCAAACCGTATCGCGCACCGCAACCGCTTGCCCGGCAGCACCCTGCCAACGCGCGAGGAACATGTGCACGTCGGGGTAGCTCCGCGAACTGGTTACGAAGCCGTAGTTTGCCATCCACTTGAAGCGAGTTCCGAGCCAACTCACGTACATGATGTTGACCCGCACGTCCGTGCCGAGCTGCGGGTAGGGCGCCGGCTTCTCGAACTGCTTGGCGAGCTTGTCCGCGTACTCCTTGCCGAAGCGCCGCAGCTGTTCACGCGGGATGTAAAGATCGAACACATCCCAACCGAGCACGATCGACAACCCGATCATGGACAGAAGCACCTTCAAGTTCGTCTCGCTGAGCGCCGTCACGCCGAGATGCGCGGCAATCCAGGGCGCCGCAACGACTAGCGCTTGAGCGAGAAATCGAACGAGGATCTTTCCCATCCGCGCCGCAAAGGTCCACGGAGCATTGCCGGCGTCAAGGTGTGGCTCCCGGCACGAACGCCGGGCACCGCCCGGAGATGATGGCGTTTGTATGACTTCGCGGTCCTGCCCGCGGAACTCGTATCCCCGCTGTCGGCGCATACCCAAGGGGGTGACAAAGTGTGTCCGCTGCCTCCACGAAGGTGCCATGCCGACTGAGGTCTTTCAGCTCCCAACCCGACTCGCCAAACACATAGAGTCGTGCCGAGCAGAACGTATGTCGCATCGAGTTGAAGCGCTGCGCGCGCCCGATGGGAACCCTGTAAGACTCCGAGGTGCGATGCGGGATCGCGATCGCCCACGAGATCAACGAGGGCAACTGAGCGCGCAGAACCTTCAACGCTTGCGCGCGCGCGCACACTCGACGCGGAAAGCGGAAATGAAAAGCGGAAAAGCGCGGCTCCGACGCGCAAGCGGAGTTGATTCAACCTGAGACCTGATCGTCGAACGCGTTTCGCGAAACGAAGTCGTTGCAACGGCCGCAAGTTTTGAGTACGTTCAAAAGTTAGCCTTTCCCGCCTTTTCATCGGAATCAACTTGCTTCAAGTCACTCCGTCGCGAGACCTTGTCTCGCGCACGCGCCCTAGTTGGCGGTTGCGCAGTTGCGCCCGCTTCATTGTCCAGCTGTGCATGCTGTGTGCCTGCTTGGCGCTCGCGGCACGCGCCGCAGCCCAGACACCGGCCACGAGCGTAGTGCCACCGCCGAGCCCCACTACGCCGCTCGTAGCGCCTTCGGGCACGCCGCCGAGCCCGCCGGCTGCCGATGCACCGCCGACCAGTCCTGCGCCGAATGCGAGCGCGCCGAGCGATGCTGCGCCCGTTCCGCCTCAAGCTGCGACGGCGACGCCGCCCGCTGAGCCTTCGCCCGCAGCACCGACAACGCCCGCAGCACCGACAACGCCCGCAGCACCGACAACGCCCGCAGCACCGACCGCGTTGGCAGCGCCGACAACGCCCGCAGCACCGACAACGCCGAGTGTGACCGACAGCGAGACTGAGACGAGCGGCACCCCTTGGTTTACCGGAACGCGGCGGCGCTTAGGCCAATATTACGAGATTGGCGCGTTTATCGGCAATACGGGCAGTCTCGGCGTTTCCGGGCGTTCCTCGCAGAGCCCGCAGATGGGCGTGCGCTTCATGGAGCACCATGGCCTGATCACGAAGTTTACAGTCGGCCTGCTGGCAGCTATGGCAGCGTCGGGCGATCGCGTGGAGACCGGGCGCACGGTCCAGCGTACCGGCGACTATGAAGTCACGACCGTTTACTCGCGCCGCAAGACCGACGGCGAGCGTGAGGCGGATCGCGAAATGGTGGCGGGCGCGCTGTCCGGTGAGTACGTCACCGAGTTCGTGCTGTACACCGATGGGCTGTTCGGAGCCGGCGCAGGCAAAGCAGACCGCGTGCGCGGCGGTGACTTCTACCTCGGGGGCAACTTTGCCGGCCCCTTCGTGCTGGATTTGCCGAGCATTTTCGATATTGGCCTGGTCTATTCGTTCAACCACGCGAGTGACGTGCTGTTCGACGACGGTCACCGCGCCAATGTGGAGTTCGTGAACTTCGGCCTGATGGTGCGCTACCAAGTCCCCATCACGACCCTCGTCGAGCTTTTGGCACAAATCGATCTCAACGTTTACGGACTGCTGAGCTCGAAAAAAGAAAACACCGTTCACGGCACTCCGCTCCGACTCGGCGCGTACCTCAACCTCACCGATCGCGTCTATTTACGCCCGATGCTCACGTACACCACCGGCACTAGTGGGCTCGGCAAGCTGGTCGAAGCTGGGATCAGGTTCTGAGCGATGACCAAGACCATGCGCACGCTTCCTTCGCTCACGCTCGCCGCGTTGTTCGGCGCCTCTATCTGCCTTGCGCCCGCGCGCGCCCACGCCGACGACGAGCTGCCCGAGAAAGAACGCGGCATGTATGGCGAGCACTTGGCGCTCGTCGACATCACGGGCATGACCGCATCCGGCACGCGCCGCGGCGCGGGCGACGTCGACTACACGCGCAAAGCGGGCCTCGCCGAGTTCCGCATCGGCGGCTTCTTCGAGGAGGACTATTTCAAGACGCTGATCGGCCTCGAACTGCAAGTCGCGCTCGGCTATCAAGCCAGCAACGCTTACGGTGCGGCGCCGCCGCCCGCGATGACCATGCCCGGCGAGCCCACGCCCGCCCCTAGCGCGCCCTACGTCGACCCCACCTCGGGTTTCTACATGCGTGGTGACGTCGCGTTCACGTACGGCCTCGTGCGCTGGAGGAGCATTCTTCCCGGCCGTGTCGTGCTCGGTGCGGGCGGCGGTTTCGAAGCAGGCCCGCGCTTACGCGGTGGCGAGGGCGGGCAAGGCTACGCGCTCTTGTTCGGTCGTTTGCAACTGTGGCCCAGCGACCTCCTCGGTCTGCACCTGACCGCGGCCACCACCGTCGGCTCGTATCGCTTGGAAGCGCTCGGCAGCATCGACGGCTGGACGCTCGGCGCCCGAGCCCGCTTCATCAACCCCGCGCGCGATGACTTGACGCAAGAGCGCCAGCTCGAAGCGATCGTTGGCTTGATGTTTTGAGCCAGCGCTGTGTGAATGTAGCGTCTGCAACGGCTAGTCGTCTGGGCGTCCAGCTTCGGCTTCCCGGGTCGCTCGAGCAATCAAATCAAGCCGTCGGGTAAGGCGAGGGCAGGCTGGCACCTGCGAGGAGTGGTCAGCCGACGACGAGCCACGGACTCGCTCAGAGCAGGTCGTAAGGCAACATTTGGCGCGCCAGGGGTACCGGGCCAACCGGTGATTTCATCGCCTTGCCATCGATGCCGTGACGAACCACGACCACGTTGTGCGTTCCGCCGTTTAGCGGCGCTCCACTTCCTTTTCCGCCTCTGCAGGTCTCGTCGATCAGTTCCACGTCGTGATCGGCACCATGGCAGCTAGCTGCCGATCGGCACGAGTGACCGGAGATCACCGAAGCACGAACGGTGCTCAGAGAGTAACCGGGCTTGCGAGTGACCCCTCGATGCCTCAAAAGCTCGAAGATCAGCAGCGAAATGAAATGATTGAGCCCGTAGCAGCGCGAGAAGTGAGAACAGGGGTGAAGCAGCGTTACCTTCGGTAGCGGGTCACGCCAGAAGCCGGCCAGCGCTTCGCGTATATGAACCATGTTGCCCGACTTCCATAGCTCACGGAGCACGGCGGCATACCCGATGCGCAGATCGATATGAACATCGCAATCGGTGGGCTTGCTACCGCTCCACAGCAGCATGCGCTGCGCCTGGTCTTCTATCTCGGCAATTCGTAACAAAACTTCGTGGTCTACGAAGCCGCGAATGGCGTCCCAAAGCATGTATGGAGAAGGGGCGCGCTCAGGATCCGTGACGATGCGAATCAAATCTTGCAGGGCGCCGTCTCCGCCACCAGAGATCAGCACGTTGCCGTTACCGGAGTTGACGAGCGGTACTTGATTGAAAGCGTCCGAATCCCAGAACCTGTAGCCGCTGTAGGCTCCCACCGTAACCGTCTCTTGCCCGGCGCCGATGGCGAACAAAACCATGTCGCACAGCAGCGTGGAGGTATCACCCGACAGTACGTCTTTCACTTTCACTTCGAGCATGCCCGACAGCCCGCGCTCGGGCTTGTCTTCGACGATGGCGCCCCAGCTCGTCCTGAGCTTGGCTGCTTTGAACGCCGGATCGAGATCACGCATGACTACGTCATTTGCCAAACCGGCGGTGTACGTCAGGGGCATCGAGGGGTGCCCCCAGCTCGAATGGTTGTGCCGTGGCAGCGGCCAATCATAAAGCGAGGGTTCGATCTGCCGCGTGGTGCAGCCGCGTTGGCGCGCGAAGGGACGCAATTGACCGCCCACCAATGGCTCGCTGTCGACCAGCGTGCACGGGACACCCAATTCCTTGGCGGTCATAGCTGCGGTGGCGCCGCCTGCACCCGCGCCAACTACGACCAATGATTTGGAGTCTGAGATCAGACCCGCTAACTCCGCCCGCTGGATCAGGAGCCGCCCACGGATCATCTGATCGCGGATGCTGGCGGGCGATTGCACGCTGCCCGTCGTATAGACATGAAGTTCCGGATCGGCGCGATGAAGAAGCAATACTGGATCTGCCATTTCGCAATGGCGATATCCTAATCGTTCTTATCTGGACTGTCGTTAGGCAGAGTTGCTTGGCGACGAATTTCTTCGAACTCTTCTGGATCCATCCAAAAAGGAGCATTCGCGGATGAACCGGAGCGCAAGGCAGCCTCCGCAGCCTCTTCGCTCGGCGAGCTCGCTGACGTTTCACCCGCGCCAATCATCGACTCGATCAAGCGCACCAAATCAGGCTCTGGTTTCCGCTCCAAAAAGAAGCGGACCTTGCCGAGTAGAGGGGTAATGTCCGCCTCGCCAGTCGGGAGGATGGCCGCGAGCACTGGCCGAGCTTGCGTGCCCAACCGCGCCAACAACTTCGCGGTAGCGGCGACACCGCCAAGCGAGCCCACATCCAACGCGAGCGCGCGAGCACCCGCGATGTCGCTCGCGTCCGCATCACTCCGAACGAACCGGATTGCGGAGCTCACGCGACCACCGCCGCGCGCGTAGGCGTTCTGGTAGTTCTGCTGGACATCCTGGAAACTCGACGAGACGTACTCTTGCCCCGGCGAACGGGAAAACTCCGACTCGCCAGAGCCATGGCGATCGTAGTACGCGACCCCATGAGGGCCGTTCTTACTCCCGGGCATGGGCGCAAGCTAGCGCATGAGTGCCTGAGTGTCACTCGGGATCAAACGTAGCGCATTTCCGCAAGATGTCGAGCGACCCAAAGGGAGACGGTGGAAGTCGCGAGGGACGGATTTCGAGTAATACCAGCTACTGATTCGGTGAGTGCGAGTGAGAGGCGCGCATCCAATCGCCAAGCTAGCCTTACATCGCCGCCAACCAAGTAGCGCACCGGTTTCGCGCTTTTTAACGGGAATATCGCGAAAACATGCGCGACACCCGCGAACGTCCAGGTCACTGGCCAGAACCGGAGTGAGGAATCAAGGTTGCCACAGCGAGTCGACTCACACCCCGAAACACTGCCTGCAACAATGCATTGAGAGGGTTAGGCACGAGTCCACAGCGGCTTCCGACACCCCCACTGGGGCCATTCCCTGGGGGTGAAGCTCCGCTTCACAGTCCGGCTTTTCTCGAACCAAGGAACGATGAGCGGCGAGGAAAATGACTACGCGAGGCGTAGAGCACCACTGACTCTCAAGCAACGATCGAACCACTGCCTTGAACGTCCTTGATAAAAAGTGCCGGCCGGGACCCGCAGCCAGCCCGTGAAGCGTCCGCCTTGGTCACCAAAGCACGCACGACAATCGCTGCCCATGACCGGCTTCTATCTTGATGGTCACTCATCCCGTTACACACCGCCAAAGCCTTCGGCGTCCAGGAGCGGAACCCAGCGAGCATTGCGACCAATAGGAATAGCCCTAGGAGCACGACCGCGCTGAACGGAAGCGCAAGCCATTCAAGCTGTGGGTGACACGTGCAGCTCCACAGACGGGGATCATGGTTCATGAGCAGTCTACGACACTGCTCACTGGCCCACCCCCATCGCCCGATTGCGCTGCCCGGGTAGCCTTCAAAGCTTGGGGATTCCTGCACGCAAGCTGCTCGTCCTTCCGAGCTAAGCAAAGCAAGCGTTGTCCGTGCTATGTGAAGTGCCGTGCGACTTCGACCAAACCTCTTGAAATTCGTCAAAGAGAGTACGGTCGCAATAGCGATCTTGCTTGTCTCTGTCTGTGCGTTGCTGTTTTGGTTCTTTGGTCCGGGTGATGAGGAGTGGGCTCGGCGCGGTGACGCGGTAGCGCCATTGTCGGTAATTTTGGCCGCCATCGCCTCGATTTTGTCAGCCAATGCCCTGCGGCTGCAACGGAGGGAGCTCGCGCTCCAGCGCGAAGAGCTGGAGGCCGGACGAGCGGTGCAGGCGCAGCAAGAGGCCGCTCAATTGCGCATGGCGAAGGCTCAGGAGGAAGCGAATCAGCTCGTGCGGGATCAGCTGCGGGTCCAGAAGCTCGCCGTGCTCGCGTCCCTGCGCAGTACCTGGGTGGATATGGCCACGACGTCTGCCTTTAACCTACCCAACCCCGAGAACGAACAGCGGTCGAGGGCAGCGGCGGAGTTCGAGCGCATCAAGAGTGAAATGGACAAGCTGCTCCACGAGCTCTCTCGGGAGCGCTGAGAGACACCGCCAGCGGTTCGTGAGCAAGCTGGCCGCCGAGCGCCTGAGCGGCGCACTCCGTGGCGTCATCAGCCGACAACGACCCGACTTGCGGCGCTGCGGAGCGCACACGTTGAGCGGTCGAGACGCCCGGCAGAGCTGCTCGATGGCGAACAAGTGTATCCGCTGCACGGAGCCCGTTCTTCCGGAGGGCGTGATTGATCGGCATGGCTGAGGTGGTTCGGCGTTCGCCGAGAGCCGCCGCGGTCGAAAGCCTTGTGCTTGAAGTTGGTGGTGCGAGAGTTTTGGTAAAGCGCGCATTCAAACGGACGCTGCTTCGCGACGTCATGCTCGCGCTGCGAGATGCAAAACGATCCCGAGCGGCGTTCAGATGTTCGTGGCGCTCGAGCCGATCGATATGCGCTGGGCACTCGACAGGCTCGCCGGTGCTGCGCCGTGGCGACCGACGCTATCTCTCAGCGGTCAGACTTGCGGGATATCAAAGAGTCCGTCGTCATTCGAGCGTGTCGCGTAGCTGACATCATCGACAAGACGCAAGCCAAGTACGTCGAGCGGCACCCGGACATCAGGAACAGCGCTCAAGCGTCGTTCATACAATCCCCGCTCGCTCGACCACGTCATCCGGGGCCCCTTGGTATTTCCTATATCCCAAACCAAAACGGCCTCCGAGACGTCAGTCCCAGAAGCCGTTCATGTTCAACAACTTACGGAGGTGAGGACCGGATTCGAATCGACCCGCAAGCCGAAAACGCCGAGAAAACCAGCGATATCACGGACGTGGCGGAGGCCCCAAGTGCCGGCTCCGAGGGGTCTAACTCCGCGAACCCTGGTGACCGATCGAATGATTCCGATCCGATCGATATCGTCGAGGCGGCGCTTTCCACTGCTCTAACGCAGGCTGCGGCTGCGGGGCAATGGGCTGCGGTGGGTGTGCTGACACGCGAGCTCGAAGCGCGGCGCAAGGCTCGATCGGGTGCCGTCGACCTGGCCGCGGAGCGGACGAAACGGGGGCGCTCGTGAGCCCTCCGTACGATGGGGCAGAGCCTGGTAAGCTCGCTATTGTGGCGATCAAGAAGGCAACGAAGAAGTCCCGCAACGCCATAAAAGGACCCAAGGGGCCGCGCTGGCAGAAGCCCCGCGATCGTTGGAGCCCCACCGAGGATCCGGGAAAGGTCGCCGAGCAATTCCTTACCGCGGCTCAGCGGCTCATCCTCCGCGGAAAACCGCCAGAAGAATCTTCCGAAACCGAGTTACTCGGATGGCGCATCGCGATCCGACTGCAGTTGGCATTTCAGAGCGTGCCTGACCACTCGTACGTCGTTGTGCTCCGCAAAGCGCTGGACGCCTTCGATCACGAACCGACCGACGAGATGAGGCGCGCCTGGTGTGTTCGAGCTGTGGCCGAGTGGGGCGAGAACTGGAAACACCCCGACTGGCAGAGCTCCGAGAAGACTCGCGCACTCTGCTTGGAACAGCTAGTCCGGTACCTCGAAGTGAATGACGAGGTATTTTCTGGGCTGCGAGACGATCTCCCCGGGCTCGCGGCGAAGCTTGATGCTTGGACACCTGCGCGCGCGCGCGGCAAGAAGGTCGCCGAGCGCATCCTATCCGAATTGATCGTGGAAGACCGCGACGCGCTTGGCCTTGGACCCAAGGACGGCGAAGCGGATGTCGACGCGATCGAACGTATCCGCAAGCTGCTGACCAAAGAGGTCGACTCCTTTTTGAATCGCTCGCGCCCCACGAAAACAGCCTGAATCGATTACGCACCCATCGCGGGGGTGCGGGACACATCAGCGATAAATAGGCAGCCTTTCTCCAGGAAACGGAGAACAGGCAATGACGCTTCGACAATCTCTCGATCTCGAATCCCGCGAAAAGCTCGCTGAATTAGCGCGAAAGATGCCCGAGCGTCAGGTGCGCTCAATCGTCGGTGATCTGTCTCCGGAAGCGTTTGCGCGCGCGATCGCCGGCCTGCCCGTGCAGCGCGGGACGATCGCTCTCATCAAGACCGGCCTCGCACGGCTGAACCCGAAGGCTGCGTAGTCACAAAACGCGAAACGCTCCCGGCCAGCCAAGACGGGGAGCGCTTCGCAGAAACGACGCGAATGGATTCTAGTCAGACCCTCCAAAAAATCAAGCCCGCGACCGCTGCCGAGCCCCTACGTGCCCAGGCCGCAGCACTCCGCGCAAGCGCGGACACGCTCGATGCGCTGGCGGACACGCTCGATGCGTCACACGCGCCGAGCGATCTGCTGACGGTCGGTGATCAAACACGCGACGAGTACCACGCCGGCCGCGAAGCGCTGATGGCCGCTGCTGAGCGCAACGAAATCACCCTCGTTCGTGGCGCACGCCGTCGCGTGATGGTCGAGCGCTCCGAGATCGAGCGCTGGATCAAATCGCGCAAAGTGACACCCGGTCCGCGTCGGGCGCCCGCCGCCGATCTCGACCACTGGGAAGCGGAGGCTAACCGCGCTCTCCGAGTCGTCGGAGGTCGCGAATGAAGGCCCGCGCAGAAATCTCGTACCGCCGCTCGCCAGCTGAGCGTGAGGCCGTGCGCATCGAGCTCGACCAAGTTCGTGTTCCCGATGAGGCTTTGGGGCGCAAGCTCATCAAAGCCACCTACGCACGTGCGGCCGCGAACCTCGAGTTCGCCGAAGCGCGGAGGCGTCGCTGATGCTGGCCATCGAGCAGAAGGTGACCCGACTGATTGCGCTCTCCGCCTCGGATCACCCTGAGGAAGCACGGACAAGTGCCTACCTGGCGTGCAAAATGATCCGTGAGAAGGGCCTAATCGTGGTCGCGGAGCTGCCGCTCCAAGCAGCCCCTGCCCCGCCACCAAGCGCCTGTCGCGAGGAGCGCGACAAACAGCCGAAGATCATCCGAGCGAAATTCGACTCGCTTTGCCTCGACTGCCGCGCGCAGATCTACGTCGGTGAGCGGTGTGTTTGGATCAAAGGTCGTGGCTGCTGGCATCCGGAGTGCGCGCCATGAAGCCGTGCATTCTGGTCGACGCTCGGGAACGGGCGGCGCTGCAATTCTCGGACGCCGTCGACACCGATTTGGTCATGTTGCCAGTTGGCGACTACAGCTTGCGCGGAGCAACCGAAACGGTAGCAATTGAGCGCAAACGTCTGGGGGAGCTCGCAACTTGCTGTGGCGTTGACCGCGAGCGCTTCATTGAGCAAATCGAGCGCCTTCGCTCGTATCCGGTCCGGGCATTGGTCATCGAGGCCGACTTGGACGGTGTACTCAGCAAGACGTATCGCAGCGAAATTCACCCGCTAAGCGTGCTCGGTACGCTGATCAAATTCTCGAGTGACTGGCAGGTGCCGGTCTGGTTTTGTGGCGGTGCGCGCAACACGGCCCACGTCGTGGAGCGCATGTTGCTCAGGGTCGCCAAGCAGATGGCAGGCAAGGTCGCATGCTGAGCGTCGCCCTACAATACGCGGCACGCGGCTGGCCGGTCATTCCGCTCGAGCTGAGCAGCAAAGAGCCGATCGGCAAACTCGTGCCCAACGGAGTCGCGCATGCGACGACCGATCCCGACGTCATCAAGTATTGGTTTGCGCGCCGCAAGTCGGCGAACATCGGAATAGCCTGCAGCCAGTTTCTCGCCGTCGATTCCGACGTCCGAAATAACGGCGATGTCGAGCTTGCAAAGCTTCTCGCGCAGCACGGTCCGTTCCCCGAGACGCCCACTGCCAAGACGGGCTCGGGTGGGCAACACATACTCTTCAAGCGCCCCACTGAAGCCTTGCGCGGCAAGCTCTGCCAAGGCGTTGACCTGGTGCACGGCGCGCGCCGCTACATTGTCGCCGCTCCAAGCATTCACCCGAGCGGAGCGATCTACACCTGGACGATCCCGCCCAGCGTCCCGCTCGCTGAGGCGCCCGCTTGGCTGATTGCCATGGGGCGACGTGAAGAGAGGCGGGCCAGTGGGGCGTCTGTTTCGAGTAACAGCGCCCTTTCGAGCTCGCAGCGTGTCGCGCGCGGCCGCGCTTACGCGGAGCGTCTGGATCCCGCGATTTCCGGGTCGAATGGGCACACTGCGACGCTCATCGTCTGTGCCAAGCTAGTGCACTCGGTCGGGCTGAGCGCTGATGAGGCCTTCGAAGCGCTTCAGGACTGGAATCGCCGTTGCTCGCCGCCGTGGTCAGAGAGCGAGCTGAGGCGGAAGATAGATCACGCAATCAGGGGCAACGGCGCCCAGCAAAGGCGGACAGCTTGACCGTCGTGGACTTCGAGAAAAAGCGGGGCGTGCGCAAGCCTCCCGCGGATTGGCGCTCGGCGCTCGTCTACACGAAGACGAAGAGCGGCGAGAAGATCGCCGGCGTCGTGTCGAACATCATCACGATCTTGAGCTGCGATGACCCGTGGGTGGGCGTCATCGGTAGCAATACGTTTGCTGGAGATCGAGAGACGATCTTGCGCCCACCGCCATGGGAAGCCGAGACCACGCCTGCCGTTGCGCCGAAACGCGGTGACACTTGGACGGACGCCGACGACACGCGCGCCGCGGCTTGGCTTCAGCGGCGCTGGTCGCTTCTGATCACGCCCGAAGCGGTCGGCGCAGCCGTCCGGGTGATCGCGCAGAAGAACCCGTTTCACCCGGTCGTGGAGTACCTCGATTCGCTGACCTGGGACGGCAAGCCGAGAATCCAAAACTGGCTCAGCACTTACCTGGGCGTCGCCGCGAGCGACTACTCGGCGGCCGTTGGCCAGTGGTGGCTCGTGTCTGCGATCGCCCGCGTGCGGACGCCTGGCTGCAAAGCGGACCACGTCATCATTTTCGAGGGTAAGCAAGGCAAGAAGAAGTCCACGGCGCTCAGCGTGCTCGCAGGACCTGACTGGTTCTCGGACGAGCTCCCAGAGTTGGGTTCGAAGGACTCATACGGAGCGCTACAGGGGCGCTGGATCGTGGAACTTGCGGAACTCGACCAGCTCAACCGAGCCGAGACCGCACGCGCCAAAGCGTTTTTCAGTGCGACGGTGGACCGGTACCGCCCGCCGTACGGCCGCCGAGTCATCACAGCGCCTCGCCATTGCGTGTTCGCCGGCACCGTCAACCTGGAGGACTATCTCAAGGACGACACCGGGAATCGTCGCTTCTGGCCCGTCGCGACTGGAGAGATCGACATCGAGGCGCTCCGCCGTGATCGCGATCAGATCTGGGCTGAGGCCAACCACGCTCACGCCCACGGCGCCAAATGGTGGCCGAGCGGCGACGAGCACCAGATGGTCGGTGAGCAGCAGGACGAGCGCTTCCAGGCCGATGCTTGGGAGTTGCGGATCTCGGAGTGGCTCTCGACGAAGACCACCGACTTCACGTTGGGCGATGTGTTGAGCGACCCGCTTGGACTCGAGCCTGGGCGATGGACGCGAGCAGATCAAATGCGTGTTGCGAGCTGCCTACGGAGGCTGAAGTGCAAGAAACAGCGGTCGATGCTGAACGGGTCGCGCGAAATGCGGTGGTCCAAATGACTCGCGAGGTATGCCAGGTGTGGCTCAGGTGTGGCGCCGAAAAAGCGAGCAGGCTCGATGCATTGCCTCACCTGCCATACCTGACACACCTAGTACGTCTACATGCACATGAGCGGTTTACTCCCGCTAGGGGTCTACCAAGTTTAGGTGGTAGGCGCGGCAGGTGTGGCAGCGCTCGCTCCGGAGGTGTGCGACTCCGCGCAGCACCTCGATCCCGGAGCCATGCAAATCAGCCATGCCAAGTGCCGCCGGCTTCACGACCGGCCAATGCTTGGCCCGAGACTCAGTTTTGGAATTTGCAGCCCGTCACTGGAACGCATCCGACTCGCGACGAGGCTCCAAACCACACGGGACGCCCCACTGGTCAGCCTCTCACCTCAACCCGTCGCAAATCGCTAAATGCGCGAAATCACGCTGGCGCCAGCTCGCACTCGCCGAGTGAGTTTCGATCGGCGTCAGCGTGTCGGACACGTTATGGCTTGTTTTCAGCTCGATTAGAACTCGCGAAGGCCGGTGCACAACCCGTTGCAAGCGATCGGAGCATGCCCCGTGACTGACACCGAATTGCACGCCGAAGCCAAGCGCCGGGTCCAGCGCTCGATGCCCTCGCTCACCGACGAGCAGTGGAGCGCATGGCTCGCCAGCTCGCTCAGGGCGGGCGCCACAATCGCTCTAACGCTGGATGGCTGCGTCGCCTGCTACCCGCGCAAAGACGCGCCACAGGCCAACGTGGGAGCCGCAACCTGATGGTCCAGCGAACCAGCACTACTCGAGGCAGATCCGTCGTACACGTTGAGGCGCCGCGCGCGGACGAGCTGCCCGCAGGTACACCGGGGCCCGCCCGACCGGTCGCAACTCGTGACGGGTCCGGAAGGTTCGTACCTGGCGCCGGGACGAGTGACCTCGCCCGCAAGGGAGGCAAGGCCGCTCACGAGTCGCGCCAGCTGGCGGCCCTGCTCGGCCTTTGGGAGGTGCCCGACGATCACCCGTATGCGCCCTACGCGCGCCTCGCCCGTGAGTGGCGTGACGCCCAGATCGAACGGCTCAGCGCGACTGTAGGTGGCGGCGAGGTTGGGCCAGCGCCCGCGTCCATCATCAGCTCGGCCGCGTTGCAGCTCGCGGCGTCCCGATGGCTATCTGACAAGGGCGCTCAAGACAGCGACTCGAAGCTCCTGCTCGAAGCCTCCCGCCTGGCCAATGACAGCAGGCAGGGGCTTCTTGCTGCGCACGAGCTTTGCGCTCGTGAAGCCCAGGCTCGCCCCAAAGAGTCGAATCTCACTCGCCTCCTGCGTGAAGTCGCAGGCGAAAAGAAGCCATGACGGCCACTCTCGAAAGCTTGCTGTCCTTCGCTGAGCGGCTCGAGCGCGCTGGCGAGTTTGGCCTGACGCCCTTCTGGCGTGAGCAGGCGGCCCGACTCTACGGCGGCACCGCTGACACCATCGTGGCCCAGGTCGGCCGCGGCGGCATCAAGTCGGGATTCGGGTCGCGGGTCGCGCTGAACGAGCTCCTGGCGGGCGACTTCCAAGTGCCACCGGGCGAGATCCACTACTGGGTCGACGTCAGCGAGAACAAGCCCGAGGCCCTGCAGCGCCTTCGCCAATACGAGACCTACCTCGGGATTCTGGGCATCGGCTTCGAGCGCCGCGGCGACGAGATCGTGATTCCAGAGCTCCGCCGGGGCTTCCTAGTTCGCGCGTTCGATGCCGGCAAGGTCGCAGGCTTTCGCTCAATCGGCGGTCGCGCCGACGAGCTAGCCAAGGCCGCACCCGATCTCGACGAAGGTCGCACCGTGGTCAGCTCCATGGTCGCGATGACGGTCACGCACCGTAGGCATCGCCCGAAGCTGCTCCTGCTCTCCGCACCGACCGGCAAAACGAACTATCACTTCACCCGGTTCGCGGAAGGCGACCAGGCTCACCAAATCGTGACGCAGGCGGCAACGTGGATCGCGAATCCAGCCGTCACCGAAGCGGACGCCCGAGCGATTGAACCCCACGGCCCGACCTGGGCAATGGAGTACGCCGCAATCGCCTCGGATGCGGTGATCGGCATGTTCTTCGGCGAGCGCGCGCTGACAGCGAGTCTCGACGCGGGGCGCACCACCGCCGACATCTTCAGCCGCGGTTCACACAACATCGTGACTGTCGATGCGGCGTTCACGGAGGCAGGCGACCGTTTCGGTGTGGCCGTCTCCACTCACGAGGCAGGCCAGTGGCTCAACGACGCTCAGCGCTACAGCCCGAGCCGGGTTGTCATTCACGAAGTGCACGCCTGGCGCGCCGATCGTTCACCGCGCGACATGGCCCTCCGCCTGAGGCGTGATGTTTGTGATCGGTTCGGTACCCATCGCGCGACCGCCGATCAACACGAGGCGTCAAGCTGGAAGCAGCTCGCCAGTGACGTCGGCCTGCGCGTCGATTCGGTGGCGTGGGCGGGCGGCGAAAAGGCCACCGCGCTCGACGATCCGACCATCAGCAAGTCGCAGGCGTTCAAGACCGTTCGCACGGCGATGCTCAACGGTCGAGTTCGTCTTCCCGATGATCCGACCTTGTTCACGGAGCTTCGAAGCGTCTATTCTGAACTCTCACCCGCAGGCAACGAACTCGTGCGCATCCCGCGCAACAAGAGCGGCCACGGCGATCGGGTGAGCGCGCTTGTGATGGGTGTCTCGATGGCGCTGCTTCGTCACCCGAGCTTGACGCCGCAGCGATGGGACGAGGCTGAGTTTCATCGCGAGTACATCGCCTGGTGTTCGTCGGAGCCGAGATTTCCTTACGGCGTTGGCCGGGGCCATCCGATCTTCGGCACTCCAGGCCACCCAGCGATCACCAACTACAACGAGTTTCGACGCCACTATCCACGGCTCGCCAACGACAAAACCTAGGAGAAACTGAACATGGCTCTTTCCGCAACATCCAAGAATCAACTGAACGCGCTGCTTTATTTGCTCTCTGTCCGCGACGGCGCCCTGAACGATCTTCTGATCAAGGCAGTGGTCAGCAAGGTCCCCACGCAGCACCAAGCTCCACTCGCGGCAATCATCACCAGCGACGGCTTCGGCAGCGCTGATCCACACACCGCGGGCCAGGCGGCTGTTGTCAGCCTGCTCGCTGACATCGCGGCGAACTGAGGAACCAATGAGCAACGCTCAACTACGCCTCGAGTTACTGCGCCGAATCACCGAGGCGCACCCAACACTGCCAACCGATCGACGCGAGGCAATGGCCTCCGAGATCGAGGCGACGCAAGCGTACGCGCACAACGGCGCCGCGATCTTCCCGGTCGGCGGCCGACTGCAGATGGCTCGCGCTTCCGCGATCGCGCCGGCGGTCACGGCCCGGATCACGGCTGAGCACGTCTCTGCGGCATCGTCATCCAGCTCTGAGGAGATGGCGCCCATCGAGCGAGCGCGCGCTCGACTAGCGAGCATGGGCATTGACCTGGATTCGGCACTCGCCGGCGACGCCGAGCATGGGCGTCAGTTTTACGGCATCGACCCGAGCGACTGGCCCAAGGGGGCCGCATGAGCGCGCCCGTCTCATACACGGCGCTCGTAGCCGCGCGCTCGGCGCTCGCAGATGTCGAGTCTCGACTGGGCGCACAGCAGGCCATACTCGCGACAGCGACTGCCGAGTTGGCCGAGGCCGAGGCCGCGCTCACGAAGCAGCGTGGAGCCGCAGCGCTCGGTGAGAGCGATGCCACAGCGCTGGGCATCGCTCGGGGCTCGTGGGACGCTGGCGTCGAACGCGTGGCCTCCGTGCGCTCGGCCCTGGCCATGCTCGATGAGCGACTCCGTTGCGCTCGCGAGACGGTGATCGATGCCGAGGCTGCGTTCCGACTCGAGGCCGCGGCGCTGATTCAACCGGCATACGAGCAATCCTGCGACACGCTGCGCCAGCAGGCCGAGGCGTTGGCGCACACATTCATCGAGCACGCACGACTGGCGACCGTAGCGCGACAAGTACCGCACGGGGTGCTCGGCGGCGAGTCGTTGTTGCGCCTAGCCGGCTCACCTCTCGAATACGTGCGCCACGCATGCCACGTCGACATCATTCTTGGGTTCGCGCGCGCGCCCCAGCGCTTCACAGAGACGGAGGTTCTGGAGCGACTCCAGGCCCGCCGAGTTGAGGCGGCGAAGTGACAAACTTTGGAGCGCGGGAAGAGAGACCCGCGTCCGCGCGAAGTCGTGCGCGGTGGGCTTGAGCGGGTCGAAGCCATCGCCTGCTCGCCCCTTCGAGGCGCATCCAATGCGCTCCGTCCGATAGTTTCGGGCGGGGCGCGGCGGACTTTTTCTCTAACTCCCGAGGTTTACAATGCAACACACTGATCCGAGCCTCACGGTTCGGTTTCCGCTCCTGACGGGGCGCGACACGACGCGCGTGTCCGGCTATTCGATCAAGTCCGCGTATACCACTAGCACCGACAGCTTCGAGTTTTCGCTATTCGACGAAGACCGATCAAAGCTCATGCGGCTGGAAATGCAGCCCGTTGAGCTGCTCATTAACGGCGCTTCGCAGCTGATCGGTAGAATCGACGCGACCGAGATCGGCAACGACGGATCTGCGGTCACTTTTCGTGGACGTGACTACATCGCGGACCTAGTCGAGTGCAACATCGACCCAAGCGCGGTTGTCAAAAAGGGCATGACGCTTGAGGACGCGCTCAAGCTGATCTTCGCTCCCGTCGGCATCACCTCAATCGTGGGTGACGACGATGTGCAGCTTCGGAAGGTGCGCGCCGCGCACCCCATCGCTAGGCGTTCGAAGAGGCCCGGCCGACACAAGAACGTTGTTAGTGATTTTTCCTACTCGCCAGGTGAGGGACTGTACGAGTTCGGCTCGCGCCTCGCGGCCCGCCTCGGCGGCACAATTCAGCCCGGGCGCAACCGTACGGAGATCGTGATCGACGAGCCGAGCTATGACCAAGACCCGACGTTCTCGATCATCTGCACGGACGACGCAACCAACAGCGCAGCAAACAACGTCATCGGCGCCACGGCTAGCCGCGACTGGTCGAGCTTCCCCACCTTCTCGCTCTTCACGAATAAGTCAGGAGCGGCCGGCGACACCAAGACCGGGTTGTCGGCCACCAAAGACATCTTTCAGGTAGCCGCGCAAAGTCCCGAGCTGCTCGAGATTATTCAGGGCACGACATTCAGTGGGCGCACCAAGCCGACGGACAAGCCGAACATCAGCAATGGAGAGCTGTATCGGCTCCTCTACCATCGCGACAACGACAGCAAGACCCAAGAAGAGATCGACAACGCCATCGCGCGAGCCGTCGCTGAGCGCCTGCGTGAGACGCTGCGCTACACCGTGGAGCTCCGCGGTCACCAAGATCCGAATTCCGGCGCCACTTGGGCAATCGACACCATGGTGCAGGTCTCGGACGAGATCCGCGGCATCAACGAGACTCTGTGGATTCACAGTCGTGAGTTCACCTATTCCAAAGGCGGCGGCGCAACGACCAGGCTCGAGTGCTGGCGCCCGCATTCATTTGTGATCAATTCGGGGCAGGCATGACCATATTTCATCAAGTTCTATTGGGAGTTAGCGAATGAGCGTGCTTAACGATCTACTGGCCGCACTAGCGGTTGCTCGAGACGACACCTCTAACCCCGATAGAGCTATTGCGGATTCGTTCATCAGCCGTCTGAACAGCGCATCAAACATCCTCGATATGGCCACTCAGTCCGCGGAAACGACCGCACCCTTCGCTGCTTGGGATCGTAGCGTTCGCGCACTCGAGACGCTTACGGGGAGCTCGAACCCGCCACCACTCGAAACCAACATCCAAGCGGCACAAGTTCGAACGAAGGCGGCGATCGCACTCGCCGGAGCAGCGAGGGTGACACCGAAAGTGATCAGTGCCGTAGAGGAAAAGCCCGGAGCTTATTTTTACGCGGTACAGGCAGCCAGCCGAGCAGAAACAGCATCGGCCGCACTCGCTGCAGAAATGGCGAGCGCTCAGCAGTATCTCGACTACTTGGCGATCTCCTGATGCCCTTCGATCTCGACTGCGAACCGGAGCCCGAAGACGAAAGCCTGCTCGCCGAAGGCGGCGCCGAGCTCATCGCAGGCTCAAAGATCGAAAGCGCGGCTATGGCTGACTTCTGCCAGTCGCTCACGCCCGAGGACTGGCTCGCGCTCGAGGCGCTCGGGCAGCGCGTCAGGAACGCGATGCTCAAGCAGACGGTGCGGATAGCGCTGAGGTGGCGGGAGCGGCGAACGAACAAGAAAGGAAGGCAGCCGTGATTCGAACAATTCTGCTTTGGCTAGAACGCAGGTGGCGCGCAGCAGTATTTCGCCCGATAACCATCACCCGATTTCGTTCCCCATCACTTCTTGGTGAAAGCAACGATCGGCTGCAAGACCTGGCTCGAAAAGAGGCTGATGTACCCGCACGTGCCGCAGACAGCAGCAACAGCAAGCAAGTGATTTGATACGTCGCCCTCCGTCGATACCCGAGGTAGCCCGATGTTTCGAATCGTTGTGATGGCGCTACCGGAACAGCACGGGCACCGGAACTTGTGGCGAGTCAAATGGTCGTCAAAGGCATCATCGAGAATGTCTTCCTGAGGTTTTTCACCGGGCAGACGCCATCGGAACTCGGCGACGCCCGTAGCTTGCGCTGGTGGCGTCGAGGGCGCGGTGACGGCCAGAGCCGTCTCGTCTGGCTCTGGTGGTTTCTTTCGTAGGCCCAGGCGCTCGAGGATACCCATGGAAGGCGAGATTCGACGCGTTCGCCTCAATGGTCAACGAAAACACGCGTTTGCGGACAATCGCGACAGCAACACCGATTTCAACTTGCGAGTACGGCAGTTTGCCGGCAAAGTGCCGGCATGGCTCAGGCCCGGATCGAGCGCAAAGTCAAATTCACGGTCATGCTTTCCGCGGAGGAGGCAAGCGAACTGAGCATCGCGTGCCAAGCTCAGCGGACCACGGCTGCAGCACTCGTTCGGCGCTTGATTCGAGACGAGGGGCACCGAAGCTTGCGGCTTCAGCCTCCCGACAACGAGACCTTCAACGAAGTGCTCGCACGGAAAAAGAAGGCAAAAAAGAAACGCTGATAAGCAGCAAACGAAAGCCCCGGCGTCGACTGGTACTCGACCCGAGGCATGGTCCAAAACCTGTGAGGGAATCGAACATGAATAGTGTAGCGAAGAAGAGTGGGAAGAGCAAAGGCACGGCCAAGCGCGCAGAACAGCCGATTTCCGGGATCCGGCGGGCAGCGGAGCATGCAGGGATCGTCGAGTCCCCGCCACTGACGCCGGAGCAGCAGGCATTGCAGGCCGAGCATCAACGGTTCGAAGAATGGTCAACGAAGCGCGAGGCGCTCAACAGCACGCCGCTGACGCTCACGCTGGCTGAGGCATGCGAGCTCGTTGGTCGCGATCTTGCGCCGTGCGACTTCCAAACGCAGGTATTCGACGTGTTGGCGCGCGAGCTCAACACGCTTTCGGACATTGGCGAAAACGCCTCTGGCTTCGAAGGCTGGTGCGCGTTTCAAAATCTGCGCTCGCGCATCGCGCTAGCTGGCAAGATTGCGGCTGTGATCGGGGGTTGGTCGTGAGTCCCGATCAGATTCGCGACATGGACACGAAGCGCCTCGCGCTGCGCGCGATCGAGGCGCTCGGCGTCAATTCCAGAGATGGCAAGCCGAGTGCCGCTCATATTATGGAGCACTCAATCGCCCAGGCATGCCTCGAACTCGAAGTTGTCGAGCAGATACTCGAAAACGATCAGGACCGCGGCAACATGGCTTACATCGTGGCGGGCATTCGTCAGCGCCTGGAGATGGCCCAGCACAGCGCGTCGTTCTTGGCGACTATCCTTGCGGGGGCCGCCAATGGCTGAGCGTCGAAAGACGGCGGCTCGTCGCAGGGTGGCAGTCACGAAGCAATCCCGACGCCCGACGCCCGACTCACTGAGAGTCGCCTTCCAAATCGGCTCGTTCGTTCGAGACGCGAAGTGGGCGATAATCCAGAGTAACCGCGAAAAAGACGGAGCTAGGCTGCTGCAGGCGCTCGCCTCTCTGGAGGACGTAGACACGTGGCTCGAAGAACTGTGGCGGCTGCTGCCCAAGCGAAGCAAACGATCGGCGCTGTTGGCATCGCGGGGTCTGTCATGAACTTCCCCAAAGCCGAAGCCGTTACCGAGATCACGACGCTGGCCGAGCGGTTCCGCGCGGCCGCGGCGGAGCTCGACACGCTGGCCAACGACGCGCCGGCGGTCGAGCTGGGCACGCTCAGGCGGCAGGCGTACGCGGTGCGGGTGCAGGTCGCGCAAGTGCTCACGGAAGGCGAACCATGACCGCGAGCCCCGAAGCGTGCCCGCGCTGCGGCTCGACGCACACTCGTCCGATTGTGTACGGTTCTCCAACGGCAGAGACCCAGGAGCGCAGTCGCCGCGGCGAAGTCGCATTGGGCGGCTGCAGGGTGTGCCATGACGAGCGAGATCGGGCGTTGGAGTGCCGCGACTGTGGGCACCGCTTCGGGGCGTACGATTGGAAGAAGGTGAACTCTAATGACTGACACCAAACACGCAGGCGGTCGCAAGCCGACCGGCACCGTGATCACGTTGTCCGATGGCAGGCTGCAAGGCATCATCACCGTGCATGGCAGGCGGAAGCGCCTGCCGCCCTTTCCCAAGGGAACGTCCGAAGCGATGGCCAAGGACAAGACGGCGGCCAAGGCCGAGCAAGCAGCGAAGACGCCAGCGCCGCAGCCGGCCGCGCCGGCGGATGCGATCGACGACAACAACACACCGGGCGGCAAGTGGTTTGCCGACTGGCTCGCCGATCGCGTGGCGCGCGGACACTCGACAACGCGCAACGATTCGGGACACTGGCGCACCTACCTGAAGCCGATCCTTGGATCGGGTCTTCCAACCACGTGGGAGCGCGAGCACTTCCGGAAGATTGCGGCGTCACTCGACGCGAAGATCCAAGCCGACGAACTCTCGTGGAAGACCGCGCGCAACATCTGGGCGACGGCCACGAAGATGGCCAATGATGCGGCCGAATCGAAGTCGAACAAGATTCGATGCCGAGAGGACGATCCGGCGCAGGGGGTGAAAGGGCCGGACAAGGGCGACGAGATCGGAAAGCAGTTCCTCTACCCCGCCGAGTTCCTGAAATTCGTCGAACACCCCGACGTGCCAAAACTCTGGAAGCGGCTCGTGACCGTGGCCATCTACAGCTACCTGCGGGACGGGGAACTACGAGCGCTCGAGTGCCGAGACGTGGACCTGGAACACGGCGTTATCCGGATCACCAAAGCCTGGAATCGGAACCTGAAATGCGTCACCTCCCCAAAGGGCGGACGCGACCGCGAGGTGCCCATTGAGCCGGCGCTAGAGCCACTTCTACGCGAGTTGATCGCCGAGCGTGGCGGCGATGGACGGCTACTGGACATGCCGAGCGGGAGCAACATCGCGCGGGCCCTGGTGACGTGGCTCAGGAAAGCGGGAGTGGACCGCCACGAGCTGCACAACGACTCACCAACGACCCGCCCGATCCGCTTCCACGACCTGCGCGGCACGGGCATCACGTGGCGCGCGGTCCGCAACGACCCGAAGTTCGAGCTTCAGATGGACGCGGGCCATGCCCAGTTCTCGACTACCGAGTGCTACCTGCATTTGGCCAGCGCTCGACGACGCGGCTTTGGTGAAGTGTTCCCGTCACTGCCCGAAGGTAGTTTCGATCAGGGAATCGATCGGGCCGTTGTAAGTGATTGGAACAGAAAGAGAATCGGAGGTGAGGACCGGATTCGAACCGGCGTATAACGGTTTTGCAAACCGTTGCCTAACCGCTTGGCTACCTCACCATGCTTGGAAGCGGGCGGACCTTGCCACGAGCCATCGGCAAGATCAATGGTCGCGAGGGGGCAGGGCTTCCCGTCGTGGCGGAATCGGCTGGCCGGATCTGGCTGGAGTTTCGCGGGGATGAGCAGGGGTGGGCTGGGCTGGCCGTAGCCACTTGGGTGACTGCGGGCGTAAGCTTTGAGGCAAAACCTGGGCTGCGTGTGGGAGTGGCCCATGGCGGTCCTATTCGCGCCGCGCCATGAGTGAACCTGTCGCCGTAACCCGAGGTCTTCCCAGCACGATTCGTGAGGGGGAAATTTTGGGCGGGAAGTATCGCCTGGAGAAGGAGATCGGGCGCGGGTCGATGGGCACCGTCTGGTCGGCTGTGCATTTGACGTTGGGGCAGCGGGTCGCGATCAAGCTGATCGCGGCAGAGCATGCGCAGGCGGTGGAGGCGCGGCAGCGTTTTAGCACCGAGGCCAAGGCGGCAGCGCGCTTGCGTTCGCGGTACGTGGTGCAAGTTTATGACGATGGTGAGACGTCCGCGGGGACGCCGTACATCGTGCTCGAGTATTTGGATGGTGAGACGCTCGAGCAGCGCTTGGAGCGCGAGCGGGACGTGCCGTTGAACGATGCGGTGCGGATCACGCGCCATGTGGCGCGCGCGCTGTCCCGTGCGCACGCATCGGGCATCGTGCATCGCGATTTGAAGCCGGGGAACGTGTTTCTGACGCGCTCCGAGGATGACGAGATGGGGTGGTTGGCGAAGGTGCTCGACTTCGGCATCGCCAAGCTGGAAGAGCATGGCATTGCTTCCACGACCAAGACGGGGGCTTTGCTCGGTACGCCGTTGTTCATGAGTCCGGAGCAGGTACGCGGTGCAAATTCCGTGGATAGTCGCTCGGATTTGTATTCGTTGGGCATGGTTTTTTACAACATGCTGACCGGTGGCTATGCCTTCAATGGCGAGTCGTTTGCGGATGTGTTGGTGGAGATCTGTACGGGGCCATTGCCGGATTTGCGGGCGGCCGCGCCTTGGGTGCCGGGTAGCGTCGCGGAGTGGTTTCAGCGTGCGTGCGCGCGCGATGTGCAGCAGCGCTTTCAGAGCGCGGATGAGATGATCGAGGGCTTGGATCTGGCGCTCGGGGTGAGTACGGGCGCGTATAGTCGTCAGTCGTCGCCCGAGGTGAGGCTCGATACCCTGCGCGGTCACGCGCCGCCGGTGCAACATTCGATTCCGCGCGGCTCGCCCTCTGACTCGGGAGAGTTCGCCAAGGGCGCGACGCAGGTGCTGAGTACGGACGAGGCGTTGCTCCAGACTCACTTGTCCAATCTGCCCAATGTGCGCAATGCGCCCAATGCGGCGCACACCCTCGATCCCGATGAGTTGGCGTTTGCTCGTCCGTCGCGGTCGCGCTGGCTCATTGGCGCTGGCGTAGTGCTGCTTTCGTTGCTCGGTGGGGGGGCGTGGTTGCTCGGGCGCGATAGTGGCGTGCAGCCGACCGGTGAAGTCGTTGCGACGCCCACGGGTCGTGTGGCGAGCGCGGCCGTGGTTTCGCCCGTTCCGGCTGGGCCTGAGTCGGCCGCGGCCGTGGTACAGCCCGCAAGTAGCGCCACCGTCAGCGCCAGCGCCAGCGCCAGGGCCCCGACGCCCAATACCGCCGCTATCAGGCCCAACTCCGTGCGAGCGACGCCGCCGAAGCCGGCTGCGGTACCTGCCGTGGCGCGCGCTGGCAACAAAGCCGTTGCAAAGAGTATCGCGCCGCCGGTGGTGAGTCCGCGAAACACAAACACCGACATGGGCTTCTGAACGCGCCGCTTTTCAGCGGGGGCGAGCCAGTTTAAAAAGTAAGTTCATGACTCACGCGCGCGTTCTCTCTGTCTCGCTCCCGGTCAAGTCTCGACGTCGTGTGCTCGGCGCGTTGTGCGTGGCCCTGGTCGGTACGCTGGCCAGCACGAGCTCCGCGGACGAAGCCGCGGAGAACATCGCTGCTGCGCGAACGCTCGGCATTCAAGGTGTGCAGCTTGCGGACGCTGGTAAGTGTCCCGAGGCGATCGAGAAACTGACCCGCGCTGAGGCGCTGCATCATGCGCCGACGATTTTGGGTCGCATCGGTGAGTGCCAGGTAAATGTGGGTGAAGTGGTTGCGGGAACAGAGAACCTGAACACGGTGGTGCGTGAAGTGCTGCCCGCGAACGCGCCGAAGGTGTTTCGCGACGCTCAGGAGCGCGCTCAAAAAGTGCTGACCGCGGCCATGCCCAAGATTGCGCATTTGGTGATTCGGGTCACGCCGGGGAACGTGAAGGCGAGCGTCGCGGTGGCGGGGAAGCCGGTTCCCGCCGCGTTGCTCGGTGCCGAGCGACCAACGGATCCGGGCACCCATCAGGTCACCGCCACCGCTGAAGGCTACAAGCCCGCGAGCAGCTCGGTGACCTTGGCCGAAGGCGGGCATCAAGAGGTCACGCTGCTACTCGAGAAGGACCCGAACGCAGTCAGCGCGCTGCCAGCGAGCACGGCTGGCGGCGCGACGGCCGCCACGCCGATCGACAACGCTAGCCCACCCGAGCCGGCCGTGAAGAAGTCGAAGGCCCCCGCGTTCGTTGCCTTCGGAATTGGTGGCGCAGGTTTGATCGTGGGCGGCATCACGGGTGCCCTTGCGTTCGGCAAGGCCTCGGATTGCCCGAACAAAGTCTGCGAGAGCCAGAGTGATTTGGACAGCGCGAAGACCCTGGCCACGGTTTCCACGATTGGCTTTGGTGTGGGCATCGCGGGCGTCGCGGTGGGCACGATTTTGCTGCTCACGGGCAACAGCAGCATTGAGAAACCCGCGCAGGCGAAGAAGCTGCCCGCACCGAAGCTGGCTGTGCAACCCTGGTTTGGGGTAAGCAGCGTGGGTGTTACCGGCTCTTTTCAATGAGTCGCGCCAACGCGCGCCAATGAGCCGCGCGGGCGTGAGGAAACTCGGCGCCCTGTCGTTGCTCGTGGCATTGAGCACATCAAGCTGTGGCGATAGCGAGCCGCTCAAGGACCCGAGGCAGGGTGCCGGGGCTTCGTTCGGGGGCGCTGCGGGCCGAGCGGGCGCAAGTGGCAATTTCGGTGGAAGCGGCGAGGGCGGTGGGAGCGGCGAGGGCGTCGGAAGCGGGAAGGGCGGTCACGCACCAGCGATCCTCGGTTGTGATGGTGAGACCGAATTCGTTCCGAATGCGCAGGTCGTGCGCTCGTGCATTTTGCGTGCGGGCTGCGAGCCGACGTTTACCCCGCTGCGCACCATCTCCACCTGCGTTTCGTACAACACGCAGGCCGCGTTGCGCGACGAATCCTGTAACCTGAGCTCGACGAGCTGCGCGGATTTCGAAGTCTGCGAGCATGCTGACGAACTGTGCGCGCGGAGCAACAGCTCCCGCTGCGACGGAAACGACGCCGTCACGGTCTGCTCGGACGGCACCCAACTCAGATACGATTGCGGCTCGGTCGGTCTCGCCTGCGCTACTACTGGCCGCAGAGAATATTGCTTTGCACCCGGCTGCAACGCGGCGGACATCGATTTCGTATGCAATGAGGGCTGCTCTGACGACGGGTCGAGCCTCACCTTTTGTTACGGCGGTTTGCCGTACAGCGTCGAGTGTTCGGACTACGGCTTCACGAAATGCGCGAGTGACACGGACAAAGACGGTCGAGCCTTTGCCGCTTGTCACTTGTAGGGGCAGCTAAATCTAGACAAAATCAGCTCGCTCGGGCCGGGCCGTGGCAGCTTCCAGAGCGGTGACTCAGTCTTCGGTTCCAAGCCTACGCGTGCGTGCCGTCAACGGCGCGGAGTTTTCCCAAGGCGGCAAGTACGTCCTGTATTGGATGATCGCGGCGCGCCGCACTCACGATAACTTCGCGCTCGATCGCGCCATCGAGCTCGCCAAGCGCCTGAACAAGCCGCTGCTCGTACTCGAGGCGTTGCGCGTCGCCTATCCGTTCGCGAGCGATCGCTTTCACCGCTTCGTAATCGACGGCATGGCTGAAAACGCGCTGGCTTTTGCAAAGGCGGGCATCGCTTATCACGCTTACGTGGAGCCAGAGGCGGGTGCGGGTAGCGGGCTCTTGGAAGCCTTGGCAGAGGACGCGGCAGTGGTCGTGACCGACGATTTCCCGTGTTTTTTCCTGCCACGGATGCTGATTGCGGCCGGCAAGAAGCTCGACGTCCGGCTCGAGGCCGTGGACTCGAATGGGATCATGCCCATTCGTGCCTTGGACAAGGCGTGTTTTCGTGCGTTCGATTTTCGGCGCGCGGTGCAGAAATCGTTCGCGGTGCATTGGGCTGAGCGGCCCGTGCCTGCGCCGCTCAGTCGGCTTGCGCTGGCGAAGCTCGGGTTTCCGAAGCTGATCCGCGAACGTTGGCCGAGCGCGAGCCCTGCGCTCCTGAGTGGCGATCCTGGCGCGCTGGCCGCGCTCCCGATCGATCACAGCGTGCCCATCGTCGGCACTCGTGGTGGCTTGGGGGCGGCAAAGAAGACCCTCACCGAGTTCATCACCAAGAAGCTCGACCGCTACGACGAAGATCGCAATCATCCGGACAAAGTCGCCACTAGCGGCCTCTCACCCTACTTGCACTTTGGCCAGCTCTCCGCGCACCGTGTGTTCGCTGCGATTGCCGAACGCGAAGAATGGACGTCTGCCGATTTGGGCACGCGCGCGCGCGGTGAGCGCACCGGGTTCTGGCACATGCACCCCAGCTCGGAAGCCTTCATGGATCAATTGATCACCTGGCGCGAAGTCGGCCTCAACTATTGCGCTCACGAAGCCGATCACAATAGCTTTGCTTCTCTGCCAAAATGGGCACAAAAGACGCTGAAAGAGCACGGGGTCGACGCGCGTCCGCAGGTTTACACGCGCGCGCAACTCGAAGCCGCACGTACCTACGACCCCATCTGGAACGCCGCACAGCGCGAGCTCGTCCGCGACGGTCGCATCCACAACTACCTGCGCATGCTCTGGGGCAAAAAGATCCTGGAATGGAGCAAAACGCCGGAGCAGGCGCTAGCCACCGCCATCTACCTCAACGACCGCTATGCGCTCGATGGTCGAGACCCCAATTCCTACAGCGGCATCTTGTGGTGCTTTGGCCGCTACGACCGCGCTTGGGGGCCCGTGCGGCCGATCTTCGGAACGATTCGCTACATGTCTTCGGAGAATACGGAGAAGAAGTTGTGGCTCGCGCAGTACCTGGCGAAGTATGGCGATCAGGGCACGCTGTTGTGAGGAACGAACGTCTTAGACGAGCCAAAGACGCCGCACCAACTCGCGGATGAGTCGAGAATTGGGGCCAAAATGCACTTTCTTGCGACTCCGGCGTGAAGCGGAGCTCGATGCGTTTCTGGTGCATTTCACGGCCGCGACCATTCCGATGTCACGACGGGCAAGCCAGGCCGTGGTCGATCTTGGACTCGGACGCGATGACTTAAAGCGTGGCGCTCCAAGAGATGGGCGTGGTACCCACGATCGTGCTTGGTGTTGAGTCGGAGCCCCCTCGCGACGAACGCCGCGCAAGCGTCGCGTTGAATTTACTTTCTCTGAGCCATGAGGACTACCGCCGATGAAGCTCTTCACCTGTTCTTTCTGCCACGAGATTGTTTACTTCGAAAACTCGAAGTGCACTCACTGCGGCCACGCGTTGGCCTACGTCGCCGAGTTCTCTTCGCTGACCGCACTCGAGCCGATCGAAGGTGAACCGTCGCATCACTTCGTGGCGCTGGACCCGGCTCTGAAGAAAGCGCGCGTGCGGATGTGTGGGAACTACGTTGATCACGGGGCCTGCAGCTGGGCGATGCCTGAGTCAGACCCGCATCGTTTTTGCCGCGCGTGCCGCGTCAATGAGATTATCCCCAACCTCTCCCAGCCCAACGCGCGGGAAACGTGGATCAGCATCGAGCAGGCGAAACGGCGCCTCGTCTACCAGCTGCTGGCTTTGGGCTTGCCATTCGATCCGCGGAGTGAGCAGCCGAGGGGCATTGCCTTCGCCTTCAAGGCGGACATTCCCGGCGAGGAGAAGGTGCTGATCGGACAAGAGGAAGGTCTCATCACCCTCAACATCGCGGAGGCTGATTCTCCCTTTCGAGAAAAGACGCGCCTCTCGCTCGGCGAGAGCTACCGCACCGTGCTCGGTCACTTTCGGCACGAGATCGGTCACTACTACTGCGAACGTCTGGTTCTGGATTCACCGTTCGTCGAGCCATTCCGCGAGCTGTTTGGGGACGAGCGTGCCTCGTACGACGAAGCGCTGGCAGTCCACTACCGCGATGGCGCTCCCGCCGACTGGCCTTCGAAGTACGTCAGTGCGTATGCCACGATGCATCCCCACGAAGATTGGGCCGAATGTTGGGCGCACTATTTACACATGGTCGACACTCTCGAAACGGCTCGGAGCTTCGGCATTTCGATGCGTTCCAACGTCGCCACGGGCGAACAACGGCTAGAAGTTGCGACCAGGCGGCTCGACTTCGATAACTTCGAGCAATTGAGTCGTGCCTGGGTGCCGATCACCATCGCCCTGAATAGCCTGAACCGAAGCATGGGCATGCGGGACCTCTATCCGTTCGTCATTCCCGAGTTGGCTCTCAAGAAAATCGCCTTCATTCACGAGGTCATCGAAAACAGCGGCACGGCCATCAAGCTTTAGAGCTTGGAGCGCGAGCGGCGGCTCACTGCTCGATTCAAGCGTGCTCGGTCAGGAAACGCACGATCGCGTCGAAGGCCGGGCCGCGCGTTGGTATGACGTGACCGCCCGGCCAGCGCATGACTTCGCGCTCGGGTGCGCTGAAGCACTCGACCAATTCTTCACTGTACTGCCGAGTGATGGTGTCGCGTTCGCCCCAGACGTGCAGTGAGGGCACGGCGACCGGGGTCATGAATGCCGCTTGCAGGTTCGCGGCGCGCGGCTTGCGCCCAGCGATCAGTACCGCCGCGTGAATGGGCGGCAATTCGCGACTCTGCGCCAGCGCTGCCACGGCCGCGGCCAGGATCCCGCCTTGGCTGAAGCCCAAGACCGACGCCGGTGCATAGCGGTCGAGCGCTTCGCGCACGAGATCCCGAGTTTCTGGCCAACCGCGATATTCGAGGCCGTCATCGCTGGCGCGCCACCAGCACAGGTGCGGCGCAGTCCGCGAAGCCTCGCTCGTGTCGCGATACATGCGTTCGACTGCTTCCGCGGAGCAGGGGTGCGGCGCGTTCAGACATACCACGCGAATCTTGGGCGCGAGCGCGGTCACGAGTGGGTCGAGCGCGTCGCGCATCACTTCGCCGTTCATCGTGAAGCCGTGAAGGGCGACGAGCGTGTGGGTCATAGTGGCGTCAGGCTAGCGCCTCGAGCGCCGTTTAGCAGCCGCAATCCCAAAACGAAGTCGAGAACAGCACAATTTTCTCGAAGCCACTCGCGCCCAGACGCAAGACGGAGATTTCGTTGGCGAAGACCTCTGGGCCCGCGAGAAGCTCGAGTGTACCGTCGGCATTCTGATCGACTGCGCCGTGCACCTTGAGCAGATCACTCGAGTCTTTGAACACGCCGCGCAGGGCGAAGGTGGCTCGCGCGTCTGCGCCCGACACTTTCCAGATAGCGCTCAGATTGCCGCCGAATCCGCCGCAACCCACGCCGCCGCGTGCGCCGACGACGAGCAACGCGGACTCGGGGGTGGAGCGCAGCTCGACGACGTTGAGCTCGCCGTCCACCGTTTCCCAAGCCTGCTTGGAGTTTGCGGATTCACGCCCAAAGCGGGCTTGCAGTTCGCGGTAAGCGGGCAGTGCCTTGAACGCATTCAGCGCGGCCGCGCGCAGCGGCGCGGTGGGTGCCGTTGCGGGGGTGAACGAAGCAGCGTGCGTGACGGCCCAGATGCCGCGGCACTCGTGATCGAGTACGGCCACGACGAAGCGCTCGTCTTCGCGGGCAATATTCCAGATCTCTCGAGCAATTTGCGCTGACGTCGCTTTGGCCGCGCCGTCTTCGCCGGCCCAGGCTTGGGCCATGCCGAAGTGCGGCTCGGCCTCGACGCGTACTTCGAAGCGGGTCACCGTTCCCTGGCAGGTTGCGCCGTCCTTGGCGTAGGCGGTGATGCTGCGTCCTAGCCAGGCGCGTGTGCTCTCGCTCAAGACGGCGGGGGCAACCGGTAGCACCGCTTCATACGGTGCACCTTTGGTGCGCGGGATGAGGCGCGGCTCGCCGGACGAGGTGCCGCTGAACCCGGTCTGGACCACCGCACCGTCGCGGTGAAAGGCCAGTACCGCACTCTCGGCGACCGGTGCTGCATCGGCCAAATGTGAAATGAGCATTTCTTCGCGAGCGATCGCCAGACCATTGGCCTGTACGACCAGGAACAATTCTTTCTGCCCGGTGTCGTGGAACCCGGGGGCGACGAAGTCTTGCGTAAACACCGCACGCACCGCGCCCGCCGTACCCGACAACTGCAGCTCCGTGGCGCGCACGACCACACCATCGCGGAACATCGGTTGGCGGTCGCGCAGCCAAGCGCTGCGATCGAAGCGCTTGGAATAGCTCCCGACGCGCTTGGTGCCACTGAAGCGCGTGGCATACAGCGCGCTGTACGCCGCAAAATCATGCTCGTTCTGCGTGTTTACCCAGCGTTCGACGAAGTTCCGCGCGCTGGCTTCATCGAAGCTGGGGGACGCGGCGACCGCGTTCGGAGCTGGAGGTGCGCTGGGCGCTGGCGCGACAGAGCTCGAGCTCGGCGCGGGCGCGGCGTGCCTTTGTTCGCCCTTGCAGCCGAACAGCGCGCACGCAACGAGCACGGAGGCGAAGCGAATGGACAAGGGGAGCATTCGTCTCTCCCTCCAAGCGTCTGTGACTTGCACTCCGCCCACGACGGATGATTTGAGCAGGTGCATGCGAGGATCCTCCCGACGCTCCAGCGTAGATCGAATCGTCGGGCCTCGTCGAGCAAGGCTAGGTCGCACGCTGCCGCGCGCAAACGCCCCCGCGACGCGCACCGTGTTTTCTACCGCGACTCGACGGGATTACGCTCTTTATGCGCTCGACGCCCGTCGCTTCAGACCGCTCTACGCGACTTTGATTCTTGCAGAGCCGCGTCTACCGGATCTGTCCCCCACGTTGTATTCGTCTTTCGATTGGCCAGGTGTCTGGGCGTGAAGTTGGGTAGCCGGAGCTTCGACGGGGCGGACTTCGACGAGGCGGACTCCGGAGGCAGGGGCAACATCCTGCTCGGGTGCGCTGCTTTGCCAGTGCGGAGTCGTGTGCCAGCGTGCCGTCGTTCGCCCAGCAGCTGTGGGGCGTGCTTCTGCGCTCGGGACGATCCGCCCCGCTCTCGAATTCGAGTTCGGCGCCCTGGCTGCCGCCGGTGCTCGAGTCGCGCGTCGCGATCTGGGAACCTTCTCCTGTTTGGGCATGAATTTCACCAGCACCCAGAGCATGAGAAAGAACGCGAAAAACAGCCCCAAAGCACCCCACCCGGAGGGATCCGCATCCTCTTCGACGACGCGATACGCTTGCGTGCCCAACGACAGGGTTGTTTGAACAACGGCAGCAAGCATGCTGCTGCCAAGAGCAATTCTCGTTCCGAAACCCGCGGCAGCTCGTGAGCGCGTTATCGGGCATGAGTTTCCGCTAAAATGTGATGCTTTTCGTCACAGCTGGGGCAATTGAGTCGCCCCGCGGATGCTACCCAGGGACGCTTTCGGGCGCGCGCGAGCGACAAATTAGCCCCACAAAATGCAAACGATCCGGTAGGCGCGGACGCCTCCGGATCGCTCGCTAGTCGTGACGCCGCCGTGGGGCGGCGGTGCTCAGGTCGGGTCGACGACCATTTGAATTTGGGCGATCACCTTGTCGCCCATCTTGGTCGCGGTGCAGTGACGTCCGCTGTTGCCGGTTTCGTCGGCCTTCATCGCGTCCGCGTAGGCGGCAAG
>Ga0247777_1000041_pt1 | contig 65235 bp, 100 predicted proteins | sample UWRJL154409C5_FD_179937 | JGI IMG/M metagenome (GOLD analysis project Ga0247777, IMG submission 179937) | Plant litter microbial communities from Arlington Agricultural Research Station in Wisconsin, United States - UWRJ-L154-409C-5 | ecosystem: Environmental > Terrestrial > Plant litter >... | reverse complement strand
GGTGCGCGGTCTGATCTGGCCGCGAACGGGACCATCCTCCGCTATATCAACAACGCCATCGAGATTTACCAGAAAGAGCGGTTCCGGTTCAATGAACTGCAGCCGATATCCCCGTTCACGCTGAACACGGTGCAGGGGCAGTATATTTATGATGCCGGGTCGGATATCCGTATCCCGCGTCTATACGATATCGACTATATAAATTATATCCTCGGAACTACGGTCGAGAAGATGCTGCGGGAGACGCCGGAGAACGTCTATCTCGCGCTGCAGACCGGGCAGGAGGCTGGTCCGCCTCAGACCTGGGCGTGGGACGGCCAATCGATCATCATCTATCCAAACCCGCCGGCGCAGTCGTACCAGCTGACGATCGGCGGCTATTTGCAGTTCCCGGGTCCGACCGATGGCGCGGATACCTCGAACGTCTGGATGAACGACGCTGAGATGCTGATCCGCTCGCGCGCCAAGTTCGAGATTGCGACGCATGTGACGCGCGACGAGAAGATGATGGCGCGGATGAATTATAAGCCGGGCAGCGATGGCGCGGCCGATCAGGCTTACCGCATGCTCAAGAGTGAGGCGAACAAGATCAGGGGGACGTCGCGCGTTAGAGCGATGCAGTTCTGATGCCGGTCGCGCCCTTCCCCGCCTTTCGCCCGGATATCACCGAATTGGGGACTGATAGCTCGACGCTGATCAGCGGCGTGGTGCCGCGCGGCGACGGCTACGGCCCGTTCAAGGACTTCGTGGGGTTTACGCAGGCGCTGCCGGCCGCGTGCCGGGGGTTCTTCTTCGCTCGGCGGTCGGATGGATCGATCGCGGTGTTCGCCGGGACGGTTGACCGGCTGTACCTGCTGGATAATACCACGTTCCAATGGAACGATGTCAGCAAGGGCGCCGTGGCGTATGGGTCGCTGACGCCGGCCAAAAACTGGCGATTCGCTCAATTCAACGAATTCGTGCTGGCCGCGCAGATCAACACGGTTCCGCAGAAATACGTGCTGACTTCGGGCGGTACGTTTGTGGATCTCGGTGGCTCTCCGCCGCAGGCTGGGCAGATCGCGATCGTCAACCGGATCGTGGTGCTGACGGAACTGCTCTCCAACCCGCGGCGCGCGCAGTGGTCGGACCTGGACGCGCCGGAGACGTGGACTGCGGGCGTCGGGCTGGCGGATTTTCAGGATTTTCCCGATGGCGGCGTGTGCCATGCGCTGTCCGGCGGTGATGCCTATGGGGTGGTGTTCCAGGACGAGGCCATCCGCAGCCTGACGTATGCGCCTGGCTCGCCGGTGACGTTCCAGATCGCCCGTATATCGACGCAGGATACTCTGTTTGCAGAGTATTCCGTGGTGAACGCCGGGACGCGGACGTTTTTCATCTCGGCGCAGGGCTTCAAGGTCATCGTGGCGGGCGGCGAGCCTGTATCGATCGGGAAAGAGTATGTCGACCGGTTCTTTTTCGAGGATGTGGACCGGAATAATCTGCAATTGGTGCAGGGCGTGGCTGACCCACAGGCTACGCGCGTCGGGTGGGCATATAAATCGCAGCAGGGGCAGACCGGTCTATTCGACAAAATACTCTGGTTTGACTGGTCGGTGAAGGATCGGCCGTGGTCGATCGTGCCGATGTCTGGGCAGTTCCTCGGGTATCTGGCGCGGCCGGGGCTGACGCTTGAGGGGCTGGATTATATCGCGCCTGGCGGGCTGACGGTGCTCGGAGCGGCGTCCGGGACCGCTGGTCGGGTGCGGCTGACGCTGGATGCGATATCGAATTCGTTTTATCAGATCGCCGGGCAGAATTTCATCACGATACAGGGCATTAACCCGGCCTATATGAACGGGCAGTGGGTGCCGATCATCATCGATGCGACGCATATCGAATTGACCGGCTCGACGTTCGGACTGCCTTGGGTGAGCGGCGGCCGGATCGGCGGCTCGCTGGATGACCTGCCGTTCTCGCTGGATAGCATCTCCACGTCGGCGATTGCGGCGCTGTCTGCCTTTGGCCCGACAAATATCCTCGGGTTTTTCACCGGGCCGAATATCGAGGCGATCCTTGAGACTGCGGAACAGGACGCGGATGGGCCGCTGGTGTTCATTGCCGGGCTCGGGCCGATGACGGATTCGCAGGACGCGATGTGCTCGGTCGGCTACCGCATGCGACCGATGGATGTGATTTCGTACACTGCCGAAACTCAGGTGAACACGGAAGGCGACTGCCCTCAACAGATCGAGGCGCGGTTCGCCAAGGCGCGGTTGCGCATCCCTGCGGGGTCGACGTGGCGCTACGCGCGCGGCATCCGTCCGGATGTCCAAGAAGCGGGGCGGATGTAAATGGCGATCCAACTTCCCCGCGATTTGGGTTTTAATATCGCCGGCTGGCGCCGGATGGTGGATTCCGTCATTCAATTGGTAGAAGGGCGGCATCTCGCTGGCGGCGTGGTGCAGCTCGCGCCCGGCCCTGCGACGTCCACGGTCGTATCCCATCCGAATTGCTCGAAAGACTGTTTCCCGATGCTGACGCCGGCGAACGCGGGCGCGGCGGCGGAATACGGCGCGGGTACGTGCTATGTCGACGAGACACAGGTGGATCAGGGAAATTTTGTCATCGTTCATTCCGCGAGCGCGACGGTGCGGCGGTTCTTCTACACTTGCACGGGTGGATGATGGCTGTCCTTGTCGAAGCGGTTGAGCCTGGGACTGCGGTGCAAATCTGGCCCCGGGTTTCGGACATGATCGAATCGGGGCTTGCGGTCTGCGATGAGTTGATGCCCGCCGATATTCTTGACCGGATTGCCAGCGGCAAGACGCTGTTGTGGGTGGCGATCGAGGACGCGAACGGGGTCATTATCGCGGCTATGACCACGGAGCTCGTCAAGCATCGCTCGGGGCTGGTGTGCTGGATGTGCCAGTGCGGCGGCGATCGGATGCGGGACTGGTCTCGCTTCCACGTCAAGATCGAAGAATATGCGCGCGCTGAGGGCTGTGTTAGTGTCGTTTTGGACGGTCGCGAGGCTTGGAAGCGGGTTCTCGAGGGTTATCGGGTGCGATCGGTCCGGCTGGAGAAGGTTCTATGAGCAGCAGCAGCAAAGAGACGCAACAGACTCAGTCCAGCCAGACGCGCCCTTGGGAAGAGGCGATGCCGCTGGTCAGCCAGTTGCTGGGCCAATATGGCGGGATGAGCACGGGCGTCACCGGGGACCAATCGAGCGCGCTGGCTGGCCTCAAGAATTCGCTGTCGAACCTGCCGAATTTCGGGGCAAGCGGTGCCGATGCGATTTCGAAGTTGTTCTCTTCGGATAGCTCGCCGCAGGTGGGAATGCTGCAGGGCGCCTATGACACGATGAAAACCAACCTCGGCGCGACGGCAAGCGGCGCGAATCTCAATCCATACGAAACGCCGGGTTTCGGCGATGCGATCCGGACCGCGATCGACGATGCGACGCGGACCACGAAGGGCGTCTATGCGGGCTCGGGGCGGGATCCGTCCGGCGCGGGGTCGTTCGCCGGTTCGCTCGGTCGGGGCATTACGCAGGGCGTCGCGCCGACGATCGCGAACCAGTTCAACCAGAATTACTCGAACATGGCGGGTGCGAACCGCGATCTATTCGCCGGTGCTGGGTCGACGGCATCGGGGATCACGAACCTGCGGCAGTCGGATTTCACGAACATGCTCGCAGGACTGCAAGGCGCGAGCGCGCTGCCTGGACTCTATGCCTCGGGCGACGCGGCGCGGCTCGGCGCGGCGAACACGGCCTATTCCCAGCCGTATCAGAATCTGGCGCAGCTGCTGCAGCCGTCGGTGGCGCTGGCCGGCCTCGGGAGCAACAGCCAAGGCCAGGGCACGTCGACACAGACGAGCAACCCGTCGTGGCTGGATACGATCAGCGGCGGCATGGGTGTATTTGGCAAGGGTCTCGGCGCAGCGAGCGCGCTGATGGCGTTCTCGGATGAGCGCCTGAAGGAAGATATTGCGCCGGTCGGCAAGCTCAACGATGGCCAGAATGTCTATTCGTATCGGTACAAGGGGGATCCGGTGCCCCGCCTCGGCCTGATGGCGCAGGAAGTGATCGAGCATAAGCCGGAAGCGGTCGCGCGGCATCCCTCGGGCTTCCTGATGGTCGATTATGGCAAGGCCACGCGCGGAGCGCGCGTCGGCAAGTTGGCGGAGGCCGCATAAATGGCCGGAACTTGGCTCGAGGAACTGCTGGCCAACCTGCAATCTGGCGGGCAGCCGCCGATGATGGCCCCGCCGGCCTCGCCATTCCCTGACGCGCCGCGGCCGCCGGATGAGGCCGCGCTGGCTGAGGCTGCGCGCGAGGCGGCTGGGCAGCGGATGACCCGCGCCAACCAGCGCCGGATTGACCCGTTCGGCATGCCGGACATGAACAGCGCGGGCGTACAGCTTGCGCTCGAGCAATCGCCTGCCGGGACTGGCTTCCCCGGTGCCACGCCTGCGGGCGCGCCCGATAGTTCCCCGTTCGGCATGGTCCCGCCGTCGCTGGCGATGGCCAAGAGCCTGACGGCCAACGCGCCCAAAGCTGAGCCGGAGCCGCTGCCGCCTGGTGCGATCCCGACGCCGCGGCCGCGGCCGGTCTCCACCGATATGAGCTCGGTCAACCGCGAAGCCGCTCCCGCGCCCATGGCCCCTGCGGCTCCTCCGGCCGCGCCGATGAGCATTGCCGCGCCGCCGGCCGCGGAACCGTCGTTTATGAGCCGGCTGAATTCGGGCGCGCAGTCCATGGCGCCAGCGCTGCTGGCCGCGGGTGCTGCGCTGCAGGGCGATAACAGCGTGGCCGCGTCGATGCTGAAACAGCGCGAGGCGCTGGCGATGCAGGCGGAACAGCAGAATATGACGGCGCAGGCGCTGCTCGCGCGCGGCGCGCCGGTGGCTGAGGTCCGCGCGGCGGTGCGCAATCCCGATCTGCTCAAGGCCATGATCGGCAAGTATTTCGAGACCGGCAAGCCGCTGGTCGTCGGCGGGCATGTCGTGCGTGAGAAGCCTGGCGGCGGCCTCGAGGTGCTGGGCGACTTCTCCAAGGATGAGAAGGCGCCGGCCGGGTTCGAGAAGCGCGCTGACGGCACGCTGCATTTCATCAAGGGCGGGCCTGCGGATCCGGACTATCTGCGCGAAAAGGGCGAGAAGAACGCCGCGCCGTCGGGATATCGCTGGGTAGATCCGAAGAATCCGGATGCTGGCCTCGTCGCGATCCCGGGCGGTCCAGGCGAGAAGGTCACGCCGGAGGTTTCGGCGCGACTCGGGCTCGCCAAGTCGTTCCTCGGCCAATTGCCGGATATCCGGCGCGATATTGAGAAGGGCGACGCGACCGGGCCGTGGGACGCGATTCAGGCCAAGGCTGGCGTCGGGCGGGCTGGCGAACTGAACCGGCAGATCAAAAGCGGTGCCGAAGCACTGTTGCGCAACCTCACGGGCGCCGGCATGTCGCAGTCGGAGGCTCAGAACTACGTCAGCCGCTATGAGCTGCAGCCGTGGGATACGACGAAAACGGTGCGGTCGAAGCTCGATCAGTTGGAGCGCGAGTTGCAATATACGATCACGGAAGTCGAGAAGGGTCGCAGCCCCATTCCGCAGCAGCGCCCGGCGGCGGCCTCGGGCGGTCGCGCTGGAACTGTCGACGTCGGCGGCCAGAAAATCCAGTGGAGCGTTAACTGATGCCCACGCTGACGATTGGCGACAAATCGGTGACGGTCGACGATAGCTTTTTGAAGCTGTCGCCTGAGCAGCAGAATGCTGCGGTCTCGGATATCGCCAAGTCGATCGGCGTGACGGCGGCGGCGCCCAAAGAGGCGGAAGCGGATCCGGTGACGCCGAACCAGGTCGCGCGCGCGGCCGCCACGGGCGTCCCGGTGGTGGGCGGCCTACTCAACCAGGCCAATGCTGCGACAAATGCCGCACTGGCGCCGGTGCTGAACCCGCTTTTCGATGAAAAGGACCAACTCAAGGGCAAGACGTTCGCTGAGCGGCGCAAGGAATCGCTGGCCATTCAGGAAGGGATGGACAAGCGTTTCGAGGAGCAGCATCCGATCGTGGATACCGCGGCCAAGGTTGCTGGTGGCGTGGCTGGTTCCATTCCGATGATGATGGCTGCGCCGGCGGCGTTCGGGCTGACCGGTCCGCTGCCGCAGATGGTGATGCGCGGCGCGGCATCCAATGCGGCGCTCGGTGCGGCTGACGCGGCGGTGCGCGGCGAGAATATTGTGGCTCCGGCGGCGATCGGCGGCGCGGTGGGCGCGGTCGCCCCGCTGGCGGCGCGCGCGGTCGGCAAGGGCGTGCAGGCGGTGCGCGACTATCGGAATCCGCCTCCCGTGGTTCCGCAGAACGTCGAAACGGTCGCTGGCGTCAAGGTTCCGCTGACGACGGGGCAGGCTACGGCCGATCCGGTGGCGCAGGCGGAGGAAGAGATCATGCGCCGCGGCGCGCGCGGGGCGTCTGCGGAGGCGATCGCGCGGCAGGCCGATGAGGAAGCGCAGAAGGCATTGGCTGAGGCGTCGGCCGGCATTTCGCAGTCGCTTGATCCGTCCGGGGCGGTTCCTCGCACCGCGCCACCGGCGGCGGCTCAACTCGTACAATCCGAATTAGCGGCGCAGGAGGCGGCCCGGGCGGCTGCCGAAGCGTCGGCGATCTCCCGGGTCGGGGCAGAGGGGGAGACCCTGGCTCGCGGCCTTGGTGGGGGCGCGGCCCCGGCCTCTCCGTTTGATGCGGCGGAGAGTGTCGGGGCCGCCGTCGCCGCGCGACGTGACGCTAAGGTGGCGGCTACCCGCGAGGCTTACAAGGCGCGGGACGCGGTTCCCGGAACTTTCGATGAAAGCGTGCCGCGCGGCATGGCGGAGGATATCCGGACGCGGCTGAATGCTGGCGAGAATCCGATCTGGGTTGATCCGACGAATGAATCGGTGGCCAACAAGGCGCTGAAGCTGATCGACCAGACCGTGGGCAAAGATAGCGGCATGTTCGAGAATGCCGTGGTGCCGAAAGCGCCTCCTGCGGCGCAGGCGGCCGCGCCGATAGTTCCGGCCAAGGCGACGGAAGATGAGACCGTGGCGGCGCTGCGGGCGAAGTTTGGCGATAGCGTTGCGGATGCCTACGCCAAGCAGAACGCGCTTCCGCCGCTAAGCCTGGTCGAGTTCATCGCCTCCAAAGGTGGGCTTAGTCCGCATGGCGAGCTCGACGCGATCGGCCTCAACCAGAGCCATCGCGCGCAGATACCAGGCCAGAAGGGTTTTTTCGGCGTTGTCCGCAAGAACGGCTCGGATATCGACCGCATGCGCGAGGCGGCGGAAGAGGCAGGCTATTTGCGCGGGACCGATGGCGGCACGTCGACGCCGGCGCAGTTTCTTGACGCGATTGACGCGGAATTGCGCGGGCAGAAGGTATTCCCTGCCGGCCATGAGGGGTTCAAGAGCAAGCGCGAGATCGGCGCGACCAGTGCGCGCGAGCAGGCGGCAAACGAGCAGATCAACCGCGGCTTTGAGGAGGATCTGGCGGCGGCCGGCCACAGTGGGCTCGGTCCGGACGTCAAGGCGCGCGCGACGGCGATCATGCGCGAGGAGGGCATGTCTGCCGATGACGCCGTTGAGACCGCTTTCCGGCAGTTGGAGCCGGAAGACGCGGTAGGCGGCGCGCGCGCGGCGGTTTCTGACTTCCCGGGCGACCGCGTGGCGGAGAAGGCGGCGCCAGCGGCGGCCAAGCCGGTCGATCTCCGAACCATGGATGAAGCGCGCAAGCGGCTCGTGACGATGTTTAGCGACGCCAAATCGGCGGCCATCCGCTCTGGCGACAAGTCCGACATGCGCGCGATGGGCAAGATCCTGAGCGAATTCGACAATGTGATTGGCGATGCGCTGGCCTCGGGCAAGTTCACCGGCGACGCGAAACTGGCCAAGGAATTGCAAGACGCCGCGCGCAAGTCGCATGCGGAGTATCGGCAGACGTTCTCGAGCCGCGGGCCCGGCGATGAAACCGGCCGCGCCGTCGAAAAAATACTCGGCCGATATGAGGATACCGCAGCGACGCCGGAGGATATCCTGAAGCTGTCCTATGGTCCGAAGTCCAACCCGGGGACCGGGAACTCGGTCAAGGTCGGGCTGCGGCTGCAAAAGGTGCTGGGTGAGAAGTCGCCGGAATATGCGCAGTGGAAGGCTGGGGCATTCAAATATGTGGATGATGCCAGCCTGTCGCCGGCCAAGCGGGCGAAGCGGCTGGATGACTTCCTGAATACAAGCTGGGGCAAGACGATCCTGACGCCGGACGATCGGGCGGGGATCTCGGCCTATTCGCGGAGCTTGCGCGGCATTGAGCCGGGCGAGAAGCCGGCCACGACGCTTGCCAAGCAGGTCGCGCGCATATCGGGCGCCGATGGTTCAGTTCCGGCCACGGTCGACGAGGTAACGAAGATGATCACCAGCGGCGGCGGCGATGCCGAGCGGCTGCTGGCGCACCTCAAGACGAATCTCAAGCCGGAAAGCTGGACGCAAGTCCGGCAGGGCATCTTTGACGATCTGCTGAACGCGCCGGCGGGGCACAACGAGTTCACCGCGCTGCAAAAGTCGAAGCGCCTTTCGGATTATCTCGAAAGTGGCGTGTCGAAAGTGGCGAACACGACGGCGGAGCGCGCCGAGATGGCCAAGCTGGCGTCTATCTTCCGGCGCCAGGTGCCGATGGCTGGAACCACGAACCCGTCGGGCAGCGCGACGATGGGCGCCAAGATACTGAAGGGCGCGACGAACAACCTGATGACGATGCTAGGTTTTGCGACGCATGGGCCGGCTGGCGCGGCTGTCGGGTATGGCCTGGACGCACTCGGGAAGGCGGCAAAAGAGGGGAAAGCGAAGCGGGAGGCGGTCCGGCTATTCTATGGGGCGCAGCCGAAGCGCGCCCCTGCGCCGGTTTCGCGTGTTCCCGCGCTGGTCGGGCAGGCTATACCGGCTTCCCAGCGGTAGGTTCGATTCGGTGAGCGATTAGGATGCACGCGGCGATGACGATAAGGGCGCTGGCGGCCCCAAAATGATATACAAGGCCAATAGCGGCGAGTTTCAGGACGAGCAGGACGGCGAAAAGCAGGATTATCAGCAAGATGGCCTCCATGAACCCGGAACTGGCTGCGGCCATCATAGCCTCCGCGAAGCGGCTCGGGGTAGACCCGCTGCATATAGGCACGGCGATCTCCTATGAGACGGGCGGGAAGTTCGATCCGAACCTCTGGGGCGGCAAAAATAACAATCATCTGGGGCTTATCCAATTCGGCGAGGCTGAGCGCGCGAAATACGGCGTGAAAGAGGGCCAGACCGCACCGGAACAGATGCAGGCGGTCGAGAACTTCCTGCGCGACCGCGGCGTAAAGCCCGGCATGGGCCTCATGGATATCTATTCGACGATCAACGCCGGCGCGCCGGGGCTGTATAACCGCAGCGACACGGCGAACGGCGGCATGCCTGGCACGGTCGCCGACAAGGTGAATTCCCAAATGACCGGCCACATGAGCACGGCTGCGAAGCTGCTCGGCGTCGATGCACCGGTGGGCGCTCTGGCGGCCAAGGCCATGCCGGTCGATCCGGTCAGTCCGATCAACCCAACCTCGACGGTTACGGAGGTTCCAGCGGTCGGGTCGGGCGCGCCGGCACCGTCGGCCCTCGACAAGTTGGCGTCGGCGCTGAATCCGTCGCAGGGCGGGCAACCAGCGGCACCGCAGCAGCCTGAATATGCGCCGCTGCAAAATATCCAGATGCCCCAGCCGATGATGGGGCAAAGTCAACAGATCGCCGCGGCGCTGGCCAAGGCATACGGAATTGGGGTGTAAAATGCGACGTCGGACAATTGAATTTCTCGTCCTCGCTGTTCTGTCGATATCGGTGGCGCTGGGCGCAGGCAGCCTGAAAGCGGCGATCTGGCAGTGGTCGACTACGGCCTCAACGAACGCGACTGCCGATCCGTCGATCAATTGGGCGGAGGGCATGGCGCCGTCGGCGGTGAATGATTCAGCGCGCGCCATGATGGCGGTGCTGGCCGCGTGGCGGTCGGATATCAGCGGGGCGAATACCACGACCGGAACGTCTACCGCTTATGCTCTGGCGACGCTGGAAGGCGTCAACACCACGCCGGTCAATGGTCAGATGCTGTCCTTTATCGCGCATGTGACCAGCGGGGCGGCCCCGACGTTGCAGGTGGATGGTGGAACTGCGTATCCGCTCTGGCTTAGCGGAACGACAATTCCGGCCGGGGCGCTGATCTCTGGTTCACCCTATCGGGTGGCATTCAGCGCGTCGAATAGCGCGTGGCTGCTCGAGGCCGGTTATGGCAATACCGGGACGCCGCTGGGCGGTATTCTGTGGTCAACGTCGACGCTGCCTCCCAGCAGCAATTTTGTGGCGCCGTCGGGGCAGTGCATTTCGACGACGACTTACGCAGCCTATTGGGCGCAGCAGGGGTTCCCTGCGAGTGGCGGGTGCCCCGGCGGGCAGTTCGCCATCATCGACATGCGGGGGCGCGTGGTGGCAGCGCTGGATACTCTCAATGGGAATTCCGCTTTCCGCCTAACGAATGCGGCGACTGGCTGCGGAACAGCCATGACATTGGTGGGCGCTGTCTGCGCCAATGGTGTCGAAGGGAGGGCGCTGACGCTTGCGCAACTCCCGACTGGGATCACATCAAACGGGGCCAACAGCATCACGGTCTCAGGCCCAAATACGGGCTTCATGTATGGCAATGGAATTATCAACCCGAGTGTGAACACTGCTGGCGCCACGTCGGGTCCGACTGGCGGTGTATTAGCGAACTCATGGTCTTTCAGTGGATCAAACGCAATCGCGGTCACGTCGAACAATACGAGCGGGGCGGCAACACCTTTTGTGATGCCGACGATCGGGCTTATCCCTTACCTGCGGATTTTGTGATGTCAGTCATTCAAACCGATCTGCGGGTTTCTCCGATCGCTGCGGCGAGGAATGTTTCCTATAGCCCGTCGCCCGGCGTGGCCGCGATCGACGTCCAGCGTGCGATCGAGGCGGTGCAGGCCAACGTGGTTACGGCCTCGGTCACGCCGGCAGCGGTCGTGCCGACGGCGGTCAACTTTGCCATGTCGCCATATACGGTGTTGCCGACGGATTATCTTCTCGAGGTCGATACGACAGGCGGCGCGGTGGTCATTCAGACAGCGGCCGCGGTATCCCGTACCAATAGGCCGCTCACCGTGAAGGCGATAAACGCCAATCCAAACGGTATTTCGGTCAATCGGACGGCGGCTGAACTGATTGATGGGTTGGCGTCCTACCCGATGGTCGATGCTTACGACGCGAAGACGTTCAAGCCGAAACTGGCCGGCGATGGTTACGAGGTGGAATCATGAGAAGGGCGGTATTCGCGGCAGTCGCTTGGCTGGCGCTGGCCGGGGGCGCGCACGCGCAATCACAGCCTGCTGCTGGTCAGGTTATGGGCAACTCGTCAGCGGCGACACGGCCGGCGCGCGCGGAGACCGTTACTGCGATCCTTGACCGCGCGCTGGGGTCGACCCGCGGAGCCATCATTGAGCGCGGCGCGTCCGGCTGGGCGATCGTCGGGCCTGGTACGGCGGGGCTGCCTTGGGTGAGTTCCGGCGCTGGCGCGGATCCCGGCTATGCGGTCTTGGGTATCGTTGGAGGCGGGACTGGCCTGAACGTCTATGCCATAGGCGATATCCTGTGCGCGACCGGCACCACGACGCTTTCCCGAATTGCGGACGTCGCGACTGGGCAGGTGCTGCGCTCGGGCGGCGTGGGAGCATGCCCGGCATGGGGCACTGGTGCGGCGCTGACGAAAACCGACGATACGAACGTGACTGCGACGCTCGGCGGCAGCCCGACGGTCGCGCTGGTGAACGCGGCATCGATTACGCTGGGTTGGACCGGGACGCTATCGGTCGCGCGGGGCGGCTCCGGTGCTGGTACGCAGCAGGGGCTCCAGAACGCAGCGCATAACTGCCCACCGACGCGCGCCGGTGATCTGGTCTATTACAACGGCACGAATTGGGTCTGCCTTGCTGGCAATAACTCTGGCACGCGGGTTCTGCAGGAAGATGCTTCTGGTATTCCGTCGTGGACGCTGCCTGGAACCGGAACGGTAACCAGCGCGCAGGTCGCCGCTGGCAATGGCATCACGGTTACTGGAACCTGCACGATCACTGTGACGGGTACATGCACCGTAGCGCGGGCATTCACTAACGCGGTGGTGCAGGTAAGCCCGGCCTCCCCGGCTAACACCACATCGGCTACGGGGGTGATGTCGGGGTTTGGTCAAAACGGATGTACTTTGACGCCGGTCCTCAATGGCCGAATGGATATCACCATTCAATTTGTCGCATCCAACAATACGGTGCCGAATACCGGCACATTCGATCTGCGATACGGGAGCGGCGCGGCACCGGCAGCGAACGTGGCGGTTACTGGCACTCAGGCGAGTACGTCGTTAGCGACGGCCTTTGCTGTCGCCAGCGGTTCTGTCCCCATATCTCTAAGGGCTGTTGTTACCGGGCTCTCGCTGGCAACGCAGTATTGGTTTGATCTGTCGCGACTAACGAGTGCGAACACGCTGATAATTAGCAACGCTACTTGCATAGCTATCGAATTCTAAACAGGAGCGCATCATGCTTTCGCAGTCCGTACCCAAAGGGACATATTTCCGGCTCGGCTCGTCCGGGCCGATCGTCAAGGAGATACAGGTCGCGCTCGCAAAGCTCGGCTACAAGCTGAGCGGCACCGGGTATTTCGGGAACGGCACCGATACGGCGGTGGAGGATTTCCAGAAGCGCGCGGGCTGCGAGCCGGTGGATGGGGTGGTGGGCAATGATACCGCTACCGCGATCGATAAGGCTCTGGCTGGCGATTTGGCCGCGCCTCCGGCGCCGGGGGGTGAGGTCGAGCGGCCGCTGTGGCTCCAGGCCGGCCTCAAACTGATCGGCGTCAAGGAAACGCTCGGCGTCAAAGACAATTCCCTGATTATCGATTGGGCGAAAGACGAGGGCGGCAATATCGCCAAGACTTACACGCACGATTCAATCCCGTGGTGCGCGCTTTTTGCCAACCATTGCCTGACGAAGGCGGGCTTGAAGGGGACCGAATCACTGTGGGCGCTGGATTTCGCCGGTCAGTGGCCCTCGGTCAAGTTGCTCGGGCCGGCGGTTGGGGCCTTCGCTCCGATGCTGCGGGATGGCGGCGGCCATATCGGTATCGTGGTCGGCGCGGACCAGCACGGCAATATCATGCTTTTGGGTGGGAATCAGTCCGACGCGGTGAATATCAAGCCATTTGCCAAATCCCGCCTCAATAAAGGCTTCTGGTGGCCGGCTGGTGTGCCGCTCCCATCCAAGATTGGCTTTTCGAGCCTGCCTATCGTAAAAAGCGACGGAAAGATTTCACGCAACGAGTCCTAGAAGGGATTTTGCATCATGAGATTGCCAACTCAGTCTGAGGTTAACGCGGCCACGCGGCATGTCGGGACCGCCGTCGGCGTGGCGGTTACCATTTTCGGGCTACAGGCCAAGGGGGTCGACATGGCCGCCGTCAAGACGGTCATCGAAAGCATGGGCAGCACGATCAACACCCTCATTCAGCTCGTGGCAGCCATTGGCGTCGTCTATGGCGGCATCCAGGCTACGCGCAGCGCATCGACGTCCAATCAGATCGCTCAGGTGCAGCAGATCGCTACCGGCGAAAAGAGTGTGGAATCCGTCGATGCGCAGAAAGCGCTGATCGAGGCGACCAAGGCGGTCGCGCAGGATAACTCCATCCCGACGAGCAAGGAGGCCAAGGTGGCGATACTGGACGCCGCGGCGTCGCTCCCGGAGGTGGTGAGTGATATCAAGGTGGCCGATCCGGAATTGGCGGCCGCAACCGTGAGCCCTCAAGTCAAATCCGCAGCATAGGAGCCGCCATGCGCCGCATCGCCCATATCGCCGTCACACTTTCGCTTCTCGCGGTTCTCGCGCTGCCGCAGGGCGGTTGCCAATTCTTCGGCAAGCTCCCCACGCTGGTCGAACTCGGCACGGCTTCGGTCGCCAATCCCGTCACCAACGAACGGTTGCGGAAGGTCGAGGCCGGCGCGGTGCTGGTCTTCGCCGGCCTTAACGCATGGCGCGACGCCTGCGAGGCTGGGACGCTGAACGCGGGCTGTGTCGAGCAAATCCGCATGGTGCAGGTCTACACGCGGCAGATACCGCCTTACCTGGCGCGGCTGCGCGGGTTCGTAAAGAGGAACGATCAGGTGAACGCGGCCGTTGTATTTAACGAAGTCGTCGACTTGATCGGCATCGTGAAGGGCAAGGCGGCCGAAAATGGTGTTGCGATACAGGAGGCGAAATAGCCATGGATTTCAGCAAAATTCTTCCGGTACTCCTGAAGGGGCTGGGCGCGGCGCAGGTCATAGCCAATTCGGGCGGTAGCGTCGGGCCGGCCTACCGGGCGATCCGCGTTCTGCTCAAGAAGGCAGAAGCTGGGACCGTGACGGATGATGATTTGGCGGAGACGGAATCTGATCTAGATACGATGATGGATCGGTTTAACCGACCGATTTGACGGCTGGGTGGTCATAATTGACCACGCAACATAGGCGGCAATTGGCATACTGAAATGACCCCGGAAACCTTTGATCTGATCCAAAAGGGCGGGGTGTTAGCGTGTCTCCTGATTGCGATCGGTTGGCTCGTTCTTGATAGAAATCGTCTGATCAAAGCGCTTAGTGACAAGGATGAAATCATTGCGGCCAAAGATTCCCAGATTCTAGCGCTCTCGACGAGCACCATCCAGACCATGACCGAGTTCAAGGGCTTGATGCAAATGGTGATCGATATGCTGAATGTGAAACGGCGATGAGTACCATGGCGTGGTTCACGGGGCGGGCGAGGGTTAGCGAGATGGCGAATGAGAAATTCGACGCCGCGATGCGCCTTGGCTCTGAGGTCCGCACGCAGATGCACAGCTTGGTCGACCAGATTCGCCCCTATGCCCATGAGGACAACCCGTTCGCCGCGATCGTCGCCGCCAATGAGAAGGCGGAGGAATACGAGAGAGACCAGGAAAAGCGGATATTCTTGGGGCCTCAGTAGTGCACGGCTACACGCTCGAGATACTGAATGGCAACTGGGCCCTCGCCGCGGCGTCGCTGACGGTGATTTGCGCGATCTATCTGGTCCACGAGGCCATCGCCTATAAGGTTTTCGGGTACGGCTGGCGGTCCCGCGCGACCGGTTCTATGCGGGTCATGCTCGGCGTGATGACGTTGGCGCTCGGGGTCACCATCCGGTCGGTCGAGGTCACGGCATGGCGGATGCGCGGGGGCGATCTGCCAAATTTGAGCCAGTTCTGGCTGATCCTGGGCGGCACGATCGCGTTGATAGGCTTCATCTGCACAATCCGGGAGATATCCAAACCGCTTTATGGTAACGGTCCGTGGATATGGACGCTCGTGGCCATGGCCGCTTATACGGCTGGGTGGGGGCTTTGGAGGCTGGTGTGATGCGTTGGGGGCTTGTCGCGGGGCTGCTGCTGGTAGCGATGCCGGCGCGGGCGGAGGTCACGGCTCAAGAGGTAATGACGATCCTCAACGAGCGGTCCGTGGCGAACAATCAAAGGTTTGACGCGCAGGAGAAGGCGGTCGCCGCGGCGCTGGCGGCGGCAAAGGAGGCTGTGGCCAAGGCTGAGACCGCGGCGGAGAAGCGGTTCGATTCGGTCAACGAATTCCGATCGACGCTGAAAGATCAGCAGGCCACGCTGATGTCGCGCTCGGAAGCGCTCGCCGTGATCAAGGCGATGGAGGACAAGATCCAGACCAATGATGCGCGGATCAGCCAGGTGGTGAGCCGGGCGGAGGGCGCGTCGCTGCTGTGGAACGGCATCTCTGCGGTGATCGGCTTGATAATCGGGCTCGGCGCCTTCTTTTATCGCCGGTCCGCAGCATGATAGAGTTCGATGCGCAGTGCTCCGCCTCCGTATCGAAAAACGGGTCGCATTATGTCCTGCTGAAGTTTCAGCCGCCAAACGCCGGCCATCTGATGGGAGAGTTGCCGAAGGAGTTGGGCCAGTTTGAGCGCGACGTAGTTTATCATATCGCGATCAGCAAGGTGGAAATGGAACCCAAATAGCATTGCGGCGTTGTTGCGGCGCATCGCCCTCGTTATCGGAGGCGTCCCATGTCGCTACTCGTGACAGTTCTAATCATCATTCTGGTGTTGGCGTTGCTCGGTGGCGGCCTCGGTTGGGGCGGCCGCGGTGCATACTATGGTGGCGGCCCGTACTTGGGTGGCGGCCTCGGGCTGGTGCTGATCATATTGATCATTCTTATTGTCGCCGGGCGTCTATAAATCTTTCGGCGGTGCTCGCATCATGCTAAATCGTGAATATTCATCCGCTTAACTCTTGCGAGGAAAACTCAAATGGCCGTTTCGAAGGAAGTCGCAGAGACTGTTGCGAAGATCCGCGCGCAGCAGGATTATATCAAGGCCGATAAAGAGGCGGACAAGCTCCGCGACAAGCAACTCGCGGACGCTCTCGCTGCCCGGCAGGACGCTGAGGCCAAGATGGCCGATCTGCAGGCCAAGCTTGACGCGATCCCGGTCCGCCAAGAACTGAGCCAAGAGGACAAGGACGCCCTGCAGCACGCCTTCGACGAGGCGAACGATGCGCAGACCTCGGCGGGCGAGGCGCTGGACCAAGCGCAGGCAACCCATGACGAGCTCAAGGACGCGGTTCCGGCCAATGCTGATCCGGTGGTGGCCCCTTCGCAGTCCAACGGCGGCGCGCCGGCGTCAGAGCGGGTTGAGCCGGAGGAAATCCCGACCGATCCGGAGGCTGAGCGCCCCGATCCGATGCCCGGCACTGCCCGTGGCGACGGCGCGCCGCTGATGCCCAACATGGCCTTCGACCCCGATCCGACGGGTAACAAGGGCCGCGGCACGGATGCGCAGCCCAACCAGCCGGCCGCGATCGAGACCGCTGGCGGTTTCGTTGTGAGCGGCGGCGGCACCACGCAGCGCGCGCCGGGCTCCATGCCCGACTCGCCCTCGAGTTCGATGGTGGTTCCGACAGATCCCGACGCCAAGGCGCCGGCGAACAATGCCGACGTCATCAAGTCCGGGTTGGGCGATTCCAGCCAGAACGCGCTGCTCGGCAACGATGGCCAGCCGATCGGCTCGGGCCCGGGTGTGCCGCATGAGCCGACCGACGCGGAGCGCGAGGCTGCGCAGAAGCAGCAGGACAAGATCAACGAAGAGATGGAGCGGCGCCGCGACAATCCGCTCAATCTGGCGGAACCTGGCACGGCGCAGGCCGGCTCTCCGGAGGCTGAGAAGGCCAACCGCGAGGCGGCGCTGGAGGCCCAGCGCAAAGCCATGGAAGATGCGAAGCAGAAGTCAGACGAGGAGAAGCAGCGCAACTCTGAGCAGAAGGGCATCGCTGACGACGGCTCCGGCAAGCCGCCGTCCGATTTCCCGGATGAAAGTCGCGCCGCGAATCCATCGTAATTCAGCGGGTAACAGCCCTCCGGCTCCCGACTGAGTGTGAGAAGCCCCTGTCCCCCATGGCAGGGGCTTCTTTGCGACTAGCGGTTCCTGTGCTATCGCTTCGATCCTGAGATTTCAGGAGGTTTGCATGGGGAGCCCTGTCCGGACATCATTGCGAATCGGATTCACCGCTGAGATGGCGCGCTCGCGCTTCCGATACGATACGCTGACCGGCGATCTGTATTGGCGTATTGAGCCTGGGAGGGGCGTCCAAATAGGCGATAGAGCCTATTCCGTCACGAGGGGTCGAAAAACCGTCAGGATTCCCGGCGGTCGCGTCCCTCAGACTCATGTGGTGTGGCTTATGCACAAGGGCATGTGGCCATCGGGCGAAGTGGATCACCGCGATCGCGATCAGGCAAATGACAGGATTGGCAACCTGCGAGACACCACAACGAAGAAAAATTGCATGAACCAGACGGTTCGGAAGCATAATAAATGCGGGTTCAAGGGCGTTACAAAGCATCCGCAGCAGAATGCGTATTGGTGTAGGATCAGCGCTGACGGTGTGCGATATCAGCTTGGGCTATATCCGACCGCTGAGATGGCGGCAGCAGCCTATCGCATCGCAGCAGCCTGCATGCATGGCGAATACTCGGGAGTTTAGAAATGGCCTTAGTTCGCATGTGGGGTTACAGCGGGATTGTCCAAATCGAGCAGCGGCTGCTCAAATTCCACAACGCCGATTCCGTGTTCGTCCGGCAGGAACCGTACCTCTGGAAGCAGATGCTGACCACGAACGGCGCCACGCCCGTTCCCAGCGTGGTGCAGTCGCCGGACGATGCCGTGATGTGCGTGATCGAGGTCGAGGTCGGCCAGGCGATCCGGTACGAAATCAATCTCAACGGCCCATCGGCGTCGAATTCGCGGGTTGCCAGCGCGCAGTCTCCGAAGTTGCAGGGCGAGAATATTTTCCAATGGGCGCGGGGCGCGACGATATCGATCGTCGACGTGGCCGCGACGGGCTAAGCCATGAGCGACGCATCAGCGCTCGAGGCGGTACGCGATACCCGGGAATGGAAAGCGTCAAAGGCGCAGCTGGCTGACCGGAATTTCCGCCTCAACAATCTCTACGCCATCAAGAATGCGGACGGTTTGCCCGTGCCGTTCCGGCTCAACGCGGCGCAGGCGCATTATGCCGGCCGGGAGTGGTTCCGGGATACGATCCTGAAAAGCCGCAAGCTCGGGTTTTCGACCTTCATCAGCATTCGGATGCTGGACGCCTGCATATTTGCCTCCAACACCACGGCCGGGATCATCGACCAGACGCTGGACGATGCCAAGGCCAAGCTGGCGATGGCCAAGTTTGCCTATGAGCGCATGCCGGCGTCGCTGCGGCAGGGGATGCCGCTGGTCATTGATAACCAAGAGGAATTGAAGTGGCAGAACGGCTCCAAGATCGTCGCCGGCACGTCCTACCGCGGCGATACTCCGCAGCTGCTGCATATTTCAGAATACGGGCCGATATCGGCTAAATCCCCGCTGATCGCCAAGGAAATCAAGACGGGCACCATCGAATCGGTGCCGATCAACGGCAAGATATGGGTGGAATCGACCGCCAAGGGCACCTCGGGTGAGTTCTTCGATCTGGTGAAGGCCGGGGAGCAGTTGCAGGCGTCGCGCCAGCGGCTGACCCAGCGCGATTTCCGGCTGCATTTCTACGGCTGGCATATGAACCCGGCCAATCGGCTGCCGATCAACTTGGTATTTATTCCGGGTGATATGCGGGAGTATTTCGAGGAGTTGCGGGTCAAGCACGGCATCGCGACCGATGGCGAGCAGCAGGCTTGGTACGTCAAGGTCCGGGAGACGCTCGGTCCTGACGACATGCGAAGCGAGCATCCGTCGACGCCGGACGAGTGTTTCTTTGCCTCCCTCGAGGGCGCCTACTGGAAAAACGAGATGAACGCCGCGCGCCGGGATAAGCGCGTGGGGTATCCGGTTCCGTATGACGATAGCCGACCGGTCCACACCTATTGGGATCTCGGGATGGATGGCAACCTGGCCATCGGGTTCATGCAGACAGACGGCGTGCGGCATCGGCATATCGACTTTGCGCGCGGCGATAGCGCGGGCCTGGCGGATGGGCTTCGCATTCTCAAGCAGCGGGCGGAGACGCGGAACTGGCGCTACGGCAAGCATTACGGGCCGCACGATCTGAATACCCGGGACTGGTCGAATATGACCGGCGTCACCGCACAGAGTCGGAAAGAGGTGGCGGCTGAGCACGGCGTCGACTTTATCGTGGTCGACCGGGTAGGGGACAAGGCGGATTCGATTGAGGCTGGGCGTCGGTTTATCAATAACAGCTGGTTCTGCTCGGATTACGCTGGCGATCTGGTCGAATGTCTCGATAACTATACCCGCGCGTGGAACAAGACGACGATGCAGTGGATGGCGCAGCCGGCCAAGAACGGGTTCGACCACGGCGCGGACGCCTTCCAGCAGATCGCGATGGGAATGCAGCCTGATGTGGTTTATCGTCGGGAACAGTTCGGGAAGCGCAAAGGGTCGCATTGGAGCCAGTGATGAGCGAATGGTTCAACGAGGAAGTTGCATCTTTGGCGTTTCTGCGCCGCTGTGGTCATCGGGTTTTGCTGGATAAGCTTGAGGTGGTCCAGCCCGAAACTCGAACGATCCGTGCCACCTATCATATCGCCGGTGAGCCGAATGTGACCCGCTATATCGATATGATGTGCGGCGGGCCGTCGAAGATTGCGGAGAAAGCCCGGCATATGGGTGAGTTGGCCCGGCGCCGCGCGGAAGTGATGCTATGAGCCGCCACGATCGGCGCGCGCGGGCCAAGGCGGCCGGGTTGGACTGGCGGGCGAATCAGCGCGCCAGCAGGGCTAAGAGCCGCGTAGAGGCCGCCGTCCTGGCGATGCGTCCGGAAGAGGCCCGGAGGATTTTAGCCGAATGGGCGGCGGAGACAGGCCACTCTCAGGCTGAGGTCGATGCGATGAACGCGAGGGCGGGCGATGGTCATTAAGGCACGGGAGGCGATGCATGGAGGTTAAAGATCATGTTGGGCAGGTATTTTCGCGCCTTCGAGTAGTGCGGCGAGTGCCGGCTGGCCGGTATACGAAATGGCTCTGCAAATGCGATTGCGGTAATGAGTGCATTGTTATCGGGAGCAATTTGCGGCGCGGCAACACGACCTCGTGCGGGTGCGCTCATTCTGAGATTTGCCGATCTCAAATCGTTCACGGCGACGCCCGTGGTGGCGCGGTGTCCACTGAGCACGTTATTTGGCAGCAGATGCGGGAGCGCTGCCGGAATGTTGATGGGAGGCATTATGCCGACTACGGCGGCCGTGGCATTACGGTTTGTGAGCGGTGGGATGATTTTAACAATTTCCTTGAAGATATGGGACGCCGCCCCTCTGAGGCGCACACGCTTGATAGGTTCCCTGATAACGATGGGAATTACGAACCGTCAAATTGCCGGTGGGCTACGTGGGTAGATCAGGCAAGGAATCGGCGGTCGAATAGAATCGTCAACTTTCGAGGCCGGGATATGTGTTTGGCGGAGGCGGCTGATCTGGCTGGGCTCCATTATGCGTGTGTCCATGGCCGATTGAAGAGGGGCTGGTCGGTAGACCGCGCTTTGGGAGGCTAGGATGGGGGTCGCCGACCTTAAAAATTCGTTCAACGAGGTGGTGCGGCCGGTGGCGACCTGCACCAAGGCGCTGATGGAGACGTTGCCGGGCGGTATCCAGAAACTGTATTTCTCGGGAAGCTATGCGAACGGCGAAGGTTTTGTTATACAATCGGAACAGATAAGGCCGAACACTGATCTGGTCCTCGCATCCCGGGTCGTGGCAACGGAACTCTTGAACCGGGCAAGGTGATTCATGATGCGATTTATTGCGGCGTTTCTGGCTACGGTTTTGTGGTGCGGCGCGGCATTTGCCACGGATTGCTCGGGGACGATCACGACGGGCGGGACGGCGCAGACGATATTTACGAGTTCGAACGTCCGCAAGCTCATGCTGATGAACAATTCCGCGAATCTGATGTGCGTTTCATTCAGCGGAGTGGCGGCGACGATCGCGGGCACGAATTGCGGGGCGGGATCTTGGACCCTTCAACCTGGGTCGGGCACGGCGGCCGGCGGCTCTTTTTTCAGCGATGTCAACGGGCCCACGATAAGCACGGCGTCGATTATATCCGCCGGCACTGGCGATCGGTATTCGTGTGAGCGTCAATGATTATCGAGGTGCTTCCACCTTTGCCGCGTGACCAGCCCGTGTACGGTAGAAATCGCTATGCCGTAGCGGTCTCCGATCTCGCGCAGCGTCGGGCGGCCATCTTGTCCCCAAATAAACAATATCTCTCGGGCTTGTGCCTCGGTAATTTTACTATTTGGCCGATCATCGCCTCGCTGTCGGTTATATCTGCCCTTGCTGATGCAATCGACGATATTGTCCAAATCTTTCCCAAGCCAAAGATGGGATGGGTTGCAGCATGGCGGGTTGTCGCAATGGTGGAGCACATCAACCCCATCGGGGATGACTCCATTAGTCAGCGTCCAAGCCAGTCGGTGAGATTTCCACCTCTTTTCGCCATCCCATGCCGCGCCATATCCGCCGCTATCTGTGGACTGCTGCCAAGGCCAGCAGGAATCGGGGCCGCCAGATTGATCTACTTTAGACCAGAACTGGTCGATGGCCGGCGCTCTGAGGTTTGTATCGCCATGGTGGCGGAAGCGGCGATAATGCTTGTCGCACAGGCCGTGCGCCTGGTGCTTCCCGCCGCATCCGGCGATTTGGCAAAGTTTCATGGAAGCTATTTTGCCTCATACGGCGGAAAGGCGCAATAGTGAAAACTTTCATTGTGCTAATTTTGCTGGTTCTTTCAGGGGCGGCGTTCGCCCAATTCAACAAATGCGGCCGCGGGTTCTGCCCGGGCGGTATCAATGGCCCGGGCGTGACGACGCCGGGCGGCTCGGTTCCAGTCCCGACTGGCAAGATCCTCCTCGTCGATGACACTTCCTTTCTTCTTCAAACCGATGGCGCGAGTAAGGTTTGCCGCGCGGGAGGCTGCTGATGCGACGTCATTTACTGATCGCGGCGGGCCTTTTGGCTCTCCTGTCGCCGGCCAAAGCGGCTGATAGCACCGTCACGGCGCTGACTGCGGCCAGCGCGCTTGGTGGCACCGAACTGTTCTACGTGGTGCAGGGCGGCGCTGATCGGAAGGGGACCGCGGCGCAGAACGCCGCTTATGTCTACGGCCTGATGTCGGGGGACGCCGCAGCCACGGGGCTGGGCGCTCTTACCCTCGCCACGGTGAACGCGAACGTCGGCACCTTCGGCAGCGCAACGTCGTGCATCACCACCACGCAGAACGCGAAGGGGCTCACGACGGCGATCTCCGCGGCGACCTGCACGCCGGCGATCGGCAGCATCACGGGCTTGGGCACTGGCGTCGCGACGGCGCTGGCGGTCAATATCGGGTCCGCGGGCGCGCCGGTTCTCTTTAACGGGGCCCTCGGGACGCCTTCCAGTGGCACCTTGACCAACGTCACGGGACTGCCGATTGCGGGCATTACCGGCCTCGGGACTGGTGTGGCAGCTCAACTCGCTGCGGCTGTTTCTGCGGCTGGCGGGTCGACGCAGACCATCGCTGCAGGGACGGCGGTCCTTGGGACCAGCGCGATCACGTCGGGGGCGTGCGCCACGGCGGTCACGGCTACCGCCACGAACACGGCCACGACCGACACGATCAGTTTCACACCCAACGCTGACATTACCGCGGTGACGGGATACGCGCCGGTGACGACGGGCGGGCTGGCGATATATCCATATCCGACCGCCAACAACGTCAACTTCAAGGTTTGCAACCCGACCTCATCCTCGATCACGCCAGGCGCTGTCACCCTCAATTGGAGGGTTACGCGATGATAAAGCGGTTGGTTTTGGCGCTCGCATTGGCGGCGTGGGCGGGCGCGGCGCTCGCACAGTTCTTCCCGTTCCCCGGCCCCGGCAGGTCTGGTTCTGGCGGCGGTGGGGGATGCTCCAACACTCTCGATTTTTCGCAAGCCTGCAACAGCCAGTATATCGGGGCTCTCTAGGAAAACGGTCATGAAAAAGCTTCTCTCAATTCTTCTGATCGGCTCCTTGTGGGCCTCTGCCGCGGTCGCGGCCGACAACGCAATTGTCTTGACGCCGGGTAGCGGGGTCACGATGAGGTCGGTGGATGTCGGGTCGGGGGTGCAGGCGCCGGGGCACGCATTGGTCAATGCCACTGGCACGCAGATCGGCGTTAGCGGATCGCCTCTGTTCATTCAGGGGGCGGCCAGCGCGTTTGCCAGCGGGTCGTTCCTGTCCGGGGCCTTCGCTGCGGGTTCCTGGGTCGATCTCCTCACAATGAGGGGAACGGTCGCTGCCGGCACCGCCGCGTCCAATTCGCTGCTTACGGGGTGCATCTATAATTCGACGCCGATCACGCTGACGAACGGCCAAGGTTCCGCGGTGCAGTGCAGCGCGAATGGCTATCCAACGGTTGTTGTGAGCAATACCAACGCGAACGGGCAGGCGGCTCTCGCCAGCTCGTCGCCGGTGGCCATTGCCAAGAACTCCGGTACCGGCTCGACGGTCGCAGGCGCGGCTGTGGGCACGGCTGGCACGGCATCGACGGAAGTCGTCACGGTGCAGGGTATCGCATCCATGACGCCGTTCCTGAGCAATCCGGGCACCGCGGCGAACTGGGGCCTCGGCGCTACGGCGGCGGCTGTTCCAGCCAATGCCAATTACTTCGGGTTCAACTCTGGCGGCAATCTTGTCGGCGTCGCGGCGGCAACTCCGCTCCCATCTCGATCTGGTGACGGCACGCGGAATGCCATCATCGACCCCTGCGAAGCCAACCTCCAGACATCGTTGCCGATCAGCATTACGACGGCAACCACGACTCAAATTGTCGCGGCATCCGCAAGCAACAAGACCTACATTTGTTCGCTGTTCCTGACATCGGCGGCGGCGGACAACATCGGCATCGTCGAGGGCACGGGCGGCACCTGCGGCACCGGCACGGCGGGTGTCATCGGCGGCACTACCGCAGCCAACGGGCCGAACTTCGCGGCCAACAGCGGAATCTTTCTGCAGGCCGGCGGCAAGGTCGCCGTCGCGCAGACGGCAGGAACAAACGTCGGTCTATGCCTAATTACATCCGCTGCAACGCCGCTCGCTGGCGTTCTCAAATACGTCCAGGCACCGTGAGGGCATCGCCATGAACAAACTCTTCGGCCTTTTCCTTCTCGCGCTCGCGTGCTGGGCGCCGAATGTCGCCAATGCTGCTGCATGTTTCTGGGTCGGCGGCACCGGCAATATCAACGACACCACGAAATGGTCAAATGCTACGGGTGGCAGCGCCAGCACTTGCGCGGCGGCAGGCGGCTGGCCCAACTCCGGAGCGGACACGGCCACGTTCGATGCATCCTCTGGCGGCGGCACAATCACGCGCAACGTCAACTGGACGGTTGGCACGCTCACAATGAATCTGTTTACCGGCACGCTTGGTAATTCTGGCGATACCGCGTCAGTTGACATTGGCAACTTAGCGAACACCGGAGCCGGGACGCGAACTCTAAATCTTGGCGCCAGCACTTGGACGGTCGGCAATACTGGCGGCGGCAGCGGCTGGAATCAGAATGGAGCCACCAACCTCACCTTTAACGCGAATACATCAACGGTTCGTTCGATTGCAGGCGTTGCACAAAATCAAACAGTAACAATGAACCTTGGCACCTTCACATACAATGTTGTGACTCTGCAAGGAACGGCTGTAGGCGGCGCTACTAGTATGCAAGGTAGTAGCCCCACGATTGGCACCTTCAATATTCAGGCCCCAAACTATCTCATTTTTTCAAATGCCACCAACTGGACGGTCACGGGGTCGCTTGTATTTTCAGGTGGGGGCGTCAACGCTTGGACAGGTTTTGCAACAACTGCACCAAACAATAGCGTGACGCTCACCCTGAGCGGAGGCGGGGCTACATGCAATTATTGTTCATTCCGCGACGTGACGGCGGTCACCAACGGCATCACGGCAACCAATTCTATTGACTATGGTCGCGCGAGCAACATCACCATCACTCCTCCATCTCTTAGCGGCGGCGGTGGCGGCCGGATCATCGGCGGATGATCATGCGCAGGTTCCTATCCGCCCTTGCCGCTCTGCTGATCACGTCGAGCGCCTACGCGGCGTTCGGCATCTTTCAGACTTATGCGCCATCCGCTCCATCGCGGGTGCAGAAAAACCTCGTCTCTGATTATGGCGCGGTATGCGACGGTCAGTACGCCAGCCCCACCATAACCACGAACGGGACCGGCAACCGGAACGTTTTCTCCAGCCTCAGCATATTTTCCAGCGGTGACGTCGGTAAGACAATCGCAATCGGCGGCGTCGGCGCGGGTGGCAGCACCTACACGGGCACGATTGCGAGTTTCACAAACGCGCAGAACATCGTTGTCGGCAGCGATATCTCGACACCAAAGACGGCGCAGGCCGCTGATTTGGTATGGGCAACGGACGCCACGGCGGCCTACACGGCGTTCAAGGCTGCCTACCAAGGCACGACGCCGGTGCAGCTCAATCTGCCTGGGTTCTGTGGGATAACCAGCGCTCAGCAGTTCCCGTTCAAGGGGATTGGCGACCTTGTGGTGGCCGGGAATGGTTCGGCGACTTCGGGGATTTCGAGCCTTGCCGGTGGCATGCTGCTGGGCGGCTCCGGGCAGTTCAACGACGCTTTCCATAGCAATCGTACGGACACCATTAATCCGGGCGATAGCTGCATTACTCTAAAGACACCCCCCGCTGTCACGGTGACGGGCATTCAGCCGAGCTTCGCCTCCACCGCGCGGTTCTCAGCGTCATCGTCTGGGACCACGATGACGGTCAACTCGATTACGTCCGGTACGATCGTCCCCGGAGCAATCATCGGCAACGCAACCAGTAATGCCGGTTCGTTCAATACGGTGCAGCCATACGGCACCGCCGGGACCACGGGCGTTGGGGGTACTGGCACCTATGCAATGTCGGCGTCGGTCTCTTTCGCCTTGCAGGCCACTTACACCGCGCCAGCGTCCTATACTGGCAGCATCGCGGCCAATACGGGCGTTCTAACCGTAACCTCGGTCGAGGACGGCGTTCTTGCGGTCGGGCAGGTGGTCTATGGCGGCGGTTCATGGAATGGCACCGGGGCTAGCACCAGCGCGCCGACGAACATTGTGTCGCAGATCGCCGGCACCCCGGGCGGTGCCGGCACCTATCAACTTAGCAATCGCACCACGTCAGGCGGGAGCGGGAAGTATCAGTCTCAGGGCAATATTCGGGTCTCCCTCAATTCGACAACGGGCCTCACCACCGGCGACACCCTGTTTCTGAACAACATCGTCGGGCAGGGGCTCCTTCCCCAGCGCTCAAACGGCTTGTTTTGGATCAAGGTCATCAACGGGACCGACGTCGATCTATTCCAGATGACGTTCGACGGGGCCTATACCAGCGGGGGAACGGGCGGCGGCGATCGGACGGCCCTATTCCCGGTTGGATCGAAGATCATGGTCGGGGGTTGGGCCAATCAGGCATATTACGGGGCGCCATACAGCTATCCCAGCAATCCGCACTGGTTCGAATATCGAACGGTGGTCTCTGTAAACTCCACGACGCATCAGGTCTGCGTCGATGCGCCGTTCGCAAATCTCTACAAGGACACATGGCCGCAATACAACACGGGGCGGAATGTTTTCGAGGTAGACCAAGGTGGCCCGGCGACGATCTACGTCCTTGATCCGACGTGGGAGACCACAGTCGAATTTAAGGACTTGTCGCTGGTCACCCCGAACGGCCAGACCACCTCGAACGGCCGCAACATCACATGGCGGGACGCCAAGATGGTCGGGGTCCACTGCGCGATCCCCACGCAGAATGTGACGCACAACTGGATCAACGTTGATGCTTCGACGTGCAGCATTGAGACCGACAAAATAGTCGGAACATGGAACATCACCGGCGGTTCGATCAAGAAAATCAACGTCCAGAGTTCTTCGATTGACACGATCAATATTGACGGCACGACCATGGAGTCGTGGTTCGGAAGTCCGAAAAAACTCAACATCACCAACAGCACGGCGACGTCCACCATCCAAGTCGGCACGCTAGCCTACGGCGTTTCGGATGAAAGCATATGCACGAATTGCACCACGCCTGATTTTACCCGGAACACCCCGGTTGATCAGGTCGACGAAGCGTCGCATCCGTGGAGTATGTCAGGCGGCATCATCACAATTCCGAATGCCTTTAGCGCAAGCGGGTGCTGTCAGTATGCCGAAACACAGACCCGACTCCTTGTCCCCGGCCACTACGTTGCGTGGCAGGGCGGCGGCGGAGGCGGCACCGTTGCGCAGGCAGGAAGATTTTTCAAAGTTCTGGACGTTACCCAAGACACGGTGAACACCTACGTACAGACCAGCGAGGCAGGCGGTTTCCCGACCGGGGCGTGGACCACCAACTCTCTGAAAATCTTCCCGCACCCGGCTCCAAAGCTGACTGTCAGCTTCACGGGCGGGTCGGGCAACAATGCCCTCGCGCTGAATGGATGCCCCGCTCAAGCGCCGATGTTTTCCTGTCAGAATTTCACGTACACAGGGAGTGCGACGGGTGGCTCGACGCCCGGCTACAGCCCGACAATCTGGGGCGTGTTGGATACCTTCACCTTCACTAATAACGTGCCTTTTACGGGCGGCGGCGCACTGGGTTGGACGGTCACCCGCTTCGCGAACTGGCAGGTGCTCAAGACCGATCTGACTACGACTACGTTCGGCGCTACCAACATGATCAACACCAAACTGCCGACGCCTGTTGGCGGCACACGCACATTGACGCCATCTGGTGCCACTGGAACGCAGTCGCTGGACAGCCTCACGGCGCCGCCTACCGATGCATGGTTCGGCGGTAATGGTCAGCCGATCTTCACTGCTAACACTCCCTCCGACAGCCCACAGGTGACCATGACCCTCCGCACGGACCAGCAACTGCCATGAAAAGAATATCAGCCGCGCTCTGTTTGCTTCTGCTGCTCTCGGGGCTGGCGCATGCCGCGTTCGGTATTTTCCAGACCTATGCGCCTGGGGCGGTATCAAATCCGAACCTTCGCCAGGAGAACTTCTTCGGCCTGACCGGATCGGCGTGGGATAATTTCACTGGCAACTACACGCCCGGTCTCGGAAATCCTGCCGTCTCTACCGATGACTGGTATCATCAAAACGGGCTTTCGGGATTTAGACCATATGACCTGACAGCCCCTGAATGCGGCGCTGCCGGCGCTGCCATCGCGGCGTCGCGCGGTCGCTATGCGTGGCCACTTGCCCCGGATCATGGAGCGGGTGTCGGGGCTGTCTGGAACGGCAGCTTTGATTTTCGGATCGGCTACAGCAATGATCCAGGCGTGTTGCCGTCCCGCGCCAATTTCATATACGCGGCGGCTGATCCCAGCGGGTCCGGCGTCACCGCCTCTCCAGTGGTGGCGACAATCACCGCGTCGATCTCGGACGCTTCTGGAATTGCTCCCGGCAACAGACTGAGGGTCACAGCTTACACCGGTCTTATCACCAATGCCGGGCAGGCCAGTGTCTCAGGCGCTGGCGTTACTACGGCGGTCATCGCCTCTCAATCGACCGGAACGCAAGGACAGACTGGAGACTATGTCATCGGCGGCGCGGCGCAACTCGTTGCTTCGCAAACTATGTCGGTCACACAGTCGGGATATTTTCTTTATTATGATGCTCAGCTTCTCTGCAATCCGGATGATGCTACGTACCCTTTCTATCTCTACGCAGAGGGGCAAGCATCCAGCATCCAGCATGAAATGGGAGTGATAAAGTCTGCGGATTTGGTCACTTGGACAAGTCCTCAGCCTACCCATATTGGCCTTAATTTTGGCACTTGGTCGAGCTTTCAACGTGTGCAGCGCGTCAGTGCTGGGGTTTGGCAATCTGTCGGGTATGAGTTCGGCTATCCCTATAACGGCAATACTTTTGCGCGGTCGACGTGGACCAGCACTGACGGCAATATCTGGGTGGCCGGCACCACCAATCTGAATTGGTGCCTTCCCGCCAGTTCCCAAGTTGGCACGACAATTGACTGTACGGGTGCCAGTCGGCAAGCAGCGCCATTACAGTCACCAGACACCATTTCTGTCGGTGGCTCGCCATGGATAATGGCGAAGATCAGTACGTTTAGTGGTACTTCCCGTATTGGAAATCAATGGGTAGGCCGCGCATCAGTTAATAGCAGTCAGAGTGTGATCGACACGCCGTCAGCTGTGAATGTCTCGCCACCCTACGCAGGCATTTATCCCGGCCCCTCGTACCTGCAAGCTGTCACCGGATATGTTGAAGACGGCATCGCTCACTACTACGCGGCCAAGGGCTGGCCGATCAGCAACGGGCTCTGGGCGCAAGCATATCTATCGACCTATTCCAACAATGGAGGATGCGCGGCTAATCCTACCGTGAACGGCCAACAAGGCTATTTCCAATTCACGGGGTTCACGACCGGCGGTACGACGCTGACAGTCCAGTCCTTGGGAACGGGTACGATCCAAATCGGATCGTTGATCTACGGCAACGGGATATCCAGCGGCAGCAACGTCACCGTCGTCAACCAAGTAAATGGTACGCCAAACGGCGTTGGTGATTATACGATAACGACCAGCCCGACTGTTGGCTCTGGCACTATCACAGGTTCATCTTGCGGGGGGCTTTGGCAACAAAATCTTGATTACTATACGGAGATCATTGACCCCACAGCAGCAGCTGGCGCGGCCCCCGTGGGCGTCCGTGCGAGTTGCGCGTCCTCTACAGCAACGATCAACTGGTATACGGGCGTCACCCCGACAGATACGATGCGGCTTTACTACGGCCCCACCGTTGGCTCGCAAGCCACATTGGTTGGCGACTTCTCAGGAGGCACCGCGACATACACGGGCATGGCGCTCAACGCGGTGGGCTATTACAAGCTGGTCTACCTCAACGGTGGCGTCGAGCAGAAGAATCGAGTCGTCAGCACCTATTGTTCAAATTCCATCTATCCCGAAGTGAATGCGCATTACACGCGAGCTTTGGCAGAAGGTGCTGACGCGACGACCTGCAATCAGGCAATGATGGACAGCTTCTATGCGTGGCTGACAACCAATGGGAAGAAAAACAACCTGCTTTTCGCCGCGATGCCAGAGTTTTGCGTTGCCAAGAGCGGTAGCGTGATCACCAAGGTTTTCGACATGGGGACGACGCGACTTCCCCGCGGCGGCGACTACACGCCAACCACAGCGAACACGACTTATAACGCCACTGGTATTGGCGGCAAACCGGCGTGGGTAAACGGAACAGGCAGCTCATACGGCTACTACGGTGGTGATCGATCCTACCTAAATAATATCCGCCGTAAGACGAAGATCACCTTGTTCGCAGCTTACCAAAAGCCCGGGACCGCGGCGTTCAACCCGTTCGCGATCGGGCAGTTTTCAAATAGAATGATGCTGTCTCATACATCAGGATCACCGGGCGCGATCAATTGCCTGCTCTCAGATGCGACACAGCAAAAGACCGCCACGGCCACCCCAGCATCTGCAACTGCATTCAACACTGCGGCATGTACGTTCGACGGCACTGACTGGAAGGCATGGTCCAACGCCGTCGCCGGCTCCGCTCAGACCGGGCTTGTGATTCCTAGCCCCAACTTGAACCCCCCAGATATGCTAACCGGTCAGATCGGCCTCGGCGCAAATCTTAATGCCCTTATGTCAGGGTCAGATCAGGGGCAGTATAACAGGACGACCGGCTCTTTTAGCCCAAGCGGAAGTGCGGCTCTATCTTCTGTCAGACTTCAGGCGGCCTTTGACATAGACTTGACCGGAGCGGAGCAAACATCACTGGATGCGCTGGTGCGCTGACCCAGTTCGGGGTCTAGCCAGTCGGCTTCTTAAAGATCATCAGCATCCCGCTCCAGAGGTACGGCGACGATCTGACACCCTCGCCACAGCCTTCGAATGCAACAAACTCAAATCCCTGATCGGTCGCCATCTCTGTCAGCTTCGCGCGCGAGAAATGTTTGATGTGGCCTCCGTCCCAGCAGGGGTTAAGCGCCCGATCCATCCGGTTAGAAACTGCCAGCACAACGTTCTTGAGGTAGCCCCAATAGGGCGTGCTGATAGCCAGGATGCCGCCAGGTCGAAGAGCGTCACGGGCCCGGTCCATAAAGACGCGTGGCGAATACAGGTGCTCGATCACCTCGATCGACACGACGGCATCGACAGGTCCTAGGTCAAACGGTTGGCGCAAATCTTCGTAGACGGATGAAACGTGGTATTGGCCAGCTTGGCGTTGCCGTGCCGCGGCTATCGCGCTCTCGTTCAGGTCCACGCCGAAAACCTGATAGCCCTTTTCGTGCAGCCCTTGAGTAAAATCTCCCCCGCCGCAGCCGGCGTCAATTACGGTACGTACTGCGTTCCGCCGCAGGTAGTGATCAACTGCCTGCAGATACATAGGTCGGTGAGATGGGTCTGGGCAACTAGCGTAATTCGCGTAGCTGTAATCGGTTCGCATCCCCCACCACTACCCCACGTAGACCCCTCCATCAAGACGGCCTTGCTCGTTTCTGGCGAGTTCTCTGGCCTTTTCCAACGCCTGATCTCCGGTCATTACTTCGGGCCTGAGCCTTCTCCCGGCGTTGTTTTCCCAATAGAAATAGACGCTAGGTTTCCCTGGAATCCTGACCTCGTAGCTCCCGCAATCCGGGATGACCTCGTGCTTGATGATGCGGACGCGCTTTTCCATCCCATATATTTAGGCATGGATATTCCAATAGACACCACCCGCTTCGAGGCCCGGCACGGCAAGCCCAAGGGAACGCGGTTCTGGGCCTTCACGATCGTTTCCCCGAGCGTTACGGCCAAGGACAAGTACGTGGTCATGCCTGAGGCGATGACCTACCAGAAGGCCTGTGAGAGGGTGAGGGGGATTGCTGCCCTGCGCCGGTCGAACCGGATCGTGCTGGAGCCGATGAACCTGTAAGGATCTCTTACAGGTTCGGAGTTTGGCCAAGTCCGGGCCTTAGGGGGCTGGCCACAAGCTGCAAGTTGTGTCCCGTGATGATGATCGGGCCGCGAGGCCAGTGCCGCTTGTGCTTATCCATCTTAATGGATGCGCTGCTACATCCGTGCCATTTGATAACTGAGCCGGCGTGGCCATTCCAGTCATGATCAGTGCCTTCGTGCGGCCCGGCTTTCACGACGACGCGAGACCCAGTCGGAAAAGTTTCCGGGTAGGTCATTTCATCCTCTCTTGTGCTTCGATCAGCCGAGCAATGCGCCGGCAATTCTCCGCATTCTGGATGTTTGCCCAGAAGGCGGAATCTTCGCCGTTCGTGTCACGGTTTGCGAAATAGCTTGCGGCATCTTTAAGATACTGAACCGCCGCCTTAGCCGAGATAAGCTCATCCATTGTTTCGGCCTCTGTTAATCTGGCGGTCACTGCTCAAGATCGCTACAGCGCTGAATCGTTCTGGCGCACCAGTTCAACAATCTTACGGGCCTCATCTTCGCAACCGCAGAAGTCCTCGCCCTCGCATTCCCGGTGGCATCCACAGCCAGTGGCAATGATTTCCTTGGCCGCGGCTACAAGTTCGGTGTCGGTCATTTTCCCCTCTCAAGTCCGTTCATCGGTCAAGTCCGGGCCATGCGCGGCTTATAGGCGCCTGGCATCCTCTTGGGGTGCATCATGCTCCACCATTCGGTGACACGCCTGAACGGCCCGCGCTTCCGTTTTTCGGCCCGGATAAATTCGGCATTGCTCAGGCGAAATGTGCGCTCGTAAACGATGGCATCGGCCGGGCCTCGTTTGCCGACCCTGAAATCCACATTCCGATACATCCCGGTCACTAGTTTGCGGTCGTTCATTTTCCCTCCAAGGCCCGGACACCATTCGTGTCTGGACTTTGTGTGTGGCCCCGGTCGGGAGAGTCGCGCTCCCTGTTCGGCCTCAGCGGTGACTGCATCGGGAGCGACCCGTAGCCTTCATTCGCGTTATCGGCTCTGCCATCTCGCACCGGGTTAACCTCAGCGGACACCTTGCCAGTCCGGGCCTTAGTGCGTATTCTCGATGTCGTTGGCCGTTATCTTACCGGCCACCATGAGCTTGAGCAGGATCGCAATAGGCTCAGGCACGGAGCGCTCGCCAAGGGCCCAGCGGCGTGCTGTACGCGGGTCGGCCCCCAAAAGGCGAGCCACCCCGACCTGTGAAAGGCCGAGGCGGTCGATAGCGGCTTGGAATTGTTTGGCGGTCATGTGGGCTCAGACAGCATCTGGAGGCGAATTTCCTCCCAGTTGTAATCAATGGCGTTGTTGATCTGCTGGACGTGGTAGCCCTCGCAGTCCATCTGGCTGCGGAAATCTGCCGGACTGGTCTCGCCGCTCAACAACAAGTCGAGCATGTATTCCCACGTCTCGTCCTCGACGTGCGGCGAGAAGGTGAGCATGTCCGCGCGGAGCCAAGAGGGCAGCGCATTGTCGTCCCAACGAATGAAAGCGCGACCAGCGACGGTGGCGTCGGGAGCGGTCTCGATGACCGTCCCGATGTCGCGCTCGCAATCGGAAGCCATCACGCGGTCGCCGGTTTTGAAGTCAGTCCAGATCTTGATGGCCATGTTTACCTCCTAGCCGGGCAGGATTGCCCTTGCTGATTTGCCCATCTTAGGGCCATTTGCCCTATATGTCAAGTGGCCCTACTTTCGAGACATCATGGCCTCCAATCTTTTCTTGGTGCGGTCCAGCCATTCGATGAAAGATTCGGTCATGCTCTCTCCTGTTCATCTGGCGGTTATCGCCACGATCTGGCAAACTGCCAAAGCCAATTCTGCTTCCTCCCACGCCTCCAACCACCGTCGAGATCATCGGCTCTACCATTCAGCCATAAGCCAATGACCCAAAACGGAGCGGCTAAAACGGCGCCGATGGCGAGAAAAACCGTTGCGAGGCAGTGTACTCCAGTTGCTATCACTTCTTCCTCCAGCGTTTCGGACAACCGGCCACTCCGGCTATGCGCGCTTGATAGCGTCGATCGCCGCATCGAACCTTGTCATGATTGCTTCCGACGTCAGGGGCGATCGAACACGATGCCCGAAGCAATCGGGATTCCACGCTGCACCGCAGGTAATGTATGCAAATCCGACGTTCACCGTTGGACCCTTGCAATAAGGGCATTCTTCGTTTTCCCGCATAGCGGGGACAAAATCTGTTGGGTTAGTTTTCATCTTCTCTCTCCAAAAGTGGCAGACCGCCAGACCGATCAAAAGCAAATGTCGCAGGTGCAGTGCGGTCGCTTGCCACTCTCGCAGCGCGGCGATGGATCATGCTTCGGCATCATCTCATCGTAGCAGTGCTGGTCGCAGTAGGCGCATTCGCCCTCTGGCTTACAGCGGATTCTAAGTGCTCGTAGCTTCCTCATGGCGTCGGCCATATCAACCTTAGGCATTATCAATCTCCTTCAAGGTCCGGACACCAGAAGAGTCCGTGTTGACTTTGAGGTAGCCCATCCCGGCGCCGTAGTTGATCGCGTCGATTACCCACTTGATGGCCTTGCCTCGCTCTGCGCACGGCAGCCCGGAGTTCGGGCATACGCCGCGGTTGTCGGCACAGTCTCGGCAATCGCCGCCAAAGCGCTCGACGTAGCGGAGAGTATCTTTCGGGAGTAGGTTCATTTGCCCTCGCGGTCTGCCGGAGAGTCCGGCCGTTCGAAAGCCGGGTCGTTGATTATGCGGTTTAGATCTGGATAGCAGTCTGCCAAGCGGCGCAACGCCCCGAGTGGAATCTTCACCATGATGGACGCATCGGCGTTCTCCCACATTCTCACAACGCTATTGATCTCTAGGTTGTTGAGTGCCAGTTCGACGGCATCGATGGCATCACGCATCTGCTGGTGCTGAGATCGGCTCATGCCTCACCCCGTTCATCTGCCGGACTTCCCACATGATCGCGACTATGAGCGCGCAGCGCCGCAGCGCAGATCGCCGTCGCACCGATATAACCGCGACCTTGCTTGGGCCAAAAGCCGGTTTGATATGGGCCGCCGGCTGTAAGCTCAGCAAACCAAGCCTTCCCCTCGATCAGTATGATGCTGTAGGAAAGGTCGAGATCGATGTCCTCGGCCTTGAGGGAAAGGGCAGCGTCAACGGAGCCCGTGAACGCTGGCAATGGATATCCGCCGTTGTAAGGACAGCGGCCATCCTCCGTCCATCTTTCAAAGACGACGGCGTTCTGGTGGATGGTCCACGCAAAGCCAGGTTGCGAATCCAAGCCCCTTCGATGCATGGTCATCTTGGCCAACTCGCTGTCCGGCCAAAGAGCAAGATGGATTGCGAGGTCAATCTCGCGATCTGGCTGCTCGGCTCGCTCACATCGATCGGCTAGATCCAAAAGACTGCTCATTGTTCGGACTCCTGGGGTGTCTGGGCCTTGGTCATTCTGCGGCCTCACGAATGATCCGGCCGGTTCTCTCATACGGGGCGTCGAGAATTTCCATCGCTTTGCTCCCGATAAATTCGGCATAGGACGGCGGGATTGCCTCGCTGAGTTCGGCAAGCGTCATCCAATCAATCCTCATGGCTGCCGAGGCTGCCGCCTTATGGCCCCCCTCCCACACATCGCGCGTACCCCGTCCCCCGGCAGATGCCGCCCGGCGCCGGGCATGGCCGCCGTAAACGCCGATCACGGGACGGGCGTCGTGTTCGCATTCCGGCTGCCGAATGGGGAAGTTGGTTTCGATGAGCCTGTGCCGCTGGAGCCTGCAACCCTGCGCCCCGAGGCCGAACATTGACCCGCAAAGCGTGATCGGGTTTTGCATGTCCCATGCTGCCTCCTCGACGTTCTCGATTGCCCACAGAACGTCCGCGGGCATCCGTTCCCGGAACTGCGCTATCTGACGCGGCTTCCCCTTGGCCCCAGGAGCGTGCCGCAAGGCGGTGTAACCCTGGCAGTGCGGGCTGGCCCAAACAAAGTCGGCGTCCGAAAGATCGGTCGTCAGTGCGTCGGCTTGAATAAACGTGAAGGGATAGCGGGGTTGCGGCTCGATATCGACACCGATCACATGGAAGCCCGCGCGGTGAAGCCCCATTGATACCCCACCCGCCTTGCAGCACAGGTCGTATGCGATAGGCCGCTTCATGGTCCGCACTTTCGATCTGGGCGCGAGACCGGCTCAGCCTTGCGCTTCGCTGCCAGATCAGCCTCCAGCTTCTCGATGCGCTCCAGCAGCGGCCTGGTCCCGTCCTCTATGAATCTCGCGATGAGCTGGGTGTCGTCTTTGTTCAACATCGCTATTCCCCTTCGCGTGTATGGACAGGAGAGGCTGCACTTGCGGCGGCCAAGTTTCTGTGGTGCCGGTTGTGGCACGGCTGACAGAGCCAACGGACTTCAAGCGGCTTGGAATAGTCGTCGTGGTGGCCCTGGATAGATGATCTGCCTAACCGATTTCGCGGCGGCTTCTGTCGGCACGTCTCGCACGTCTCGGGTCGCACAAGCCGGCCGCGCCTGACAGCTTCATTGAAAGTCTTCTGAGCGGCGGCCTTTTCTGGGTACTTTTCCCGAGCTTTCGCCACATGGCGGCGCGCCTTTACGAGATGAAGACCGCGTTCACGACGGTCAGCATGTCGGGCAATCTCGCATGGCCTGCAACGAGGCCTGCGATATTCCGTCTTGTTCATCTTGGTAACCGCGAAGGCATCAAGAGGCAGATCTTCTTGGCACCGCCGGCAGCGCTTGACCGTCAAGCCGGCTTCTTTTTCGGCCAAGGGTCGAGTTAGGTACGGGCGATCATTGTCACGGTTTAGTCGGCTGCGAACTTGGTCAGCCGTTCTGCCTACCGCCGCCGCAATTTCGGATGATTTGGCTCCTTCGGCCTTCATCTTTTTGGCCAAAGCTACATGTTCGGGAGACCACGGGATCCGGCTCAGCGGTTCTCCGACCATCCTCGGGACACCGCCACGCTTGGCTTTTGATGCTTCCTGAGAAGTCCGGCTCATTGTCCGCACCATGGCTCGAGAAAGCAGACGATCGGATAAACGATGAAATACCAGGACGCGGCGATAACCAGGATCAGGCCAAGGGCCAGGAGCTTTGCGTTTCTAATGGTCATCGTTGTCTCCGTTGCCCGCGCCGGTCGCAGAAGGCGCCGCCGGCTATCCAGATCACATATGCCGGGCTTGCGCAGATCGCCGCTAGGATCAACATATATCGGACAATCCGGACTGGGAAAGGTTCATCCATTGTGCGCTCTTTGTCAAATATTAATTTGCTCTTTGGTTTCCGTTGACCGAATCTTGATGTGCGGATTATGTTGCTTGCGCGCACCTAGCCCATGGACGCGCGGCCTCACTGACCCTCCCCTCGGCCCCGAGATGTTCCCCTCGGGGCCGTTGGCGTTTTAGTGCTGCTGGGCGCCGTTGCCGAACCGCGGCTTGGGCGGCAGCGGAGTTTGGGCCTCGTCAAAGCCTGACGCGAACGTCTCGGCGATCTTCTCGACGTCGACCGTGTTGGCGTTGGCCGGTTCCGCCGGCGGGTCGATCTTGGCGGAGCCTGGCACCTTGGTAAACGCGGCATCCCGGATTTCGGACTGCAGCGACTGGCAGGTGGCGATGAGCGACGTGAGGGCGCCGTCCAGAATGGCGGTCGACCGGATCGCCACGCGCTCATACTGCTCGCGGGATGCGGTCAGACGGACAGTCTCGGCGAGTAGGAAGTCGTTTTTGTAGGCGAGTTTTTCCTGCTCGGACTTGCCATCGCGGATCTGCTCGGAAAGCAGGGCGATTTCCTGGCGGGCTTGCTTCAAATCCTCCTTGAGCGCGGTGTTGTGCTCGGCGAGGAACTGTTCTTCGGTGGTGGTTCGATCGTTCATGGCTTTGCCTTTTCTGCGATGATATCGCGTGCGGTTTGCTCGAGTTCATCCCCGCGCAGGCGGAGGCAGTAGAGGCTTGCGCGCAGGACGTGTTCGGAGAATTCGCCGGCCTTAAAGCGAATCGTGATGGCAGATATCGCTTCGCTGCGATCGGTCTCGTGATACGCCATTCTCGGTCACCTCAATGTGCTCCACCGAGTTCCCTTGCGGATGTGGAATATGGCCTCCCGGCTGACGCCATAGCGGGTCGCCAAGTCTTGCGCCAAACCCTGCCGGACCTTCGTCAGACCGCGGGCCTTGGCCTCTTTGTCGGCGATCCGATAGATTTTCCGTATTTCCCTGACGTCCTCCGGTTTGAGCTTGGGCCGGATTGCGGGGGAAAGGTGCGCCCGCGGCTGATACGGGCCTCGTTTCTTGATGCGCGGCATAATATCCCTCGAGGTAGGCAAGGCGACTGGATTGGGCGCGGAACTCGTATTGGACCTTACGGACTTCCTGGGCTTGGCCTTCGGCGGTTAGCTGCCATCGACATATTTCATCTTTGGCTTCGTTTAGCTGGGCGTCGTAGCCGGCGATCACGCCCTCCATGTCGACAAATTGCTTGTCGCGCCGCAAAAGTTCTCCGCGTAAGGATTCAATGGTCTGCGCCATATTGAGCATATGGCGGCGCTGCCAGCGGATCGTCACGGCAGGTTTCTCGCCTCTCGGTGCTCGTGGTGCTTTCATCATCACTCGCGGTCCTTTTTGTAATGGACCTTTGCCTCCGGCATGTTGCCGGTCCGCTTGAGGTAGCGCAGGAGTTCCAGCGCGCCCTTCGCGTCGTTGATGGCAGAGTGGTCGCCAAGATTCTCGGAGCCGATGAACAGCAGCGCCTCGGACAGCGCCGGCCATTTGTATCCGCCGCGGTTGCCCTTGGGTGGGATCTTGCAGATATCGGTCATGGCCCGCATGGTGCAGATATTCGGGGAATCCTCGAAACGGTCCTGCATGCCGGCGCGGCGGAGCTCGGCGCGTAGTTGCTTCATGTCGTGGGATGCGTTGTGCGCGACCATGATGCGGCCGTTGTCGACGGCGCTCAGGTATTCGTTGAGCGCTTCGGTCACCGGCACGCCGTGCTCGTTGAGGAATTCGACGGTGAGGCCGTGCGCCTTCTGGGCGCCCTCGGTCATGGTGTAGTCGCTGACGTCGGGGCGGACGAAAAGCTGGCACTCGCGTTCGATTTCCAGGTTCTCGTCGACATAGATGATCGCCAGCGAGGCCATGCGGGGTTGGCCTGGCGCGTCGGCTGGCTCGTCATACCGAAATAGGCCGGTTCCTTCCGTGTCGAATACGGCATATCCCGGGTGTGGTGCGGTGGCCGGGGCTTCGTTGGCAAAGTCGTCGCTCATGATGCTCTCCATGGGGTTTAGGCGGTCGCTGAGTGGGGTTCTGTTTGGCCGGTGTCAGACGGCCTTCGGCTGCTGCTGCGCGCTGGCTACGGCCTTCTGCTGGGCTGCCATCCAATTCCGGGCGGTTCGGACGGTTCGGATGTATTCGTCCAGTCCTTCCGCGCTTCGGAAGTTCATGGAACCGGTGATATAGACGGTAGCGGGGTCTTTTGTGGTTTGCAGGATCATGGTCACTTGCATTATCGCTCCTCGTAGGTTGATGCGGGTGGCTCGGGGCGGTCGTCTTTCGAATAGTTCCGTCCGTTTCGGGTTCCGACTTCCTCGAGCAGTTGCTGCGGGTCGACGCCGAGCAGTTGGCCCAGAACGTACAGCGCGCGCGCCTTCCATCGGCGGAACTCGTCCTCGGGCATTGCGGCCCAATTGATTGATTTGGGAATCCAGACGATTTCGCCGCTGGCGAGCGTCACTGGCCGGGTTAGGTGCGTGGCGATCTTGACGGCATCGAGCAGCGTTTCCTCGTCCGGGTAGCCCTCAAGCTGCTCGGCCGCCACGCGCAGGATGGCAAACAGGTGCGCGTGGTTCTTGGGTGACCTGGCCCGGCGCATGTCCATCAGCACCGCCTTGCCTTCCGGTAGGGCGTCGACCATCTCCTGCGCCGCCAGGTCTGACGGCACAAGGTGGTTTCCTTTGCGTTCGAACATGCGCCCGTTGAGGTCAGCCACGGATCGGCTCCGATAATGCTTTAGCCGCGCTCCACCCGAGCCTGTTTATTCTTTTCCACACCGCCTGATATGACAGGCCGGCCATTTCGGCGGCCTCTGATAGCGCCACTCGTTTGCCGCGGAATCTGACGACGGTATTACGGCGCTCATTCCGGTGTTGTTGTTTTTGAGTGGCCCAGCGGCAATTCCCTGGTTCATAATTGCCGTTGTTGTTCGGATAGCGGTCCAGCGAATGTTTGGCGGACGGCCGCTCACCCATGTCAGCGAAGAAGTTTGCAAAGCTAGCATCCCAACGCTCGCAGACTGATATGCCGCGGCCCCCATAATGGTGGTAGCCTGCCGAGTTCGGGTCTCGGCATCTTTGGCGCATGGCGTTCCATGCAGCGTATTCTGGTGAAACCTTTCCTTGCGTCCACGTCCGCGCATGGCCGTGTTTAACTCGCGGCATGTCAGTCCCCTCCGAGGCGTTTTTCGTGTTTCGAAAATATCCCTTGGGCGAGGTCTTTGTCTGGCGGGAAGTCGAGTTTTTCTACCAATGGGTCACAGACGCGCTCCCAAACTTCTTGGAGATTGTCGGGGTCATCCACGGCAGCGAGTTCTTGTTCGATGATAGCGAGAATATCATCTGGATTCTGCGGCGTGATCTGGCTGGACGATGAGACTGATTGGCCGGGCTTTGCCGGCTCGTCGTCCATGTCGCCTTTGGCCGCGGCCTTTTTGGACGCCTTCTCTGCGGACTTCTGTTGCGCGTCGCGCAGACTTTCCATCGTGGCCTCGATGGTTTTCCGCACGTCGGAGTAAACTGACGGCTTTTTTTCTTTCAATCTTTCGAGTGGCCCCTTTTGGGGTGTCGGGGCGTCGGGGGTCGTAAAGTTTCTTGAGTTCTCATCAATCCATTTAAAAACCGTGGCGGTATCCTCCGACGTCTTAACGAGGTCGGAAAACTTCTCGGCCCAGCTCTCGAATGTGTGGCCGGCGCCGGGGATGCGGTGCGGCTTCGGGCCGGACTCGGCGGCGGGCTTCGCCATCTTGATCTCGGTCACCGGGTTGTCGCCTCTGGTGGCAGGCTTGCGCGGCGGTCCGCTGCTGATCGGATCCTCCTTCTCGGGTTTCGCCTCGCGCGGCGGCGGGTCGCCATCGCGGACGTCCTCGGCCTCGATCGCCGGCGGCTCGGCCTGCTCGGAGGCGGGCTCGGCAGGCTTGGCGATCTGGCGCGGCGGCCCGGCGTCGCGGTTCGGGTCGATCTCGGCAATCTTCTGGCCCTCGTCCTCGTCGTAAATGCCGGAGAACCCGAACGCATAGCGCGCGGCCTGGATGAGCGCCTTGTGGCGCAGCATGCGGTGTTTCATCTTCCACGGGTCGGTCGAGCGGACGCACTCCGCGTAATACTCGGTGACCACGACGGGATGCGTGCGGTCCTTCCGGTACATGCTGCAGGTGCAGGAAATCAGCTTGTCGCCATCGTGCTCCATTTCGAAGCTGAACCCGTCGCACTGGCCCTGCGCGTTGACGAGGTTTACCCAGCCGTCAACGGACACGATCGGCACGATGCCGCCGCCGCGCGAGGGGAACGCATAGATTTCCTTCGTCAGCGGGTTGAGGTTGTATTCCTTCGCGACCATGAGGAACGCGGCGAACTGAGCTGGCGCGCAGTCCTTCGGGACCACGGTGGCGCGCAGCGCAGCCTCGAACGCCGGCGGCTCCATGTGGAAGCGATCGGCCATGTCCGCTATGACGGACTTCACCTCGCGGGGCTGGTCGATAACGGTTACTTCGGTCGATCTCGTCGCCATGGTCTGGTCCTTCGGTTTGTTTTTTGAACCCTTTGGTCTCGGCATATTCTTCCCCTATCGAATGTCGGCTTTTTCCTCGACGGTGGCGCCGATCGCCACAAAACCCGCGGTGACCACCTTCTGGGATAGGTCAAGCAGGAACGCATAAAGTTCGGGGTCGTCGCGGAATTGTGCGAACGCCTTGTCGATGTCGATGGCGGTCACAACCTTTTTGAGTTGGACTGATGCGGCGCGGCCGGATGCGCCTTTGATCTTGGTCGACGGCGGCGGGGTGTTCGGCACCACCGGCGCGACCGTTGGCGGCTCTACCGGCGCGATTGAGCCAGGCTCTGCGCCCTTCCATTCCGCCTCGCGCGCGGCCTCCGCCTGCTTCTTGGCGGTTTCCTCGGCTGCTCGCTTGGCGTTCTCGCGCTTGATGTCCTCCCATGCGCCCATTGCCTTGCGCAGCTTGTCGGCTGCGTCGGCGGCTTCGTCGCGGAGCGGGAACCAGACCTTGCGAATCCGCTGCTGCTCATCAAGGAGCGGGCGGTTCAATGCCTCATATGCCTTCGTCGCCTTTCCACTCAAGCCGGTGAGCGCGCTGCGGAGCGTCTGCGCCTTGGCGGACTGCTCGTCGCTGTCGATCGACGCATAGGCGGCCAGGCCAGCCTTGGCGGCGGCGATTTCGGCGGCGAGTGAGCCGGCCGGGTCGGTCTCGGGGTCGATCTCTGGGCCTTTGGCGGTAGCGGCGGCGCTGGCGTCCTCGTCCAGCCATTTGCGGTGGTCGATGAAATGCCAGTAGGCTTCCGTGGTAATGGGATTTTTTGAAATATACGGCCATTTCTCCAGCGCCCATTGCTCGTTGGCCTCGCGGCCGTTGATATGGCACCGCTGCGCGCCGGTGGCCTCGTCTTTCCAGTACGCGACCGCTTCGTATTGTTTGGATGCGTTGCGCTGGCGGTAGAATCCAGATTGTGGCTCGCCATCGTGGACCGGCCCGCGCGTTCCCTTGAGCGCGTTCTGCCACCATTCGTACTGATCGGTCATTGCCCAAACTTTCTATGTTGCGGCCCGAAGCCTCTGGATTGAATTTTCGCACGCTTCTCTTTTGGTAAGCGCGGCTTGATTGTGGTCCGCCTCTTTTTCGGTGCCCCGCCCTTGCCGCCGTATTCAGCGTAGAAGCGCGCGGCGATCGCGAACGGGTCGAGGCCGTGCCGTTTCCAGAATTCCGCCTCGTTCATTTTGTGCTGCGCCATCGGGCTGTCGAGGTGGCACCATTGGCAGAGTGGCGTCGCGTGCTTGTCGTGCGGCTTCATTGCCCCAGCGAATAGGCCGATCCGAATATGGGCGGCCTGCACAGGCGGATGTTTCCTGCAAACGCAGCACCGCTGCTGGCGCAGGAACGCCAGAAAGCCTGGGTCAAGCAGCCTCGGATCCCGCTGGGTCATTTCTCCTGCTTCCGCCAGATGATCATCCCGACAATCCCAATGGCTACAGCGGCTAGTCCGGCCACGGCACCTATCGGGTTATTCCAGCAGCAGTTGATAATGTTGCCGGTCAAAAACAGCATGTATGAGCGGTCAAAATCGTTCATCGGTGGCCTATGTTGAAAAGCCAGGTCAGCAGCACGGCGTTGACGAGAAAGAATATCGCCACGCGCAGCAGGCGGGTGTGGAGGGACGGGCGGTTAAGGTTCACAGTCCCGGCCTTTCCTGTAACCACTTGCGAATTTCTTTTGCGCGCGGGTCAGTCGATATGTGAATCGGCATAGACGCGGGCGGCGGTGGATCATCTTCTATTCGGACAAGGCGGTAGCGAACGCCGTCAATGGTGATCTCCTGCGGAACGGACCGCATCGGGAAAAACATCGGCATCGGAAGCATGATTGGGAACATCACTTTTTCCTTTTCTTCGCCGGCTTGTTCTTCATGCGCGCCGCTGTCGCCTCGACCTCGCGCTCCAGCACTTCCTTGCCTGCAGCGGCCGCCTTGCGGATGCCGACCGTAATTTTAGCGTTTTCGGTGAAGCGGGCCTCGCGCATCTCGCGCAGGGCCTTCTCGCGGGGGCCGGGTTCTTTGCTCATTTGAATAACCGCGTGACTGAGTAAATGGCGAACAAAAGCATCATGCAAACCAGAGTTCGATCTATGGCCTGAATCGCCATAATCAGTTCTGCGGCTTGGCGGTCGCTCATGGCGTCCCTATCCATGCGAGGGCGATGCAGGCGCAGACAATGAGGCCGCAGCCCCATCGGGCGAGAGTGGTGGCGACGTGGCGCGCGGCGTCGGCGGCCGTGGGTTCGTATTTCATCCGAAATAGCTTTCGTTCCTGAACTGCTTTTTATTGCAGAGCGCGCATGTTCTGGATTGGATCAGCCCAATAGGTGCCTCGTCTCGGGACCGGATCTTCTCCCCAATGTCCTGCCACTTTGACCACTCGTGAACGCACAAGCCAAAGAATCGGCGGATGGCTTTTATGATTGGGCTCACAGCAAAACTCCCGCCATCCAGAGGAGGCATATCGCGGTCGCCGCGCTGGCGATCATCCAGTATTGGATTTGTTCGGAGGATGTCATTTCACCACCTCACTGTTCGGTGAGGTGGGCGGAGGAAACGGCGGCTTCGATCTCGGCCATATCGGCGGCGCAGATCGGGTGGAAACACATGATCTCCCCGGTGGAATAGGCGGCCAGCCAGCTCGTTTCATTGGCAAACCCGCGATAGATGCGGAGGATATATTCCCGAACCGGAGTGCGATCGGCCAGCGGGCGGGAGATGCGATAAAGGGTGCGGACCGAACCGCCGTAGGGGAAGGTTTTAATGAAGGTCGCTTGCATGGTCATTCTCCCGGTCGGGTTGAGGCTGCGCCTCGGGTTGATGCCTACATAGTACCGCACTTCCCTATCTTGTCAATTTTTATTTTACGGTTATTATCAGCGGCATGAAAAAGCCAATCCCATCAACCGATCGCGACGGCTACAACCTGGTGCTCGCGCACTTCATGACCGACGGCAAACGGCACGGTGCGAAAAGCCGGATGGCGGAGGCGCTGGGCGTGAGCCGCGCGGTGGCCGATAGCTGGGAACGCAATGGAATCCCGGTCAAATATATCCCGGCTCTGAAAGAGTTAACCGGCCTCAACGGGCGCCAGATGCGGCCGGAATTGGCGCGGGTACTGGATTAGGTTTATAGACGTCCTCCCCCAACCGAAAGGAAACTCCGTGGCTCGTCTCAGTGTATCGAAGAACGACAATATCGTGGATCCGAAACTCAAGCGCACCTTTATCGAGATGCGCGACCATTTCCAGACGCTGGATCAGCGGGCCAAGGGTGCGGCGGCCAAGCGGCGCCAGTATCTGGCGGAGGTGAAGGAAGCCGGATACTCGCTGCAGCAGATCAAGATTTCGCTGCTGCTACAGACGCCGGAGGGCGAGGCCGAGTTCAAGGCGGAGATGGCGAACCGGATGCTGGCGGCCGCCTATTCGGACGCGGCGATCGGCGAGCAGCTATCGCTGTTCCTCGAGGGCGACCGGACGCCTGCCGTCGATCGCGCCTATAAGGAAGGCCAGACCATGGCCATGAAGAACGAGGCGGCGGTTCCGCCCTATGACCCGTCGACGGAGCAGCACAAGGCGTTCATGCAGGGCTATCACGACGAGCAGGAGCGCCAGGTCAAGGCCGGCATCGGCAAGCTCGACGCCAAGGCCGCCAAGGCCAACAAGAAGGGCAAACCTGCCAAGGCTGCCAAACCTGCCGGCAAGCGTGGCCGGCCGCCCAAGGCCGCCAAGGGGCCGAATGCCGACCCTCCGGCTGGCTCTGAGCGGACGCTGATCCCGAAGGCTGAGAAGGACGCCAAGGCTGCCGCGCGAGCTGCTGCCCCTGTTGCCCCGCCGCGGAAGCCTGTGGCGCAGCCGGTGACCCGGGCGACGCTGGCGGCGCAGAAGGCCGCGGCGAAGGAGGAGGCTGACAGCTATTTCAGCAAAACCAAGCCTGCTGGGAACGCCTAAAGCTACGGGAGGGCGCTGGCGCGGCCGGTCGCTCCGGTTCCCGGTTCGATTCCGGGGTGGTTATGGCGGGTTCGAATCCCGTCCCCTTCCAACTCATGCGGCCTCGGGGAAACCCGGGGCCGTTCGATTCGGAATAGGATTTGAATAAAAAGCGTCGGTTTTGGTGTTTTTGTTCCCGATGTTTATTTTTGCTCCCTCATTTGTGGTCGAGAAAATCAACATGGCCGGTCCCCTCGTTTCGATACTCCTGCCCGGCGATCCTCGAGGGAAGGGCCGCCCGCGGTTCCGTGTGATCCGGCCCAAGGGTGGCGGCGCGCCGTTTGCGTCGGTCTATACGGACGCTGAGACGGCTGCCTATGAGGCCGCGCTGGCGAAGGAGGGGAATGCTTGCTGGGCTGGTCGGGCACCGCTGGACGGGGCCCTGACGTGCTTCGTCGAGGCGTTTATGCCGATCCCGGCCTCTTGGTCGAATAAGAAGCGAGCCGCAGCCTCGGTCGGCTCGATATTCCCGGTCGGCAAGCCCGACGGCGACAATATCCAGAAATGCGTCGGGGACGCGCTGAACAAAATTATCTGGGTCGACGACTCACAAATCATCATGTGGCAGTGTCTCAAGCTCTATTCGGACTTCCCGCGGCTGCGGGTGTCGGTCTGGCTTTGGGATGACGTGCCGGATACCGAACCGGAGTTGCTGTAAATGGCTGGTCTTGTTTCAGGAATGGGGAATGCCGCGCATCCGGTAAAGGAGCGCGGGAATGATTTGTATGAAACTCCCGATGTCGCGGTGAACGCGCTGCTCCGCGTCGAGCAATTGCCGGATGTTATTTGGGAGCCAGCCTGCGGGCCTGGCCTCATTGTGAGGATGCTGCGCGCCACCGGCCGGCAGGTTTATGCGACCGATCTCGTCGACTACGATTCGCCGGATCAAGATGCGCACGGCTGGGATTTCATGATGGAAACACAGTTGCCGATTGGGGTGCAGGCGATCGTCACCAATCCGCCGTTTAAGAACGCTGGCGCGTTCGTCGAGAAGGCGCTGGACCTATGTCCTCGCGTCGTGATGCTGCTGCGCTTGGCATTCCTCGAGAGCGAGCGGCGGTCGCCTATCCTTGATGCGGGCTGGCTGGCGCGCGTTCATGTTTTCCGCAAGCGTCTCCCGCAGATGCACCGCGCGGGCTGGACCGGGAATCATTCGAATAGCGGAATGGCCTTCGCATGGTTCGCTTGGGACAAAAACCACGTTGGCCCGACCCAGTTGCACCGCATATCGTGGGATAAGGGCTAATTCTCTAGGGCTTGTGTGATTGACTCTGCGGGCGACTCAGCCCTACAAATGCGACGGCCCCGCTGGTGGTGAACCATGCGGGGCCTGAAAGACCGATTAAAGCTTGGCAGCGGATCGGTCGGCGCGATTGACAAATACGAATTCTATAGTTCGTCGTCAACCCTTCCGACCATCGTAACCCCGTTTTGATCGGCCGAATATTCGGTTGAGCTGTTGGGGTCTGCTCGGTTGTTCCCGCCCATAGAAGCCTCCCGAACTCGAGACGGCCGCAGTCTAGCGATGCGGGAATACCCTTGCGAGAGGGTCATGGCAGTATCCTGCCCGGTTTTGTCCCATTTTGCCGCTCGCTGACCAATGAAGCTGGTCGGGCTTTCGTGATGCCCTTGGTAGGTATCATTGGAAGCAAAAGGGATAGTTGTGCCCGGAGATGGAGGAGACGATGGGTAAGCGGATGAACTGGGACCGAGTAAGAACGCCGCGCGAAACCGAAATGAAATACGATGCGGGAACTATTCTCGGAAATGGCGAGGTGGTTTCGAAGTCGTTGGATAGTTTGGCAAAACGAGCGAAAGCGGCGGAGGATCGCTGGCTGCGGAGTAAGGGGATGAATTCGCTGAACGATAAGCCGCGCGGCCCTCGAAAGAAGCAAAAATATAAATCTAAAACCAAGTTCAAACCGCGCATATTCGATGATGTGGTGATGACAGCGCTGAATCGGATGGATGAGAAGCAATGAGCGAATATCACTCCATCGAAAGCGAGCAGTCGCTGCTCGGCGCGGTTTTGATGAACAACGCGGCCTTTGCGGTCGTCGACGAGATTGTTTCGGCGGACCATTTCTATGAGCCAGTCCACAGAGATATCTGGAAGGTGTGCTCGCAGCTGATCAGCGCCGGGAAGCTCTGCAATCCGGTCACGATCAAGATATTCCTTCCGGATGCCACGATCGGGGATATGTCGCTGGCGGAGTATTTGGCTGCGCTTGCGTCGAGTGCGTCGACCGTGGTTAACGCGCCGGACTTCGCGCGAATCGTCCGAGATATGGCTGACCGTCGGCTGATAATCGAGGTCGGGATGGAACTGCAGCAGTCGCAGGAACGGGATAACCTGACGCTATCGGCTTGGGCTGTGGATTATCTGGACGGTATCGTGGCCGCGCAGTCCATGAATGATGCGCCGGCGGTCGACATGCGGCAGGCCGTGGCGCGCGCGATCGACGCGGCCGCGCATGCGTTCCAGCGCGACGGCAAGGTGCGCGGTGTGGCCTATGGGCTCGCTGGGCTGGATCAGAAAACGCTCGGCGCCATGCCGGGGCAGTTGATCGTGATCGCTGGTCGGCCAGGCATGGGCAAATCGGCTATGGCGCTTGGGATCGCGCGGAACATGGCGGAGGATGGCAATCCGGTGCTGTTCTGGTCGGGCGAGATGGGTGATGTCGATCTGACCACTCGCATGATCTCGGATAAGCTATGGTCGCCAAGCCACCGGCTGACGTATTGGCAGATCGCCTCGGGCAAATACCGCGAGGAAAAGTTCCACGATATCACGCGCGCCGGCCGCGAGCTCGCCGAGTTGCCGATCAGGATTGAGCAGCAGCCCGGGCTGACGGTGGCGCAGATCGGCGCCCGCGCGCGGCAGTGGAAGCGCAAGCACGGTCTCAAGGCGCTGTTCGTCGACCATCTGGGGCTGATCAAAGCCTCGGGGCGGTATGCCGGCAACAAGGTCAACGAGACCGGCGAAATCACGATGGGCCTCAAGACGCTGGCCAAGGAACTCGGGATACCGGTGTTCCTGCTCTGCCAGATCAACCGCGGGGTTGAGCAGCGGGAGGACAAGCGGCCGTCGCTGTCGGACCTGCGCAACTCGGGCGATATCGAGCAGGATGCGGATACGGTGATGATCCTGTATCGCCCGGCCTATTACCACGCCAAAAAGGAGCCGCACCCAGCGAGCGCGGAATTCATCATCTGGGCCGATGAGATGGCGAAGTTCGAGCATCGGCTGGATGTGGCGATCGAGAAACAGCGGTCCGGCCCGGTCGGCACGGTCCGGCTGCACTGCGATGTGGCGTGCAACGCTGTGCGCGATGAAATTTCGGAGATGGACGATTCCCTGCTGACCCCCGGCGAAAAGATTGGAGATTTTGCATGACGTTCACGAGCACGACGATTCGGAAGCTGCGCGCGCTCAATCTGGATCAGGACACGTTCGACAAGGTGCTCGAGATATTTGAGGAGGCGAGGGAGGCGAAGCCGAAAAAGAAGGGGTGTGCGGCCGATCGCCAGGAGCGCGCGACGCGGTTACCGGACGATTGGGTGCTGCCGGAGGAATGGAAGCAGTGGGCGCTGCGAATCGGCCTACAGCCGCGCGAGGTGCAGCGGGAGGCGACGAGCTTCAAGAATTACTGGCTGAATTGCGCTGGCGCCAAGGGCCTCAAGCTGAAATGGGATTTGACGTGGCAGACATGGTGCCGGCGGATGCTGGAACGGGCCGGGCGCCAGCCAATCGAGCCGGACGCGATAAGCGCCGCGGTGCCGGTATCAGGGCCGCAGACGTTCACGGCGGCGACGTGGCAGGCCATCGCCAAGCGGATCAAGGCGGGCGCGCAGTGGAATCCCGAGTGGGGGCCGCCACCGGGGCGGATGGATTGCTTGATGCCGGATCAATATTTGTAAGAAACGCTAAAATTAAATTGACATTGTTTGCGATAGCACTATTCTATGCCTGTCGCAAACGAGGCGCAGCCTCAACCTTCGGGAGATGCCAGATGACCCGCTCCGAAATCCTCAAAGCCGCCCATGAAGTTGCCCGGCGCGAGCGCAAGTATTGCGAGTCGTACCGCGAGGCGATGGCGGAAGGTCTCAAGGCTGTGTACGCGAGCCTGCGCGCGGCGCCGGTCTCCACCGGGTTCCAGGTTATTGATCCTTGGTACAAGCGGCAGACGTGGTGCCCGCAGCGTCCGGCCGGTTGGGTGACGCTGTGAACCGCGATCCCATCCAAGTCCGCGAGGACATGCACGCGCCCGCCTTCGATCGCTATGTGGCGACCTACGGCGATTGGGATCTGGGCGATCCGCAGGGCACGGGGTCGACGCCCGCTGAGGCGATCGCCAATTTGAAGTGGAACGCGGGAGAGGACGAGTGAAGGAATATCCCGTCCATGTCCACGTCTGGATCGCAGTCCGCGCCGGCGACCGCGAATACAGCCACTCGCGCAAGCTTGGCGCCACGGTGCTGAACGCCATCCGCTCCGCGAGGCAGGTGCAGAACGATATCCTGCTGATCGCCGGGAGTAAGGAAAAGGCGGCGGTGCATCTGCCGTGGCGGCTGATCGGGCAATTGAGAGGGAGTCAGCCTCAATGAGCGCCATCGGGAAAGGGCGGGCTAGATTCAGGCTTGACCTAACCGCGGATTACTTGCGGCTTCGCCTTTCATATGACCCAACGACCGGCATTTTTACATGGGCTAAGGCGCGTAGTGATAATGTTGGGAATCCTGCAGGTTCACTGAACGACAAGGGTTATATCGTCATCAAAATCGACGATAGGCTCTACAAAGCCCACCGGCTTGCTGTTTTGTATATGACGGGTGAGTGGCCGAAAGAGACGGTAGATCATAGGAATAGGAACAAGTCCGACAATAGATGGGAGAACTTACGCGAGGCTACCCAGGCTCAGAATTCGGCCAACCAGTGCATGCACGCGCGAAATAAGAACGGTGCCAAGGGTGTCTCCAAATGCTCAAACGGGAAGTACCGCGTAGCCATTCGGGTAAATTATCGGCTGATAAGCATCGGAACATTCGAGACGTTGGCTGAAGCCAAAACGGCGCACGCAGAGGCGCACGCAGCCGCGTTCGGGGAGTTTAGCCACACATGAGCGGGATGGACGCTAAAAAACTCAACGCCGCGCGTCATGAATTTGGGCTTGGTCGCCGAGATTTTGGCCGCCTAATCGGGTACAGCGGCAATCCAAACCATATTTGGGTATCTGTGAAACGCATGGAAACTGGCGAACGGGCCATCCCGGAGAATATCGCCCGCCTGGTGCAGTTGCTGGTCTGGTTCAAAGAGGACCACGGCCATCTGCCCGATCTCGACGCCGGCACGCGCGGGCCGCTGCGGATTCCTGAGAAATGGGAGATGAGCAATGACTAAATATGATTGGAAGGCTGGCGATTGGGCCGTGATGGATATGGGCATCTTCCAGATCAAACAGGTTGATCCGTTCGTGGAGGTGTCCGACGGCGCGGTATCGATTAGCGGTCGCCTGCTTGATCGCCTGCGCCCTCTCACCCTGCGCAATAAGGCCACGGCGGAGACGTTCGATTGGTATTACAAGGAACTCAAAAAGCTGAGAGGCGAACGTGGGTTCAATTACCCTGATATCAACCGTCTATTCTGCGGGTGGGCGCTGGAAGCTATGGACGGCCCCGTAGAGGACCGCGCTCCGTTTGAGAAAGCGCAGGAGTTTGTCAGGGCCGCTCGGGATCTGACGCCGGTCATCCACGGAATCAATCTATTCCGGGCGGCGTAATCGCCCGCCAGCGCAGAGGGATAAAATAGTGCCAAAATATAGTTCTCCCGCTCCGACCCTAGTAAATCGGCCTGTCCTATCCTCGGGCACCGGGAAACCCCTCCGATGATGCCTAAAGAACCGGGCCAGGTCGTATTCCTCAAATCGGTGAGGTGCAGGGAACTTCTGGAAGCGTTCTGTCAGGAGCGAGGGATAACGGTGGCCGATATCCAGAGCAAATCCCGCAACGCACAATTGGTCATAGCTCGCAGGGACTTCTGCCGCTTCGCCAATGCCAACGGCATCGGTTCCGTGCTTACGGGCAAGGCAATACACCGCTCGGCCTGGACGGTGCAGTATCACGTCAACCCAGCCATCCACGCGCGGCGGGTCGCCTATAACGCGCCCTACCGCGCAGCCAAGCGACGCATGGAGGAACAAGCATGCAAATAGGTCAGGAACTCGGAGATAACGTGCTGCGGTTGGAAACGGACGCAGACAAGGCTGCGCGCCACAAGCAGGCGCTGGCCGATGTGCTCGGGCCTGTGGTCGTTGCCTGCGAGGCCGCGCGCCGCGATGGGTTCCTGGTCGAGTATCAGGTGGGCCTCAACCAGTTCGGGGTCTACGCGCTGACGATCCCGCCGTGCCTTGTGAAGAGGTATTGAGGAGGTATTCCATGTGGGTATTGGTCTTATTGGCAGTGGGCACTGGATATCCGGGCGCGGTGTCTTTGAGCCAGGTTAGCGGCTTTGATAGCGATACGCAGTGCCGTGATGCCGGCAGGAAGGCCAGGAACGATCTTTCTGGGCAGGTGACGTTTTCCTGTGTCGAGACTCAGAGGAAGTGATGGAAGCTTGGGCCCTGTTTATCCAATTGAACTGCTCGGAACCGCGAATGCAGTTCAAGCCGTTCTATCAGCGGGTCATGGGGCACGAATACCCGGCGCCGAAGGGCATGGATATGGGCGTGGTCAACAGCCTGGTGCTTGAGGGTTTTGCCCGGTACGCGGACTATATCGCGACCTACGCGGATAAGTGCCGGTTCGAGCGGGCGGGCAAGTGATGCCGTACCGCTCGATAGACACAGACCGGGCGGAGGCGCTGTATAAATTCTATGGGAGCTGGCGGCTGGTCGGAATGCAGATGGCGCAGGACGAGGGCCGGGAGACGATCTATCAATCCAAGTCGGTCGAGAACGCGGTGGCTCGGGCTCGGAAACAGCGGGAGAAGCAGAATGGCGCAGTATCGTAAAAAGCCGGTCGTGATTGACGCGTTCCAGCTCGTTTATGTCGACGGGAAGATGGATTGGCCGGGGTGGGCGGTCGATGCCATGAAGCGCGGCGGGGCGCTCGAAATCCACGGCGACGCTTCTGCGGACGTATACACGCGGGAGGGCACGATGCGCGGCGATCCTGGCGATTGGATCATCCGAGGCGTTGCCGGCGAAATATATCCCTGCAAGCCCGATATATTCGAGCGGACCTATGAGGCGGTGGATACGCCCGAATTCATCGTGGGCGCGCTGACTGATGCCATGCTGCATGGCCAGGGCGTGATACAAATGACGCGCGTTGACCCGGCTGCCCTTTACCCGGGCCCGATGTGCGGCGATCGGATGCAGTACGAGATCGAGAATATCAACACCAAGCCGGAGGACCGCTCCGACTGGCCGCTACCGTCATTCGACGCCCAAGACTGGGCCAAGGCGTTCTGCAAGATCGCGACCAACCTCGGCTATAAGGATGCGGAGGGAAAGCCGATCGACGAGGGCTGGATGATATCTTGGTTCGCCAATGCACTCATGCGCGGATATGACGAGGGCGTGTCGCGCGCTCATGAGGATGAGCCTGAGACGTTCGAGCCGATCGGCGACGCCGCGGCGCGGGTGGTCAAATCGCTGACGGTGGGCGCAGATGACGCGCTGGGCGGGCTGATGGCGCGGAAACCGGCGGAAGATAAATAAACAGTAACATCTAGCGTTTGCGGGCGTTTGCGATGTGTGCATCACGGGGTTCATACGGATACCTGATTGATTGGCGAGGGGATAAATTCGAGGCTCCGACTATGGAAGGACTCGAGATGGTTAAGACCTTCGCCTGCGTGGCGTTCGCGGCCTGGATGGCCCTGTGCTTCATGATGATTGTTTATTACCGCGAGGTCGCGGAACTCATATTCGAGGTGTTGTGATGAGCGAGAAAGACGGCGGCCATGCATTCCCATGCGAAGCTCACGACGGCATGACGCTGCGCGACTACTTCGCAGCGCAGGTGCTTGCGGGGATGGCATCGCGCGACGCCTATGACCCGGGTCAGGCGACGCCGGCGGACCGGGCCATGCTTGCATATATCGACGCCGACGCCATGCTGGAGGCTCGCAAGCGATGAGCGTTCCGAGCACGATATTCTATCTCGTGTTTGCTGAGTCTGTTTCATGGCTGGGCCCCATGGATGCTGCCGAGTGCTCAAGGCTGCGCGAGATGGTGCCGTCGGCGACTTGCAGGCTCCCCACGGCTGTCGCGGTATGTCCTAGCGGGCCGCCGTACCGCTTCTGCCCCGTTTTCGATGATGCGGTTCGAGAAAATAGGAAGCCTGAATAGTGGGTGGATCGAAAAAGGGAGAACGCCGCGGCGGCGCCAAGCCTCGCATTGTGCGCAAGCCCAAGATCGAGGGTGCGACTAAGCGCGGGTTCGGCACCGGCGGCGGTCGCCAGGTGGGCTCAAAGAACAAGCCCAAGACTGAGGAGAAGATGAAACAGCGGGTCAACGAGATCCTGAACCGCCATATCCCGGTCGCGCGCAAGGAACAGGAGATCGAGGCGTATTTCATGGCAGTGGGCAAACGGCTGCGCCTGCCGAAAGAGGTCATGTTGGACGCCATGCGGTTTTTCGAGGAAAACGCGATCGAGTGGGCGGAGGTGCAGCGCGCCAACCTGCTGCAGTCGGCCATGGCCAAGACGGTCGAGGAAAAGACGGTTTACGAGGCTGCGGTCGCCACGGCCGATATGCGGATGCGGGAATATCTGACGCAGGCGGTCGACGTCGCGTACAAGGTGGCGCCGTATGTTCACCCCAGGCTCGCCGCACTGATCACGAATCCGCAGGATGATCGGAACCCGCTGAATGCGGTCGCGATGCTGTTCAAGGAACTCGACGAGGCTGGGCGGCCGCCTCAGTATATCGACCATGACCCGGGCGCGGCCGAATGATCAGCTCCAGCAACCCGCCGCGTAAGCGTCCCGGCTATCGCTGGGTGTGGCGCGAGGGCTGCCGGTGCGTGACGTGTCCATGGAAGCAGGATGGTTGCCGCGGCGAGGATATGCCGCACTGGCGCGAGGTGAAGGAATGACGCGCATCGGTAGGGTCAAGGCATACGAGGGCTATTACCCAGAGCATCCGTGTTTCCGTCTTGTGGTCGAGAACGGCCATGTGCAGCTCGGGTGCTGGCGCGCTGTCGGCCAAGAGCCTGCTCGGGGCGAGCCCATCGCCCAGCCCAACTGGGAATCGCGCCGGACCATATTTGAGCGAGTATCTTAACCCGGAGGTCTGACATGGCTACCAGATGCGAATATTGCGCCTATGAGTTCACGAACTGGCTCGGGCGGCGGAATTGCCCGCACTGTAACCGGCCGCTCAAGCGCCCGGCTGAGGACTATACGCTTGGCCGCTCTCAGGCGTCGGCTCGGGACGATGGGTTCGACAGCAGTGGTTTTGCCATCGGCATGATAACGGGCGTTCCGATCAGCCCCTCGCACGGCATCAGCACCGGTTCATTGATCGGCGCGGCGCTGCATACTGATCCGGCCAGGTCTGAGCCTGTGCCCGATCCCTCGCCAAGCTGCAGCGTGCCGGACTCGTCTCCCTCCTATGACAGCGGGTCGTCGTCATCGGGGTCGTGTGACAGCGGCGGGAGTTCGTTCGGAGGGTCGTCTGAATGATCGCCCATCCTCGCACCCAGCCAGCGCAGGCTTGGCGGTTCACGGACTTCTCGGAGGCGCCTTGGTGGGTGAGGCGCGAGTGCTTCATGCGGGGCGGCGAGTTGATCCATGAGCGCCAGTCCGGCCGGCAGGTCGTGTACCCGGGCGAGTATCTGGTGCGGAGCCTCGACGGCGGGGTGGATTGCTACACGGCGGCAGAATTCGCGCGCGAGTTCGGCTAGGTTGGCAAATCTCGGCCGATTGCGGTATAGGTTCCAAACGCATCAACCGGAGCATGCCCATTGTCACATCTTCTCAGCACCGTGAATCCAGAAGCCTCCGACAATATTCGACCGATTGCGCCGCGCCAGCCGCTGCCAGGCGTCGGCGAGATGGTGGTCTATACTATGCGCCCCGGCCACGGTCGCAGCGGCCGGACGCGCTTCCCGGCCCTCGTGATGGGTGAGCAGGGCGGGCGGCTTATCCTGACAGTCATCATCGACGCCGGCGACATGATCGACGAATCGCTGGTCGAGGAGGCTGGGCCCGGTGCCGAGTTCCATTGTTGGGAGCGGGTGTCGCCGACCGCGGTCCCGGGCATCCACGGCACGGTCGCCGCGCTGCATGAGCGGTTGGGCGATCTCGAGGAAGAGAACCGCCAGATGCGCAAGATCATCCTCGGCGATTACGATATCCCTAAGGTCGCTGTGTTTGAGATATTCGCCAAGCTTGAGCAGCGGGTGAAGGAAGTCGAAGCCAAGGTTGGCAAATCCAAGAAGTGAGGGAATAGATGCCGCTTCCGGGCGCGAGGAAAGCTGCCGCGGGTGCCGGGCTGCTCAGATATTTCTCTGGGCAGCCTTGTGTTAACGGGCACCTATCCGAGCGATTTACCTGCAGCGGCAGTTGCGTCGATTGTAACGCCGAGAAGCGTCGCGCTGATCTCCCTAAGCATCGCGCAGCCTGCAAGAAGTCATACCAGAAACGTCGGCCCGCTGTTTTGGAGTGGCAGAAGCAGTATCGAGAGAATAACCCGGAGGCCATCAAAATGCGCAAGCAGCGCTGGCGGCGGGAAAACCCGGATACTGATCGGACCTATAACCTGAATAGGCGCGCAATGCTTGCGTCGGTCGGCGGCAAAGTCACGGGCGCGGAAATACGGGCGATTATTGATAGGCAGGCCGGGCGCTGCGCGGCGTGTGGCGCGAAGGCCAAGTTGGAAATGGACCATATCTTGCCTTTGGCGCTCGGCGGCCGCACCGAGGCAAGCAATTTCCAAGGTTTGTGCAAACCGTGTAATATCCGAAAACGGTCGCAGCATCCGATCGACTTTAACCGATCGCGGGGGCTTTTACTCTGATGGCGCGCAATCCAGAAACCTTGGAAGATGTCGAGTACCACGACGTCACCAATAAAAAAGATGATTATTTTACGGCTGAGGGCGCGTCGATTGATCGCGATGCGGACGATTGGAACAGTCAGTCAAATACGGTCGGCATCGGCCCGGACGATATCCAGATGCGCCCGGTCAGCAAGCTCGGGCCGCGCGACCGTTTCATCATCCTGCAGCGCTGGTGGTACTCCGACCAGGAGGCGAGCGCGACGTGGCGCTCTCAGGCGACGGACGATCTCGGGTTTATCGCCGGCGAGCAGCTATCGGACGCGGACAAGGCCATTCTCGACGAGGCCAACCGCCCGCATGTGGTGTTCAACCGGGTGCTGACGATCATCAAGGCCATTGCCGGCATGGAAATCAACGGCCGGCACGAAATCGTGTTTTTGCCGGAGGAAAACAGCGATACGCAGGTGGCTGAGATCCTGTCCGGGACGTCGAAGTGGATGGGGAACAAGTGCGATGCTGAGGATGAGCAGAGCGAGGCGTTCCAGCAGTGCGCGGTGACCGGATTGGGCGTCACAGAATCCCGCTTCACGTATGAATTCGGGCCCAAGGGCAAATATATCGAGGAAATGTTCGATTGCCGGGAATTCTTCTGGGATCGGACTGCCAAGAAGAAAAACCTCGTCGACGCGCGCCGGATGCACCGGGTCCGCCGCATGCCGCTCTCGGATGCGATGCAGATGTTCCCCGGCAAGTCGCGCCGGCAGTTGGACGCGACGTGGGCGGATGCTGGGATTTATTACGATACCGGCCCGCGGTCGATCGAGGAGAAGCGGATTCGCGACGGCAAGAATTCATATCTCGATTGGGACGATACCAACGAGGTCACGATCGTCTGCACGCAATGGTGGGAGCGGGAGCCGTATTACTTGGTTGCCGACGAGGCGTCGCAGGAAATGGTCGAGATGTCGCCCAAGGAATACAAGCTGCTGGACCGACTGCGGCGGCTGCAGGGCATGCCCAAGCTCGACGGCGTGCGGATGTCCAAGCGGGTGTTCAAGCAGGCGTTCCTCGGCAATGAGGAACTGGGCTGCGGCCCGGCGCCGTGCGGTGAGCAGTTCTCTTGGGGCGTGATGACAGGCGAGTGGGACGCCAAGAAACGCCAGTGGTACGGGCTGACCCGCGTGGTGCGCGATCCGCAGATGTGGGCGAACAAGTTCATGTCGCAGGTCATGCATATCATGAACTCGACGGCCAAGGGCGGCATCCTGGCGGAGCGCGATGCGTTCGACGACGAGATTGAGGCGGAGGAAAGCTATGCCCTCGCCGATATGATCACTTGGCTGAAATCCGGCGCGCTGAGCGGCCAGAATCCCAAGATCATGCCGAAACCCGGGCAGGGCAGCGCTGATGCCTATGTGCAGTTGCTGCAATATGCCGTGAACGCCATTCCGCAGGTGACGGGCGTCAATTTCGAGCTGCTCGGGCAGCAGGATATCCAGAACCCGGGCGTGGTCGAGGCGATGCGCAAGCAGGCCGGCATGACGGTGCTGGCGACGCTATTCGATGCGCTGCGGCGGTATCGGAAGATATTGGGGCGGATTCGCCTCAACGTGATCCAGACCCGCATGAGCGATGGGCGGATTATCCGGATCGTCGGGCAGCAGTATACGGGCGCGGTGCGCCTGGCCAAAGACGTGACCGCGGGCGAATACGACGTGTCGGTGGCTGATGCGCCGACGTCGCCGAACCAGAAGGAAGCAAACTGGGCGATTATCCAGACGTTCCTGCCGGTGTTTAAGGAGCAACTGATGGCTGCGCCGGAGGTGCTGGTCATGGTGCTGGAATACTCGCCGCTGCCGTCGGAACTGGTGTCGGGCATGAAGCGGGTTATCATGCAGAAGCAGAATGACCCTGCGGCGCAGCAGGAGCAGCAGCAGATGAAGGAACTGGCGGTCGCCAAGCTGCTTTCGGAAATCAGCGACAAGGATACCCACGCCGAACTCAACCGGGCCAATGCGATCAAGGCAGGCGCGACTGCGGAATACGACAAGGCTATTGCCGCGAATATGGCCCACGACAACGCGCTGCAGCGCGGCAAGTTGATCGCGGATGCCAAGAGGGCTGACGCTGAGGCGCCGCTGGTGCAGGCTAAGGCTATGCGTGAACTGGCAGCTATCGACCATGACAGCACGTCGACGGCGGCTGAAATCCTCAATGCGCGGACGAAGCATATCGAGGCGATGGACAAGATCCACACGAACCGGGTCGGGGCGCTGGCCGGCGCGCAGAGTGATCTGGCCTCGGCGTTCCAGAAGCGGGTTGCGGCGATGGTCGCGGCGCGCCAGCCGGCGCAGCCCAAGGGGGCAAAATGACACGTTTGGATAGGTCAGCCTTTGCGAGCGATACTCTTTCTCTAAGTTGGCGCGATTTGCTGCGGTTGGTGCTCGGTGGGCGGCTGAACCTGCCGGGCCTGATTGTCCGTCGCTGTGGTGTCAAATGAGCGATATCCCCGAAGGCGTCGAAAGCGTCATGTATCTGCGTGACGGCTGGCCGGATGTGGTGGTCTGCAAGGTCAAGATGCAGACCGAGCATGTGGGAATCGGGGTATTCCGGTCGCGCGGCGTGAAGTTTTCGCCGGCGAACATGGATCATCTGGCGTTCAAGGACGCGATGAGCAATATCGGGCTGCGCGCGCCGGATTATACGGAACTGCACGACCATCTGGCCAAGCTGAAAGCCGAATCTAAATGATCCGTTCCGACTCCGCGCTGCTGCGGCATGCGCAGGACTTTTTCCTGTCCGATCTGGTTGGGCTGTATTCGTGGGGCGATGTCCAGATTGCCCCGCCGGAGGTCCGGCCAGGTATTCCGCCGAACGTCGACTATCGCGAGCGGCGCCGGCAGATGGAATCCCGGGTCGGCATGGGCCGGAATGTGGAGCAAGCCCGAATTGTTTTCAAACCGTGGGAATTGCTGATTTACTCGTCCAATGAGCGGCCGCCGCTGGGCGAGGTATCGTTGCGCGAGGCGGACAATATCAACGGCGGCGTGCTGGTGTCGGGCCCGATCGACGCGGCGACGTGGAAGAGGATCGGGGAATGGATACGCGCTAATTCGCATCAAAGGAAAGCATCATGAATTGGGCTAATTCGGTTCCGTGGTATCGGCGGTTTGCTTTTGGCGACCAGTGGCCCAATAAGACGCACTGGTATGTGTTGCAGGCGCAAATCAAGGGGCGGCTCGTTCTTGTCGAGCGCCACACCCGCGGATGCTCATGCTCGTATTGCCGCGGTGAACACGGTCATGGGCTTGTGTGGATGCCCCAAGATCGCAAGCGTGGTTGGCGCGTCATCAATCTATTTCACCGGCTATATATTCGCTGGGTTTAACAAAGGATCGCATCATGAATATTCGAGACAGGCTCATGTCCCGCGCGTCGGTCGCGGCGATGGCGGCGTTTGCGCCCAAGCCGGATCCGGCCGCGACCATCCCCAGCTTTGCGGAGCGGGTCGACGATAACGCCGGCGGGGGCGGCGACAACGATATGCTCGACGGGCTGAGCGCGGAGGAGCAAGCGCAGTTCGCCGCGATGAACGGCGGCAAGCCTGCCGGTGACGAGGGCAACGTCGACCCTGCGGGCGGCGAGGGGGATCCTGATCCGGACGCTGATCCTGATGCGGACCCGGCCGATGGCGATGGCGGAGAGCCTGATCCGGCTGTGGCCGCCGATAAGGAAGCGCCGGCTGAGGGCGCCGACAAGCGGCCGCCTCCGAAAACGATAAACTACGGTCGGCATCAGAAGGAACTGGCCAAGGCTGAGGCCGCGCGCAAGGCTCTTGAGGAGAAGCTGGAGGCGGCTGGCCGCGAGACGATCAAGGAGCGCGAGGAGCGTATCAAGCTCAACGAGCGGACGCGGCTGCTGCTCGAGGCGATCAATACCAAGCAGCCGGAGGCCGCGGCGCCGGTTGAGGATAAGGATCCGGAGCCGGATGTCGATAGTGACCCGCTTGGCCATGTGCAGTGGCAGAATCGCAAGCTCGCGCGCCAGGTCGAGGAATTGCGCACCGGCCGGCAGCAGGAACAGCAGATATCGGAGGCGGAGCGCGAGGAGCGCGAGGTCTACGGCACGTTCTCGGCCGATATTGAGCGCGAGGCGGCGACCGATCCGACATTCGCTGACGCCTTCGTGCATCTGCGGGAAACTAGGTTCCGGGAACTCGGGTTTATCTATGCGGATATCGACATAACCGATACCGCGCAGGTGGCGACGCTGACGGGGCAGGAGCAGGCCGCGCTCTCGAACAATATCAAGCAGGCGTTTTATAATGAGCAGATCATGGTCGCGCGCGGCGCCATGAAGGCTGGCAAGTCGCCGGCCAAGGTGGTGGCGAACCTAGCGCGGGCGCGCGGCTTCGTGCCCAAGGCGGCTGCGGAGGCGGTCCCTGCGGTCGTGCCGGCCAATGGTGCGGCCAAGCCCCGCAACGGGGCTGCGGCCCCTGCGCGTGTCGAGGCCGCGCCTCAGGGCACGGTGAGCGACCAGCTCGAGCAGATCAGGCAGAACGCCGCGGCCTCGCGGTCGCTGTCGGACGCTGGCGGCTCGCCTGGTGGCGATCTAACGCCGGAGCGGCTGGTCGCGATGGATGACGACGAGTTCGAGCAATTGGTCGCCACGATGCCCAAGGGCCGGCTGGACAAGCTGATGGGCAAGGGGCCGGGCCAATGATGCACCGTCTATTCGTGCGCGCGCTCTTTCGTAAATTCGCGATGGAGCGGCGCCTATTCGATCGTGGGGCGTTTTACGCCTGATTGACCGAATCTATTGATGCGCGCATAGAGGGTGGGTTCGGTTCACCCCGGGCAATCCTCCCTAGACTTCAGCCGCTCCTTCGGGGGCGGTTTTTTCATGTCTGTTGACGCAACAAAGTTCCGTCGCTATAGATCAAATCAGGTCGAGATGGATAGACCGATGGGCGGGTTCGCACCGGAAACAATTTCCACTATGTCGGCGCCAGGACGTTAAACCGGCTATGCCCTCTCAGGCTGTTAACTGAGCACTCCGAAAATTTGAGCTAGGCCGCGGCTTGCGGCCGTCCCAAATCAGGGTGCGATATGTCCACCACCAATTTCCCGCAGAACGACGCCCTTGCGGTAAAACTCTGGGCGCGGGTTCTCGAAACGGAAGCGCTGAAATATACCGCTATCCGTCCTCTGATCGGGCCCGACGAGAATTCCGTCATCCACCTGCAGAACGCGCTGTCGAAGGGCCCCGGTGACCAGATCACCTACGCCATCGTCATGCAGCTTGCGCAGGCTGGTTTCACCGAAAACCAACTCGCGGAAGGCAATGGCGAGGCTCTGACCACCTATTCCGATGCGCTCGTGATCAACGAGCTCATGGGCGTGGTCGGCGTCAAGTCGCGCCGCACCATCGACCAGCAGCGTATTCCGTGGGATCTGCGCGATACGGCCAAGGGCCGGCTGCGCGACTGGTACGCGAAGCGCTATTCGGTCGAGTTCTTCAACCAGGTGTGCGGATATACGCCGCAGACCGACGTGCGCTATACCGGCCTGAACGCTGTCACGGCGCCGTCGGCCACGCGCGTCATCCGGCAGTCCGGCAAGCCGTCGGACGATCTGCTGACCTCGGCGGATACCTTCACGCTCGGCCTGATCGACGCGGCGAAGGAGCTGGCAATCACGGCCTCGCCGATGATTCGCCCGATCCAGTACAAGGGCACCTCGATGCGTGAAGGCGGGCGATCCGACTTCAACAATACGCTCGAGGACATGTTCTGCATGTACCTGCATCCCTATCAGGTTACGGCGATGCGCCGGAATACCTCGACGGGGCAGTGGCAGGATCTGCAAAAAGCCGCCTATATGGGCCTCAAGCAGACCGGCAACCCGATCTTCTCGGGCGCCATCGGCATCTACAATGGCGTGATCATGCGCCAAGCCTTCGACGTCACGAACGGCGTCTCGGCCGCGGGTGCGGACGTCCCGACCGTCAAGCGGGCGGTTCTGCTCGGTGCGCAGGCGGCGATGATGGGGTTCGGCCAGGACAACGGCCCGACCAAGCTGACCTGGAACGAGGAGCTTTTCGACCATAAGCGCCGGCTCGAAATCTCCGCCCTCACCATCCACGGTCTGAAAAAGACCCGTTACAACGCGGTGGACTACGGTACGGTCGTCGTTTCGACCTACGCCGCGGCCTCGACGTTCTAACGCCCAGAGCACAGAGGAGAATTCGATATGACCACCGGTGTTCTGGGAACCAATGCGCGGCAGGATCCGCGCCAAGTCGCCAACACGCTGAAAAAGATCGTCAATTGGAACGATCCCGGCATTTCGACCGGCCAGCCCTTCGACAATCCGCTGCCGCAGAATGCGTTTATCCTGCGGGTGCTGGTCGAAATCGTCGTGGCGTTCAACGCGGTGACGACCAACGTCCTCACCGTCGGCACGGTCGGCGCGGCTTACAACAACATCGTGGCCGCGGCGGATGTGAACGAGGCGGTTACCGGCGTCTATGACGTGACGCGGGCCCTCGGGCGCGCCCTGACGGCGGCTGGCGACGTTCTGCCCTATGCGATGTATACGCAGACCGGCGGCGCGGCCTCGGCTGGCCAGGCCATCATCGTGATCGAGTTCGAGGGCGGCTGGTCGTCTTAACCAGCCTCTCCGCCTGCCATTCTTGCATAAGGAACCTCGAAATGAAGAATATCTGGACGAAAATGCTCTCGGGCATGGCCGCTTTGGTGGTCACGGCGGGGCTGGCGTGGGGCTACACGCTCACGACCGATCTTATCATCGGCGCCAACGCTTCCGCCCCGGCGGTCTCTGCCTGCGGCTCGGGTGCGCTCGGCACCGGCTCAAGCGATATGGCTGGCGATGTCACCGCGACGGGCGCCACCGGCTGCACCCTGACCTTCGGTCGGGCATATGCGACCGCTCCCTCGTGCGTGTTCACGAACCTGACGGTTCCGAGCCGCGCCTATACGGTGGCAGTCACGGCGGCCTCCATCACCCTGGCATCGCTGACGGCGGCCGATAAGGTCGCATACGTCTGCATCGCCAAGGCCGGCGGCTAATATCCGGCGGGGCCCTTTGGGGCCCTTCCGCTCGTTTCAATCCACAACGAGGTTGCGACCATGCTCAAGCGCCTTCTGATCTCCCTCGCTGCGGTCCTCTGCCTGTCGGGCGCGGCGCTCGCGCAGGGTACGCTACCGCCCTACATCACCGGCACGCAGGATCAGGGCAAGGATTCGATCGATTTCGTCGGTATCCAGCGCATTTCCGCGAATACCGCGCTGACGGCCACGCCTTCGGGCACGATCACCACGGCTCAGCTGCTGACGCGCGGCTATAGCCACTTCACGGTTGTCGCGACTGCGGGCGATGCCGCCAGGCTCCCGACGCTGACCGGTTCCGTCATGTTTATCGTGACGAACAACGACGCTGCGGATGCGATGAACATTTTCCCGGACTCGGCCACGTCGACCATCAACGCTGGCGTTGCGGGCGCGGCGTTCTCGCTCACGGCCGGCAAGACTGCTACCTTCATTCAGTCGACGCCGGGCAAGTGGCACACGATTCCCTTGGTGCCATAACCGGCTAAGGTCGGAGCGATGGCTGATGGCTACCGGGAATTCACGCGATCAGATGGTGACAGCGATCACCTATGAGCTCGGCGCGCGGTCTGATCTGGCCGCGAACGGGACCATCCTCCGCTATATCAACAACGCCATCGAGATTTACCAGAAAGAGCGGTTCCGGTTCAATGAACTGCAGCCGATATCCCCGTTCACGCTGAACACG